>CXWL01010947.1_pt1 | contig 20456 bp, 11 predicted proteins | sample 590931 | NCBI WGS metagenome assembly CXWL01 (sample SAMEA3498368, study PRJEB10139) | groundwater metagenome | biome: water well; material: biofilm material | place: Germany | collected 2015-04-27 | reverse complement strand
GCCTTTCGGGGTGTAGAGGCACCACTGATCTTCATCCAGCCAGTCGCCGTGGTCGACATAGGGACGGGCGCGGCACCCCCCGCAGATGTCAGTATATTCGCAGTCACCGCATTTCCCCTTGAGTTGTGGATAGCGGAATGAATTGAAGACATCCGATCGTTCCCAGAGATCGACGAAGCTCTGTTGGCGGATATTCCCTGCCGACAGCGGCATATAGGGACAAGGGGTTAACTCACCGTTCGGCGTCACTCGGGCGTAGTTGGTGCCTGCCAGGCATCCTCCCCCCATATATCCAGTCGCCTTCGTGATCGGGGAGTTGGGGTCTTTCTCATAGGCCAGCCGTTTGAAGTGCGGGGCGCAACGGGCACGGACCAACATGCCTTTGTAATTATCTTGGCATTCAACGAGGTAGCCAAGGACCTCTTCATACTGAGCGGGAGTGATATCCGTCAGCTCTTCGCCTCGTCCCGTACACACCATAAAGAACACGTTCATGACGCGGGCGCCGAGTCGGTGCGCCCAGTCGATGACTTCAGGCAGCTCCCGATAGTTCATCGGCTGAGCACTGAAGTGCACTTGAAATTGGAGGCCATTCCGCTTGCTGGCTTCAATGCCGGCTATCGCCGCTTCCCACGCTCCCGGAACGCCACGAAAAGTATTGTGCTTCGCTGCGTCTAATGAATCAATGCTGATGCCGACACCCATCACGCCGATTTCTACAAGCGTTTTGGCCATCTGGTCATCGATCAGCATCCCGTTTGTGCCGAAGACCACCATAAATCCAAGTTTAACGGCGTAACGAGCAATGTCGAGAATGTCGGGACGCACCAGTGGTTCGCCACCAGTAATGACGAGAAGACACCCCTTATTCACTTCTGCGATCTGTTCAATGAGCCGGTAGCACTCTTCGGTGCTCAGCTCGTCGTCCCCACCAGCTGCTTTGGTCGTGGCATCGAGATAACAGTGATCGCATTTGAGGTTGCAACGCTTGGTCAAGTTCAGCGCAACGAGGTAGGGCTTGAAGTCGTCAACCGTCCGGCCATCAAACGGTCCTTCCCCCTTTGGAGTGGGGGTGAAGAACTGGGCAATTTGTTGCTGCAAAGAGCCCAAGACACCTGAAGGACCATTGAAGATGGGAAGAGATTTACCCATGGTGTATCGTATCGGGTGCTGAGAACGAAGACTCGTCAGAGGAAGGCGCTGGGGGCCAGCACCAAAAACTCAGCATGCGAGACTTATCCGCGTCCTTTTCCGGTGAGGTCGGCAATCATGTCCTTGAGATTGCCAGTCTTCATCGCTTCGGCCATATACCCCTTTGCCTGCTCGATCCCTTCATCGGCGACCTCANNGCATGCTTGAGAATGAGCGATCTGGTGCAATCCCGCATGAAGCCTTCCGGAGCTCGATCCAATCTGGCTTGTGCGTCGTCTGTCCAGGTATAAGGTGAGGCGGCTTCGACATGACCATTCTTCTCATCCCCATTCGACGCTGCAACGGTGGCTTCCGCTACCGGCGAGGTACCGGTGCCTTTGTTGGAGAAAATCGGCGTATAGTCTTCAGATGCAGCCTCTTGAATGGTTGGCGCCGCATATTCAAGCGTGATGGTCGTCATGCCTAATTTCCGCGCGCTCTTTTCAATCCTGGCCTTCGCACGTCTCCGTTGGAAGCCAGCGGGCACGGCACGGATCGCTTCTTTTGCATCCTTGGTCCATTGCATTGGCACGTCGTCATAGGCTACGTCCGTTTCCAATTCACCTTCAGTTGTCGCGGCCACTTCGAAAATCTTCTTATCGACCTGTTTGAATCTCGCCCCATCCGCACTGCACACCGGACATTTGACCGGACTGTCTCCCTTTCCGATGTAGCCGCAGCCGTCACAGACGAAATAGGTTTGCCCCATGCGGTCTAGGTAGGCCTGTGTGGAGGCGCTGATTTCTTTGGGTTTCTCCTCAACGATCTGGGTCATGATTCCACTCAATGTCGGACCCATGAGATCTTTGGTCACGCCCTCATCGGCTTGCATCTTGTCGCGGTCGATACCCGCTGCGTCCAAGCTCCCGCCAAGTGCCCGCATAGCGTCCATGGCACCTTTTGGAAGAATGTGTCCGATCGCGGTATCAACGACGGTATTACTGATGATGGTATGACCTTTTTCGATGGCATATCGATGAATGGCCGTCTTCGCCACGCCGCGCGCGAACACCGGGATCTTTTCCATCCGCCGCAGCGCTTCTTCCGTCCAGGCAATGGTGTACTCGGCCTGTGTATCGATCGGAGGCACGTATTTGCGGTTGGAGATGAGCACATTACAGGGGGCGCTCCTCAACAGATTCTCGGTATTGCTGCCGACGTCCATGTCCTCGTCGCTATGGACGCCGATACGCCCGATGATGAGCAAGGCCGGGACATCTTTCCGGACGTACTGAATGATTTTTTCGAATGCTTTGCCGTCCAGCAACGTCGTTTTCACATCCGTTTGCTCGGCCTGGGCGATTTCTCGGGAAATGTCCAAATGAGACTGGTAGATCTTAGCCAAGCCGCTGTCGATGATTTCTTCGTGCAGTTTTTCTTGTTCCTTGAAACGAAAGACTTTGCCGGCTTCTTCGTTCAGGACACCGGAGATACTGTGGAATGCCGCGTAGTGAAAATAAGGATCAAAGGCTGAAATCGCCTCCACCGGCATGTTGAAAGCCTTGCCGAGCGCTAGGCCGGTCATCAGTCCGCCGAACGAGTAGGGGCTGCCGTCGACAGCCACGACGATCTTTCCGCCAGTTATTGGCTGAACGTTCTTGATGATCAGCATGTCGGAGTTACGGACCCGGCGGACCACGCGCTCGGTGTTGCTGCCGATGACGCTATCTTTGACCGCCCCGACCCCCAACGCGCCCATGATGACGAGGTCATACCCGTTGGTGTTGATGTCTTCGGCCAGCACTTTCCAGTTACGTCCTTCGAGCGATCGCCGCTCAACGGGGAGATTCGCTTCGTTACATTTCTTATCGACGTAGTCGAGGTAGGAGTCAGTGATGATTTGGAGTCCTCGGGTAATCAGCGAATCGTGGATCTGGCGCTGACGGTCAAGCTCCTTCTCGTCATGGTATTCCTCCGGGAGGCCCGCTTCCATCTGCTTGAAGCGCTTATCGTGCATCTTCGCGGCGTAGACGTGGCTCCCTACGATCCGGGAACCGAAGGTTTTTGCCAAATGAACGCCCACATCCACTGCTGTATTCGAATGGTCGGAGTTATCGACCGGAATATAGATTGTCTTATACATTGAGGCGCCTCCTTAAGGCGCGAGTTAGTCAGAGGACAGGAGTCGTAATTGTATGAAAACTCAAATGATTAACGTGCTAAAAATGCCCTCAAAGAGGACGGATGATAGCACTGGCTCAAACGGGAATGCAAGGTATGAGGAGGGCACGTCAAGTGTAAAGAAGGTGTGTGTGTGGTCAATGAAGGACGTAGGGCGCCCATTCAACTGGTAGAGGTAGTCCTTGGTTCTGCCATCTGTGAGGGCGAGGGGGTTGGTCTGCTGGAACGGATGATTTCCTCGATCGAAAGCAAGGCGTCCCGCCCGGAATTGCCTTCGATTCCTCTGCTCAGGTTTTGGTCGGCATAGGCTAGTTCGCCCGATGACTGGGACAGGGATCCGGTCCATCGACGGGGATCGCGGCTACCTTGCTTCCGTTCCCAGGCGCGGAGACAAGACTTGGCGATAATCTTGTTGAGGGGGGCAGGATTATAGAGAAGCTTCTTGATACTGGTCGGTGTCAGCATCAAGGGGTTATAGCCGGCCGACAAATACCCCTCTTCCAGTAGGCGTTGTTCCAGGTCGGTATTCGGCTGGATGCCTAAGAAAAACATCAATGGAAACACACGCTCTTCGCCAAGAATCGAGGCCACCNNTGCCAAATAGCGGCAGCCATCGTACAAGCGTTCCAGCTTGAATCCCATGTGGAGATTGTTCAGCACCTCCTGTGAACCGGAGGTGATGGCCACCTCCAAGTCACCGACCCCAGAACGGACCATCAGCTTGGCAAACTCAGGGGTGATCAACGACGTGCGAATATAGCCAGACCACTCGATCTCCAGCTTTTCACTGATGATACGTTCCATGATCTCGGTACATTGCGGGTACGCTTCCTTGCCCGTAATGAACTGGGCGTCGGTAAACCAAAAGCGACGGGCTCCCCATTGATGGTAATGCTGAGAGATGTCTTTGACGACCATCTCCGGTGGCCGGTAACGTACCCGCTTGCCCTCGATATAGGGATACAGACAGAAGGCACAATCATAGGGACAGCCTCGTTTCGACTGAACCCCAATCGATTCACTTGTGAACTCCCTCCACTGCGGAAAGATGGAAGTTAAATACGGGAGGTCGACAGCCGGTGCATCAAGCAGCGCCGGTGAACCGTGGGAGCCTTTTCGGATCCGTCCGCCTTCTTTGACGATATAGCGTTCGTCCTCGATCGAACGACCCTCGAGAAGTTTCAGGATTGCATCCTCCCCTTCGCCCAGTATGCCGATCGTGCCTTCCGGAAGCTTTTCAATGAGTTGATCAGCAAAGGCGGTGAACGCCCCGCCTCCAATCATGATCTGCGCGTTGGGGAGTTCTTTGCGAACCAGGGCCGGATAGGACAGGATCGTATAGATATGGCTGTAGTACCGGTATAGCTGTTTGATACCCGCGAACGAAGCGGCGACACGCTTGAACGGGTTGCTGGCAAAATAGAAATTAAACGCATGCTCCAGCGACGAATCACCCTCATGTGGCGAGAATATCTGAATGTCACGCCACGAAAAGCAGACCAAGTCCGGTTTGAACTCCGTGGCGGCATCACGGATAGCCTGAGTGCGCTGCGAGACGGGAAACAGCGATAGATCAAGGATCCGTTGACGTACCTCCGGTTTCCGTCTGTGGATAAAGTCCGCCAAGTAGGTGATCCCAATGGGATAGACCTTTTTGCAAGGAAGGAAAACGTAGAGGATTGAGTTCACGGCGTATGGCTATTTTGTTGCGATATGAATGGCGACAATGCCACCGCTGAGGTTTTTGTACGACACCTGACGAAACCCGGCATCGCGTAGAACCTGGCATAACCGTTCTTGGTCGGGAAATGTCCGGATGGACGCGGGAAGGTACTCGTAGACGCCTGTGCGATCACGGGCGACGATGGTGCCGACCCAGGGCAGCAGTTTGAACGAATACCAATCATACAAGGTTCGTAACCAACCGAATACCGGACGCGAAAACTCCAAGCACACAAAGCGCCCACCGGGCTTCATGACACGGCGAATTTCTCGCACGGCACCTGGTAAATCCCCGACGTTGCGCATGCAAAAGCCAGTGGTGACTGCATCGAAGGTGTTGTCCACGAACCCCAGGTGTTCCGCGCTGGCCTGCAAGCAGGTGACTTTGTCGGTGAGTCCTTTGCCACCGATTTTCTTGAGGCCTTCGGCCAGCATCGCATAGTTCAGGTCTGATGCGATCACACGTCCCTTAGGTCCCATGCGAGACTCAAGCAGGAGGGCAAGGTCGGCTGTACCGGATCCGACATCGAGCGCGGTCCCTCGTCCGACGGGGGTAATGAAGGATGCGGTAATCTTCTTCCAATGGTAATGCAGGCCGAAACTCAACAGCGTGTTGTTCAGGTCGTAGACACCCGCGATGGAGGTGAACATCCGCTGCACGGCATCTTCGCGGGCCTGGCCGGACCAGGTGGACACCACCTTCGCCGGGGCCTTGGAATCCTGAGTCAATGGACGAGGGTCGGTTCCCACCATTTGACGGTGTTAGCACCCGGTTTCCAGTTTTGTCAAGGTGAGTCATCTGGCGAGCAGGTGGTCGGCTCTTGTGAGCAGCTCCGTGACGATTAGAGATCCAATCTGAAAATTGACGGGGCGAATCGAGCCGAGAATCCGGAACGGCCGGGGATACTATCATTGCAGGTCTTTTGAATGCGCATAGCCGGTTGGGCTACATCCGGCTTGCCGCATGCAGCCCTTCTCGGTTGTCACACGATTCTGGTTGAGTCGGCTTGAGGCCAACTTGCATAATGCTCAATATGGACACAGCCGATCTCTTCTCGCTCTATCGTCAGATGTTGCTGATCCGTCGATTCGAAGAGAAATCGGCGGAGATGTACGCCCTTGCGAAGATCGCCGGCTTTCTTCATCTGTACATCGGCGAAGAGGCGATTGCGGTCGGGGCCATCGCCTCCCTTCGACCGGACGATTACGTCATCAGCGCCTACCGCGACCATGGACATTGTCTTGCGCGTGGGTCCGATCCAGGACGGGTCATGGCCGAGTTGTTCGGTAAAGCGACCGGCCTCTGTAAAGGCAAGGGCGGATCAATGCACCTGGTCGATCTGCCACACCGGTTTATGGGCGGGTATGCCATCGTGGGAGGCCACATCCCGCTCGCGACGGGTCTGGCCTTTGCGAATAAGTATCAATCTCTGGATTTGGTCACAGTCTGCTTTTTCGGTGAAGGGGCGTTGCCAAGTGGACAAGCACACGAGGCGTTCAACCTGGCTGCCTTGTGGAAACTGCCGGTGATCTTTATCTGTGAAAACAATCGTTATGGCATGGGCACTCCGGCCGAACGGGCCATCGCGCTGTATGGGGATGTAGCCGAAACCGCTCGATCCTACGGCATCGCGGCCGAGTCCGTTGACGGCATGGATGTGCTCGCAGTTCGTTCGGCGATGCAGCGGGTGGTGGCGCAGGTCCGTGCGGGGCATGGGCCTTGGTTCATCGAGGCAACGACCTACCGGTTCATGGGCCATTCGATGGCGGACCCGGCGCACGGTCACTACCGGACCAAAGAGGAAGTAGAGGAGTACCGCAAACGTGATCCGCTTGCCTTGTTGAAAAACACCATGATGGCTCAGAAGCTGGCGGACGAAGCGGATTTTAAGCAGCTGGAGCGGGAAATCGGAGAAGTTGTGCGGGCTGCCGTGAAATTTGCAGAAGAAAGCCCGTTTCCGGCCCGCTCGGATCTGCACGCTGACGTCTTACAGGAGTAGGCGAGTCATGGAGTTGTCGTATCGTGAAGCGCTGAATCAGGCCATGCGCGAGGAAATGCGCCGAGACCAGCGCGTCTTTTTGATCGGCGAAGACGTCGCCTACTATCAGGGCGCCTTTAAGGTCAGCAAAGGCTTCATCGAGGAATTTGGGCCGCAGCGCGTGATTGATACACCCATCACCGAAGCCGGATTTACCGGTCTGGCCATCGGGGCTGCCATGGCGGGTCTGCATCCGATTGTGGAGCTCATGACGATGAATTTCGGCATCGTAGCCCTTGATCAGATTGTCAATAACGCCGCCAAAATCCGGTATATGTCCGGGGGACAACTGTCGGTGCCGCTCGTCATCCGTGGCCCCGGGAGCGCCGCCCACCAGTTGGGGGCACAGCATTCGCAAAGTCTGGAGGCCTGGTTCTGCCATGTCCCTGGACTGAAAGTCATCGCGCCCGCTACGCCGCATGACGCGAAAGGCTTGCTTAAGAGCGCGATCCGAGACCCCGACCCGGTCATCTTCATCGAAGCGCAGCTGTTGTACGGTACGAAGGGCGAAGTTCAAGAAGGCGAGTTCACCATTCCCATCGGCGTCGCCGAGGTGAAACGGACGGGCCGGGATGTCACGATCGTCGCCTATTCCAAAATGCTGTTGCTCGCACTGGAAGCCGCCGAGGCGCTGAGCCGCGAAGGAGTCGAGGCGGAAGTGATCGATCTACGCACACTCAAACCACTGGATCTTCAGACGATCGTGGCGTCGGTCAAGAAGACCGGGCGTCTGGTGATCGTCGAGGAAGGCTGGCATTTCTGTGGCTTGGGCGCGCAGATTGCCGAGAGCGTGTATTCGACCACGTTCGACTATTTGGACGGTCCAATCCGGCGAGTCACCGGCGAAGATGTGCCCATGCCCTATTGCCGTCCGCTGGAAGATGCGGCGATTCCGGACCTGCCGCGCGTGATCAAGGCCGTCAAGTCGTTACTGTGAGGGGAGGAGAGACATGGCAAGCCGCGTTGTAATGCCCAAGCTTACGGATACGATGGAAGAGGGTGTGCTCCTCGAATGGAAGAAACGAGAAGGGGATTCAGTACAGGCTGGAGAGGCTCTGGCTGAAATCGAAACAGACAAAGCGGTCATGGATCTTGAGGCGTTTGCCTCCGGTATTCTCCGGAAGATTCTCGTGCAGAACGGGGAAACGGTAGAGTCTGGAAAACTATTGGGCGTCATCGGCGAGGCGGATGAAGACATCACGGAAGCCTTGTCCGACAAGGTCATGCCCGTGGCATCGACCAGCGCCAAGCCCGCTGCCGCATCGACAACCTCGCCTGGTACGTCACCCATAAGTACAGGAGAGCGGCGCGTCATCGCCTCCCCACGGGCCAAGGCCCTGGCTACTAAGCGGGGGATCGACCTCTCCACGGTGATCGGCACCGGTCCCGGTGGGCGCATCGTCGAGGAGGATGTGGCCAACATGCAAGAGCTTGCCGTGTCGGCCATGCCGGCCGGAACCGATCAACCCCTGACTCAAATGCGGAAAGCTATCGCCAGGGCTACGGTGCAGAGCAAAGCGCCGGTGCCGCACTTCTATCTGACGAGAGAGATCGACATGGAAGCAGCGGAGCAGTTCCGCCGTCAGTTCAAGAAAGACCGGCAATCCCATCCTTCACTGACCGATCTGCTGATCAAAGCCGTGGCGCTGGCACTCCGCAAGCATTCGGGACTGAACGTGTCCTATGTCGGTGAGGCGATCAGGCGGTATGAGCGTGTCGATATTGGCGTTGCGGTCGGGATGGAGGACGGCCTGATCACGCCTGTCATTCGCGATTGCGGTGCTAAGACGTTGGAAATGATCTCGTCTGAATCGCGGGCGCTCATCGAGCGAGCTAAACTGAAGCGTTTGCAACCACAGGAATACAGCGGCGCCACCTTCTCAATTTCCAATCTTGGCATGTTCGGGGTGGACAATTTTCTCGCTGTCCTCATCCCGCCGCAAGCCGCTTCGCTTGCCGTCGGTGCGGTTCGGGACGTGCCGATCATCGTTGACGGAACCGTGAAAGCCGGACGGAGAATGCAGGTGACGCTGTCGTGCGATCACCGGGCCATCGATGGTGTGATGGGCGCGAAGTTTCTGATGGAGCTGAAGCGGATCCTCGAACACCCGCAAGAACTGGCTGCTCAGGCGATGAAGTCCTGAATCTGGCGTCTGAAGGGTTCATCAGCCTCTCCATATCCTTCGCATCGACCATTCTATCGACACCTACCAGCATCCTGGTGACCATCTCCCATCGAAAACAGAATGGGCTTGTGCGCATCGGCCTGGACGTTCATTCCACCATGCTATAATCCCGCGCCTATGGGAAATTCCATCATCATCAAGGGAGCGCGGGAAGGCACAACGGGTTATCTGAGATCGGGGCGATATGGGCGAAACGCGCGTTGACCTGCAGCATTTGCTCGAAGACCTGCGCGATGCCTATCCTGGCGCGCTCGAAGAAACCATTTTGACCGAAGTGGTAGCCAATTCGCTCGACTCCGGTGCCACCTGCCTCCGGCTCACGGCCGACCCTGCGTTGTCGACGTTGATGATCGTAGACGACGGATCGGGCATGAGACGACGGGACCTGGTGCGGTACCACGATCTGGCCGCCAGCACGAAGACACGGGGCCACGGTATCGGATTTGCCGGAGTCGGGATCAAACTTGGGCTGCTGGTTTGTGAAGATGTGGTCACCGAAACGCGTCGGGGTAAGGAACATGTGGCGAGCCGCTGGCACTTGGCGGGACGGCATAAAGCCCCGTGGAAATGGATTCCACCATCGGGGTTGGTGACCGATCATGGCACGGCGGTGCAGCTCAAGCTTCACAATGCGCTCTCGCCGCTCTTGGACGAGGGCTTTCTCGAAGGGACGCTGCGGCGACAGTATCAACCCCTGCTGGAGTCGGCGTTTGACGAAATGCTCGCGGCGCATTATCCGAATGGCTTCCGGTTCGAGGTCAATGGCCGAGTATTGGAGCGTCAGCCTATCCACGGCGTAGAGGTATCGAAACTCGCGATCTGCTTGGCGCGCAAACGCAAGCCATCGGCGGTCGGCTATCTGGCGCGAAGCGAATCTCCGTTTCCGGACGACCAGCGTGGGCTGGCGATCAGCACATTCGGCAAGGTGATCAAGCATGGATGGGACTGGTTGGGGATTACGCCGGCCGCCCCGGACAGAATGGCCGGGATGATCGAGGCACCGGCGCTGGCTGCCGCCCTTACGCTCAACAAGGGAGATTTTGTTCGTGTCGGGACGCGGGGCGCGCTGTATCTGGGGTATCGCAAGGCGATTCAAGAGGCGGTTTCGCAGCAGCTTGCCTATTGGGGAGAGGTCCGTGAATCCGGAGACAAAGCTGGCCGCCGAGCTGTGCGGCCGATGGAGCGTGATCTGGAAACGGTCCTTGTAGACCTCGCTGAAGAATTTCCACTGCTGGCGTCGCTGGTCGAGCGGCGAGCCGGCGGGCAGAAGCGATTGCCCATCGGACAATCCAGTGTGACGGAGGACGGGCAGGGCTTTCTCTCCGCGTCGGTCATGAGCGGTACGGAAGCCGTCGAAGATGGGACGACTCCTCCGGAGGCAGCCCAGGATCATGACGAAGTCCCGCAGCCAGCCGAGGCAACGCAAAAAGAGGCGAACCCTCAGGCGGAATCCACACCCGGAGTCGCTGTCGTTCCAGGACCAAGAGGCCGGTCGCGGCCGGGTCATTACGGGCTCAGTATCCGGTTCGAATCACATGAAGGAGATCCGGACCTCGGCCGTCTCATTGAGTCCACCGTCGTCGTCAACGACGCGCATCCTGCCTATCGTCGAGCCGTGGCCTCTCGGTCCGAGGGGTACCACATCGCTCTTGCCGTCGCGCTGGCCCTGGCGCGTTTGGCTGTGTCGCCTGCTGAAGAGCACGACTTCGTGATGGTGTTTCTGGCCCGCTGGGGCGAAGCCCTCGATGGCCCGCGCCGCAGGTCTCGCAAACGATCTTAGCCCTCGCCGATCCGATGCTGCGGGATGGTATAATCCGCCGCCTATGGGAAATTCCATCATCATCAAGGGCGCGCGGGAGCATAACCTCAAAAACATCGACGTGGAAATTCCACGCGACAAGCTGGTGGTGATCACCGGCTTGAGCGGGTCCGGTAAGTCGTCACTTGCGTTCGATACGATTTATGCCGAGGGGCAGCGGCGGTACGTCGAGTCTCTGTCAGCCTATGCTCGGCAGTTTCTGGAGCAGATGGGTAAGCCGGATGTCGATTCGATTGAGGGCTTGTCTCCAGCCATTTCCATCGAGCAGAAAAGCACCAGTCATAATCCTCGTTCCACCGTCGGCACGGTGACGGAAATCTATGACTATCTCCGGCTCCTCTTTGCGCGTGTCGGGCGTCCCTACTGTTTCCAATGTGGAGATGAGATTACCGCGCAGACCGTTCAACAAATGGTCGATGCGATCGCCTCGCTGCCGGAAGGCGAGAAGTTCCAGATCCTTGCCCCGATCGTGCGTGGGCGAAAAGGTGAATATCGGAAGGAACTATTAGAGATGCGAAAGGCGGGCTATGTCCGTGCCCGCGTCGACGGCAAGATTGTCGATCTGGGCGAGGACGTCTCGCTCGACAAACAGAAAAAGCACACGATTGAGATCATTGTCGATCGGCTGGTGATGAAATCCGGCGAGGCGCTCATGCGCCGGCTGGCAGATTCAGTTGAGACCGCGACCAAGCTGACAGGCGGGCTCGTCGCAGTCCTGCCCGAGGATGGGAACACCCGCCTGTACAGTGACAAGCTGGCTTGTATCAAATGTGGCGTGAGCTATCCAGAAGTGACGCCTCGGGTGTTTTCCTTCAATAGCCCGCACGGTGCCTGTCCGGCTTGCGATGGCATCGGCTATGCCGTGACACCGGGCTGTCCGGAAGAAGAGGACTTCACTCTGTTGGAGCCCTGCGCAGTTTGCCATGGGGCCAGGCTCAGACCAGAAAGTCTGTCCATCAAATTGGCGAAACAGTCGATCGCCGAGGTGACCAGCCTGTCGGTTCGTGCCGCTGCCGACTTTTTTCTCTCGCTGAAATTTACCGACCGTGAGTTGGTCATTGCGCATCGGATTCTGAAGGAGATTCGCGAGCGGTTGGGGTTTCTGGTCAATGTGGGTCTCGACTATCTGACGCTGGATCGGGCTGCGGCGACGCTGTCTGGCGGCGAAGGGCAACGCATTCGTTTGGCGACCCAGATCGGTTCCGGCCTAGTCGGGGTGTTGTACATCCTGGACGAACCTTCTATTGGACTACACCAACGCGACAATCGTCGGTTATTGCAAACGTTGCTCAGATTGCGGGATCTGGGTAATACGGTCGTCGTGGTTGAGCATGATGCTGAGACGATGCAGGCAGCCGATCATGTTCTCGACATGGGGCCTGGGGCTGGTTCGCAGGGCGGACATGTGATCGCGCAGGGGACGCCGCAGCAGATCATGGGTGACCCCAATTCGTTGACCGGCCAATACTTGCGTGGAATCCAGACGGTGTCCGTGCCGCAGCGGCACCGGAGGCCACGAGGCATGCTCTGGGTGGTCGGGGCGCAAAAACATAATCTGAAAAACGTCACGGCTAAAATCCCGCTGGGGCTTTTTACCTGCGTCACGGGAGTCTCTGGATCAGGCAAGAGCACCCTTGTGCTGGAGGTGCTCTTGCATTCGCTTTCGCAACTGCTCTACCACAAGAAGCCGAAGATCGATGGGTGCAAAGACCTAAGGGGCGTCGATGCGCTCGACAAGGTGATTGACATCGATCAATCGCCCATCGGGCGGACACCGAGGTCGAATCCTGCCACCTATACCGGACTCTTCGGGTACATCCGCGATCTCTATTCGAATCTTCCTGAGTCGCGCGTCCGTGGCTATAAGCCAGGACGCTACAGTTTCAACGTGAAGGGTGGGCGATGCGAAGCCTGTCAGGGCGACGGGCTCATCAAGATTGAGATGCATTTTCTGCCCGATGTCTATGTGACCTGCGAAGTCTGCAAGGGCCAACGGTACAATCGAGAGACGATGGAGATTCTGCATAAGGGCAAGAGCATCGCCGATGTCCTGAACATGACGGTGGACGATGCACTGGGGTTCTTTGAACACATTCCATTGATCAAAACGAAACTCCAAACCCTGCACGATGTCGGCCTGCACTATGTGAAGCTCGGCCAATCGGCAACGACGCTCTCCGGCGGCGAAGCGCAGCGGGTGAAGCTCTCACGCGAACTCTCCAAGCGTGCGACCGGCCGTACGATGTACATTCTTGATGAACCGACGACCGGCCTTCATTTCGCCGATGTGCAGCGATTGCTCGATGTGCTGGATCGACTGGTCGAAGCCGGCAACACGGTGCTAGTGATCGAGCATAACCTGGATGTCATCAAGAACGCCGATTGGATCATCGACCTTGGGCCGGAAGGCGGAGACCGTGGCGGTGAGATCGTGGCTGAAGGACCGCCAAAAGAAATTGCGAAGGCGAAGCGGTCGTATACGGGGCAGGTGTTGAAAGAAGCTGGAGTGTAGGGGGCTGGCTCCACCGTCAGGCGGTGCCTGTCCCCGTGAAGCGAGGAATGCCGCACTCGGCATGACTTTGCCGACCAGGAGTGCTACCATCACACAAGTGTCGGCGAGTGTTCAACTGACCGGTCAGTCACTGCACTCGGTTCAGAACAAATCACGATGACTGCTCAGGAAGCCATTGATACAGCCGTTCGACGGCTGGTGATTGCGGCCAACCCGAGGAAGGTCATTCTCTTTGGCTCCTTCGCAGAGGGGACGGCCACCTCTGAATCCGATGTAGATTTACTTGTGATCGAACATGAAGTTAGCTCCAAACGCTCCGAGATGGTGCGTTTGCGAAAGGCAATTGGATCGATTGGGTTTCCCGTTGATGTGCTGGTCGTTTCAGAGGGAGAAGTGTCCGACTGGGGACATCTTCCTGGAACGGCGATGTATTGGGCTCTGAAAGAAGGCAAGATCCTCTATGAAGCGGCCTGAGGACCTTAGCTCGGCGCTTTCTTGCTCTGGCCGACCGTGACATCCGAGCTTTCCGCAAGCTGTCTGACGATCTTGAAATAGACGACGAGATTGTCGGCTTTCACGCGCAGCAAGCTGTCGAAAAGTGTCTCAAGGCAGTGTTAACAAAGCACCGCATCGAACAGCGCAAAACTCATGATCTGCAGCTTCTCATCGACCTGCTCATCCAAAATAAGATTCCGAGTCCGCCGTTGTGTGAGGGAATTGACACTCTGGGTCCGTTCGCAGTCGAGCTGCGATATGATTTGATGGCAACCGAGTCACTTGATCGCGGGCAAGCGCGCGCAGTTGTTGAGGCTGTTCGTAGCTGGCGGAGCAGCAAATCTCATAAATATCAACGTCGAGCCGCATTCTGCAACAGGTAGAGATTGCGGCGGCGCCAGTCAGCAGTCGTTGAATCAATCAGCGGTCTGTAGAGGGAACTGGCACAGGCTGTTCCCCGCTTCCACCTTCGGGCAGGTTCGGCCGCTGTCGCACCGCCTCATCAATTGGACCCTGTTCCCGCCAGAGGTGGTTAGGCTTGTCATCCGGAAACTTCCGCCAATGGCAGTAATGCAGCACGCGCTCAGCGGTGAGTGCGGAGAGCAGCAACCCGCCTGGTTCGCCGGCTAGCGCCACGGCGTTGAACCATTCCGCGTGCGGACCACCCAGCGGCAACCACTTTGGCCGATCCTCGCCGGGCCGCAGCAGCGTGTGAACGATCCGTCCTTCACGGCCAATAGCAAAGAGCGCGATGCCTGCCTCCTGCGGCAAGGCCACGATGTCTCCCGTCATGCCGCCGCCGATGGCCTGCCATGTGCTGGTGCCTGGCTCGCGCGAGTTTAACGTCCGCTGCAGCAGCTGGCCTTCGGCATCAAGGCCGAACAAGGTGATGCCACCATCACGGCCCGTGACGGCCACGACCGCACCAAACAGTCGCCCGCCTAGTCCGGTCCATTCGCCGGTCTGACCCTGGCTGCGCCACAGCCTGGGCTCACCGTTCTGGTCCACAGTGAGTAGCAGCGGTTCCTCGACTGGGCCGAGTGTCAGGGTGACAGGCCCAGGCGCCGCTGACGCTGCCTGTTCCCAGCGGACGGGTTGTGAGGGATCGCGACCGATCTGATAGCGCTTCATCCACACCGTGCCATCATCGCCAATCCGGATCTTGGCGCCGGTGCCAGGCTCCTTGCCGGCTGCCATAGCGGACTTCCCGCCGGCGCGTGCTACACCCGCCTTTACCGGAACAGTGAGGGCCATCTGGCGTGGTGCCTCCGCATAGCCTTCGCCCGCCCGCAAGAGCGCGTGAATTTGCCCCTCCACGGTGAAGGCTACGTCGTAGTCACCAGTATTGAGTCTGAAGGGAATGCTGGTGGGGCCGCCAGGCTGTATATCGCCGATGTACTTGTCTTCGCCAACAAACGTTGTTGCCTGATGGAATTCACCCTTATGGAAACTTCCAACGACTCGGCCTGGTAGTGGGGGAAGGTAGAAACCCGCCGCTCCGGGGTAAAAGCCGCTGTCGTCGTCGGTGCCGGCAACTGATACATTCACGTCCCGCTGAGATCCCGGAACAGTGATGCTCCGATTCAGCGCTCGCCAGACGTTGGCGCGGGGATCGGTGGCAGGGATGTCTTCTTCAAACTGATTAGCCTCGTAGCTGGGACCATTGGGAACTGGCGTCGCACTGAACGTAAATGCAAGGTCTCCCTTGTTGCCGCCGTCGCCATCCGCCCTGACCTGCAGTCGATCAAAGGACACCCAGATCGATCGCGCCCAGGTTCTGAACTTAACCGTGCGAACGACACCTCGCGTCGGCTTGCCGGTCAACGGATGTGGCTTGCCCGGCACCGTCACGATCAGTCGCAGCTTCGTATCCTGTGGCAAGGGATCGTTACGACCGATCAACACAGCGTGCTTCGTCTTTTCGCCTTCCAAGAAGGGCACCACTACTCCAACGGCTTCGCCGTCAAGTGTCTCGACCCGCACGGTTGGTATTGTGGCCTGCACAGTCGTGAACGACACACGCACCATATCGACCGAAGGTTCAACTCGCAACCCGAGTATGCTCTGCGGCGGATTGATCGCGTGTTCGAGCGCGAGCGACCCTATGGACGAGTCGATGAGGGCTTGCTCCAGATCAACCACCGTGACGGTCAAGGTGGCGAGATTCGGGGTCGTGTTCACGCGGCGCAGCATGAATAAATAGGAATTCCCGAGCGATACATTCATTGTGAGCTTGTCGGTTCGGGTGCCACCTCCCACCCGCATTGCCCCACCACCATTGATCGCGAGGTACACCTCTCCGGGGAAATTGCCGTCCGTGTCCCAGACGATCTCCACAGGCTCGAACACGACCGTGTCTGGTGGAGTCGTTATATAGACAGGGTTCTTGTTTGCGGAGAGCTTGGCAGCCATTTCATCCTCCTATTTCAAGAGAATCCCACCTCACCATTAGCCCGCGTGAGGATTGCCAGATTGCTGAGAACTCGACGCCAGATACGATGCGCAGTTCGGAAGCCAGGATGGGGATCCTAAACGGTAGAGGAATTTCAACGCTACCTTTATTTCGGGAAGCCTATGCAGACAATCCTGCTGCTGACGGGCTTCACCACCATCACGATCTTGGCTAGGCGGGGCCAGATAAAAAAACAAGGACTGGTCGGTTTCCCGACTTCGTGCCAGCACTAGAGACGATTGGTCGGTATGATATCTGCTCCTATAGTTGTCAATTATCATGATAATTGACAACATAACTGTCTAATATCATAATCCAGATGCATGGACATCCCTCGCATACTGGATCTGTCGAAGCTCCTATCAGCCAAGTCCTATTTCCTATTTGGTCCTCGGCAAACAGGAAAAACCTTCATGATTCGCCGGCAGCTTCCCACGGCGAAATATTACAACTTGCATGAGACCGACACGTTTCTGAAATTCAATCAAGCACCGCACCGCCTTCGCCAGGAACTGACTGGCAAGGACAAACTGGTTGTCATGGACGAGATTCAGAAGGTGCCGCTGCTCCTGGATGAAATCCAGGTGCTCATCGACGACCGGCAGGTCCGCTTTCTATTGACAGGATCGAGTGCCCGGGCGCTCAAGCGCAAGGGGCTCAATTTGCTTGGTGGGCGCGCACGGACGAAGCGCCTGCACCCACTGTGCTTCCGGGAGTTGGGTCATGAGTTTGATCTTGTCAAAGCCCTCGATCGGGGACTGCTACCCTCGCTGTATTTCTCCGACTCGCCCCATGAGGATCTTCAAGCCTATGTGGGGACCTATCTAAAGGAAGAAATTGCAGCTGAAGCGGTGGTCCGCAACCTACCTGCGTTCAGCCGGTTTCTGACTGTCGCGGCCCTGTGTAATGGGCAGATGCTGAACTATTCCAAGATTGCGAGTGACGCGCAAGTTCCCAAATCCACCGTACAGGAATACTTCCACATTCTGCGTGACACTTTATTGGGAGACGATTTACCTGCTTGGAGAAAGACGGAGAAACGGAAGCCTTTGACTACGGCGAAGTTCTATTTTTTTGACATCGGTATCGTGCGGCATGTACAGCGTCGGCGGCAGCTCCAAGAGGGCTCACCAGAATTCGGTGAAGCCTTCGAAGGCTATCTCCACCATGAGCTAAAAACGTATTGTGACTATGAGGGGGTGCCGAACCTGGCCTATTGGCGTTCGACGTCAGATTTTGAGGTGGATTTTATTCTGAATGATCGCACGGCGATTGAGGTCAAAGCGAAAACGAACGTATCGGATCGAGATTTGCGTGGGCTCCGTGCGTTGCAAGAAGAACGACTCTTGAAACGCTATGTCGTGGTAAGTCTCGAAACAACCCCACGCCGCATCGACGGAATCGAGGTGCTTCCCTGGCAAGACTTTCTGGGCCGATTGTGGGAGGGGGAGTTTTCCTGACCGCAGGAAGCGCGGGGCGGTCACACTGCATGGGCGACCTAATCCCATGCGGCCATTTTCCTACTGGCCACTCCGATATCTTCGCCGGGTAGCCATTTAACACAGCAAGATTCGACATGCTCAAGTGGAAATATCTCCTCTGTTTTGGCATGATGACTGGTGCGGTGTTCGTCATCTTTAAAGAATGGTGAGCGATGCCTCCTAAGAAGAAAGATTCCGCAATAGCAAAAGAACCAGTGAAAACTGCCGCAACACCAACCGTCGGCGGCTCTGCCGAAGATTTCGAAAAGCTCGGCGTGTTCTATATGGGACGCCCCTATGATCTCGCCACGAAGCAAGCCAAGCCGGGATGGCTCCTGTACGACTCAAAAGATTTAGTCACACACGCAGTCTGCGTCGGCATGACGGGCAGTGGGAAGACCGGTCTCTGTCTGGCTCTGTTAGAAGAAGCGGCGATCGATAACATTCCAGCCATTATCATCGACCCCAAAGGGGACCTTGGCAATTTGATGCTGACGTTCCCAAGTCTCAAAGGCGAGGATTTCCAGCCGTGGGTCAATGAAGACGATGCGCGCAAGAAAGGCTTGTCGCCGGCTGACTACGCTCAGACACAAGCAGAACTCTGGACGAAGGGCTTGGCGGGCTGGCAACAGGATGGCGCACGGATTCAGCAACTGCGGGATGCCGCAGATGTGGCCATTTATACGCCTGGGAGTAATGCCGGGTTGCCGGTTTCTATCTTGAAATCCTTCGCTGCACCAGCTGCGGATGTGCGGGAAGATGGAGAATTGCTGCGTGAACGCATCAGCACAACCGTCACGAGTCTGCTCGGTTTGCTGGGCATCAAGGCCGATCCGATTCAGAGCCGCGAGCATATTCTTCTCTCCACGATTCTCGACCAGACCTGGAAGAAGGAAGAAGATCTTGATCTCGCGTCATTGATTCAAGCCATCCAATCGCCACCGATGTCGAAGATCGGGGTTATGGATGTTGATTCGTTCTTTCCCTCAAAAGATCGGTTTGCGCTGGCCATGAAGCTGAACAATCTGCTGGCTGCTCCAGGGTTCCAGGCCTGGCTGGAAGGGGAAGCCCTGGACATTCAATCTTTGCTCTATACACCAGCAGGAAAGCCACGGCATGCGATCTTTTCTATCGCGCATTTGAATGATGCCGAACGCATGTTCTTCGTCACGCTGCTTTTGAGCCAGATGGTCGGATGGATGAGGGCACAATCGGGGACCACCAGTCTGCGCGCGCTGCTCTATATGGATGAGATCTTCGGCTACTTCCCACCGGTCTCCAATCCACCTTCGAAGTTGCCGTTGATGACCTTGCTCAAACAGGCGCGGGCCTTCGGCCTTGGAGTGGTCCTGGCGACGCAGAATCCCGTGGACCTCGACTACAAGGGGCTGGCCAACACCGGTACCTGGTTTATCGGACGATTGCAGACAGAACGAGACAAGGCTCGTGTGCTGGAGGGATTAGAAGGCGCGTCGAGCAGTGCGGGAAAGAAGTTCGATCGGGGTCGTATGGAGCAAACATTGGCTGGTCTCGGCAATCGGATCTTCCTGATGAACAACGTGCATGAGGACGAACCGGTCGTGTTTGAGACGCGTTGGTGCCTTTCGTATCTCCGAGGGCCTCTCACCAGGACACAGATTAAACAGCTGATGGATCCTGTAAGATGTGAAACGTCTGAGACGAAGTCTTCAGCTTCAAACGCTTCACGCTTCACGCTTCACGCCTCGCGTCCCATGCTGCCTCCCGACGTGCCGCAGCATTTTGTGCCGCTACGGGGCTCGAAGCCAGAAGGGAGTGAATTAGTCTATGCCCCGATGCTGCTGGGTTCATCACAGATCCGCTTCTCCGATTCAAAGAGCGGGATCGATAGCACGCAGGATGTGACGATATTGGCTCCCATTGCGGATGGGGCTGTCACGGTGGATTGGGACAAGGCCACAGCGGCGGAATTGGCCGTGGCCGATCTTGAGCGGGATCCAGAAGAGGCAGCTCAGTTTCTCGCGCTGCCGGCGAGTGCCAGCAAAGCGAAGAGCTATGGGGATTGGAACAAGGATTTTGGTGGCTGGCTGTTTCGAACGCAAAAGGTCGAGTTGTTCAAGAGTCCTAGCACCAAGGACGTGTCGAAACCCGGCGAGTCTGAGCGGGATTTTCGCGTGCGGTTGCAGCAAGACGGACGAGAACAACGCGATAAGGGTGTCGAGACGCTTCGCCAAAAATATGCATCGAAGATGACCACGCTGCAAGACCGGATCAGGCGAGCTGAGCTGGCGAAGGAAAAGCAGCAGGCAGAATCCCGTTCCAGTCAAGTGCAGGCGGCGATTTCGGTCGGAGCCTCCATCCTTGGGGCCTTTATGGGACGAAAGACGATCAGTGCCACGAACATCGGGCGGGCGACGACCGCGGTTCGGAGCGCCGGTCGAGTCATGAAGGAATCGCAA
>CXWL01001604.1_pt1 | contig 20473 bp, 19 predicted proteins | sample 590931 | NCBI WGS metagenome assembly CXWL01 (sample SAMEA3498368, study PRJEB10139) | groundwater metagenome | biome: water well; material: biofilm material | place: Germany | collected 2015-04-27 | reverse complement strand
GGCAGCCGCGCCTGGTATTTCCGGGCCAGCTCGAGCGCCATGTCGGCATCGCGGGCCGTCACGGTGAAGTGACCCATTTTCCGCCCCGGGCGGGCCTCGGCCTTGCCGTAGAGATGCAACCGCACGTTGGGCTGCGCGAGCAGCGTGTCCCACTTGGGTTCACCGTTCGCCCAAGCCTCGCCCAGGATGTTCACCATCACCACGGGTGACAGCAGCGTCACCGCGCCGAGCGGCAGGCCGCAGATGGCGCGCACCTGCTGCTCAAACTGCGACGTCATGCACGCGTCGAGCGTCCAGTGCCCGCTGTTGTGGGTGCGCGGGGCGAGTTCATTGACCAGCACCTCGCCCGACCTGGTCACGAAGAACTCCACGCCCATCACGCCGACGAGATCGATCTTCTCCGCGATGAGCCGCGCCAGTTTCTCGGCGGCCGCCGCGACCGCCGGGGCCACCCGCGCGGGCACGATGGAAATATCCAGGATGTGGTTCGCGTGGATGTTCTCCGCGATCGGAAACACCCGCACCGCCGCGTTCGGCGAGCGCGCCACGACCGCCGACACCTCGCAGGCAAAGTCGATGAACTGCTCGATCACGACCGGCTGGCCGGCGAATTTATCCACCGCCGCCGGGATGTCGGCCCCGGTCATGACCTGGAGCTGGCCTTTGCCGTCGTAGCCGAAGTCCGCCGTCTTCACCACGCAGGGCACCCCGACCTCGCGGATGCCGGCGGCCACATCCGTGCCCTCGGCAAACTTCGCGTGCGGGAACCGGTTGTCGCGCAGCCAGCGTTTCTCCCGCGCGCGGTTCTGCGTCGTCTCGAGCACGCTCCAGTGCGGCCGCAACAACGTGACCGCCTCGACGGCCTTCAGCGGCGCGGCCGGGACATTTTCAAACTCATACGTGACGACGTCGCANNAGCACTCCGATGGTTTTCCCGGGGAGAATCGTCTGGCCTGGGCTCACGGCAGCTTTGCCTTCAGGATCTTTTTCGTCTGTCTGGCGCGGAAATTATGCCACGCCCTTCTGGTCTTCGCCTCGCTTTGCGCGAGCAGCGAGGCCGCAAAAAGCGCGGCGTTGACCGCCCCGGGCCGGCCGATGGCGAACGTCGCCACCGGCACGCCGCCCGGCATCTGGACGATGGAGAGAAGCGCATCGAGTCCATGGAGCGATTGGGTTTCGACGGGCACCCCGAGGACGGGCAGCGTGGTGAGCGAGGCCGTCATGCCCGGCAGGTGTGCGGCCCCGCCGGCCCCGGCGATGATGAGTTTCAGGCCGCGCTTCTCGGCGGATTCGGCGTAACTGACCATGAGCTTCGGCGTGCGGTGGGCGCTGATGACGCGCTTCTCAAACGGCACGCCCAATGCCGCGAGGGTCGCGGCGGCGTGCGACATCGTCTCCCAGTCCGAGGTGCTGCCCATGATGATACCGACGAGTGGCTTTGGCATGAGACTGCCAGCTATCAGCTATCAGCTGTCAGCTGTCAGCCCAGAAATACGGCCCTGCCGGGTAATAAAAAGGCAGCCCGTTCGTCAGGTTGGGCTGACTGAAGGCTGATCGCAGAAAACTGACCGCTGGTTACAGCAGCGCCGTGCCCTTCGGCACCCGGACGATGGTCGTGCCGGCGATTTTGTCGTGCCAGGATTGCTTGTCGTCGTCGAACGCGACCCAAATGAATCCGAGTCCGGCGACTACAAACGAGAGGAAGGCTCCGAGTGCCCGCACGACGGCCACACCCCAGTCGAGCGGACGATCATCGATCCGCACCACCTTGAGGCCGCAAATGATGCCACCGATGGTCGTGCCTTTGTTGGCCCACATGGCGACATGGTAAGCGGCGAGCCAGAGCAGAAACGCGCTGCCTAGGTCATGCCAGATGGTGCTGAGGAGCCCGGTGAGCATCCCGACCAGGATAGCATCCAGCAAGGCGGCGGCCACCCGGATCCAGAAGCCCGCGCGGGGCAGAGTGGCCGCCGAGATGGGCGGCAAGGCCGGCGCCAGGGCGGCCGGGGTGGCTTCCGCACCGACGAGCGGGGGCTGGCCCTCTGCCATAATCGCTGCCGTCGGAGCCGCGGCCGCGCGGGGTGTCGCCACGGCGGCGGGTTTGTCGCGTTTCATCGAAAGCACAAGGAGGTAGACGACCATGCCGAGGCCGAGGATGCCGAAGAATTTATAGAGCAGGAAGCCGAGCACCGGCACCAGGTAGAGCATCCACACGATCACGCTGCCGACGAAAACCGCCATCAGGACGGAGCCCATCACGCCCTCACTGCCGAAGAGACGCGTGACCCGCCGGCCGAGCCAGGCCAGCACGGCGGCCTTGCCAAAGAGGGTGCCAAAGAAAAGACCAACCGCCAGGAACGGAATGAGAACAATGCCCACCCCGGTTATCACCAAAAGCACCATGAGAATCGGCGTCAGCATCATCGAGAGCAGCGCGGCGAGGAATGTGCCGCCCGGTTTCTGCTCGAGCACTTCCACGCATTTTTCGATGCCTGAGGGGAAGAGCAGCGCCAGCAGCAGGTAGAAGAGCAGGAAACAGGCGGCCACGATCCAGGCCCAGCCGAGATTCTCCCCGATCCACAGCGGCCGGCCCATCAGCAGGCACTTGGTGAACCAGGCGCGCAAGCCGGTGAAATCACCAAAGGGCCCAAAGTTGATGACTTCCTGCGTGCCACCGTGGACCTGGGCGCCGGGGGAACGGTGGAGTTTGCCGAAGACCACAACCGCCTCGCCCCCCACGTCGGCATCCGGTCCGAGCACGAGGTCGCCAAAGACCGCCACGGCCGCGTCCCCGACCTTGCCGTTGATCGTGGTGGTTCCGAAGACGGAGACCGCGGCGTCATCGACGGTGCCGTTGACGGTGGTGTTGCCGAAGACGGAGACCGCGGCGTCGGTGACATGCCCGTCCACCGTGGTGCTGCCAAAGACCGAGACGGCTTCGTTCTGGGTGCTGCCGGCGGATACAACGTGATGGCCGAAGGGCGGCGCATCGTTGTGCCGGCCCCTCGAACTGGAGCTGCGGGAACGGGTTGTTTTCTTCTTGGCCGTGACCACCGGCTTCTCTTCGTCGGCGCCCAGTTCACGGAGTTCATCGTCGGTTTTCTTTTCCTCGGTGACAGCGGGGGCGGGGTCCGCCGGGGTGGACGCGATGGGTTTCTCGGCGCGGGGGGCGGCGGCCTGATCCGCAGATGCGGTGACGGCAGGTTCGGCCGGCGGTGGTCTGGCGGGTGCATCCTGCGTGGGCACCTTAGGCTCGGCGGAGGTGGCGGCTCGCAGCACGGGCAGAAGGGCCAGCGCGAGCGTCAGCCAGCAGGCGAAAAGGAGGGAGTAACGGGGCTTGTTCATGGGAGAGGAAAATCAGTTATTGCGATAAAGGGTGCGGTAGGCGGCGGCGCCGAGGCCGAAGAACGCGACATACATGGTGGCGGCAAACGCCAGCCCGCCGTAGAGCCAGAGAGGAGGGATGCTCCCGATCGTCTCGCTGGTGTAACTGACGATCCACTGGAACACGTGGAAAAGCGCCTTGGCTCCGGCGAAGCGTTCGCCGACGGCGGCGGTCAAGGCGCTGGAGTCGGCCCCCCGGCTCATCAGGTAAAACGCCGTGATCGCCGCGCCGCTCACACCCGTGCCGACCGCGAGGAAGGCGGCCCGCACGGCGGCCGGCCAGTAGGCCCAGGATTTGTGATACCACGCGACGGTCGCTTGGTGCTCGATGGCGGCGAGGACGCGCGATTCCAGCGTGCGGGGTGCCCGGCGGGACGGGAGCGCGCGCAGGTTCTGGTGGATGAATTGCTCCAGTTGTTCGGGACTCAGGGCGTGGACGGCGAGGCGCGCCTCCACCGCGGCTTGCAAGCGCGTCTCGAAGCCCGCGGGTGCCTTGCGGGGCGGGAGCGCGCGCAATTCGCGGTGGATGAACTTCTCGAGGTCCTCAGGTGTCATTTTTTCGTTCATGGCGCACCTTCAGTTGGCGAATTTTTCGTGGCTGGCGCCGCTGCGCACCAGGATCTTCGCGAGGGCCTCGCGGCCGCGGAGGATGTCGGTTTTCACTTTGCTGAGGGACACACGGGTCTTTTTCGCGATGTCCTCATAGGGCATGTCCTCGAAGTGGTAAAGGACCAGCGGCACGCGCTGGTGCTCGGGCAGTCTTTCCAGGGCCCGCTCGACCCACTCCCGGCGCTCGGCGGAATCCACGCCGGAGAAAAACGTGTCGGGCGCGGCGAATTCGACTTCCTTTTCGCCGCCTTCGTCATCCTTGTGGACGAGATCGGAGAAGAAACTCCAGCGCTTCTTGTAGCGCTGGATGTGGTTGAGGGAGAGGTTGGTCGCCACCGTCTTCAGCCAGCCGCCGGCCGAAGGACTGGTGCGGAGGTTCTCGAAATGTTCGTGCGCCTTGATGAAGACTTCCTGGGCAATATCCTCCGCCTGCGTCTCGTTGCCGATGAGCCGCACCGCAGTGGAGTAGACCATGTCTTGGTAGTTGCGCATGAACGTCGTGAAATCAGGCGGCGCCGTCACGCCCCGGTTTGGAGTTTGCACTGGATGATCTTCATTCACGTTAACAACACGGTGTCTGACGGCATAGTTGCAGAAACCTCCTGCCACGCAAACCGCGTAAGGCCAAGTTCATAAGCCTCCATAACCCCCNNACACCTGACCCGAAAATCGAGACCGCCGTCCGCGCCAAGGGCGAACAGCTCTTCGCCCTCATGGACCAGCAGCCGCCCCCGGCGTTGTTCTCCAAGAAAGGGGCCTATGCCCGTCTGATGGACTGGTCGATGAAAGATCCCGTCTTCAAGACCCAGCTCTTCCGTTTCGTCGACGTCCTGCCCTCGCTCAAATCGTCGGCCGAAATCGTCCGCCACCTGCAGGAATACCTGGGCGACAAGGCCGTCGAGCTCAACCCCGCCCTCAAGGCCGGCCTCGCGGCGTCCTCGTTCGCCCCCGCCCTCGTCGCCACGCCCGTCAAGGCCCAGATCGTCGACATGGCCGGGCAGTTTGTCGCCGGCGAGACGGGTGAGGATTTGCTCAAACAGATCAAGAAGAACCTCAAGCTCGGTATCGCCACCACGATCGACCTCCTCGGCGAAACCGTCGTCAGCGACGCGGAGGCCGACGTGTTCCTCCAGCGCAACCTCGAGATCCTCGACTCCGTCTCGAAGTTCTACGCGAAAGAGCCCGCCCCCTGCTTCAGCGACCTCGGGCCGGACGGCCCGCTGCCGCGCCTCAATCTCTCCGTCAAGATCTCCGCGCTCACGCCCGACGTCCACCCGGCCGATCCGGAAAACTCCATCGCGGCCCTCAAGCACCGGCTTCGCCCGATCCTCCGCCGCGCCACCGAGGTCGGCGCGCTGATCAACTTCGACATGGAGAGCTACAAGCTGAAGGATCTCACCCTCGCGCTCTTCAAATCCATCTTCGAGGAACCCGAGTTTGCCCAAAAACCCGCCATCGGCATCGCCGTGCAAGCCTATCTGCGCGATTGCGAACAGGACCTCCGCGACCTCGTCGCTTGGGCGCGGAAAAACAACCGCCCGCTCAGCGTCCGCCTCGTCAAGGGCGCCTATTGGGACTACGAGACCGTCATCGCCCAGCAGCGCGAGTGGCCCGTCCCCGTCTGGCAGAAGAAACCCGAGTCCGACGCCAACTACGAGAAACTCACCGTTTTCCTCCTCGAGAACGCCGACCTCATCACCGCCAACTTCGCCTCGCACAACGTCCGCTCCTGCGCCCACGCCATCGTGCAGGCGGAGCGCCTCGGCGTGCACCCGAAACATTACGAGTTCCAGGCGCTCTACGGCATGGCCGACGAGCTGAAGGCCGCGCTGCTGCAAATGGGCCACCGCGTCCGCGAATACAGCGCCATCGGCGAACTCCTCCCCGGCATGGCCTACCTCGTGCGCCGCCTCCTCGAAAACACCTCCAACGAGGGCTTCCTCCGCATCAAGAACATGGGCGAGGCCAGCAAGGAGCAGCTCCTCGGCAATCCCGCCGACGCCATCGCCGCCGCGCCCGAGCCGCTCGCCCGCCCGCCGCGCCCCGCCGGGGCATTCATCAACGCCGCCAACACCGACTACACTGTCGCCGCCAACCGGGAAAAACAGCGCGCCGCGCTCCAGGACTTTGCCGCCACCAAGCTCGGCCAGAAATGGCCGTGCATCATCAACGGCAAAAAGATCACCGACCGGCCGTTCCTGCCCTCCGTCAATCCCGCGCGTCCCGCGCAAATCGTCGGCTACTGGGCCAAGGGCAGCGTGCAGGACGCCGAGGACGCCGTCGCCGCCTCCGTCGCCTTCTTCCCGAAGTGGCGCGCCACGCCTGTCGACGAACGGGCCCGGATGCTCGAGCGCGCCGCCGACCTCATGGAGTCTCGCCGGATGGAGATCAATTCGCTGCTCATCCTCGAGGGCGCGAAACCCTGGGTTGAGGCCGACGGCGACACGTCCGAGGCGATCGACTTCCTGCGCTTCTACGCGGTCGAGATGCGCCGCATGGCCAGGCCGGTGGTCACGCAACCCGTCCCCGGCGAGCGCTGCGTGCAGACTTGGACACCCCGCGGGGTCGGGGTCGCCGTGGCGCCGTGGAATTTCCCCCTCGCCATCCTCACCGGCCTCACGGTCGCGCCGCTCGTCGCCGGCAACTGCGTCATCATCAAACCCGCGCGCCAGACCTCGATCATCGGCGCCTGCCTGATGGACATCATGATGGCGGCCGGCGTGCCCGCCGGGGCGTTGCACTATCTGCCCTGCTCCGGGGCCGATGCCGGCGCACACCTCGTGGCGCACCCCAAGGTCGACTTCATCGCCTTCACCGGTTCGCGCGAGGTCGGCCTCGGCATCTGGGCGGAGGCCGGCCAGACCCGGCCCGGCCAGCTCAATCTCAAGAAGGTCGTCTGCGAGATGGGGGGCAAAAACGCCATGATCATCGACAACGACGCCGACCTCGACGAGGCGATCCCCGCCGCGCTCTACAGCGCGTTCGGCTTCGCCGGCCAGAAGTGCTCCGCGCTCTCGCGGCTCATCGTGCTCGCGGACGTCCACGACCACTTCGTCGAGCGTTTCCTCTCGGCCTGCCCCACCCTGCCCGTCGGTGACCCGGCGCTGCCCGGCACGATCGTCAACCCGGTCATCGACGACGCGGCGCAGAAATCCATCCTCGGCTACATCGAGGCCGGCAAGAAGGAATCGAAACTCGCCTGGCAGGCGACGCTCACCCCCGAACAGATCACCAGCGGCGGCTACTATGTGCCGCCGACGGTGTTCACCGGCTGCAAGCCCGACCACCAGATCGTCCGCGAGGAAATCTTCGGGCCCGTGCTCGCCATCCTCAAGGCCAAGGACCTTGACGAGGCCTTCGCCATGGCCAACGACAACGACTACGCCCTCACCGGCGGCTTTTTCTCGCGCAGCCCGCGGGCGCTCGAGCGCGCGCAGCAGGAGTTCCTTGTCGGCAATTTGTATCTGAACCGCGGCTGCACCGGCGCCATCGTGCAACGGCATCCCTTCGGCGGTTTCAAGATGTCCGGCGGCGGCACGAAGGCCGGCGGCCGCGAATACCTGGAGAATTTCCTCTTCCCGCGCTTGATCGCAGAAAACACATTGCGTCGTGGATTTACTCCACCGGAGGAGGAATGAGGTGCGCCAAGGGCTCGCCTCGCCATAGTTCCGCATCAGCGGAACGACGGCGGGTTCCCGCGTTTGATCGCTGAGAATACTCTGCGTCGTGGGTTTACACCTCCGGATGAAGAGTAGTTTCCGCTGCGGACTCGTCGCGCCGTAGTCCCGCGAATGCGGGACGAAGGCGGATTCCCGCGCCTGATCACCGAGAACACATTGCGCCGCGGTTTCACCCCGCCCGACGAGGAATAACCCGCAATTTCTATCGGCTTGCCAATCTGGCCAGACTGGCCAGATTGGCAGCGTGGCGAAAAACTGGCAACTGCAGGAGGCGAAGAACCAATTCAGCACCGTCGTGGACAAGGCGCTGACCGACGGCTATCAGGTGGTCACCCGTCACGGGCAACCGGCGGTTGTGGTCATGTCGATGGAGGAATTCCGCAAACTGAAGCCGCGCACCCAAACCTTGAGCCGTTTTTTGGCCGACTCGCCGCTATGCGATCTGGGCGGATTGCCTCCACGGCCCCGCGACTTGCCCCGCAAGGTTGACCTGTGAGCTGGCTGCTCGACACCTGCGTCATTTCCGAGCCGGTCAGCAAGCGACCGTCCGCCCGGGTGTTGCGCTGGATGGATGCGCAATCCGAGGAAACGCTTTATCTCAGTGTGCTGACCTTGGGCGAAATCCGGCGGGGCGCGGCCCGTCTTCCCGCCGGAGCCACGCGGCGCGCCTTGGAACACTGGCTGGAACACGACCTGGTTGAGCGGTTTGCCGGCCGGATACTGCCCGTTGACCAGGAGACCGCCGATCTCTGGGGCCGGTTGCTCGCCGGGGCCGATGCCAAGGGACATCCGCTGCCCACGCTCGATTCGCTGCTCGCCGCCACCGCGCGGGCCCACGGCCTGACGCTGGTCACGCGCAACACCAAGGATTTCGCTCCCGCAGGAGCTGAATTGCTCAACCCATGGGAATAGCGTCTGCGCCCGGCGCCGTGCGGCGTGCTCCGGGATGTATTCCCGCCTGAGCCCAAGCCGCGGAGGAGGCATAGAACGGCACGAAAGGTTTGCCTGCCGGCGCGCGCGCGCCTATGTCTCGCGCTTTTTATGAGCCCCGCGCGCGCCCACCAAGCATGAAACGATTATTTCTCCTCTGCACCGTGGTCTGTTTGACCGGCGGCACGGCGATGGCCCAAAAGAGCCTTGTCGTCGAGCCGGCACCTCTCGGAACGCCCAAACCTGAGAAGGTTATCTCGAAGAGCGCTGAGGCCTACGCAAATCTCAAGACCCTTTCCGCCGATTTCGAATACATCGTCCGCACGAAAACGCGGGCGCAGGTCGTGCGTGGTCACGCCCGGCTGATGAAGCCGAACTTCGCCCGTCTCACCTTCGAGCGCATCGCGGAGCCCGCGTATCCGAACCTCATCGGCTCTGACGGAAAGCTGGCCTACACGTTCGTGCCGCCTGGCTACAGCAAGGACGTGAAGCCCGTCCCGTTCCCCGGCTACGATCCGCTCCGTGCGGCGCGACAGGCCTCGGGACTCGAAGCCGGCGGGACCAGCCGCACCGCCAAGGTCTCGCGCGACGGCCGCGAGTTGCGGCTCTGGGACAGCATCGCGCTCCAGGCGTTCTTCGATCTCAACGCCGCGCTCGAGTATTTCTATTCGGGACGGAAGAGCTTCATTGTCGTCGAGGGCACCCGCGTCGTCGAGCGCGTGCGCTACACTGTGCTCTACAACCATCTGTCGGGCGGCAGCGTCGCCGGCGGTGCGATGTCGGACTTCGAACAGCGTCTTTTCATCGACACGGACGGACTCATCAAGCTCTACACGATCCAATTTCAGGAAGCCGGCGAAGTCGGTCTCCAGATGATGCGCCTGAGCAATATCAAGCTGAACGAGCCGATGACGGCCGACTCCTTCGCCTTCACCCCGTCGGCCAAGTAGCCGGTTTCATTCTACTTCTGGCATAACTGCGACATTGCCCACCGCCGCGGAGTGGCTCACGCTCCGCGCTTTTTATGAGCCAACCCCACGCCCCCAAGGGCATCTGGAAAGTCATCGGCGCGGCGTCCGCCGGCACCCTTATCGAATGGTATGACTTCTACCTCTTCGGCAGCCTCGCGACCATCCTGTCGGTCCATTTTTTCCCGGGCGACAGCCCCGCCGCCGGATTCCTGAAAACCCTCGCCATTTTCGCCTCTGGTTTTGTGGTGCGGCCCTTCGGCGCCCTGGTCTTCGGCCGGCTGGGCGATATGATCGGACGCAAATACACTTTCCTCCTCACACTCGTGTTGATGGGCGGCTCGACTTTCCTCATCGGACTCTTGCCAGGCTATGCTGAGATCGGTGTCCTCGCGCCGGTGGCGCTCACGCTGCTGCGCCTCGTGCAAGGCCTCGCTTTGGGCGGGGAATACGGTGGCGCCGCCACCTACGTCGCGGAGCATACACCCGATCACCGCCGCGGATTCTACACCAGCTTCATCCAGACGACCGCCACCCTCGGCTTGTTTGCCTCGCTCGGTATCATCCTCTTCTGCCGCCAGCAGCTCGGCAAGGAGACCTTCGAATCCTGGGGCTGGCGGATCCCGTTCCTGCTCTCGATTTTCCTCGTGCTCATCTCCTACTACATCCGGGTGCGGATGGAGGAATCACCGCTCTTCGCCAAGGCCAAGTCCGCCGGCAAACTCTCAAAAAACCCGCTGACCGAGAGTTTTGTCCGGCCGGAAAACCGCCGCCTGGTCCTCATCGCGCTGTTTGGCGCCGTGGCCGGGCAGGGCGTCGTGTGGTATACGGGCCAGTTCTATGCGCTGTTTTTTCTCCAACGCATCGCCCAGGTCGAGTTTGTCACCGCCAATCTCACCCTTGTCTACGCCCTGTTGCTGGCCACGCCCTTCTTCGTGTTTTTCGGCAGCCTGTCCGACCGCATCGGCCGCAAGCCGATCATCCTCGCCGGTTGCCTGCTCGCCGCCGTCTTCTACGTCCCCATCTACCACGGGATGATGCATTTTGCCGCGCCCCTGAACCAGCCGATGCTCGTCGCGCTGGTGTTCCTGCAGGTGCTGTTTGTCACCATGGTCTATGGGCCGATTGCGGCGTTCCTGGTGGAGATGTTTCCCACGCGCATCCGCTACACCTCGATGTCGCTGCCCTATCACATCGGCAACGGCATCTTCGGCGGCCTGACGCCCTACATCGCCTCCTCGCTCGTGGAGACAACCGGCAACATCTACGCCGGCCTCGCCTACCCGATCACCATCGCCGTGATGACCGTCCTCATCGGATTTTTCCTCATCACGGAGCGCCGGCACACCAGCCTCTCCGACGGTTAAAAATCCAGCAACTGTAGCGGGCCAAGCTTCACCTTGAGGCGCTCGTTGTAGGGGGTCACCCGATTGAAGTCAGTGCGGCGGGCCTCGGTCCGGCTGGCCACGGGCACCAGCAACAGCGAACCGCTTCCCTCCGCCGACAACTCCGTCAAAGCCGGGCCGTATTCGGGCAGCACAGGGGTGAACACGAGCCTGACGATGGCGGACTTTACTTTCACGACACCGACCAGGCGCAGCGAGCTGCGGAGTTTGACATCGATCGCGCGCAGGGTTTGCGCCGCGCGGTCGACCGTCACGCGGACCTGGAATTTCTCGGGCGGAAACCGGAAATTCTCGGCACGGCGCAGGGGCACGTCGTAAATCAGTTCGGCTGGCGTGGAGTCGGCAGCTAGCACGGCCTGCGGAAACTCGAGCAGTTCGCCCAAGGTCTGCTTTTTACCGCCACTCTTGGCCTTGTCCCGGCGGTGCTTCCCCACCTGGGCGGCGGTGGCCGGCTTGCCATCCACCTGGAGGAGTGTCCACTGTGCGTCGGGAGGTTGCGAGGGATCGTAGCGCGCCAACTGTTCGTCCCGGGCGCGACCTTTGCGGTCGAATATCACCATGTGCTGGGTGTAGGCCCAACGGTCGGCATCGCGGCCGAATTGGCGTATGGCCTCCGCCAAGGGAGCCGGCGCACCGGCGAGCGGATCAGGAACCGTTCTCGTTTCTTCCGCCGCATAGGCGGCCGGTCCGAAAAGCAGGAGCAGGATGAAAAACAAAAGNNGCGTGCAGGTCGAGGAACAACTCCTCGTGGCCGAGCACTTCCGCGCGCCACGCGGCGCGGTCAAAGGCTTGCAACTCCTCGAACTTTGCCTCCGGGAAATCCATGCCGGTCCAGTCGATGTCCTTGTAGCGCGGCACCCAGCCGATGGGCGTCTCCTTGGCGCGGCCGCCGGCGCGCACGCGGTCGACCACCCATTTCAGCACGCGCATGTTTTCCGAAAAACCGGGCCACATGAACTTGCCGGCCTTGTCCTTGCGGAACCAGTTCACGTGGAAAATGCGGGGCGTCTCGGTGAGCTTGCGCTGCATGTTGATCCAATGGCGGAAATAGTCGCCCATGTTGTAGCCGCAGAACGGCAGCATGGCCATCGGGTCGCGGCGCACCTTGCCGATCGTGCCGGCGGCGGCGGCGGTCATCTCGGAACCCATCGTGGCGCCGACGTAGACGCCGCTGCTCCAGTTGAACGCCTGGTAAACCAGCGGCATGGTGGTGGCGCGGCGGCCGCCGAAGATGATGGCGCTGATCGGCACGCCGTCGGGACTCTCCCAGTCCTTGTCGATGGTCGGGCACTGCGCGGCCGGCGCGGTGAAGCGGGCGTTCGGGTGCGCCGCCTTGGCCCCGGACTTCTTGGCGATATCGGGCGTCCACCTGTTGCCCTGCCAGTCGGTGGCCTCGGCGGGCGGGGTGTCCGTCATGCCCTCCCACCACACGCCCCCATCGGGGGTGAGCGCGACGTTGGTGAAGATGGTGTTTTTCGCGAGCGTCTTCATGGCGTTCGGGTTCGTGCTGTTGCCCGTGCCGGGGGCGACGCCGAAGAAGCCGGCCTCGGGGTTGATGGCGCGCAGGCGGCCGCTGGCGTCGGGCTTGATCCAGGCGATGTCGTCACCGACGGTCCACACCTTCCAGCCCTGCTTCTGGAAATGCGGGGGCGGGATGAGCATGGCGAAGTTCGTCTTGCCGCACGCGCTGGGGAAAGCGGCCGCGACGTAGGTCTTCTTGCCCTGCGGGTTCTGCACGCCGAGAATGAGCATGTGCTCGGCCATCCAACCCTCGTCGCGCGCCATGGCGGAGGCGATGCGCAGCGCGAAGCATTTCTTGCCGAGCAGCGCGTTGCCACCGTAGCCGGAGCCGTAGGACCAGATCTCGCGGGTCTCGGGGAAGTGGACGATGTATTTCTCCTTGTTGCACGGCCACGCGACATCCTTCTGGCCCTTGGCCAGCGGGGCGCCGACGGAATGCACGCAGGGGACGACGCGCTTGAAATCCTTGTCGATCAGGTCGAACACCTTCTGGCCGATGCGGGCCATGATGCGCATGTTGGCGACCACATAGGCCGAGTCGGTGAGCTGCACGCCGATCTGCGACATCGGCGAGCCGAGCGGGCCCATGCTGTAGGGCAGCACATACATCGTGCGGCCCATCATGCAGCCGGCGAAGAGCCCGCGCAGGGTCTTGCGCATCTCATAGGGGTTGACCCAGTTGTTCGTCGGGCCGGCCGCCTCCTGGGAGAGCGAGCAGATGAACGTGCGGTCCTCGACGCGCGCCACATCGCCGGCGTCGGAGCGCGCGTAGTGGCACCCGGGCCATTTTTTCTGGTTCAGTTTGATGAAGGTGCCGCCCTTGACCATCAGCGCGCACAACGCGTCGTATTCCCTCTGCGAGCCGTCGACCCAGTGGATCGCCTCCGGCTGGCACAGCTCGGCCATTTTTTTCACCCAGCGCAACAGGTGGACGTTTTTGCTCAGCGGCTTGGAGGTAGACTTCATGGCCGGAGATTAGGCCCGCCGCCTGAGTGAGTAAACGGGAAAGACCGGCCACATGCGGCGGTTGAAGAATGATTCCATCGGGGATTGGAGCGGATGTTTTGCGGCTCGCGTGTAAAAACCAAGGAACCACATTGCAGGGGTGGACAAGCTTTGCATTTTTGCCGGCACGGTGATCTTCAGCTACGGTTTCTGGGCGTTGGGCGAATGGCTCGGTGGCAGTTTCTTCGTCAACTTCCTGCTCAGCGGCCTCGGCAGCGTGGTCGGTGTCTGGCTTGGCTGGAAAGTCGCCCAGCGCTTCAAGTGAACCGCGCCGGCCGGCGCAACCCGTTCGCTCGGTCAAAAAATAATCTGCAACCGCGAGAGCAACCGGCCGCCGTCGGTGGATGATCCGGGCACGTGCCCGTCCACATAATTGAGCATGAATTTCAAGTCCTCACCCTTGAGGTAATAGTTCAGGCCAAGGGTGTGGGCCTGGAAGGTGTTGCCGCCGACTGCGGTGTTCGGGTCGGAGTGGTCGCGGCGGTCAAACCCGCGAGCGACAGCGAAGTGAGCGTGAGAACAAAAGTGGAAAGATTTTTCATCAAGGGAATCGGCCCAAGAGGGTGTTCGTTCATGACTTGGCGGTCGCAGCGTAGACAAAACCCTTGGGCAGGCCGGCGTCGGCCAGGTGCCCGTAAAGCGGCTCGCCCGGCAGGGCCTCCGCCACGATCGCGCGCGCGGCAACCAGCTTTGCCAGGTCGATTCCGGTGCGCAGGCCCATCGACTCGAGGAGGAACACAAGGTCTTCCGTCACGATGTTGCCGGTGGCGCCGGGGGCAGAGGGGCAGCCGCCGAGGCCGCCGAGCGATGCATCGAGCGTGGTGACGCCGGCTTCCAGCGCGGCGACGGCATTCGCCAGCCCCTGCCCGCGGGTGTTGTGGAAATGCCCGGCCCCGAGCTTGTCACCCAGCTCGCGTTTCACCCGCGCGGTGAGCCGCTTCACCTGCACCGGATTGGCGTAACCGACGGTGTCCGCGAGGTGCACGGTGTCGGCNNGCCGGCCGGCAGCGTGTCGCGCCACGCGCAGATTTTTTTCACCTCGGCCACCGCCTGTTCGGTCGTCATGCGCACATTGGCCAGACTGTGCTCGTTCGAGGCTGAAACCGGGATGACCAGCTCTTGCGCCCCGGCCGCGACCGCATCCTGCGCTCCCCGCAAGTTCGGTGCCAAGGCGGCCACCGTGAGGCCGGGCAGTGTCCGCGCCTGCTTCACGATTTCGGCCGCGTCGGCCATCTGGGGTAAAAGTTTCGCGGAGACGAACGAGCCGACCTCGATGGTGCGGAGCCCGCTCGCCGCCAGCGCGGCGATCCAGCGGCCTTTGGCCTCGGTGGGCATCGTCCGCCCGATCGACTGCAAGCCGTCGCGCGGGCCGACCTCGCGCACGAGCACGTCCACGGGCGGAGCGGCGGAGGTGGCGGAGGTCGGGTTCATGCCGGGTTCCCGATGACTTATGCCCCGTGTCCGCGATGAGCCAAGATACTTTTAGCCCCGCAGGATCTGGCGCGCTTCCGGCGAGGTGGCGTCAAAGCCGCCATCCCACCTGGCGACGACGAGGGTGGCGACGGTGTTGCCGATGAAATTGGTGATGGCGCGCGCCTCGGACATGAAACGGTCCACCCCGAGGATAAGGGCCATACCGGCGACCGGCACCGTGCCGGTGGCCGCGAGGGTGGCGGCGAGCACGATGAAGCCGCTGCCGGTGACACCGGCCGCACCCTTCGAGGTGATCAACAGCACCACGAGCAGCCCGATCTGGCCGCTGAGGGACAGCGCGGTGTCCGTCGCCTGCGCGATGAAGAGCGCCGCCATGGTCAGATAGATGCAGGTGCCATCGAGATTGAAGGAATAACCGGTCGGCACCACCAGCCCCACCACCGGGCGGGCGCACCCCGCCCGCTCCATCTTTTCCATCAGACCCGGCAAGGCGGCCTCGGACGAAGAGGTGCCGATGACGATCAACAGTTCCTCGCGCACATAGCGGAGGATTTTCCAGAGACTGAATCCGCCCGCGCGGGCGATGCCCCCGAGCACGACGATAATAAAGACACCGCAGGTCAGGTAGACGCAGGCCATCAACTTCGCGAGCGCCGTGAGTGACCCGAGCCCATACTTGCCGACGGTGAAGGCCATGGCGCCGAAGGCCGCGACCGGGGCGAGCCGCGTGACGAGTGACACGATGCTGAAAAACATCTTCGTCGCCTCGTGCAACAGGTTGGTGATGGGCCGGGCCTGCTCCCCGAGCCGCGCAAGGGCGAAACCGGAAAACAGAGCGACGACGAGCACCTGCAGGATGTCGCCGTCCACAAAGGCGCCGACGAAGGTGCTGGGGATGAGGTGCAGCAGCCAATCCACCGTGCTGAGCTGCGCCGCCGCCTTGGTGTAGGCGGAAACCGAGGCGGCATCGAGCGTGGCGACGTTGGCGTGGACGCCGGCGCCCGGGGTGAAGACATTCGCCACGATCAGCCCGATGATGAGGGCCAAGGTGGTGACGACCTCGAAGTAGATGAGCGCCTTCATCCCCACCCGGCCGACCTTTTTCATGTCCCCCATGCCGGCGATCCCCGCCACCACGGTGGTGAAGATGATCGGGGCGATCAGCATCTTGATCAGCTTGATGAAACCATCCCCCAGCGGCTTCAATTCCACCCCCAACGCCGGATCGAAATATCCGATCAGCATGCCTGCCACGATGGCGAGCAGGACCTGCACGTAGAGGTGTTTCAGCAGTTTCATTTGACGGTGAACCCGCTCGCGGGGACGGATTCCGGGGCAAGCCGGAACCCGATGACAAATGTTACTTCCGCGAATACGTCAACCGCGTGGACGTGTCCTTGGAACATTTGTTGGGCAGAACGGCGCGATGCCGGCCTTCTGGCTCTTCGACGGATCGACGGCGCCTTCCGTCGTGACCAGGCAGGCCTTCATCGTCTTGAAATCGCCGGCCATGGTGCGGGCCCACGGCCGGGTGGTGGCAGCCTCGGCCAGCAGTTTGCTGGTGTTGGCGTCGACCTGGCCGAGGATAACCAGCGGGGCGTCCGCCCGGGCGCCGGGTTCCGGCCGGTTCGGTCCAGGCGCTGATGTCAACTATTAGTTGACATCAACCGGAGGTGCGCACGGGCTCGATGTGCACCGCCACATCGCTGATGGCCAGCGGCGCCGCGCCGAGTGCGTCCTTCACGGCGTGGGCGATCGCGTGGCCCTCGCGCACCGTGAGCGCTCCGTCCACGTGCACATGGATGTCCACCAACAGACTCAGCCCGCTGCGCAGCACCCGGCATTTTTCCACATAGCGCACCCCGGGCACGGCGCCGGCGAGGCGCCGGATTTCCAACTCCGTTTCAAGGGGCACCACCGTGTCCATGATCTCGCCGAGCGCGGCACGGGCGATGCCCACGCCGTTGTAGGCGATGAAGGCGCAGGCCAGCAAGGCGGCCCAGTCATCCGCCGCCTCGTAACCTTGGCCGCCGATCACGCTGAGGGCGATGCCGACGAACGCCGCCGCCGAAGTGAGCGCGTCGCTGCGGTGATGCCAGGCCTCGGCTTTCAGCGCGGTGGCGCCGTATTGCGCGTCGAGTCGCAAGACCTGGCGGGAGAAATATTCCTTCACCGCCACGACCAACGCGAGCAACGGCAGCGTCAGCCAGTGCGGCCCCTGATGCGGCGTGATGATCTCGTGGACGCTTTCCCAGGCGATGCCCGCCGCCGCGAGGAACACGACGCCCGCCACGAAGAGCCCGGCCAGCGCCGAGGCCTTGCCGTGGCCGTAGGGATGATCGGCGTCGGGCGGCTTGGCGGCGACGCGGAACCCCGCCCAGACCAGCAGCGACGACAGCGTGTCCAGCAGCGATTCGGCGGCATCGGCCACGAGCGCGTAGGAGTGGCCCCAGATCCCGCCCGCCAGCTTGGCCGCACCGAGCACCAGGTTGAGCAAAATGCCCCACCCCACGAGCCGCGCGCTGTTTTCCGCGCGCAGCGTGACGGTCCGATGGTTGTCGTTCGGGGTGGGCATGGCCGCACACTAGGATGGGCCCGCACCGGCACAAGGCGGCATTGACCACCCGCCCCCGGCGGTCTAGGTTGCCGCGTATCGCCCATGTCTGGCACCGCCGCCCCAGTAGCCGCCGATCCCGTCAAGCAGTTCTCCGTGTTCATCGAGAACCGCGTCGGGCGGTTGCATGACCTCGTGGCCCTGTTCGCCAAGCACAATGTCCATATCATGGCGATGACCACGATCGACCAGACCGACACCGCCCTCGACCGCATGATCGTGGACGACCCGGACCGCGCCCGGGAATTGATGGCCGCCAACAATTTTTTCTTCACCGAGTGCGAGGTGGTTGCCGTGGAAATCACCACTGAATCTCAGCTCGGCGCCGTGCTCGGCGCGCTCCTCACCGTGGAGGTGAACATCCACTACGCCTACTCCTTCCTCATGCGCCCGCACGGCCGCTCGGCCCTCGCGCTCAGCGTCGAGGACAACGACCTCGCCGCCACCGCCCTCAACACCCGCGGCTTCAAAGTCCTCACCCAGCGCGACATTTCGCGCTGACGCCGCCCACCGTGTATCATGAATGCCGTTGATTGGCGACGCGTCGTCCTGTGCGGCTTGGTGGCGGGGACGGTTTGGGCCCTGTTGTCCATGATTCTCGTGGGCGCTCTGGGTGGCGATTTCTTCGCCACCATCTCAGGCAAAGTGCCGGGGGGCGCTCCGACCCCGGCCCCCCATCTGTCGCTATATTTCCTAAGCGTTGCCGCGGGTGTATGGGGTGTTTGGTTGTATGCCGTCATCCGTCCGCGCAGCAGTTCCAACCTCAAGGCGGGTGTCATGGCGGGATTCGCGTGGTGGACGATCGCGAGTCTCCAGTCCCTGAAATGGGTCGTTCTGCTCCAGATTCCGGTCGCCGCCTGGCTTCCGCTCGCCGCAAGCCTCATCCTTTGTGTTGTGGCCACTTTGTGCGGGGCCTTGCTCTACGGCAACGCGCCTTCCAACCCGCCACTGGATCCGGTGCCGGGCAGTTCAACCCCGGCGATTTCCCGGTCCTGACGCAGCGCGACATCTCACGCTGAAAGCGAATCACCCCTTCACCCCGGCCATCTTGTCGCCCTCGAGCAGATAGACGCCGGTCAGGTAGCCGTTCTCGAACATCTCGCCGACCTTCAGCTTCCCTTCGAAAGTGATGGGGATGTCCATCAGCGGCTTCACGCCGCCGGTGACCATTTTCACCACGATCCACTCGTTGATCTTCGGCATCACGCCGTAACAGCACATCATCGGGTCCTTCACCAGCAGGAATTCCGTGACGAGGCCCTTGTCCATCTTGGTCGGCAGCATGAAGCCCGTCACCGCGACCTTCTTCTGGTCGAGCGCCTTGATCCGATCGGGAATCTGGTTGCTCGGGCCGGCCGTCTCGGTCTCGGGCGGCGTGTAATTGAACGACGCCAGCCGGTCGAAACCGACGTTCTCGTAACCCTCCGCCTTGGCCGGCTCGGCCGCGCGCAACGCCAGCGCGCCGGCGGCCAGCAGCAGGAGATGGCGGAAGACATGTTTCATGGCGCGGAAGGTAGCAAGGAGCGGCGGCACGTCAAAGTGATTACTCACGAGACCGGCGACGCCCGGCCGTGTCCATCACGAGACGGGCGCGATAGTCTCGGCCACGGGCACGCGGTAGGCCTTGAAGGCCGGCACGAGGCCGCCGAGCACGGCAAGCCCCACAAACACCACCGGGCCCCACCCGAACACCGGATTCCATTGCAAGGGTTCGAGCACGACGCCGGTCTGCGCCCGGATGATCGACGCCACGAAACCGGCCAGCCCGGCGAACACCGCAAAGCCCGCAGCGGAGCCGAGCAGGCCGATGACCGCCGCCTCGCCGACCACGGCGCCGAACACCGTGCGGCGCCGCGCCCCGAGGGCGCGCAAAATGGCGATGTCGCGTGCCCGCGCGCTCATCGAGTTGTAGATGCTCACCAGCACCGAGCCGGCAGCCACGGCGGCGACGAGCCAGGCGACGAGCGTGAGCACCTTGTCCACCCAGCTGATCTTGTTGAACAATTCGGCGACGATGCTGCCGATCGGGTAGGCGAAGGTGAGCTTGCCGCCGGAGGCGTTGAGCTGGTTGTTGAGCATCAGGCCGGCCGTGGGTGCGCGCAGCTGGATGAGCACGGCGCTCAGCTCGGTGGCCGCCAGCGGGTTGTGCCCGCTCATCGTCTGCACGCCTTCGAGCGGTATCCAGATGACGCGGTCCGCCGGCGTGTTCGTCGGCGCCAGCACACCGACCACGGTGTAGGTTTCGTCGTGCTCGTGGCCCGCCTCCGCGCTGAGTCCGTGGTGGGGATGGAAAGTGCTGCCAGTCTGCCAGCCGAGCTGCCGGGCCGCGTAACTGCCGACCACCGCCTCCGGCGCACCGAGCTTGAAATTCCGCCCGCCGGGGGCGAAGGCGTAGCGCTTGCCCGGGGCATACTCGATATCGTTGAACAATGCCTCGATCGTCCCGGCGATGCGCCAGCCCTCGACCGTGTCGCCCAACGCCAGCGGGATGGCGGACTTCACCGCCGGGTGGCGCCGGATCATTTCGTAGTCCTTTGCGGCGATGTTGCCGGGCGAGGCCTCGAGGTGGAAGATGGCGTTGAGCACGAGCTGCAATTTCGAGCCGCGCGCGCCGAGCACGGCGTCGAAACCGGAATTGGTCGCGGCAAACACCGCCTGCGACTGCGTTTTCACCACCCACACGGTCAGCAGCAGGCCGGCGGCGAGCGCGATGCTGGCGGCNNCGCCAGCGCCCGGTTCATCGCCGAGAAATCCTGCATGTGCTCGAAGGCCGCCAGCACCCGCTCGTCGTGGCTCACGAGCAGCAGCGCCGCACCGGATTCGCGGCAAACCTCGCGGATGAGTTCCAGTGATTCGCGCCCGTGGCGGCGGTCGAGATTGCCTGTCGGTTCGTCGGCGAGGACGAGCTTGGGGCGGTTGGCC
>CXWL01113665.1_pt1 | contig 20474 bp, 16 predicted proteins | sample 590931 | NCBI WGS metagenome assembly CXWL01 (sample SAMEA3498368, study PRJEB10139) | groundwater metagenome | biome: water well; material: biofilm material | place: Germany | collected 2015-04-27 | reverse complement strand
CACTAGGATGTATGGCAATTTTTGCACGGAATGTTCACGTATTTTATAGGTTATTTTCTCGTTTCGCAAATCAGCGTGAACGCGGAACCCGGCTTTTCTCAACTGTTCGGTGACATTTTGTGAAAATTCAGCCTGTGCATCCGAGATGTTCAGCACCGCGATTTGCACCGGCGCCAGCCACAGCGGCAGCGCGCCGGCGAAGTTTTCGATCAGGATGCCGATGAAGCGCTCCATCGAGCCGACGATTGCCCGGTGCAGCATGACCGGCACCTTGCGCGAGTTGTCGACCGCGACATATTCGGCGCCGAGGCGGCCCGGCATCGAGAAGTCGACCTGCATGGTACCGACCTGCCATGGGCGGCCGAGGCTGTCCTTCAGGTGGTATTCGATTTTCGGGCCGTAGAACGCGCCCTCGCCCGGCAGCTCGGTCCACGTCACGCCGCACGCCGACAAGGCGCCGCGCAGTGCGGCTTCGGCCTCGTCCCACACTTCGTCCGAGCCGATCCGGTTGTCCGGGCGCAGCGCGATCTTGACGTCGATGTTCTCGAAGCCGAAGTCCTTGTAGACCTCCATCGCCTGCGAGTGGAACGCGACCACTTCCGGCGCGATCTGCTCTTCGGTGCAGAAGATATGGCCGTCGTCCTGGGTGAAGCCGCGCACGCGCATGATGCCGTGCAGCGCGCCGGACGGCTCGTTGCGGTGGCACTGGCCGAATTCGCCGTAGCGCAGCGGCAGGTCGCGGTAGCTCTTCATGCCGGCGTTGTAAATTTGCACATGGCCCGGGCAGTTCATCGGCTTCAGCGCGTACGAACGGTTTTCCGACTCCGTCGAGAACATGTTCTCGCGATAGTTCTCCCAGTGGCCGGTCTTCTCCCACAGCGTGCGGTCGAGGATCTGCGGCGCCTTCACTTCCTGGTAGCCGTTGGCCTGGTACTTGATGCGCATGTACTGCTCGACCTGCTGCCAGATGGTCCAGCCCTTCGGATGCCAGAACACCAGGCCCGGAGCCTCATCCTGGAAGTGGAACAGGTCGAGCGCCTTGCCCAGCTTGCGGTGGTCGCGCTTTTCCGCCTCTTCCAGGTTGTGCAGGTACAGTTCCTGGTCTTCCTTCTTGGCCCAGGCGGTGCCGTAGACGCGCTGCAGCATCTCGTTTTTCGAGTCGCCGCGCCAGTAGGCGCCGGCCAGCTTCATCAGCTTGAATACCTTCAGCTTGCCGGTCGAGGGCACGTGCGGGCCGCGGCAAAGGTCGGTGAAGCCGCCTTCGGCGTACAGCGAGACGTCTTCGCCGGCCGGGATCGAGGAGATGATCTCCGCCTTGTAGGCTTCGCCGATCGACTTGAAGTACTCGACCGCCTCATCGCGCGGCAGCACGCGGCGCGTGACCGGCTCGTCCTTCTTGGCCAGTTCGGCCATTTTCTTCTCGATCGCGACCAGGTCGTCGGGCGTGAACGGGCGCTTGTAGGCGAAGTCGTAGTAGAAGCCGTTTTCGATCACCGGGCCGATCGTCACTTGCGCGTCCGGATACAGCGACTTGACCGCGTAGGCCAGCAGGTGGGCGGTCGAGTGGCGGATCACGTCGAGGCCTTCCGGATCCTTGTCGGTGATGATGGCCAGGTCGGCGTCCTGCTCGATCAGGTGCGAGGTGTCGACCACCTTGCCGTCGACCTTGCCGGCGAGCGCCGCCTTGGCCAGGCCGGCGCCGATGCTGGCGGCGACTTGCGCTACGGTGACCGGGCCGTCGAATTCGCGGGCGGAACCATCGGGAAGGCGGACTGAAACCATGCTGTTCTCCATGTGGCGCGGGGCGCCGGGTAAATGCTAATGATCGGACAAACAAAAATGCGGACGAAAAAAAACGCGGACTAGCCGCGTTTGATCTTTTCGTTGAGCGAAAGAATCCACCTCGACTAGCGTCGCTGGAACAACTCCGTCGTAGTTCGCGGTGTCATAACCATGGTGCCTTTCTCGCTCTTATATTGCTGTACTGCTGAATTCTGGTGGGCGGTGAGGAATTCGAATCCCCGACCCCTTGGATGTCGACCAAGTATTCTAACCAGCTGAACTAACCGCCCGAAGACCAGCATTATAGAGAGCCGATTCGAGAATGACAAGGGCTTTTTCAAACACGTGGTTTTGCGCGCTCAGCATGGATTCCCGCCTTCGCGGGAACGACGGTTTTATGGCCACTAGTCCTAAGACCGTCGCTCCCGCGCAGGCGGGAGCCCATAGAGAGCAAATGGGTGGCCACAGCCATCAGCTTACCAAATATCCATTACACTTCGCCCTACCCGATTCGCTCCTCCCTGCCCCATGCACACTCACGATTCATCGCTGTCCTCCGCCCACCTGCACGCGCACCGCGCCGGCGACGCCACGCACGCCCACTTCGTCGAGGCGCGCAGCCAGACCGCGCTGGCGGGCGCCCTGCTGCTCACATTGCTGTTCGCGGTGATCGAAGTGGTCACCGGCTTCATCTCCAATTCGCTGGCCCTGATCTCGGATGCCGGCCACATGGTGACCGACGCCGCCGCCCTCGGCCTGGCGCTGCTGGCGCAACTGATCGCCAAGCGTCCGCCATCGGCGCGCCATTCGTTCGGCTTCGGCCGCGCCGAGGCGCTGGCCGCCTTCGTCAACAGCGTGGCGATGCTGGCCCTGGTGTGCTGGATCGTGTTCGAGGCGGTGCGCCGCTTCGCCAACCCGCAGCCGGTGCAAGGCGCGGTGGTGTTCGGCGTCGCCGCGGTCGGCATCGTCATCAACCTGCTGGTCGCCTGGGTACTGTCGCGCGACCACCAGAACATGAATACGCGCGCCGCGATGGTCAACGTGATGGGCGACCTGCTCGGCTCCATCGCCGCGGTGGTCGCCGGCGCCGTCATCTACTACACCGGCTGGGTGCGCATCGACCCGCTGCTGTCGGTGTTCGTCTCGCTGCTGATCCTCAAATCGACCGTCGGCGTGCTGCGCGAGTCGTACCACTTCCTGATGAAGGGCGTGCCCGACAAGATCGACTACCTGCAGGTGGGCGCCGACCTGGCCGCGCTCGATGGCGTCAAGTCGGTGCACGACCTGCACATCTGGGAGATGTCGCCGGGCGAGCCAGCCCTGATCGGCCACCTCGAGATCGCCGACCTGGCGCGCTGGCCGCAGGTGCTGCAGGCGGTGCAGGACATGCTGCTCGACAAACACGGCATCGACCACGTCACCTTGCAGCCGGAAACGCACGACGAACGCGGTCCGACGCTGTAAGCTCTGTCTTACCCTTGGCCGGCACGTGTACCGATATGCCGAACTCAACAGTATTCGGATAATGAGCGATGCCTACCATTGCCCCTACCCCACTCGTCTACGACACGCTGATCATCGGCGGCGGCCCCGGCGGCCTGACCGCCGCCATCTACCTGCGCCGCTTCACGCGCAAGATCGCCTTGTTCGACCGCGGCCACAGCCGCCTCAGCCTGATCCCGGTGTCGCACAACTATCCCGGCTTTCCCGACGGCGTGCGCGGCACCGAACTGCTCGAGAACCTGCGCTGCCAGCTGGCGCGCTACGACGGCGAAGTTACCGACGCCGAAATCCTGAACCTGCGCATCGAGGACGGCACCTTCGTCGGCGAGTACGACGGCGGCGAAGTGCGCGCCCTGACCGTGCTGATGGCCACCGGGATCGTCGACAAGGGCCTGCCGATCGAAGACTGGCGCGAGGCGCTGGCCTGCGGCGCGGTGCGCCTGTGTCCCGTGTGCGACGGCTACGACGTGATCGACAAGCGCATCGCCATCGTGTCATCCGAGACCAACCCGATCGGCCATGCGATGTTCATGCGCACCTTCAGCAGCGACGTGACGCTGTTCGATCGCCAGCAAGGCTCGATCCTGTCCGACGACGAACGCCAGCAGCTGGAAGCGGCAGGCGTGCGCTACGTAAGCTCGGCCGTGCGCAACGTCACGATGAGCGTCGACATGAAGCCGATCCTCAACACCTGCGACGGAAAGTCCCATGAGTTCGACGTGATGTACCCGATGCTCGGCGAGGTCGCGCGTTCCGAACTGGCGGTGCAACTTGGCGCCGAAACGGGCGACTGCGGCGAGCTCGTGGTCGACGACTTCCAGGCCACCAGCGTGCCGGGACTGTACGCGATCGGCGACGTGGTGCGTGGCCTGAACCAGATCAGCGTGGCGGCCGGCCAGGCGGCGGTGGCGGCCACGCGTATCCACAACACCTTGCCGTGGTCCCTGCGCCCGAAGGAAGCATGAAGATTCGCATCCGGCGCTATCGCGAGGAAGACAGGAAAGCCGTGCTGGCGGCGTTTCGCTCGAATGTCCCCGACTACTTCCCCGCGTCGGAGGAAGCCTGGCTACGCTCATGCCTGGACGAGCCGGATGGCCCATTGTTTGTCGTCGTCGACGGCGCGGAGTTGATCGGCTTCGGCGGCTACGAGCTGTCGGAGTTCTATCACCTTGGCACACTGGTGTTCGGCCTGGTGCGCGCCGACCGCCATGGCACGGGCGTTGGCCGCCTGCTGCTCAACTACCGGCTGCTGCACATGGCCGGTCGCAAGCTGCGCCCGCGCTACGTGACGGTCGACACGCATCCGCACACCGCCGGATTTTTCAGGCGCTGCGGCTTCGTCGAGATCGCCCGCTGGCCGGGAGGCTACCGCTCCGGACTGGACCGGGTCGACTTGCGCTTCGATCTGACCGACGAGGCTATCGCGACGCTGCGCTCGCCTTGATCGCCTCGCCAAGGCGTACCATTATTGGTACGTTACCCTGTGCAGAAGCCGATTCTGGAGGTGTAGATGAAAGCGCAAGACATTGACAGCAATCTTGACGACTGCCTCGCCGAGGAAGGCGTGCTCGATCGCGCGTCAGCCCTTGCCGTGAAACGCGTGATCGCGTCGCAAGTAGCGCAAGAGATGAAGGCCCAAAGGATGACCAAGACGCGCCTGGCTGAAAAGATGCACACGAGCCGAGCCTCGTTGAACCGACTACTGGACGATAATGATCCCAGTCTCACCTTGACCACTCTGATCAGCGTCGCAACTGCGCTTGGAAAGAAGGTTAGGATCGAACTCGTCTGCGAATGCCCCTGTTCGATGCGCCGTTATCGGCGCTAGACTGAGCGAGCCTGGAATTTGCCGCGCTCGATCCGCGCGCCGGCGAACAGGAACGCATTCAGTAGTGCATCCAAGCAGTGTCACGACTCGCCGATCCAGCGGCTGTTGGACAGCGTCTTGAAGTCGTCGCTATGCGCGATCGCGCGCAAGGATTGCAGCAGATTATCGGGCGGGCAAACCAGCTTGCGGTTGGCCAGGTCGAACCAGCCTGCCGTCGATGTGACCCGCGCGGCCAGGCTGTCCTCGCGATAAAAATCGTTACGTATGATCATGCGACTGCCGTCCTCGGACAGTCCGGCCAGCGCGATGGTAATGCGCACCTCGTCCAACCGCTGAAATTCGCGGAAATACTCGACCTCATCTTTCATGACGACCGGCCCAGCTTCAGGCGCATGAATTCGGACATCGGAAAGCCGCTGTCGGCGAAATACATCATGCGCACGTCAGCCGACTTGTCCAGGTAAGCCGTGTTGCGCACGGCGGCGAGGTGCGCGCCCTGGCCGTGCTGCTGGCCACCGGCATTGCCGACACCGGCGTGCCGATCGAGAACTGGCGCGAAGCGGTGGCGTGCGGCGCGGNNTTGGCCATGCGATGTTCATGCACACCTTCAGCGTCGACGTGACCTTGTTCGACCGCACAGTGGGCTCGATTGTCAGCGCGCAGGGACGGCAGGGGCTGGAGGCGGCCGGCGTGCGCCATATCCAATCTGCGGTGCGCGAGGTGTCCATGAACGAGGTCATGAAGCCGGTGCTCAATACCGGCGACGGCGCCAGAAGGAGTAGCGCAGCCTGATGCCGCGGTAAAAGAGGATAGAATGGTTATGGCTCCCCGGTGGAGCGGAAACGAGTTTTTCCATGAAAGAGAAAGAATTGCGGCTGGCGATCGTGTTCTTCGGAGGCGTCTCACTCGCCGTCTACCAGCATGGCATCAACCGTGAAATCCTGAACCTGGTCCGGGCATCGAAGTTTTATCACGGGAACCGGCAGGACGGCGATGCCCCTTCATTTCGCAGCCGCTATCCGGATGAGCCGGAGCGATCGACCGGAGAAGTCTATCTCCAGTTTCTTGCGGCAGTCGGGCAGCAGCTCTCCCTCCAAGTGATCGTGGACGTGATTTCCGGCGCGTCGGCAGGTGCCATGAACGGCGTCGCCCTCGCCAGGGCCCTTGCCCATGATCTCAGCCTTGCGCCGCTTACCGACCTGTGGCTGGCTGATGCAGACATGCTCAAGCTGCTCGCACCCGAGGCCAAGGCGCGCCTTTGGAACAAATGGATTTTCTGGCCTTTCGTGCGGCCCATGCTAACGCGACTCAAGCGTGAAGGCCTGATAGTCGGCAAGATCGATGCCGAAATGCAGGAACGGGTTTCGGTATTCCTGCGCTCGCGCTGGTTCAAGCCACCCCTCGATGGGCGCCGCCTCGCCACCCTCGTTCTTGATGGCCTGACCGCCATGGAGAGACCAGATGGCTCGACCAACTCCCTGCTCCCGCCAGGCACCAGGCTGGACCTGCTGGTCACGGCGACTGATTTCCGCGGTCTCGACCGGTCGATCTTCATTCACGATCCGCCCATGGTCAAGGAACGCGAGCATCGAAGCCTGCTCCGCTTCCGCCTCGACCATGACAAGGCCGGCCATCTTCACAGCGACTTCGACCTCGACAATGTGCCGTCGCTGGCTTTCGCGGCGCGCGCATCGGCCTCCTATCCGGGTGCTTTTCCACCGGCACAGATACGCGAAATGGATGATCTCCTAGCATCGCGCCACTGGCCTTGGCCGGCACGCTCACGCTTTCTTGTGCGGAATTTCGGCGCATATCGTGACCAGAGCAAGAACCCGGAGGACGCCGTGCTGGTCGATGGCAGCATCCTCGACAACAAGCCCATCATGGCGACGCTCGAGGCAATCCGCGCCCACAGCGCTTTCCGCGAGGTGGATCGTCGTCTCGTGTATATCGACCCGCATTCCCAGCTGGATAAACCGGCAGTGAGCAGCAGTGTGCCGGGGTTTTTCGCGACCCTGCGCGGGGCGCTTTCCGACTTGCCCCGCACCGATCCGACCTACAACGAACTGGCCGACGTCAGCCGTTACAACAAGCATGTGCGACGGTTGAAGGAGGCCATCTATTACGCCAGGCCCCAGGTCGCGAAATTGATCGAGCACGCCACCAAGGGGAAGGTCAGCGGCAGCTTCAGCATCAACGAATTGCGGCACTGGCGCCTTAACTCAACCAACCTCCTGGCAGCGACACCGATTGTCTACGATTCGTACATGCGCTCGCTGGTGCTGGAAGCGCTGGATTTTCTTGCTGATCTCATCAACGGCGCCTGCGGCTTTCCCAAGGATTCCACTGCGGCGCACAAGATTCAGGAGGCCGTCGAACTGTGGGCCAGGAGCCAAAAAATACTTCTTTCCGATTCCTACCGTATTGCGGAAAGCGCATACGAAAACAAGGATATGCCGGAATTCGCAAAGATGATGATCGACTTCGGCCTGGTATATAAGAAGCGCCGATTGAATTTTGTCCTACATGAGATAAATGATCTGTACGGCAGCACCTCGTCAAAGCCCTGCCGTTCGACGGAGTCCGACGATCTCGATCTCATCAAGATCCAGATCCACAAGCTCATCGATGAAATGGCGATTTACGACGATGTCAGTTTCCTGAGCGATCACGCGATTGCCATGTGTCGGCAACTATTCATGGCGGATTTTGGCCAAATGGCAATTCAGCAGTTTGTCAGCGCCCATGCTGTCGGCATCTCCAGCCTGGTCAAGCGGCTAGGCATCGAATGCGATCTCGCCCGCAGAAACGACGACGCGGATGCGGTGTTGTCATCTTCGTTGGTGCTCAACCTCGCAGCGCGCTTCCGCAGCACCATCCTCACCGGCTACCTGGGCTATTTCTACTGGGACGTCATTCTTCATCCGGCGGTGAGTGCCCTGTCCCTCGACACCGGACCGATCGAGGAGATCCTGATCGACCGCATCAGTCCGGACGATGCAGTCAGCCTGGCGTCACCAGACGGGACCAGGGTGCTGCTTGGCGGAACCTTTGCCGGCTTTGGCGGTTTTCTCAGCCGCGCGACGCGTGAGAACGACTATCTGTGGGGGCGACTGCATGCCGTCGATCGTCTGTTCGACATTCTTGCAACTACAGTGCCGCCGAGTACGCGCGACGCAATAGATTTTCCTGCCTTGAAGAAGGCTGCATTTGGACGGGTGATCGAGGAGGAAGCCGGGCGGCTCAGCCTGATCCCCGATCTTGTGGCATGGATTCGCGATGCGATTTCCGCCCTCTGAGGCAGAAGATCTCCGCAGCCGGTTATCACCTCTTTAATGGAAGCGGACTGTCGGATTCGCCCTGATCTGGGTCAATCGAAGCGCCATCGCCAGCCCCGGCCCACGTGCCGTACCAGGCGCATTGCCGCGTCGGCTCACCTGCCAATGAAATTGCGCGGCACATCAACGAAGACGCTGCGACGCTTTCCTGGCCGATCAGCGGGACGACGCCAGCGCGATGCGGCGTTCGATGCGCGCCAGTTCGGCCGTGTCGCCGGCAGCCCTGGCGCGTTGCGCCGACACCCCCAGCCACATCAGCAGCGGCCGGCGCCAGCCCTGCGCCGAGGCGGTGTCGGTCGCAAGTACGATGTCGGGCGGCGTGATGCGCCCGGCCTGCAGCATGGCGCCTGCCGCGACCAGCCGCGACAAGGGGTCGGCCACGCCGGCCAGTCCGCCGGTGCCGCGCGCAATGGCCTGATGCTGCGCGGGCAGCAGGGCAGGATCGAGTCCCCGCCATTGTCCGGCCAGGTAGGCAGCATAGGCCCGCTCGGCCGGCGTGGCGTCAGGCGCCAGCGCCGCGAATCCCTTGCACTCGCCGATCACGAGGCTGGCGGTGTACACCGCGCAGCGCACCAGCTCCGCATGCGCGACCAGTTCGGCGCGGCCGGTGCTGGTCATCTCGGCGCGGGCGCGCGCGAAGTCGGTGGCGGCGATCGCGCTGTCGCCTTTCAGGTAGGCGTCGCTGAAACTGTCGAGAGAACTGGCGGCGTTCGAGCGCCACGATGGCTCGACCGGCTTGCTGGCACAACCGGCCAGCATCAGCGCGACCAGGCAGGCTGGGAGGATTTTCATGGCAGTTTCAACTCCGTCTTGTGGGCAAATGGCCATTTTCGATTGATTTCGTCGACCAGCCGCGTGACCTTGCGCAGGCTGGCATCGACTTCGGTGCGCAGCGCTCCCAGGTCGTTGGTAGCGACCTTCGCATTCGCCGCCACGCCTTGCGCCTCGACCAGCACCGCATCGACCTTCTTCAGCGTCGCGCTGGCGTCTTTCAGCACCACATTGAGCTGGATGACCGCGGCCTGGGTGTCGTCGACCAGGCCAGCCTTGCCGAACACGCGGCGGTCGGCGTTCGCCAGCAGCGCGTTGACGCGGTCGAGCGTGAGCATCACCTTGCGCGCCTGTTCGTCGCCGCCCAAGGCGCCGCCGAGCAGGCCGTATTTTCCGCTCAGGCGCCCGGTCGCCGCCTGGACGTTGGCCAGGCTGGCATTCAGGCTAGAGTCGCTGCGCGTCATCGCTTCGAGGTTCTCGAGCAGGGTCTTGGCGCTGGCCACCAGCTTGGGAATCTCGGCGGCGGTGTCGCCGCGCAGCACCGTACGGATGGCGCCATCGGGCAGCGGCGGATCGGTCAGGATGCCGCTGTAGGCCTTGATCTTGGTCTCGCCGACCAGCCCGCGCTCGAGCGTGAACACGCTCGACACGCGCAGCCAGTTGGCGTCCTTGCGCGGCACGTCGACCAGGATGCGCACCTTGCCGTCCGGCGCCAGTTCGACCTGCTTGACACGGCCGACGGGAAAGCCGGCGAAGGTCATGTCCATGCCGGGAATAACGCCTTCGGAGTCTTCCGACACCAACACCAGGCGCTGGGTGACCTCGAACACGCCGCGCGCGTACATCACGTACAACAGGAAGGCGGCGATCAGGGACGTCATCAGCACCAGCAGGATGACCGCCTTGACTTCGACGTGCGGTGGCGCTTCCGGAGTGGGGTCCGTCATGGTGTGCATCCCTTTAAAAATATTTGACGACCAGCGACACCGCTTCGATCACGAACAGCACGAACAGCAGCCGCACGGCGCCAGGCTGCATGGTCGAACGGTCGCTTTGGCCGAAGCGCTGGATCTCGAGGATCGCCGCGGCGGGAATCACCGCCACAGCCAGTCCGAACAACAAGGTCTTGATACCGAAGCCGATCGCCACGGTCGGCTCGAACACGCGGCCGACGGTGCGGGTGTAGTCGCCGATCCCCCACGGCGACAGGCCGTAGACGTTCAGGTACGCCAGGATCAGCACCAGCACGCTGCTGACCATCGCCAGGCTCAGGACCGCGAAGGCGTTGCCGGACACTTCGGCGACCAGGTCGCGCCGCAGGCGCCAGGCGGCGGCCGTCGACTGGTCGGCGGCGAGCGGCTCGAGCGCGGCGACGTTGAACGCCAGGCCGGCGCGCAGGGCGACGAACATCGCCGCCGACAGCGGAATCAGTTCGAGCACCAGAACCCGCACCACCATCCCGAGCGCAAAGCGCGACAGGCCGTAACTGAGCGCCGTCACCAGCACGATGCGGATGATCACGAGGCTGATCAGCGCCGACAGCGCGGTGAACCAGGGCAGCACCTGCCATGCGCCGAGGTAGATCTGGCGCGACGTGGCGATGCGGTGCTCGCGCGTGTAGGTCGAGGGCGAGAACGCCAGCACCAGCGCGATCGCGCCGAGCAGCAGCATGCGCCACCAGCTGGCGGCGTAGTGCGATACCCAGCGGCCCCACTGGCTCGGCCTGGTATAGAGGAAGGAAATCATGCGCATGACCGAATGATAACCCAGGGCTTTTCACCACTAGCGCACGCTGGGGTCAGGTCTGACATTCGAACATTGAAAAAACCAATGTCCGAATATCAGACCTTACCCCAGTCGATCTACGCTAGTGGCGCCGCGCTTCCTGCACGCCGTTGACCTCGGTGATCGCCGACAGCGCCTTTTGCAGCTGCGCGGTGGAGCCGATTTCGGCGGTGAACGTCATGCGCGCCTGCCCTTTCGAGCTTTGCGTGTTGACGCCGGTGACGTTGATCTTCTCGCGCGAGAACACCTCGGAGATGTCGCGCAGCAGGCCCTGGCGGTCGCTGGCGAGGATGAACAGGTCGACCGGATACACCGTGTCCTGCCCTGACCGGCCCCAGTCGGTGTGGATCACGCGCTCGGGCGCCTTCAGGCGCATCTCGGCGAAGTTCTTGCAGTTGGCGCGATGGATCGAGACGCCCTTGCCGCGCGTGACGAAACCGACGATACCGTCCGGCGGCGCCGGCTTGCAGCACTTGGCGAGCTGCGTCATCAGCCCTTCGGTGCCGACCACCAGCACGCCCGACTTGGCGCCCGAGTCGACGCTCGAGGCGCGGCTTTTGCCGAGCACCACCGCGTCTTCCGGCTCGACCACTTCGCCCGTATCGTGCAGCGCCTGCTCGACATGACGCAGGCTGAATTCGTCCTTGCCGACCGAGACGAACAGCTCGTCGACCTTGGAGAACCCCAGCTTGTGCGCCAGCGCTTCGAGGTTGACCGCGGTCTTGCCTTCGCGCTGCAGCGACTTTTCCACCAGCGCGCGGCCATGGGCCAGCGTCTCCTGGAGGTCGATCGCGTGGAACCAGGCGCGCACTTTGGAGCGCGTGCGCGTGCTGACCGTATATTCGGGATTGAGCCAGTCGCGCGACGGGCCGGCGGTGCCGGGCGCGCCCTTGGCGGTAATGATCTCGCAGGTCTGGCCGTTGCGCAGCGCGGTATTCAGCGGCACCATCACGCCGTCGACGCGGGCGCCGCGGCAGCGGTGGCCGACTTCGCTGTGCAGGTGGTAGGCGAAGTCGATCGGCGTCGCGCCGACCGGCAGCTCGAGCACGCGCGCTTGCGGCGTCAGCACGAAGATGCGGTCGTCGAGCGTGGTCGACTTGAGCTTTTCGACCCATTCGCGCTGGATCTCTTCCTGCCCGACCACCGCGTCGGCGACGTCGGTCTTCCACGCCAGCAGCTGGCGCAGCCAGGCGATCTTCTCGTCGTACTTCTGGCCCTTGAAGTTGGAGCCGCCTTCTTCCTTGTAGCGCCAGTGCGCGGCAATGCCGTACTCGGCAAAGTTGTGCATCTCCTGGGTGCGGATCTGCACTTCGAGCGGGCGGCCGTCATCGGCCGTGACGACCGTGTGCAGCGACTGGTAGCCGTTCGGCTTCGGGCGCGAGATATAGTCGTCGAACTCTTTCGGGATCGGCGTCCAGATGTTGTGGATCAGGCCGAGCACGGTGTAGCAGGTCTTGTCGTCGGCGACGATCACGCGGAACGCGCGCACGTCGTACAGTTCGGAGAACTCGAGGTCCTTGCCGCGCATCTTGTTCCAGATGCTGTAGATGTGCTTCGGCCGGCCGAACACTTCGGCCTTGATGCCGGCCGCCGCCAGCTCGTTTTCGAGCCGCGTGATGGCCGACTGCACGAAGCCTTCGCGCATCATGCGTTTTTCTTCGAGCATCTTGGCGATGCGCTTGTAGGTTTCCGGCTCGAGGAAGCGGAACGACAGGTCTTCCAGCTCCCACTTCAGCTGCCAGATGCCGAGCCGGTTGGCGAGCGGCGCGTACAGGTCCATCGTCTCGCGGCCGTAGTCGCGCGTCATGTCGTTGAACAGGCGCAGGTCGGCAAAATAGCGCAGCGTGGTCACGCATGAGGCGAGGCGCACCAGCACGACGCGCATGTCGGTGGCCATCGCCAGCAGCATCTTGCGCAGCGTTTCGACTTGCGCCACCGCCTGCTGGGCGGCGCCCTTGCCGCGCCCGGCCGGCTGGCCGGCGCCCGGGTGGCCGACGGTCATGTCGCGCAGTCGGATCAGCTGGCGCACGCCCGACACCAGGTCGGTCACTTCCTTGCCGAAGCGCGTTTCCAGCCCGGCCGCGGCGGACGGCTCGATCACCGTCACCTCGAACAGCAGGCCGGCGATGCGCGTTTCGGCGTCGCTGCGCAGGAACGCGAGCGTGCTGGCGACGCCGATCGAGAACTCGAGCGCGCCCTGGCCGGAGCTGCACAGCTTGTCCTGGTAGGCTTCGTTGGCATACGCTAGCGCCGCCTCGACGCGCGCGGCGTCATCAAGGCTCAGGCCCTGGACCAGTTCAGCGGTAGCGCTGCCGAGCGCGGCGATGGCGACCATAGCGGCCTAGCGCAGTGCCGCGGTGACGACGATCTCGACCAGGCAGGCGGGATTGGCCAGCTTCGCTTCGACCGTCGCGCGCGGCGGCGTGTGGCCGCTGGCCACCCACTCGTCCCACACTTCGTTCATGCCGGGAAACAGCGCCATGTCGGTGATGAAAATCTGGCACATCAGGATGCAGCTCTTGTCGCTGCCGGCCTCGGACAGCAGGCGGTCGACGTGGCTGAGCACTTCGCGCGTCTGGCCGACGATGTCGGCGGTGGTGTCGTCGGCGATCTGGCCGGCCAGGTACACCGTCGCATTGTGGATCGCCACTTCGGACAGTCGTTTGCCTACGTGCAGTCGGGTAATTTCCATTGTTCTCAAAAGCCTTATTGTTTTAGCCGACCAGGAAATTGCGCGCAATCGCAATCTGGTCGGCGTTGATGAACGTCGGCGCATGGCCGATGTCGGGAAGTTCGACCAACTGCGGCTTCGGGCCGCGGGTCAGCATCTGCTGCGCGGTGTCGTGCGACAACAGGTCGGAATTGGCGCCGCGCACCAGCAGCGTCGGGCAGCGGATCGCATCGTAGGCGGCCCACAGCGCGGCCTCGTCGGCCTTGGCTTTTTCGGCGGTGGCGCCGCGCAGCGGCTCGGCCAGGCCCATGTCGTAGTGGCGCACCCACTGGCCGTCGGCGCCTTCGCGCAGCACGTCGGCGGCCAGCTTGTGCCATTGTTCGTTGGTATGCTCGCCGAACGACGCCGATACTTCGCGCACGAATTGGGCGCCCTCGGCGAAGCTCTTGAAGCGCAGGTCCTGGCCGATGTAGTCGCCGATGCGCTGCAAGGCGACCGGGTCGAGCGTCGGGCCGATGTCGTTGAGCACCAGCTTGCGGATGGGATTGTCCGGCAAGGAGGCCAGCCCCATGCCGATCAGCCCGCCCATCGAGGTGCCGAACCAGTCGACCGCGCCGTCGTCGGAATTGGCGGTGACGCGCGCGACCAGGGTCACCATGTCGCTGACGTACTGGGGAATCTGGTACAGCAGCGGATTGCGCAGCTTGCCGGAGCGGCCGCGCCCGACCACGTCCGGGCACACCACGCGGTAGTGGTCCGACAGCGCCTGCGCCAGGGCGTCGAAGTCGTCGCCGACCCGCGTCACGCCGTGCACGCACACCAGCACCTTCGTGTTGGCGGGGTCGCCCCATTCCTTGTACGCCATGCGGTGCAAGCCGGCTGGCGAGATGCACTGTACTGATTTGATCCTTGCTGCGGTCATGCCTGTCCCCGATTCTTCGCACTGCTTCAATTTTCTCACCAACCGACATTTTACCGGGCGTTGCGATTAAAATCTTAGTCAAGCGTATTCTGGCGCACAGGCGCTCCCCTTTCAGCCATATTTACAGAGGAAAACAATGAAAAGCACCATGTTAAGCGGCAAGACAGCGTTGGTCACCGGTTCCACCTCAGGCATTGGCCTGGGCATCGCGCGCGCGATGGCCGAACAAGGCGCCAACATCGTCTTCAACGGTTTCGGCGATGCCCAGCAGATCGAGAAGCTGCATACCGACATCGGCACAGAATTCGGCGTGCGCACCGCTTATCACAATGCCGACATGTCCAAGCCGGCCGAGATCGAGTCGATGATGGCGTTTGCCGCCGACAAATTCGGCGGGGTGGACGTGCTGGTCAACAACGCCGGCATCCAGCATGTCGCCAACATCGAAGACTTCCCGGCCGACAAGTGGGACGCGATCATCGCCATCAACCTCAGCTCCGCCTTCCACACCTCGCGCCTGGCGCTGCCGGGAATGAAGCAGAAGAACTGGGGCCGCATCATCAACCTGGCGTCGGTGCACGGCCTGGTCGGGTCGGCGCAGAAGTCGGCGTACGTCGCCGCCAAGCACGGCCTGGTCGGCTTCACCAAGGTGACGGCGCTGGAGACGGCGCACACCGGTGTCACCTGCAACGCCATCTGCCCGGGCTGGGTCTTGACGCCGCTGGTGCAAAAGCAGGTCGACGACCGCGCCGCGCGCGAAGGCACCAGCAACGAGGTTGCCAAGAAGGCGCTCTTGGCCGAGAAGCAGCCGTCGGGCGAGTTCGTCACGCCGGACGAGCTGGGTGCGCTCGCTGTGTTCTTCTGCAGCCCGGCCGCCAACCAGGTGCGTGGCGTAGCGTGGAACATGGACGGCGGCTGGACCGCGCAGTAAGTTTCCTGGTTAACTAACTGTACACACGTCGTCCTCGCGCACGCGGGGACCCAATTTTTGCGAGCCTCAACACGACGCAAGCAATTTGGGTTCCCGCGTTCGCGAGGACGACGCGATTTCATTAAGGACTCTCTCGATGCGAATAGTGCCCAACGCTGCCCTCCTCGCCCTGACCTTGATTGCCGGCGCGGTCCATGCCGCCGATGCGCGCCCGCTGCTGCTGACCGCCGAGGGCGTCTGGACCGGCGAAGGCGCAGCGCACAAAGGCTGGGCTGTGCTGGTCGCGCAGGGGCGCATCCAGGCGGTCGGGCCGGCGGCCAGCGTCGCCGTGCCGCCTGACGCCGAGCGCATCGACCTGCCCGGCAAGACACTGATGCCCGGCCTGATGGACCTGCATTCGCACGTCCTGCTGCATCCCTACAACGAAACCAGCTGGGACGACCAGGTGATGAAGGAAGCGGTCGAGTACCGCACGCTGCTGGCCGGCAAGCACGCGGCCGCCACGCTGCAGGCCGGCTTCACCACCCTGCGCGACCTCGGCACCGAGGGCGCCGGCTATGCCGACGTATCGGTCAAGCGGGCGATCGAGGAAGGCGTGATTCCCGGGCCGCGCCTCTACATCGCCACGCTGGCGATCGTCGCCAGCAGCAGCTACGGCCCGGCCGGGCGCAACTACCGGCCCGACATGGAACTGCCGCACGGCGCCCAGGAAGCGACCGGGGTCGACGGCGTCACGCGCGCGGTGCGCGAGCAGTCGTCGCGCGGCGCTGACTGGATCAAGTTCTACGCCGACTACCGCACTGGCATCGACGGCAGCGCGCGGCCGACTTTCACGGCCGAGGAAATGAAGGCGATGGTGCAGGCCGCGCACGTCACCGGCCGCAAGGTCGCGGTGCACGCCAGCACCGACGAGGCGGCGCGGATGGCGGTGCTGGCCGGCGCCGACACCATCGAACACGGCTACGGCATCAGCGAGGCGACCTTTCGCCTGATGGCCGAGCGCGGCACCGCCTTCATCCCTACCCTGACCGCGCCGGAAGCGATCGGCGAATACTTCCAGAAGCACGTGCGCGGCGGCGCGCCGACGGCGGGCATGGCGCAGGCGGCACAGGCGTTCAGGCTGGCGCGCAAGGTGGGCGTGGTCATCGGCAACGGCAGCGACGTCGGCGTGTTCGCGCACGGCAGCAACGCGCGCGAACTCGAGTGGATGGTCAAGCTGGGCATGACGCCGACCGAAGCGTTGCGCGCAGCAACCACGGTCAGCGCCGCGATCCTCGGCAAGTCGAACGACCTCGGCCAACTGAAGCAAGGCATGCTGGCCGACGTGGTGGCGGTCGACGGCGATCCGACCGCCGATATCGCCGCGGTCCGCAAAGTCGCCTTCGTCATGAAGGGCGGCACAGTCTACCGCCGGTAGCATTTTAGGTGGCACTCATTCGCCAAACATACTCGAACCCGGCATGGATCTCCGCCTCCGCGGGGAGTCGTTCCTGCCAGCGGCAATGCGCGAATGCTGCGAATCGTCAGCCGGCGTGATTCAACTGCAGGCTTTACGCAGATCCTGCAATTTCGCCTGGCGCAGCTTGTCGATCGCGTTCAGCCGATTCGATGCCGCGAAATCGTCATACCTTTTTGCGGCCAGCCCCAGATAGCGGCAGGCGGCCTCGGTCTGGCCGGCGCGCAGGCCGATCTCGCCAGTCGTCTGCCACGCCAGCGCGCTTTGCCGCAATTGGCCGGCATCGAGCGGATCGTTCTCACTCTGTTTGAGCAGCTCGGACAGCGCCTGCCCGGCCGTGGCGAACGCTCGCGCCGGCGTGCCGCGCGGCTGGATGTACGCTTCGAGCAAGGCAATACGCGCCGCGAGATGGGCGTCGGGATCGCGCGCCAGCGTGCGCAGCGACGCCAGCGTCTGCACCGTATCGCGGCCGTGGCGCTGCAAGTTCTGCACATTCGCGCGCGCCATCTCCAATTCGATCAAGCCGGCACGCAGCCCGGCATCGGACGGATTGGCCCGCAGTTGTACGGCGTACGTATTGCGCGCCGCGGTCAGTTCCGGCTCGGCCGCAGCGTGATCCATCGTCGCCGCCAGTGCCGTGCCGATCGCCCAATGCGCATCCGCGACGTCTCGCGCCGCCTGGGCATTGGCCGCATCGCCGGCCGCGATTTGCTCCCGCGATGCCAGCACCTTGCGCAGCTCCGCCAATCCTTCGGCGGTGCGGCCCTGTTCGATCAACGTGGCGCCGTCCTGCGCTTTCGGCGCCGCCACCTGGGGCCGCTCCGCCGGCGATGGCTTGTCCTCAATTTTTGATGGTGCGACGATGGCCGGCTTGAGCGCCTGCGCGAGGCGCTGTTCGGCAAGCGCGCGGGCTTCGTCGGCCTGGCGGGCATGCCACAACGCCGCGCCGGTGCCGGCCAGCAGGGCCACGGCGGCGAGAACCGCAACCGCTGTCCCCAGGCGATGACGTTTGGCGCCGCGATGCGACGACGCCGACGCAGCCAGCACCGGCTGCTCGGCCGCGTACCGATCGAGGTCGCGCGCGAACGCGTCGGCAGAGACATACCGCTGCGCCGGATCGGTGGCGATCGCCTTCATCAGGATGTGGTCGAGATCGCCCTGCAGCTGGCGCACCAGCTTGGGATCGGCGCGCAGCAGGGCGTCGGCGGGAAAATCTGGCAACGGCGGATAGTGCCGCGCCACCGCTTCCGCCACCGCTTCGGACGGCGGAACCGACGCGGGCCGCGCCAGGGTGCTGATGATGCCGGTCGCTTCGGCCGGGTTGGGCGAACGTCCGCACACCAAGCCGTACAGAATCGCGCCCAGCGAGTAGATGTCGGACGCGGTGCCGAGTCGTTCGCCGGCCAGCTGTTCGGGGCTGGCGAACACCGGCGTGGCGCCTTCGCCGGCAACGCCGAAACCGAGCAGGCGGGGCGCGCCGTCCGCGCCGACCACGATGTTCGACGGCGTCAGGTCGCGGTGGAGCACCAGCCGCTGGTGCGCGTACTGCACCGCGTCGCACACCCGCGCGAACAGCGCGGCGCGCTGGCGCAGCGTCAGCTTCATGTCGGCGCAATACTGGTCGATCGGCACGCCGCCCCCGGCTTGCGTCACGAACAGCGGCCGGCCGTTGTCGTCGGCGCCGTCATCGACCAGCGGCGCGATGGCGGGATGGTTCAGTGTCGGAGGGACCGGTGGTTCGGCGGGCAAATCCCCCGCGGACGCGCGCGGTGGCAACATCGCGGGCGGGCGCGGCAACGGCGCCTCCGGCACCTCGAGCGGCGACTCGAGGAATTCATCGAGGGCGTCGATGCGCGCCAACAGGATCCTGACCAGCTCGAGCAGGTCGGGTTCGTCCGCGCACGCGTCGGCAATGAATTGCTGGCGCTCCTCGGGTGGCAGGTCGAGCGCCCGGTACAGCAGCGCGTTTGCCGGCTCATGCAGGTGTCGGGTCATAGGTCGGCTCGTTCAGGCGAAAGATGCAGGATGTCAATACTAGTTAGCACTGAGTATATTTTGTCAACTCAAACTTCACAACCGATATTCGTTTCGTGCGCACTATTTCACTCCGGAGCGTGCCATTTCGCGCTTCGTCGTCGCCGAAAGCGCTGCCTCGACCGCGTGACAGTCTCACGCCGGAACCAATCGGCACCCCGCGTGCTTGTGGAAAACCACAATTGATCGAGATATTAGTTTGCGTAATGATGCATATATCATCAATTTGCCACTGCGAGCCAGCCATGAAAAAACCGTTCTATAAAGTCCTGTACGTACAGGTTCTGTTCGCCATTTTGTGCGGCGTACTGCTCGGCGTGTTCTATCCGAAGCTGGCGGTCGACATGAAGCCGCTCGGTGACGGCTTCATCAAGCTGATCAAGATGATCATCGCGCCGGTGATTTTCTGTACCGTCGTCGCCGGCATCGCCGGCATGCAGGACATGAAGAAAGTCGGCCGGGTCGGCGGCAAGGCGCTGCTCTACTTCGAGGTGGTGTCGACCTTCGCGCTGGCGATCGGCCTGATCGTCGCCAACCTGGTGCGTCCAGGCGACGGCTTCAACGCCGACCCTGCTACGTTAGACACCAAATCGATCGCCGAATTCACCGCCAAGGCGAAGAACCAGAGCACGGTCGACTTCGTGATGAACATCATCCCGAATACTTTCGTCGACGCGTTCGCCAAAGGCGAGATCCTGCAGGTGCTGCTGATTGCGATCCTGTTCGGCGTTGCGCTGTCGATGCTCGGCCAGCGCGGCAAGCCGATCACCAAGTTCATCGACGACCTGTCGCATGTCATCTTCGGTGTGGTCGGCATCGTCATGAAGGTCGCCCCGATCGGCGCGTTCGGCGCCATGGCCTTCACCATCGGCAAATTCGGCATCGCCTCGCTGCTGCCGCTGGCCAAGCTGATGGGTTCGTTCTACCTGACCTGCGGCGTGTTCGTGTTCGGCGTGCTCGGCCTGATCGCCTACCTGACCGGCTTCTCGATCTGGCGCTTTGTGTCGTACATCAAGGAAGAACTGCTGATCGTGCTCGGCACCAGCTCGTCGGAAAGCGCCCTGCCCGCCCTGATGCGCAAGCTCGAAAAGCTCGGCTGCTCGAAATCGGTGGTCGGCCTGGTGGTACCGACCGGCTACTCGTTCAACCTTGACGGCACCAACATCTACATGACGATGGCTGCCCTGTTCGTGGCGCAGGCCACCAACACCGAGCTGACCATCTGGCAGGAGCTGACCATCCTCGGCGTGGCAATGCTGACCTCGAAGGGCGCCTCGGGCATCACCGGCGCCGGCTTCATCACGCTGGCGGCGACGCTGGCGGTGGTGCCGACCATCCCGGTGGCCGGCATGGCGCTGATCCTCGGCATCGACCGCTTCATGAGCGAGTGCCGCGCGCTGACCAACTTCGTCGGCAACGGCGTGGCGACCATCGTCGTGTCGAAGTGGGAGGG
>CXWL01113086.1_pt1 | contig 20478 bp, 15 predicted proteins | sample 590931 | NCBI WGS metagenome assembly CXWL01 (sample SAMEA3498368, study PRJEB10139) | groundwater metagenome | biome: water well; material: biofilm material | place: Germany | collected 2015-04-27 | reverse complement strand
CTGTCCGACCACGCCGACTGGCCCGGCCTGATGACGGCGATCCGCGCCACCGAGGCGCCGCGCGTGATCGTCACTCACGGCTCGATCCCCGTGATGGTGCGCTGGCTGCGCCAGATCGGCCTCGACGCCTCCGGCTTCAACACCGAATATGGCGACGACGAGGCCGACGAAACCGCCGCGCCGGAGGCAGCCGATGCGTGAGTTCGCCCGCCTGTTCGCCGAGCTTGACGAAACCACCGCCACCAACCGCAAGCTCGAAGCCCTGCAGGCCTACTTCAGCAGCGCGGCGCCGGAAAACGCGGCGTGGGCGGTCTACTTCCTCGCCGGCGGCAAGCCGCGCCAGGCGGTGCCGACCAAGCTGCTGCGCCAGTACGCGGTCGAGTACGCGCGACTCGACGAATGGCTGTTCGAGGAATCCTACCAGGCGGTCGGCGACCTCGCCGAGACCATCGCCCACATCCTGCCGCCGCCCGAACGCCAGAGCGACATCGGCCTGGCCGAGTGGATGCAGGAGCGGATCGGCCCCTTGCGCGGCGCCGATCCGGGCGCCATCCGCGAGGCGCTGTTCACGTTCTGGAACGAACTCGATACGCGCGAACGCTTCCTGCTCACCAAGTTGATCGGCGGCGGCTTCCGCGTCGGCGTCTCGAAGCTGCTGGTCACGCGCGCGCTCTCAAGCATCGCCGCCGTCGACAGCAAGCTGATCGCGCAGCGCCTGATGGGCTGGACCGACGGCAGCGTGCGCCCGACCGCGGCCGGCTTCCTGCAGCTGATCGCCGCCCAGTCCGACGAAGAGCATACGCTGCGCGGCGGCCAGCCTTACCCGTTCTTCCTGGCGCACCAGTTGCAGGGCGAACCGGCCGCGCTGGGCGAACTGGCCGAGTGGCAGGTCGAGTGGAAGTACGACGGCATCCGCGCCCAGTTGGTGCGGCGGGGCGGCCAGAACTACCTTTGGTCGCGCGGCGAGGACCTGATCACCGAACGCTTTCCGGAGCTGGCCGCGTTGCGCCTGCCCGAAGGCACCGTGATCGACGGCGAGGTGCTGATCTGGAACGAGGGCGTGCCGGCGCCGTTCGCCGACCTGCAGAAGCGCATCGGCCGCAAGACGCTGTCGGCCAAGCTGCTGGCCGAACTGCCGGCCGTGCTGGTGGCGTACGACCTGCTGGAAGAGGGCGGCGTCGACCTGCGCGAGGTGCCGCAGCGCGAGCGGCGCGCGCTGCTGGAAGCACTGGTCGAAGAGAGCGGCCAGGAGCAGCTGAAGCTGTCGCCGCTGGTCGAAGCGGAAGGATGGGATGCGCTGGCCGAGATCCGCACTGAGTCGCGCGCGCGCGGCGTCGAAGGGATGATGGTCAAGGCGCGCGACGCGCAGTACGGCGTCGGCAGGACGAAGAACGTCGGCACCTGGTGGAAGTGGAAGATCGACCCGTACACGATCGACGCGGTGCTGATCTACGCCCAGGCCGGCCACGGCCGCCGCGCTTCGCTGTACACCGACTACACCTTTGCGGTGTGGGACGCGGACGACGACGGCGAACGCAAGCTGGTGCCGTTCGCCAAAGCGTATTCGGGCCTGACCGACGCCGAGATCGCGGTGGTCGACAGCGCCATCCGCAAGACCACGGTCGAAAAATTCGGCCCGGTGCGCAGCGTGCGCCCGACGATGGTGTTCGAGATCGGCTTCGAAGGCATCGCGCTGTCGAGCCGCCACAAGGCCGGTATCGCCGTGCGCTTCCCGCGCATCCTGCGCAAGCGCGATGACAAGACGATCGAGGACGCCGATTCGCTCGACACGCTCAAGGGCCTGCTGGCCACGGCCGGCGAATGAGCAAGAGCCAGGCGACGCAAGCTGTCGATGCATGGTTCGCTGCGCGCGGCTGGAAGGTCTTCCCGTTCCAGCGCGCGGTCTGGCGCGCCGCCATCGCCGGCCAATCCGGCCTGCTGCATGCGAACACCGGCTCGGGCAAGACCTACGCCGTGTGGCTCGCCGCGCTGCAGCGCCCGCGCCGCAAGGCGAGCGGCTTGCGGGTGCTGTGGATCACGCCGATGCGCGCGCTGGCGGCCGATACCCAGCGCGCGCTGGAGGAATCGGCCGCGATCCTCGCCCCCGAGTGGACGATCGGCGCGCGCACCGGCGACACCAGTTCCGCCGAGCGCGCGCGCCAGTCGCGCAAATTGCCGACGACCCTGATCACGACGCCGGAGAGCCTGTCGCTGCTGCTGTCGCACGCCGCCGCGAAAGAGCAGTTCGCCAACCTCGACATGATCATCATCGACGAGTGGCATGAACTAATGGGCAGCAAGCGCGGCGTGCAGATGCAACTGGCGCTGGCGCGCCTGCGCCAGTGGAAACCGCAGCTGGTGGTGTGGGCGCTGTCGGCGACGATGGGCAACCTGGNNAAGCAGATCGTGGTCGACTCGCTGGTGCCGGCAAACGTCTCGCGCTTTCCGTGGGGCGGCCACCTCGGCATCCAGATGCTGATGCCGGTGATCGCCGAGATCGAGCAGTTCAACGCGACGCTGGTGTTCACCAACACCCGTTCGCAGTCGGAGCTGTGGTACCAGAATATCCTCGAGGCGCGCCCCGACTGGGCCGGCCTGATCGCGCTGCATCACGGTTCGCTCGACCGCGAAGTGCGAGACTGGGTCGAGATGGGCCTCAAGAAGGGCGAACTGAAGGCGGTGATCTGCACCGCCAGCCTGGACCTCGGGGTCGACTTCCTGCCGGTCGAGCGGGTGCTGCAGATCGGCAGCGCCAAGGGCATCGCGCGCCTGCTGCAGCGCGCCGGACGCAGCGGCCACGCGCCCGGACGCATCTCGCGCGTGACGCTGGTGCCGACCAACAGCCTCGAACTGCTCGAGGCGGCCGGCGCGAAGGCGGCGGTTATCTCACGCCGCATCGAAGCGCGGCTGGTGCCGAACAAGCCGTTCGACGTGCTGGTGCAGCACCTGGTGACGGTGGCGCTAGGCGGCGGCTTCCGCTCGGAAGATCTGCTGGCCGAGGTGCGCACCGCCTGGTCCTACCGCCATCTGAGCGACGAGGAATGGCAGTGGGCGCTCGACTTCGTCGCGCGCGGCGGCCAGAGCCTGACCGTGTATCCCGAATACCAGCGCGTGCTGCGGGACGAGGAGGGCGTCTACCGCGTGCCGAACGTGGCGCTCGGCCGGCGCCACCGGATGGGCATCGGCACCATCGTCTCCGATGCGAGCGTGCAGGTGAAGTACATGACTGGCGGACGCATCGGCAGCGTCGAGGAGTCCTTCGTCGGGCGCCTGAAGGCGGGAGACCACTTCCTGTTCGGCGGGAAGAACCTCGAATTCGTCCGCCTCCACGAGATGACCGCTTTCGTAAAGCGCGCTGCCGGCAAGCGCGGCGCCGTGTCGCGCTGGATGGGCGCCAAGATGCCGCTGTCGTCCGAACTGGCCTACGCCGCGCTCGAGCAGTTGCGGCTGGCGTCCGAAGGGCAGTTCGTCGGTCCCGAGATGCAGGCGCTGCGCCCGCTGATCGAGATCCAGCAGCGCTGGTCGGCGCTGCCCACCACCGACACCTTCGTGGTCGAGAGCATGAAAAGCCGTGAAGGCCATCACCTGTTCGTCTATCCGTTCGCCGGCCGCTCGGTGCATATGGGGCTCGCCTCGCTGCTCGCCTACCGCATCGGCAAGCAGCAGCCGATCACGTTCTCGATCGCCATCAACGACTACGGCTTCGAACTGCTGTCGGCCGAGGCGGTGGACTGGCCGCGCATCTTCGCCGGCGCCAGCGGGGCCGACGTCGGCTTGTTGAGCACCGGGCGCCTGCTCGAAGACGTGCTCGAAAGCCTGAACGCCACCCAGTTGTCGCAGCAGCGCTTCCGCGAGGTGGCGCGCATTGCCGGGCTGGTGTTCCAGGGCTATCCGGGCCAGCCGAAAAGCAATCGCCAGGTGCAGGCGTCGTCCTCGCTGTTCTTCGAAGTCTTCCGCAAGCACGACGCCGGCAACCTGCTGCTGACCCAGGCCCAGCGCGAGGTGATGGAACAGGAGCTCGAGCTCACGCGCCTGCGCGACACGCTGACCGAACTGCATGCGCGCGCGATCGCCTACCGCGACGTCAAGCGCGCCACGCCGTTCGGCTTCGCGCTGATGGTCGAGCGCTTCCGCGAGAAGGTCACCACTGAAAAGCTGTCCGATCGCGTGGCGCGCATGGTGCGCGAACTGGAAAAGGCGGCACAGCCGTGAGCGCGCGCGACATCGTCGTCGCCGGCGAAACCGTGCTGCTGCTGGCCGAGAAGGCGCTCTACTGGCCGGCCCGCAAGATGCTGGTGGTGGCCGATATCCACTTCGGCAAGGCGGCCTCGTTTCGGGCGCAGGGCGTGCCGGTGCCACGCGGGACCACCAGCGAGAACCTGGCGGCGCTGGACGCGCTGATGGCGGCGCACGACATCGCGCACATCATGTTCCTTGGCGACTTCCTGCACGCGCGCGCGGCGCACGCCACCGCGACCCTGGCGGCGATGCTGGCCTGGCGCCTGCGCCATCCCGCCCTCAAGCTCACGCTGGTGCGCGGCAACCACGACCGTCACGCCGGCGACCCGGCCGCCTCGCTCGCCATCGAGATGGTCGACGAGCCGTATGCGATGGCGCCGTTCTCGTTCTGCCATCACCCGGACATCGCTACCTGCGGCTACGCGCTGGCCGGCCACATCCACCCGANNGTCAGTTCCGGCGAGGCGGTGCACTTTGTACGCTAACGCACGGACGGACTGACGAGCTCAGCGTAACTTAAGCTTTATCGCTGTAAATACTCAGCGCCGCTGTCCAACATCCAAAGGAGAATATTATCAAAACCCAACAAAAAATCCTCGCCGGGCTGGTATCAGTGCTTCCGCTGTTTTCCATGACCCTCGCCGCCGCGCCCGCACAGGCGCAGCAATACAATACCCCTGCCGGTGAAGCCTACCGCCCGGTGATCCGCGGTTTCAACGTCGATGAAGTGCGCCGCCTGGCGCCAGGCGTGGAACTGAACTTCGACGTCTACGGCACCCCGGGCGGCCGCGTGTACCTGCAAATCGCCGGCGCCAACCGCAACCTGCAGCTGACCGAAACCGAGCCTGGCCAGTATGAAGGCACCTACACCATCGGCACGCGCGACCGCATCGGCGCCAACAGCGCCGTGACCGCCAACCTGCGGGTCGGCAATCAGGTCACCAGCGGCGTGCTGAGCGAGTCGCTGCTGCGCGGCATTGGCCGTCATGACCAGCCGCGTCGCGGCGACATGGCTGCCGGCATGCCGCGCATCGAGCGCTTCGATGTTCAGGGCTCGGACGACCTGCGCCCAGGCAATGACTTGAATTTCGTGGTCCACGGCACCCCTGGCGCCAAGGTCGACATGATGATCGCCGGCACCCGCGGCGTGTTCTTCCTGCCGGAAGTGCGTCCGGGCGACTACGAAGGTTCGTATGTGATCCGCCGCGGCGACCGCCTGCAGCCGAACACGCCGGTAACTGCCAACATGCGCCTGAACGGCCGTGTGGTGACGCAGACCTTGGGCAAGCCGCTGCAGATGGCAACGACAGCCCTGCCGGTCGCTGGCCAGCCGCGCGTGGTGCGTTACTGCTCCAACTGCGCCACCGTGGAAGCGGTCAACGTCGTTGAAGTCAACGGCGATGGCAACTACATTGGCACCATCGGCGGCGGCGTCGTCGGCGCCTTGCTGGGCAGCCAGGTCGGCGGCGGCAGCGGCAAGACCGCGGCGGAAGTTGCCGGTGCATTGGGCGGCGCCTACGTCGGCCGTAACATTGACCGCAACAACGCGCGCAGCACCAAGCACTTCGAAGTCGTGATCCGCTTCCCTAACGGCGGCACCCAGACCGTGCAGTACGCTAACGATCCGGGCCTGCGTGTTGGCGAAAAAGTGAAAATCAACGAAGGCGTGCTGACCCGCGATAATTAATCGCAGCCAGCCATGTCGCAAGCCGGCGCCCGAAAGGGTGGCCGGCTTTTTTCATGCCCGAAACAAAACCCGCCGCGCGGCAGCAAAGCCGGGCGGCGGGCAGGGGCGGTGCGGCTTTAGATCGTGGTGGCCAGGATCTGGTCGTCGCCCGGCTGGTCGAGCTCGGCCTTTTGCTTGGCCGCGCTGGTCTGCTTGGCGCGCGAGCGCGACGGCGGCAGCCGGCGCAAGGTCTTCAGCGCCTCGGCGTCCTTGATGCCGATGGTGCGCTGGTCGACGGTGATCAGGCCGATTTCATTGAAGGCCGACAAGGTGCGGCTGACCGTTTCGAGCGTCAGGCCGAGGTAGCTGCCGATCTCGTGGCGCGTCATGCGCAGGTTGAACAGCTTGCTCGAATAGCCCATCGCGGCGAAGCGGTCGGCCAGCGAGACGAGGAAGCGCGCCACCCGCGCCTCCGCGCTGAGCGCGCCGAGCATGCCGATCATGGCCTGCTCGCGCACCAGTTCGCGGCTCATCACGCCGTACATGACGTTTTCCAGCTCGAGGTGCACGCGGCCGAGCGCGGTCAGTTTTTTGAACGGGAGCAAGATCAGGTCGCAGTCCGACAGCGCCACCGCTTCCGAGGCGTAATGGCGGGTGTGGATGCCGTCGACGCCGAGCATGTCGCCCTTCATCGGGAAGCTGAGCACCTGCTCGTTGCCGAACTCGTCGATGAGCACGGTCTTGAGAAACCCGGAATTGACGATGTACAAGGTGTCGAACGCTTGCCCGATGGTATGGACGCGCTGCCCGGTCTTGAACTGGACATGCTGGAACAGCAATTCTTCGGTGTTGACGGACACTGCGGCGGTGATATGGAGCAGGTCGCACACCTCTTTCAGGTTGGACCACAGGCGTCCTTGGCGCTGGCGGCCCGCTTCCATCGGCGAGGTATGCATGGTCGACGAGGAATTCGGACGTGGTTCTGACGTTGGCGTTGACATCATTCTCATCTCCATGTGAAGTAACTTTTAGTTTCAGGCTGCAGGCGATCACAGGTGGGAACATCGATCCTTGGATTGCCTGACCGGTGCTACATCGGTGATGGAACAGCGCGCTGGGCCAAACTCACGTGATCTGAAAATTACCGCGAGCAAGTCGGATCGCTGGATTTAGTATGCCAACACGAGTTCGGCATTGATATCAGCGAACGCTGAATCTGGCGGTAGGAGGCGGCGCGAAGATGTAGGAGGAGTCTTACGCCAAACGTCGATCGCCAGAGTGAAAACCACCGTTACGGTAGAGCTAAAAAACTGGCGGCGATCGGACTGACAGGTGGCGCGGGAACGACGCTTATCGGCACAAAAACGCGCGGTTGCTGTCTAAACCTTTTCGCCGTTTCAGGTCTTGAAAGGCGACAGCAGCCGATGCGCCACCGCGTACTGCACCATCTCCGACAGCGACGTCATGCCCATCTTCTGCATGATGCGGGTCTTGTGGGTACTGACGGTTTTCACCGAAAGGTGCAGGCTGTTGGCGATCTCGGTAATGGATTTGCCGCCCACCAACAGGGAAAACACTTCGAATTCGCGGTCCGACAGCTGCTTGTGCAGCAACTGCTCATTCGGCGTCATGATGTTCAGCGCCAGTTGCTCGGCCACCTCGGTGCTGATGTAGGGCCGCCCCGACGCCACCTTGCGGATCGCGCCCACCAGCTGGGTGCCGGCGCTCTCCTTGGTCAGGTAGCCCTGCGCGCCGGCGCGGATGGCGCGCACCGCATACTGCTCTTCTTCGTGCATCGTGAGGATCAGGATCGCCAGCTTGGGCGCTTCGCTGCGGATCTGGCGGATCAGGTCGACGCCGCTGCGCCCGGGCATCGACAAATCGAGCAGCAGCAGGTCGAAGCCGCCCTGGCGCACGTGCGAGAGCACCTCGAAGCCATTGATGGCTTCGCCGACGATATCGATGTCGACGGCGCCATCGAGGATGCGCTTGAGCCCTTCACGCATGATCGTGTGGTCGTCGGCAATGACAATGCGAATCATAAGGTCGCCATGTTCGAAAGAGGGAAAAGCCGCGGAGTCCGGGCCTGGCGTTAACCACGAGCGTACGTCCAACCTGCGCCCGCGCGCAATACACATATTAATAGGTTGACAAAATGATTTGGCGCCCTAGGTGGCCGGCTCCTTGATCAGGCGGTGCACCAGCACCGGCTTGGTCGTGTGCGACAACACCTTGTTGGTGACGCTGCCGAGCAACAACTGGCCCCAGCCGCTGCGCCCGTGCGAGCCCATGAAGATCAGGTCGCAATGATGCTGTTCCGCGATTTCGACGATCTTCAGCGACGCCGAATCGGCGAACGCGGTGATCGCGCTGTGCACCAGGCCCGCGTCGGCGGCCGCCCGCATGATCGCGCCGGTGTGCTCGGCGCCGGTGCGCTCCATGGTCTCGACGTATTCCTCCTCGATCGGGTAGGACGGCGGGATGATTTCCACATACACCGGGTACTGGTACTCCGGCGCGACGAACAGGGCCAGCACTTCCGCGCCCATCTGCTGGGCGAACTTGACGCCCGCGCAGGCGGTGTGTTTCGACACCGCGGAGCCGTCGGTCGTAATCAGAATTTTCCGATACATGGTGAGTTCTCCCACAAAACAATCTCATTCTCTATTGTAGTAGTCTTGCCGACTATTGTAAGAACGAACACGATTGATCTTGCTCAACAGCCCATCCGTACGCACCGATTTGTGGAAGCCGATTTCGGCGGTATGGTAACGAAATACAACACTTGCTGAGGCAAAAGTGTTGCTTCCGGTTGAATTGGTTATGTTTGAAATAAGTTTCCTGTACGAAATGACCGTTGCGTGAGGTCTTGGATTTACCAACGGCAACTACGCTGCTAAACTTGCTGCAACGCGGCGACTCTCGTCGCTTCCGCTTTGCCTCGAGCCCGCACAGCACCACCCCAGACACGCAATCGTTCATTGCAAAATTAGCAAATATGGAGAAGCAGGTATGACCAACGCCGCTGATGATTTCGACGCACTATTCGATGAGGTGTCCGCGCAACGTGCCAGCACCCCTGTGGTGCAGACCGCCGCGCCCGCCCCGGCCGTAGGCGACGAAGACGACCTCGAGGCGCTGTTCGATCAGGTCGCCGCGACGCAGCCGGCCGCCGCGCCGGCCGCCGCCGCGGCCGCCATTGCCGCCGACGACGCCGCCCCGGCCGACGGCAGCGCCGCCGACAAGCCGATGTTCGAACGCCTTGGCGGCATCGTCCGCCTGCTGCACGACTCGCTGCGCGAACTCGGCTACGACAAGGCGCTGACCGAAGCGTCGTCGCAGATCGTCGACGCCCAGGACCGCCTCGAATACGTCGCCTCCCTCACCGAGCAGGCCGCCAACAAGGTGCTCAACACGCTCGACGACGGCATGCCGGCGCAGGACGTGCTGTCGAAGCAAGCCAAGGTCATGGACACGCGCTGGGCCGCGCTGTTCGACGGCAAGCTCAGCATCGACGAGTTCAAGACCCTGGCCGGCGACTCGCGCCAGTTCGCCCAGGCCGTGGCCGAAGCGACCGAAGCCGAAAAGGCCCGCCTGCTCGAGATCATGATGGCCCAGGACTTCCAGGACATCACCGGCCAGCTGATCAAGAAAGTGGTCGCCATCACCAAGACGGTCGAGCACGAACTGGCCGAGCTGCTGCGCGACAACGCGCCGCCGGCGGTGCGCGAGAAGCTCGCCGCCGCCAAGCCGGCACTGATGTCCGGCCCGGCGCTGCCTTCGGTGGCGCTCGACCAGGACAATGTTGACGACCTTCTTGCCGATCTGGGGTTCTGATGGACGATATGCTGAAGGATTTTGTCGTCGAGGCGATGGATCTGGCAGTCAATGTGGAAGAGCACCTGTTGCGGCTCGAGCGCGATCCTGATAACAAGGAAACGCTCAACGCGGTGTTCCGTTCGTTCCACACGATCAAGGGCGGCGCCGGCTTCATGAACCTGCCGGCGCTGGTGGCGGCCTGCCACCTGACCGAAAACCTGTTCGACGCGCTGCGCAACGGCGCCGCGCCGGTGACCCCGCTGGCGATCGAAGCGGCGCTGCAGGCGTCCGGCTTCGTCGCCGACCAGCTCACCGACCTGTCGAACGGCGCCGCGCCCGAGCAGCTGGCGTCGATGCCGGACTCGCTCGAGCGCATCCTCGTCGATGCGATCGAAGGCAACACCAAGGCGCCGGCCGCCGCGCCGGCACCGGCGCCTGTACCCGCGCCAGCGGTAGTGGTAGCGGCGCCGGTCGCCGCGCCAGTTGCCACCACGCCGGGCGCCGATGGCCTCGACTGGGAAGCGATGTTCATCGCGGTCACCCCGCCGGGCACCTACACGCCTGCCGCCGTCGCGCGCACCGAAGCGGTACCGGCCGCGCGCGCCGCCGCCGTCGAAGTGGCGCCGCCATCGGCCGCCGCCAAGTCGGGGTGGGATGGCGTCGACCGCCGCGAAGAGAAGGTGCAGGAGTTCCGTGCCGCCTCCGCCCCGGTCAAGGAAGACAGTATCCGCGTCGACGCCGTCAAGCTCGACGCGCTGCTCGAAGTGGCCGGCGAATCGGTGCAGGCGGCCAACCAGGCCGCGGTGCTGCTCGAGCGCCTGCTGCAGTACAAATTCGAAGGCCCCGCCGCCAGCCTGATGGCGACCCTGACCGAAACACTGGAACGCGCCTCGCGCTATTCCGCCGAACTGCAGCGCGCCACCCTGGCGACCCGCATGCAGCCGGTCGGGCGCCTGTTCCAGAAATTCCCGCGCCTGGTGCGCGAGCTGGCCAAGGACCTCGGCAAGGACGTCGAACTGACCATCGAAGGCGCCGAGACCGAAGTCGACCGCGTCGTCGTCGACAGCCTGTACGATCCGCTGGTGCACATGCTGCGCAACGCGCTCGACCATGGCGTCGAGTCGCCGGAAGACCGCGTCGCCTCCGGCAAGCCGGCCAAGGCCTACATCTCGCTGAAAGCCTGGCAGGAAGCGAACAGCGTCATGATCGTGCTGCAGGACGACGGCAAGGGCATGGACCCGGTCGCGCTGCGCAAGAAGGCGTGCGAAAAAGGCCTGATCAACGAGAACGGCGCACCGAGCGACGAGGAAGCCTACCAGCTGGTGTTCCTGCCTGGCTTCTCGACCAAGGAGCAGGCCACCTCGGTGTCCGGCCGCGGCGTCGGCATGGACGTGGTCAAGACCGCCGTCGAGAAGAATCGCGGCGCGATCCACATCGAGTCCTCGCTCGGCCACGGCACCAAGTTCGCCATCCGCCTGCCGATCGAACTGTCGATCGTGCCGACCATGCTGGTGTCGACCTCCGGCGCCGCCCTGGCCCTGCCGATGGCGGTGGTCCAGCGCGTCGTCGAACTGCCGGATACCTTCATGATGGTCGGCGGCGCCCCGGTGCTGAAAGACCAGGGCCGTCCGCTGCCGGTGCGCTCGCTCGCCGGCGCGCTCGGTTATGAAGCCTGCTCGGAAAAGGTCGGCATCGTCGTCGCCGCGCCGCAGCCGTACATCCTCGCTGTCGCCGCGGTGGACGGCACCGCCGACCTGGTGATCAAGCCGATGACCGCCATTTCGGTCGAAGGCATCACCGGCACCGCCCGTTCCGCCGAAGGCGAACTGGTACTGGTGGTGGGGCTGTCGTTCCTGATGGACGGCTGCCGCGCGACGGTCAAGCTGGCGGCGTGAAAATAAGGCACGAAAACAGGGCGTACGGGAAATAATCCGCGCCGCCCCAAACGACACTAAAAATGCCTGCTATCACTAGCAGGCATTTTTTATTCAGGCAGAAGATTTTTGACGAACTTAATATTTGCAGAAATGTCTAATTATGCAAATAAGATTCAAATTGGCCTTGCGCTGACGCAGTGCACAAATAATGGCATAATCAAACTCGCTCCATGATCCCGACCTCGACGCCATGATGAAAACGCTCTACGACAAACTGTGGGAATCGCACGTGGTGCGGGCCGACGAAGACGGCACCACGGTGCTCTACATCGACCGCCACCTGGTCCACGAGGTCACCAGCCCGCAGGCGTTCGACGGCCTGCGCGAAGCCGGCCGGCCCCTGTGGCGCACCTCCGCCAACCTCGCCGTGGCCGACCATAACGTGCCGACCACCGATCGCAAGGGCGGGATCGCCGACCCCACTTCGCGCCTGCAGGTCGAAACGCTCGACGCCAACGCCAAGAGCTACGGCCTGACGTACTTCAACATGAACGACAAGCGCCAGGGCATCGTCCACGTCATCGGCCCGGAGCAGGGCGCCACCCTGCCGGGCATGACGGTGGTCTGCGGCGACTCGCACACCTCCACCCACGGCGCCTTCGGCTGCCTCGCGCACGGCATCGGCACCTCGGAAGTCGAGCACGTGCTGGCGACCCAGACCCTGCTTGCCAAGAAATCGAAGGCCATGCTGGTGCAGGTCGACGGCGCTCTGCCGGCCGGCGTCACCGCCAAGGACGTCGTGCTGGCCGTGATCGGCAAGATCGGCACCGCCGGCGGCACCGGCTACGCCATCGAATTCGGCGGCTCCACCATCCGCGCGCTGTCGATGGAAGGCCGCATGACGGTCTGTAACATGGCGATCGAAGCGGGCGCGCGCGCCGGCATGATCGGCGTCGACGACACCACCATCGACTACGTCAAGGGACGGCCGTTTTCGCCCGCCGGGCCGCACTGGGACCGCGCGGTCGACTACTGGCGCACGCTGCATTCCGATGCCGGCGCCAAATTCGACCTCGTCGTCACCCTCAACGCCGCCGAGATCAAGCCGCAGGTCACCTGGGGCACCTCGCCCGAGATGGTGTGCGCGATCGACGGCCGCGTGCCCGATCCCGACCACGAAAAAGACGCCGTGCGGCGCGACGCGATGGAAAAGGCGCTGGTCTACATGGACCTCAAGCCGAACACCCCGATCGCCGACATCCGCATCGACAAGGTCTTCATCGGCTCCTGCACCAACTCGCGCATCGAGGATTTGCGCGCGGCGGCGGCGGTCGTGCGCGGCAAGCACCGCGCCTCCAACGTGCGCCTGGCGCTGGTGGTGCCCGGTTCCGGCCTTGTCAAAGACCAGGCCGAGCGCGAAGGCCTCGACAAGATCTTCAAGGACGCTGGCTTCGAATGGCGCGAGCCGGGCTGCTCGATGTGCCTGGCCATGAACGCCGACCGGCTCGAGCCGGGCGAGCGCTGCGCCTCGACCTCGAACCGCAATTTCGAAGGCCGCCAGGGGCAGGGCGGACGCACCCACCTGGTGTCGCCCGCCATGGCGGCGGCGGCCGGCATCAGCGGCCATTTCGTCGACGTGCGCGCACTGCGCTAAACCGGAAAAGCTCATGAATAAATTCACGATATACGAAGGCTTGGTAGCGCCGCTCGACCGCGCCAACGTCGACACCGACGCCATCATCCCGAAGCAGTTCCTCAAGTCGATCCGCCGCACCGGCTTCGGCCCGAACCTGTTCGACGAGTGGCGCTACCTCGACGCCGGCGAACCGGGCAAGGACAATGCCGGCCGCCCGCTCAACCCCGACTTCGTGCTCAACGAGCCGCGCTACCATGGCGCCTCGATCCTGCTGACCCGCAAGAATTTCGGCTGCGGCTCTTCGCGCGAACACGCGCCGTGGGCGCTCGACCAGTACGGCTTCCGCGCCATCATCGCGCCCAGCTTCGCCGACATCTTCTTCAACAACTGCTACAAGAGCGGCCTGCTGCCGATCGTGCTGTCCGAGTCGCAGGTCGAGCACCTGTTCAACGAAGTCAAGGCCTTCCCGGGCTTTCGCCTCGTGGTCGACCTCGAGCAGCAGCGCGTGTCGACCTCCAACGGCAGCCTGTCGTACCAGTTCCAGATCGACCCGTTCCGCAAGTACTGCCTGATGAACGGCCTCGACGACATCGGCCTTACCCTGCGCCACGCCGACGAGATCCACGCCTTCGAAGAGCGCCACCTCGCCAGCCAGCCCTGGCTCGCCAACGTCATCTAGAAATTCAAACAACAAGAAAGCCCAGAACATGAAGATCGCAATCCTGCCGGGCGACGGCATCGGCCCCGAAATCATGGCGCAAGCGGTCAAGGTGCTGAACGTGCTCGGCGAGTCGTTCGAGATGGAAACGGCCGCCGTCGGCGGCGCCGGCTACGCCGCGCACGGCCATCCGCTGCCGCAAGCGACGCTGGCGCTGGCCAAATCTGCCGACGCCGTGCTGTTCGGCGCCGTCGGCGACTTCAAGTACGATTCGCTCGAACGCTCGCTGCGCCCGGAGCAGGCCATCCTCGGCCTGCGCAAGGAACTCTCGCTGTTCGCCAACCTGCGCCCGGCCATCCTGTATCCCGAACTGGCCGGCGCCTCCACCCTCAAGCCTGAAGTCGTGTCGGGCCTCGACATCCTGATCATCCGTGAACTGACCGGCGACATCTACTTCGGCAAGCCGCGCGGCGTGCGCGAATGCCCGGACGGCCCGTTCAAGGGCGAGCGCGAAGGCTTCGACACGATGCGCTACGCCGAGACCGAGATCCGCCGCATCGCCCACGTCGCGTTCCAGGCCGCGCAAAAGCGCAGCCGCCGCGTCACCAGCGTCGACAAGGCCAACGTGCTCGAGACGTTCCAGTTCTGGCGCGATATCGTCACCGACGTTCACAAGGAATACCCGGACATCGAACTCGATCACATGTACGTCGACAACGCCGCGATGCAACTGGTGCGCGCGCCGAAAAAATTCGACGTCATGGTCACCGGGAACATGTTCGGCGATATCCTGTCCGACTGCGCGGCGATGCTGACCGGTTCGATCGGCATGCTGCCATCAGCTTCGCTCGACGCCGGCAACAAGGGCCTGTACGAGCCGTCGCACGGTTCGGCGCCCGACATCGCCGGCAAGGGCATCGCCAATCCGCTGGCGACGATCCTGTCGGCGGCGATGATGCTGCGCTATTCGCTCGGCAAGGCCGAGCAGGCCGACCGCATCGAGGCCGCTGTCAAGTCGGTGCTGGCGCAGGGCCTGCGGACTGCCGATATCTACGAGCAGGGCACCACCCGGGTGGGCACCGAAGAAATGGGCAACGCGGTCGTCAAGGCATTGGCATAGTTTTTAATTTTTAGAGAGAAGAAGATGAAATTAGTTGGCTTGGTAGGTTGGCGCGGTATGGTCGGTTCGGTCCTGATGCAGCGCATGCGCGACGAGGGCGATTTCGCCCACATCGAACCGGTGTTCTTCACCACCTCGAACGCGGGCGGCAAAGCGCCGGCGATGGCAAAGAATGAGGCCACCCTCAAAGACGCGACCGACATCACCGAGCTGTCGAAATGCGAGATCATCATCTCCTGCCAGGGCGGCGACTACACCAGCGAAGTGTTCCCCAAGCTGCGCGCCTCCGGCTGGAACGGCTACTGGATCGACGCCGCATCGACCCTGCGCATGAACGACGACGCGGTCATCGTGCTCGACCCGGTCAACCTCGACGTCATCAAGAACGCCATGACGCGCGGCGTGAAAAACTACATCGGCGGCAACTGCACCGTGTCGTGCATGCTGATGGGCCTCGGCGGCCTGTTCGAGCACAAGCTGGTCGACTGGATGAGCTCCATGACCTACCAGGCCGCATCCGGCGGCGGCGCCCAGCACATGCGCGAGCTGCTGACCCAGTTCGGCACCATCAACGCCGCGGTGCGTCCGCTGCTCGACGACCCGGCATCGGCGATCCTCGAGATCGACCGCACCGTGCTGGCCACCCAGCATGGCTATTCGCCCGACGAGATCAAGCAGTTCGGCGCGCCGCTGGCCGGCAACCTGATCCCGTGGATCGACAAGGACCTCGGCAACGGCCAGTCGAAGGAAGAGTGGAAGGCCGGCGCCGAGACCAACAAGATCCTCGGCCTCGGCGCGGCGTTCGGCAGCAGNNGACGTGCCGCTCGACGAAATCAACGACATCATCGCCTCGAACAACCAGTGGGTCAAAGTGGTGCCGAACAACCGCGAAGCGTCGATGCGCGACCTGTCGCCGGCGGCCGTGACGGGCAGCCTGACGATCCCGGTCGGGCGCTTGCGCAAGATGTCGATGGGCGGCGAATACCTGTCCGCATTCACCGTCGGCGACCAGTTGCTGTGGGGCGCGGCCGAGCCGCTGCGGCGCATGTTGCGGATCGTGCTCGACCAGTAAGCTTCTGCTAACGGTCGTTATTTGCCTTGCATTAAACCGGGTCGATTCGCATCGGCCCGGTCCGGTTTACAGGGCGTTTTCATTCTGTAGGATCGCAAAAAAGCGGCTCAAGATTTGCACAAAAGTCGCGTTAACTGAGCATAGTGATCACATACCTTGCGTTGCGGCGGGAGAAACACTCCTAAAGCTTGCATGCTCCAGAGCATGATGATATGTTGAGACCTCCGGAAATCAGCATTCCCCCACGACAACTCTTACGACGCTGCCAATTATGCATTTAAAAACCCGCCCCCGGATCATGTCGCTCGCGTTGAAAACGCTGTATGGCGCGGTCGCCAGCGCAGTGTTCTTTTCCTCCGCGGCGTGCGCTGCAGGCCTCGGCAAACTGACCGTGCTGTCCTCCCTCGGCCAGCCGCTGCGCGCCGAAATCGAGTTGACCGCGGTGTCGAATGAAGAAGCCGCGGGCCTGGTCGCCAAGCTGGCGCCGCCCGACGCATTCCGGCTGGCGAACATCGAATTCAATCCGGCCCTGCTGTCGCTGCGTTTCGCCGTCGAGCAGCGCAACGGCCGCCAGTACATCAAGATCTCGTCGTCGCAGCCGGTCAACGAACCGTTCGTCGACATGCTGCTCGAACTGACCTGGAACAGCGGCCGCCTGGTGCGCGAATACACCTTCCTGCTCGACCCGGCCGAACTGCGCACGACCCAGTCGGCGCAAGTGGCGGCGGCCGCACCGGCCGATGTCCCGAGCCGCGCCGCTGCGCCGGCGGCCCGCCAGGCCGCGCCTGCCGCGCCGGCGCCGCAGGCAGCCCCGGCCCCGCGGGTCGAACGCCCGAACCAGGCCGAAGCGCCTGCCGGCCGCGCGCCGGCGACCGCCGCGTCGCAGTACAAGGTCAAGTCCGGCGACACGCTCGGCCGCATCGCCGGCCAGCTCAAGCCGGCGGACATCTCGCTCGACATGATGCTGGTGGCGCTGTACCGCGCCAATCCCGACGCCTTCATCGGCAATAACATGAACCGCCTGAAGTCGGGCCAGATCCTGTCGGTGCCCGATTCCGATGCGATCAAGGGCGCCGGCGAGGGCGATGCGCACGGCGTCGTGGTCGCCCACGCGGCCGACTTCAACGCCTACCGCAACAAGCTCGCCGGCCAGGTCGCCAGCGCGGCGCCGGCCAAGGCGCCGGAAAGCACCCAGAGCGCGGCCGGCAAGATCACCGCCAAGGTCGAAGAACGTCCGACCGCCGCCAACGAATCGAAGGACCAGCTCAAGCTGTCGAAGGCCGCGGCCGGCGGCGCGGCGGGCAAGAGCGCCGCAGTCGGCGCCGAAGACACGATCGCCAAGGACCACGCGCTGGCCGATGCCACCGCCCGCGTCAAGGAACTCGAACGCAACGTCAACGACCTCGAGAAGCTGATGGTCGTCAAGAACAAGGCCGGAACCGAAGCGAGCAAGACCGCGATGGCGGAAGTGGCCAAGCCGGAGGTGCCGGTTGCGGCAGCGCCGGTGGTGCCGGCGCCGGTAGCCGCTCCGGCCAAGCCGGTCCCTGCCGCGCCGGTCGCCGCCAAGCCGGCCGCCGTGCTGAAAAAAGCGCCGGCGCCGGTCGAACCGACCCTGGCCGATACGCTGATGGATAACATCACCTACATCGGCGCCGGCCTGCTGATCGCGCTGCTCGCCTTGTTCGGCCTGTCGCGCCGCAAGAAGAAGGACGCTTCCGGCCACGTGCCGTCCGAGCCGTCGATCCTCGGCGCGCCGACCGACCAGGCCCATTCGCTGTTCGCCGAAACCGGCGGCCAGAGCGTCGACACCAGCAACAGCGTCTTCAATTCCAGCTTCGCGCCGTCCGCCAGCCAGCTCGACACCAACGAAGTCGACCCGGTCGCCGAAGCCGACGTCTATATTGCTTATGGCCGCGATGCGCAGGCCGAAGAGATCCTCAAGGAAGCGCTGCGTACCCATCCTGAACGCTACCCGGTCCGCCTCAAGCTGCTCGAGATCTACGCTGCCCGCAAGGACCAGCGCGCGTTCGAAGCGCAGGCCGGCGAAATGTACGGCATGACCAAAGGGCAGGGCGACGACTGGGCGCAAGCCGCGGCGCTGGGCCTGTCGATCGATCCGCAAAATCCGCTGTACGCGAACGCCACCGGCGGCGCCGCCGCTGCGCCGCTGACGCCGGAAGCGCTGGCCGAGCAGGCCGTCCTGAACCAGATGCACGACGAAGGCGTCTCCGCCGACGACCATCACCTGATGGACCTGGACCTGGCCGACAACGCGCCGACCGCCTTGCCCGAGCCTGTCGCCGCGCCAGTGGCTGTCGCGCCGGCCGAGGACCACACGCTCGACTTCGATCTCGGTGGCCTTGATTTCGAGCCGATCGCCGGCACCGAGCCCGCCGCGCCGGCCGAAGCCGCGCTGCCGGTGATCGAGCCCGTGCATCACGCGCTCGACGCCAACGACATGGAGTTCACCTCCGAGCCGATCGTCGCCGCCGCCGCGCCGGTCGAGGAAGAGCAGCGTTTCGACCTGGCGTTCGACATGGACTTCGACGCCCCGACTGCCGCCACCCCGGTGGAAGAGCCGAAGTCGCTTGACGACATCCGTCTCGACAGCGCCGAAAGCGTCGCAGCGCCCGAGTTCAACATGGCCGACCTGTCGCACGACTTCGACCTGCCGACTCTGCCTGAAACCAAGGAGCCGGTGTCGTACGCTTCCACCGATCCGCTGGCCGACCTTGACGCGATGAACTTCGACCTGCCGACGACGCCTGTCGCCAGCGCCGCGGCGCCGGCCGACGACCCGTTCGCCTTGCCCGACCTGGCCGTCGACTCGCCAGCCGAGGTGCCGAATTACGCCGCCGCACCGGCCTACGCCGCGCCGCAGTTCGACATGTCGAACATCGACCTCGACCTGCCATCGGGCGAGCCGGAGTCGCACCGCGCCGAAGAAATGGCGATGGCGCCGGCCGGCGGCGCCGAGATGTCGGCGTCCCACATGGAGATGGAAACCAAGCTTGACCTGGCCATCGCCTACCAGGAGATCGGCGACAAGGAAGGCGCGCGCGAACTGCTCGACGAAGTGATCAAGGGCGGCAACCACGAGCAGATTGGCAAGGCGAACGAGATGCGTTCCAAGCTGGCCTGACGCGCGACGACGGCATAGGATATGAATTGAAACGGATAGCACTGGGCGTCCAGTACGATGGGACGCCCTTCAACGGCTACCAGAAGCAGCTGAACCGAAACACCGTGCAGGACAAGCTCGAAATCGCCCTCAAGGAGTTCGGGCGGGTCGACCTGGCCACCACCTGCGCGGGCCGCACCGACACCGGCGTCCACGCGCTCGAGCAAGTGGTCCACTTCGACACCGAACTGACCCGCGACATGCAGTCGTGGGTGCGCGGCGTGAACGCCTTCCTGCCCGACGCGATCGCGGTGCGCTGGGCCAGCGAGATCCCGTTCGATCCCGAACACGAATTCCACGCGCGCTTCTCGGCGCGCGCGCGCACCTACCACTACGTCCTGTATAACAACCCGGTGCGCTCGCCGCTGCTGGTGGGCCGCGCCGGCTGGACCTTCCGGCCGCTCGACATTGAGCTGATGCGCGAGGCCGCGCAGCACCTGGTCGGCATCCACGACTTCTCGGCGTTCCGCTCGTCGCAATGCCAGGCCAAGTCGCCGATCAAGCAGATGCACGAGGTCAGCGTCGAGCGGCACGGCGAAACGTTCGTCTTCACGCTGCGCGCCAACGCCTTCCTGCACCACATGGTGCGCAACCTGATCGGCTCCCTGATCTACGTCGGCAACGGCCGCCATCCGCCGTCCTGGCTGGCCAACGTGCTGGTCGGGCTCGACCGCAATGACGCCGCACCCACTTTCATGCCCGACGGCCTGTACCTGGCCAAAATAGATTACGATCCCAAGTGGGGCCTGCCGCAGGAAGCGGCCAGTCCCTTGCCCTGGTTCGCGCCGGGCCGCTAAGCCTCCATCGACCCCATCATGCAACGCACACGTGTCAAGATCTGCGGGCTGACCCGCGAAGAAGACGTCCGCGCCGCCGTCCACGCCGGCGCGGACGCGCTCGGCTTCGTGTTCTACCCGGCCAGTCCCCGTTTCGTCACGGCCGCGCGCGCCGGCGCCCTGATGGCCCTGATGGCGCCGTTCGTCACCCCGGTCGCGCTGTTCGTCAACGCCACCGTGGATGAGGTGGTCGAGGTGGCGCGGCTGGCGCCGTTCGCGCTGCTGCAGTTCCACGGCGACGAGACCGCCGCCGAGTGCGCGGCGATCGCCGGCGCGGTCGGGCGCCCCTTTATGCGCGTGTTCCGCATGAAGCCCGACACGAGCGCGGCCGATTTGCTAGAATACGAGCATCAATACCGCGCCGCCAGTCCCTT
>CXWL01001398.1_pt1 | contig 20479 bp, 16 predicted proteins | sample 590931 | NCBI WGS metagenome assembly CXWL01 (sample SAMEA3498368, study PRJEB10139) | groundwater metagenome | biome: water well; material: biofilm material | place: Germany | collected 2015-04-27 | reverse complement strand
ACTTCAGACGGTCAGACTCCCGTGCTCGATATCCCCGCAGGCGACTTTGACGGAACCCTGGGTCAGAATGACCTCTTCCAAGTTTTTACCGTCTGAATTTATAGGTCAACATGGTCGACAGGGTGAAATCTGCGGCACTGCCGGTAACGAGGTCCAGATTTTCGACTGCATAAATCTGCCAGACGAGGCTTTGACTGACACGGTAGGAAACCCCAATCACGCCCTCCGTCACCGCTCGATCAAGGATTCTTGTTCCCGTATTGTGGTAGGGACTCGAATAGTAGTCCAATTGGCCGATGAGCGAGAAATCAGACCAGACGACCTCCGCTGCCGTGACCACTGACACCATCGGAGAGAGCGCCAGCCCAGCAACAGTCCCTGTTGGAAGAATCCCGTTCACGTTGCCGTAGAGCACGACATGGGAGCCCAAGGTCTTTTCCACCGCAAGGCCAAGTCCAAAGTCCGGATGTCCGCTCCCAAAGAGGCTACTCTGATCGCCAGTGGGAAGCTTGAGCGCGGCACGGAGAGACACCGATGGAATACTGGGCCCCTCGCTCAGTACTTGATACTTGGTACTGAGCGTGATATCGCCCAATCCAACATGGCCGTCGCCATTTTCAAACAGCGGCTGCCCATCACGCCGCACCCGAAACGCATAACCCACTTGGCTCAGGGCTTTGCGAGCAGGGGATAACCCAGTGGTCGCTCGCTCGACCCCCTTAATCGGTCCATCCATGAATCCGTAGTACCGATAATAGGCGGGAACCTCCACGCCTACTTCCATACGGTCTGTCAGTCCGTACCGCAGAAACAGACCGGACCTCAGCTGCTCAAACTTCACCGAAGCATCCACCCGAGCGGATTGTTCTGAGAAAATAGTGGCAGTGTTGGCTAACTCGAACCGCACATCAAACTGTTTTTTTGGAATGACCGCCGCGCGGTCTCCTGGCATGGCCAGAAACAACAATTGAAACGGTTGAAAATTGCGCACTGGGACGGGACCATAGCCAATGAGCTCACCAGCACTTGCAGGCCCCGCTCCAAATAAGAGCAGAATCAGCAGGCCACGTACCACCCTATCCAGTAACCGTGACTGAACTCGCCTCATACAGACCCCACGTTTAGAACGGAAAATCCAATCCGGCAAAGACGGCCCCACCTTCACGGCTAAACCCATAATCCAATCGACCGACGACGTTCGGACGGACGATGCTGCGAAAGCCAATACCCGGAGTGATCTCATAATCATGAAACTGCCGCTTGCGGAAAGTATTGAAGACTTTCCCCATGTCGACAAACGGCGCCACCTCGAACTCGACGGCCACGTTGGTAATCTTCGTTCGCAAGAGATGAATTCGCTCTTCAATGCTAATCGCAACAAGATGATCGTCGATAAAACGATCCACTCCATACCCCCGGAGACTATTTTGCCCGCCAAGAGAGCTCCGTTCGAAAAAAGGAACTTGGCTGCCGAAGGTGGCCTGAAAATCGCCTCGGATCACGAAAATCATTTCTTTCGTCGCATTGGGAATCATTTTTTTGAATTCAAGGCCATACCGATAGAACAATGGCTCATCGCCGTTTCGCAAGTTCTGGTTCAGTTCCGCATACGCCGTAACCTGCGTGCCGGTCGTCGGCGTGACAAGGTTGTCTCGCGTGTCATAATGAAACGTCACTCGATGGCCAAATATGACAGAGCCCTGCGCGCCGTCAACCTGGCCGAATCGATCCATTGTGTAGGGTAAATCCGTTCCCCCTCGTTGGATGCGCACTTCTCGATACCGTTGGCCGACGGCAATCTGTGTCACCTCGTTCAAGTAGACGCCAAGCTTCCAGTAGGCACGTGCCTCCCGAGCCGTATAGTTAGTCTCATCCCCCAAGACCGTCTGCTGACTAATCCCGAAAAACCGAGAGGTGGCATTCTTGAAAAACGAGGCCCCCATACTTAGCGCATAGCGCCCATGTGAAAAGGCCGGATCGGTGTAACTCAGCACCACCTTACGTTCAATCCGTTCCGTAAAGGAGCCGATGAAGCGCAACTCTCGCCCCCCTGGCTCGTAGCGAAACACATTGAGCACCCCGCGGGTTCCGACGATGGAATTGACGATAAACATCGGTGCCACGATGTACCGCAATTCGCCTTCAGGCGTCGTGATCAACGTCGGCATGATCATGCCGGCGTCGTTCCCATCGTTTCGAGTCGAGGACACGGTGGGAATCGGAAAGTAAGAGACATCCGCTAGGGCCATTTCAGACCGGAAGGAGAGGACCGCCAGCAGCACCAGGAGGACACCTGCACGGAGAAAACAAGGCCTGAACGGGAATGTTGCCATCACGTAGGACATTCGAGCGTGGGGAGGTGGCTGGGAGAAAAAACCCTGCATCGCGAGAGGAGTTGGGAAAGAACCCGTCGAGGACGTTGATCAATCCATGACCGGCACTCGAGGTGGATAGGGGTCAAAGCAGGAAACCATCTGAGCGTGACACTGTCCAGCCAACTCCCCTACATCTTCAGGGCACCAAGGGTTTGTCAGGCTTCTCAACTTTTTTTCGAATCGCCTCAATGAGATCCTGGAACGACGAGGTCCGAAGAATCTTCGTGAATTGCCCTCTGTAGTTACTGACCAAGCTCACATTATCCACGACGACATCATAGACTCGCCAATCCCCATTCTTTGTCAGCAGCCGATAGTCCAACGGGACCTCCAGCTTGGCGGAGGCCACCTTCGTCTTGACTTCCGCATAGCCGCCATCGAGCCGTTCACTGAGATAGTGCACCTGTTCCCCTGTATAGCCTTCCACTTTCTGGGCATAGGTCGCGGTTAAGAGGGACGTAAACAGGTCGACGAATTCCTGGCGCTCCTTATCCGTCAGCTTTGGCCACTGCGCACCGAGCGACCGTTTAGCCATCTCCTCATAACTGAATCGATCTCCGACCACCTTCTCCAGCATCTTCCGCCGCTCCATCGAACGGGTTGGCTTCTTCAGATCTTGATCCTCGACGATCCGAATCACATCATTGATCGTACTGCGCATGGCATCCGTGGCGGTGCCTGCAGCTTGGGCCGCACCAACAAACGGCACCCCAAACAGCACGAGAAGAAACACGAGCCCCACCCATACCCCTCGCCTAGAGGCAGAAGCCCCCAAGCCGGTCCCTATCCACCCTCGACCTCGTTCATGCTCGCCCGCGCGTGCCATCATATCTCCTCCTGGAATATCCGCTCCATGATGTTCCTGACTCACAGCCCAGGCCTCTTATTTGACATTGCCATGAATAAACTGGCCGACCAACTGCTCTAAATCCAACCCCGACTCCGTATCACGGATGACCCCTCCTGGAGCCAAGGGGTCCCCTCCGCCGCCCGGTGACAAGGTCACGAACTTTTCCCCGATGATTCCCCTCGTCTTGATCGAGGCGATCGTATCTGTGTAGAGTTTCACGTCGTCATGAACCGCGAGAACAATGGCCGCTCGATCCCCTTGGAGGGTCAGGGCTCGCACGCGGCCGACGTCGACTCCGGCGATTTCAACGGTGGCTCCAGGTTTGATCCCCGAAGCCGAATCGAACTCCGCCCGTACTTCGTAGTTGTGCCCCCCAACCACTTCCAGTTTGCCCAACTTGATGGACAGATAGGCGAGGCAGACTGCGCCAATCATGACAAAGACCCCGACTGCAAGTTCTACTTTGGCTCGTTCCATCGTTCCCTCTAGCTTTTACACACCAACCGGTACCGTACCCCCGACTGTAATGAATTCTCGAATGAATGGGTCTTGAATCCGTTGAAAATCCGACGAGGGAGCCATGGCGGCAATCGTCCCCTCTTTGAGCATGGCGACCCAGTCCGAAATTGGGAAAATCGCTGGAATTTCGTGACTCACCATCACGGCGGTAAACCCAAACTGGTGCTGCATCGCGACGATGAGATCGTGGATGGTCTTCACCATCAGGGGGTCCAAGCCGGTTGTCGGCTCGTCGAACAAGATAATCTCAGGCTCCATCACCAACGCCCTCGCTAAACCCGCGCGTTTCCGCATCCCCCCACTAAGCTCCGCCGGGTACTTGTGCCCCATCCCGACCAGTCCCACTTGTTCGATCTTTTCCTCTACCCGCTTGCTCACATCGGGGATTGAGAGACGCAACTTCTCCCGAAGTGGAAATGCGATATTATCGAACACCGTCATCGAATCGAAGAGGGCCGCCCCCTGAAACAGCATGGCAAACCGCTTCCGTACGTCGTTGAGCGCCTTGCCTTTTAAGCGAGAGATCTCGGTCTCCCCCACCCACACCTCACCACGATCCGGCTGCATCAACCCGATCATGTGCTTCAGGAGGACACTTTTCCCTTCGCCGCTCCGCCCGATGATCGTGGTTAACTTTCCCTGCGGAATCTCCAGCGTCACACCGCGCAGGACACGCTGCCCACCTAACGTCTTTTCCACCCCGACTAAGCGAATCATCGTCTCTGTTCCTGTCGGTCGATTCACGATTGGCCAGGCCTTACAACAACACTGAGGTAATGAAATAATCCCACACAAGAATCAAGACCGATGACAGAACCACCGCTTCCGTCGTCGCCGTGCCAAGCCCTTCGGCGCTCATCCTTGTATGGAATCCCTTATAACAACAGACCCAACAGAGCACTAGCCCGAAACTAAACGACTTGAGAATACCCCCATACACATCCTTCCACTCGACCGCGGACTCGATGGAACTCCAGTAAGAGCCGGCATTCACCCCAAGAAGATCCACGCCTACGATGTAGCCGCCATAAATCCCGACCACGTCGAACAGAGCCACCAACAGCGGCACGCCGAGCAATCCAGCCAGCACCTTGGGGCCGACCAAGTATTGCAACGGGTTCACGGCCATCGTGTCCAACGCATCGATCTGCTCCGTGATCCGCATGATGCCGATTTCAGCCGTCATCGCCGATCCGGCACGGGCCGTGACCATCAACGCAGCCAGCACAGGCCCCAATTCACGGATCATGCTCAAGGCGACCGCCGAGCCCAACAACCCCTCCGATCCGAACTTCCGCAAGGTATAATAGCCCTGCAACGCCAACACCATCCCCGTAAACATGGCGGTGAGCACAACCACGAATGTGGATTTGTACCCAACAAAATGGAGTTGCTTCACCACCTGATAGACACGGAACGGCGGGCGACACATCCAGGCGAAGGTAGACAGAAGGAAAATCGTCATCCTCCCCATCTCTTCGATAATAAAGAGGGGACCGCGGCCTATGCTCTGAAAAAAAGCCGTCACGAGGCCCCCGCAGAACATGTCCGCGTGGCCGGATCCGATTCTAAGAGAAATACGGCAAAGAATTCCGTCAACCGTGCGGCGGCAGTATCACTCTGCTTGCGAAGCCGATTCAGCCCCCCAAGAGCAGACGGACTCTTCACCAGACTCCAGACTCCCCGTACCCAACTGCGAGGGGATAAAAACAGATTGAAATCAAGAGGAAGGTCTTCATCCACGAGATCTGAAAAGGCACGAACCACAAGAAAAGGCACACCACGCTCAGCCGCGACCAAAGCCAACGACACACTTTCCATATCGAGCCCTGCCCCGCCTGTCACCTGAGCCATATGAGCTTTCTCTGCCGCACGAGTCAGCACCCGTGGCACGGTCACAACGGGGCCTTCACACACAGCCATCCCCTCCTGAGCCGCCACCCTCAGAGCATACGCACCCCAGATTGCGTCGCAGGCGAGACGAGGATGGCCACGCGGACTCACGATCTCAGGACCATGCCCAAGCACCTCAGTTCCCACCACGAGGTCTCCCGCTTCAGCTGGCCTCAATGCACAGGCGAATCCAGAGGAGATTGCCAACGTGAGCGGGCAACGTTGAAAAATTTCCCGACTGACTTGCGCCGCGCGTTCCACGCCAATCCCCATCTGAACGATACGCACTTGCCAGGAGCCCTTCCGACCCACTATGCAGTCGATGCCGGAAATGGATTGGCGCTCACTACCATCAAGCGCCCGGCGGATCGCAGCCACCTCCCAGCGCGTGGCCACAAAAATACCGATCTCGTTCAATGAGTCCCCCATAACGGTCGACAGGGGGCCAGAGGAAGAAGGGGCCTCGCTTTACGGCGTAAAACGGAATTGCCCACTTTGGAGATGACGTTGCCGCAACTCATCGGCCCGAGACTGTCCGCGCGACTTCATGTTGCGGTACATGGCCAGAGCCCAGAGCGGGAAATATTGACAGTACCAGTGATACCGGAGATAGAACACACGAGGGAAACCAGTCCCCGTATGTTTGACCTCTTTCCACGAACCATCTTTTCCTTGATGACGGAGCAGATAATGCACGCCGCGGACAACGCTAATAGAGTCGATCGCCCCTGCAGAAAGCAATGCGATCAGAGCCCATGCCGTCTGAGACGGCATACTCTCTCCCTGCCCAGACCAGCCTCGATCCTCATAGGAGAGGCAGGATTCACCCCAACCACCGTCTGGATTCTGCGTGGATTCAAGCCATTCCACTGCACGCCGAATATACGGAGCCGACATATCCTCGCCAATCGTACGAAGCCCCGCGAGAACAGACCAGGTGCCATAGATATAATTCACACCCCAACGCCCGTACCAACTGCCGTCTTCTTCCTGCTCGCGCTTAATAAAATCTAACGCCGGCTTGACGGCAGGGTGGCGTCGATCATACCCCAGCGTGCCTAATAACTCGAGACACCGTCCCGCAAGGTCAGCGGTACTTGGGTCTAAGAGCGCCCGATGGTCCGCAAAGGGAATGAGGTTGAATATCTCACGATTGTTATCTTTGTCGTACGCCCCCCACCCACCATCAGCCCCCTGCATCGCCATCACCCAGCGATACCCACGAGCCATGGAATCCCGCTGCTCCTGAGGGTTCCCCATCTTGAGCTTGGCTAAGGCCATCAGCACGACTGCCGAGTCATCTACATCGGGGTAGTGTTCGTTCTCGAACTGGAAATACCACCCCCCCGGCTGGGCCGTGGGCGAAGACACCTGCCAATCAGCGACGGTCTTGGCTTGCTTCTCCATCAGCCATTGCCCAGCTTTCGTAAAGGCCTCATGGTCTTGCGGCATACCGGACTCAAACAGGGCATTGAGTAACAACGACGTATCCCAGACAGGGGAGAAACAGGGTTGCATGTGTAGAGTAGCCTGCCCCTCCTCATCCAGGCCAGGCACCTCTAATGCTTCGATCTCTTTGAGCGCCTTCACCACGTATGGGTGATCCTGGCTATAACCTAAGCACCGCAACGCCACGACGGAATTCGCCATCGCAGGATAAATAGCTCCCAGCCCACCGGCGCCATTCATTCTCGTCAACATCCATTCAGTTGCCGTGTCCAGGCCTTTCTGGCGAAGGGCATGGAACGGATGACGGTCATACCACTTGAGCGGGCCATCGACCGTGATGAAAAAATTACGCCAGGTCAACCACCGTGCATCTTTTTTGAAAGGCGCCACATGGCGATACCGCACCTGCTGGCGTAGCCCCACAAACAATTCGTCGATCCCCTGCTCTTCTGAAATAGCACAGACTGGGCGATGCGCAAAAATAATCAGAAGCGGAATTAACACCGCTCGTGACCAATATGAAATAGCATAGATACTGAAGTAGAAACTCTTCGGCAATAGCATGATTTCTGGCGGCATACTGGGCACCCCACGCCAGTCATACTGTCCAAAGAGCGCTAACGTAATTTTGGTGAAGACATTGGCCGAGACCACTCCCCCCATGGCTAGAATAGCGTCGCGCCCTCGCACCATGAACGGTTCGTCAGCCGACACGCCGCCGAGCTTAAGAGCAAAGTAGGCTTTCACCGAGGCACTAATCTCCGCTGGGCCACCGTAGTAAATGGGCCAGCCACCCTCGGGCAGTTGCATCGAAATGAGATACCGAACGACCTGTGCTTCTCGCTGCTGGTCCGCCACCCCTAAAAACCGTCGGAGCATCAGATACTCCGCAGTCAAGGTGGTGTCGGCTTCTAGCTCCGCAACCCAATAGCCCTGGTCAGGGTCCTGCTGATCAAGGAACCACAATTGGCTCCGTCGAATCGCTTCGTCAATCAGTTCGGCTTGGCCAGAAGGATGGCCCACGGTCCGGCGAACAGGTGGCTCCGTAGAGATCGGGGCAGTAGGATTCCTGAAAACTAAACGTAGGAAGGGAGCCGTCTGCTGACGGGCCTTAGCCTTAATGCTTTCAGGGACATTGGCCAAAAAGCTATCGGACAAACGGGTAATGAGGGTGCGAATAAGTTTCATAGTTGAATCGCAGGTCGACCGGCTTCAGAAAATAGGACGATACCTACTCCCAGAACCACAGAGAATCATTCACAAAAAGACACATCGCGCAGATGAATTTATAACAAAACCACCCATTCCTGTCAAGCAAACCGCCTGACTCAAGTATCTACAAGATAAGCGTTTTCTTACACTTTAGCCACTTCGAAGGTGTACCAAATCCCTACGCTGGTTGAAGCTCCTGGAGCCGCACCGAAATGGTTTTCGACACGCCAGGCTCCTCCATCGTCACCCCAAAAAGCGAATCTGCGATCGACATCGTCCGTTTATTGTGGGTAATGACAATGAACTGGGCTTCACTCGAGAGCTCGCGCAACACCTTGGTAAATCGCATGACATTTTCTTCATCCAAGGGGGCATCGATTTCGTCCAACACACAGAAGGGAGTGGGCCGAATTAAGAAACTGGCAAACAGCAGCGCCATGGCCGTCAGAGTTTTCTCCCCTCCAGACAGCATGGTGATGCTCTTCAGACGCTTCCCAGGAGGCTGCGCCACAATGTCCACGCCTGGCTCACGCCCCTCCTGCGCCTGCTCGCCTTCCACCGCGGTCGGCTCCACCAACACCAACTCAGCTCGCCCACCCGGAAAGAGCCGCCCAAACACTTCACCAAATTTCTCTTGGAGCTCGGTGAAGGTTTGATAAAATAGCTCCTTGGTCGTCAGGTGAATCCGCTGAATGATCTCGCGGAGAGACGCAATCGATTGCGACAAATCCGCCTCTTGCGTCGTCAAAAATTGGTACCGCTCTTGAAGTTGCTGACATTCCTCGATGGCCGCCAAATTCACCGGACCGATGCGTTCCAATCGTCGACGCACCTGCTCAAGCTCCCCACGCCAGACCTCGAGCCCTCCCGTCGGCACGGAAGCCTCCTCCTGCGCCAACGCCTCCGAAGGCGAACTACTCCCCTCCTGGTTCGCGGAGAGCAATGCCCAGGCTGCCTCCACGGTCAGTTGATAGGTGCCCGACAGCGTGTCCTCTCGCATTTGCAATTGCGCATGGACTTCCGCTTTCTTCACTTCCACGGCACTCCTTGCCTCTCGCAGAGCGGAAATTGCCTGTCGGACCTCATCCATCGATTGTTCAAGTCGGCGCCCGCACGCGGCATGCGTACTATGCGCCTCCTGCTCCTGGATCAACTGTGCACGAACCGCTGTGACACGTTGGGCGAATTCTTGCGCGACGACTTCGTTTTGCAGGCGCTCTTCCTGACTCCGCGCGATAGACTCGCCTATGGTCGCAACCTGCTGCTGAAGCGTGAGCACCTTGGCCGCGCGCTCCCGCTGTTCGCGTTCTAACCGCTGAATCTCCTCGCCCGCATGGCTTCGTTGCGCGTTGAGCGCGGCGATTGCCAAACGCATCTCGGTGATCCGATCCTGGAACTGCCGGGCGTCGACTTCCAGAGCCTGGAGAGAAGCCGTGAGGGCCTGCAACGACTCCTCTTGCGCGGACCGTTCCATATCCACTATCGCGAGGCGCTCACGAGAGGCCGTCACTTCTCCCTCAAGCCCACGTTGCGAAACATCAAGGTCCTGGAGTTCTACCGACATAAACTCGACCCGACGCGTCAACTCGTCCAACCGTGTCCGATATCCACTCTGATCCTTCCCCAATGCGAGGATCTGCATCTCTGCATCACGAATGGCTTGCACTAACTCCTTCAGACGACTTCGGGTCTGCTCCCGAGCCACTTCGGCATCCTCCCGCCGACGGCGGTTCTGCTCTAGAGCCTTGCTCAATGACTGAATCGTACGCTCCAACTCCTCCGTCGCCCGTCGACGCTCGAGCAGCCCGGACGTGGCATCTCCACTCCCTCCAACCAGCGCCCCTGACGACTCCAATACCTCACCTGTTTGCGTCACGAGTATCGGCCCATCCGGTGTGGCCCACACACCGTGCGCCCACAGACGAAATGCGGTGTCCAGCGTATCAACCACCACCATTCGATCGACTAGCCACCGAAGCGTCTCTTGAAACTCGCCAGGAGCCGTGAGCAGCTCCGACGCCAACCCCACCACGCCTGTCTCCCCTTTGATTGCACTCCACCATGAAGGAACGCCACCTTCGTGGGCTCCGAACGCATAGCGAGGTTGAAGGGGTAAGAACGTTCCCTTCCCTAACCGATGGTGGCGGAGAAATTCGAGCGCCGGCAGGCCATCGATCGGTTGATTCACCAACCAAGCCCGCAATCGTTCCCCAAGCATGGCTTCGACGGCACGATCAAGACCCGCAGGGACCGTAATCCATTCAGCCACCGCCTCTCGAACACCGTGACAGGCTGCGCGCACCGACGTGGACGATTCCTCACCACGTCGGCCATACCCCATGGCCTCCCGCAGAAGACCATCCAACACCTCATGCTGAGATTGACTGGCAGCCAACTGCTCCTGCTGTTGCCCAATGGTGGCCGTCAACTCGGCCACCTCCTGCTCACACTGCTGCAGGGTGAGCGTCTCGGTATCTCGACGAGTCTGGTACGTCTCGAGCGCCATCGCGTGCTCAGCATGCGCTGCGGCCACCCGCTCCACATCGGTCGCGAGAAGCCCCCGTTGTCGCTCAAGATCTGCACGCTCAGCCGAGAGGCGCTCACTCCGACGAAGCGTTTCGGCCTGCCGCGCGGTGAGCGCGGAAATGGCGTTTTCGCCGCTGGTCAGTTGCACCGTCAGGCCTACCACCTGACTCCGCATCTGCTGTTCCTGTTGCTTCATCTCAGCCAATCGTGAGGTCACACTTTGCGCCGAGGCCTCCAAACCATGGAACACCTCAGCCTGCTCCTCCAACCGACTTTCATAACCTGTCACGGCCTGATACCGCTCCTCCAACAGGCTCGTCACGGTCGCTTCTTCCTCGTTCAATCTCACCGCTTCTGTGCGAGCCTGCTCATGCTGCTGCTCAAACAACTCGACCCGACTTCGCTCGACCTCGATCGTCCTCATCGCCTGGGCTTGCCGGCGGTCGGCCTCTGCCAGTTCTTCTCGAATCCGATCCATCGCTTGCTCAGACCCCAACAGATCCAGCCGACCGCGCTCCACATCCTCCTGCACTCGCGCCTGCAGACTGGCCTGCTCGATTTCCTGATCACTCAATTGCGTACAGTCGCGCTCATAGCCTGAGTGCGTCTCCAGTAGGGCGTTGCACTCGGTCGCCAAAATACGCACCTCTAACTCACGCGCTTGCTGCATGAGCGTCTGATAGATCTTGGCTTGTTTGGATTGCCGATCCAGGGCATTGAGTTGCCGCTTCACTTCGCCGACGATATCTCGGACTCGAAGCAGGTTTTGCTGCGTCGAGTCTAATTTATGCAGCGCTTCTGTCTTCTGTTTTTTATAGCGAATGATGCCGGCCGTTTCCTCAATGAGATCCCGCCGTTCCTGGGGAGAGGCATTGAGAATTTGGGTGAGCCGCCCTTGCTCAATAATCGAATGCCCTTTCGTCCCAGCCCGCGTATCAAGCAACAAGGCCCGAATGTCTTTCAACCGCGCTGCCGTTTTATTAATGAGATATTCACTGTCTCCGTTGCGATAGAGCCGCCGAGTGAGCATGATTTCTTGGTATTCATGGAGCTGATAGGGCAGTGGCGCACCGGACTCGCCCGCGCCACCTTGAATGCCCGCAATGATCAGAGAGACCTCCGCCATTCCCATAGGTTTCCGCATCTGAGTGCCGTTGAAGATGACATCCTCCATCTTCTCGCTCCGAAGGGTTTTGGTACTCTGCTCTCCTAGAACCCACAAAATGGCGTCAACCACGTTGCTCTTCCCTGCACCATTCGGTCCGACAATGGCGGTCACGCCTCGCGGCAAGTCAATCTTGGCCTCAACAAATGACTTAAACCCCATTAGCTCCAATGACTTGAGATGCATCCGACCTCCTCCTCGTAACTAGGTAAGGACTGTACGGGACGTTAGTACCACAGGGCCACGTCAAAATCAAAATAAATCCACAAGCTATTGGAGTGCAGAACTCGCATGCCTACTAGATGTGGTAATCATGTCAAGGCACACGGAAACTGAAGAAGACCTGACAGCAGGAGAGGTCTGTTGGGAAGCAGAACGAGAAAAACTATAGGGTCTTAACTATGGGCTGGGATACCCGACCCTGCAGATTGGATCGTAATCAGCTCTTTCGGCAGAAGAAATTCCACGTCCTCTTCGATCACCGTCAGTTCTTCGAACTCATCAGCCCCCTGGTGCTTGAGATAGTTGACCACCTCAATCACCAAAACCTCGGGAGCCGAAGCACCTGCGGCAATCCCAACCGCACGGGCGTCTTTGATCCATGCCGGATTGATATCCGCTGAAGAATCGATCAAGTAGGACGGAATCCCGCAGTATTCACCCAACTCACGAAGGCGGTTAGAATTCGAGCTGTTCGGCGATCCAATCACGAGAATCACATCGACGAGTTTCGAAAGGGCTTTGACCGCATTTTGACGGTTCTGAGTAGCGTAGCAAATATCTTCCTGATGCGGGCCTTTGATCCCAGGGAACCGTTGATTCAAGGCCGACACGATGTCACGGCACTCGTCAACACTAAGGGTGGTCTGGGTGACGTACGAGAGGTGCACCTGGCTTTGGACTTCCAATTTTTCCACATCACTCACCGAAGACACGAGATGGAACTTGTCGGGTATCTGGCCCAACGTCCCGATCACCTCGGGATGGCCGGCATGGCCGATCAGAATCAACTCATACCCCTGCGTATAGTCCCGATTCACTTCGTTGTGCACCTTGATCACCAGCGGGCAGGTGGCGTCGATCACTTTGAGGGTGCGCGCAGCGGCATCCTCCCACACACTTTTTGCCACACCATGGGCACTGAAGATCACGATAGACCCGTTAGGCACTTCATTGAGTTCCTCGACGAAGATGACGCCCTTCTGGCGTAGGGAATTCACCACATGTCGGCTATGGACGATTTCATGCCGGACATAGATCGGCGCGCCGTAAATCTTGAGGGACAGTTCCACGATTTCGATCGCACGGTCCACACCCGCACAGAACCCCCTGGGATTCGCCAAATATATCTTCATTGCCATGACCGCTCCTCTCGTCGCACGCCACACACTCCAGTGTCGCCATCCTAAGGTCTCACCTCGCAAACAGGGTTTACGATACGGCATCGTCCCCGGATCCGTCAACACAAGTACCAGATGAAACCGCGCCCGTTCCGGGCTGCGAATGACCGTGCCGGGCATCCAGCTTGACAGGCCTAGACCCACGCCGTAGGCTGTCGTCGATGGAGTCCACATCCCGCAAAAAAGTTCTCGTCGTCGAAGATGACCCCGATATTTTGAACCTCATTACCCTCTATCTCGACAAAGCCGGGTATCGCTCCCTAAAGGCAACCACGGGCCTTGAGGCCCTGGCACAGATCAAGACCGAGCATCCAGATATGGTCGTGCTGGATCTCATGCTCCCGGAGATCGACGGGCTCGATGTCTGTAAACGCCTCCGCGCAGATGTACAGACGGCGACGCTCCCCATTATTATGGTCACGGCCAAGGCAGAAGAGTCTGACACGGTGATCGGCCTCGAACTCGGCGCGGACGACTATGTCACCAAACCGTTCAGTCCAAAAGCTCTCATCGCCCGCGTCAAAGCCCTGTTTCGACGAGTCGAACGGGCACAAGAAGAGCCGACTGTGTGGACCTATGGCCCAATCCTCCTGGATAGCAGTCGCCATGAGGTCAAAGTTGGGAAAGAAGACGTGTCGTTAACCGCCAAAGAGTTTGGGCTGTTGGCCTATCTGCTCCGTCATCCAGGCCGGGTACTTACGAGGGATGTGCTGCTGAATACGATTTGGGGGTATGACTATTACGGGACGACCAGAACGGTCGACGTGCATGTTCGTCGCCTCAAGCAAAAAATCCCGCTCTTGGACGACGCAATTATTTCGATCAAGTCTCTGGGGTATAAGTTAAAAGACCAGCAGGACGCCGACTAATCATCACTATCCGTCGCCTGTTCATGACATTGCCTCTCCGGTGGAAAGTCGCAGTTGGAGCACTTCTGGCGATTGGGATTTCTCTCCTTGTCGCAGGGTGGATGCTCTTTCAATCGCTTGAGCAGTTTGAACTCACACGTGTAACCGAGGCGTTAGAGACTCGCACACACCTCGTCACCCACACCCTCGCACCGCTCCTCCCCCCGCATGGCACGCCCCTCGCACCTAGCTATCCCGACTTGCAGGCGATCACCAGAAATCTGGCCGCATTAGCCCATGCCAGGCTAACGATTATCGCGCCCGACGGCACCGTCATCGCCGATAGTGACACGCCAGACGACAAGATCGCCGGACTGGACAATCACCGGGCCCGCCCAGAGGTGATGCAAGCGCTGTCAGGAGAGAAAGGCACGGACATCCGCCTCAGCAGCACGGTCAAACAGCGGTTGTACTACTTGGCGATCCCGGTTCGACACGATGGACACCTGACGGGGCTGATCCGCTTAGCCTTGCCCCTCACCGTACTAGATGAGCGGGTGCATGCGCTCGTCCAAGCGCTGACGGTGGCCTTGGGAGTCGCGTTTATTGTCTCGGTCGGGCTCAGCATTCTCCTGGCGCGAACGGTCACCCGTCCGCTGACAGAGATGGTTGCCACCGCACACCAGCTTGCCGATGGCCGGCTCGACATGCGGCTTCCCGTCTCCTCACACGATGAAATCGGTATCCTTGCCTCGACCCTCAATCACATGGCCGAGGAACTCGAAAACAAGATTCAGGCGCTCTCTGAAGACCGAGCCCAATTGTTGGCCATTTTGACCTGCATGGTCGAAGGGGTCCTGCTGCTGGATGCCCGCGGCCGAATCCTCCAGGTGAACCCGGCCTTGCAACAGATGCTCATGTCGACCGAGAAACCCATACGAGACCAACCGTTCGGCAACCTCGTGCAAGATCCTGCGCTCCACCAGTTGGTGTCACAAGTCTTGGAGACCAAGCAGCATCACGGAAGCGAAATTACCTTGGCGGGAAGCGGACGCATTCTTCGCGTCGAAGCCTCCTTCACGGGACGGGACCAGCCGCAAGATGCCTGTGCAGTCCTGGTCTTCCATGACGTCACCGCATTACGCAAACTGGAGAAGGTCCGCAAGGACTTCGTCGCTAACGTCTCACACGAACTGCGCACGCCACTCACCTCGATCCACGGCTATGTCGAGGCCCTGCTCGACGGGGCAAAGGACGACCCCGACCAGGCGACCCTCTTTCTCCAGATCATCATGAACCAGAGCGATCGGCTCAATCTGATCTTGCAAGACTTGCTGCAGTTGTCCCACATCGAGTCGGGGCAAGTCTTGTTTAAGCGAGAACCGGTCCGGCTCCAATCATTAATCGAACGCACACTCGCGCCAATGGCTCCGTTGGCGAAAAAAAAGCAGCACCGACTGGAGGTCCTGATCCCGGGAGATCTGTTGCCGGTGTTGGGCGATGAAGATCGTCTCGTTCAGGTCGTGACAAACCTGATCGACAACGCCATCAAATACACCCCGCCACAGGGAACCATTCAGATCAAAGCCCGGCAGGTTCTCGAACCGGACAAGGCTCGCAAGTCGTGGATGGAACTCTCTATCAGCGACACAGGACTCGGCATTCCAGACCTCGATCGGCCTCGGGTCTTCGAACGATTTTATCGAGTCGACAAGGCTCGGTCGCGTGAACTTGGGGGGACAGGACTCGGATTGGCAATCGTGAAGCACATCGTGGAAGCCCACGAGGGACAGGTCTGGGTGGAAGCGAACGTGCCAACGGGAAGCCGATTCATCGTGCGGCTCCCTGTGGCACTACCCCAACCGTTCAGCCAGGAATAGCTCGCGAGAGTATCATATACAGCAGGGCCGCTAATAAGGCCGCACCAGGCAGGGTACATAACCAGGCATAGACGATTTTCTTCGTCACTCCCCATCGCACCGCAGACGCTTTCTTAACCACCCCCACGCCCAATATGGATGATGTAATGGTATGCGTGGTGCTCACCGGCAAGCCCATTTGCGCCGTCGCGAGGAGCACCACCGCCGCACCGGTTTCCGCGGCAAATCCATGCACAGGGTCGAGCTTCATAATCCCCATGCCCAGAGTCCTGATGATTTTCCATCCTCCCACGGCCGTCCCAAGCCCCATCGCAAGGGCACAGGACACGACCACCCAGGTAGGCACCTCGGGCGTCTGAATCGCCCCGGACGACAGCAACGCCAGGGTAATTATGCCCATGGCTTTCTGCGCGTCGTTGGCCCCATGACTAAAGGCCATAAAGCTGGCTGAGATCAGTTGCAGTCGACTGAACAAGCGGGTCGCCGCACTGCGGGGGGTCCGAAAGAAGAACCAGGTGATCCCCAGCATGAACATAAATCCCATCAAAAACCCTAGGAACGGTGACAACACCATCGCTTCTAAGACCGACCGCAGACCGGATAGCTTGACGACCCCCCACCCGCCATGCATAAACCCAGCGCCAACCAACCCGCCAATCAGGGCATGAGAGGAACTGGTTGGCAATCCAAGCAACAGCGTCACAAAGTTCCACACAATGGCCCCACCGAGCGCCGAGGCGACGACCTGTTGGGTAATCGCCGTGGGCTCCACAATGCCGGAGCCGACCATCTTCGCGACCGCCGTCGACATGAACGCACCTGCAACATTCAGCACACCGGCCAGTAGGACAGCGGTCGTGGGGCTCAGCACCCGTGTCGAAACGACCGTGGCAATCGCGTTCGCGCTATCGTGCCACCCATTCGAGAAGTCGAATAGCAACGCCAAGACCACGACCAGGAGCAGGAGTCCAGTCAAATCAGGCATGACAGTTTTGTCCTTTCACTGAACCTCGGCCTTGCATGAATCGTCATGGAGTCGACCACGGGTAAGGAACGCGGGAGCAGAAACCGTATCCGGCAACATCGCTCAGACCTGTTTGAGAGCAATCCGCTCGAGAATATTGGCGACATCCTCGCACCGATCGGTGCCTTCCTCGATATTCTCGTAAATCTCTTTCCACTTGATGACGGCAATGGGGTCCTGCCCGCCCTCGAACAGACCGGAAATCGCATCCCGGGTGATTCGATCGGCTTCATTCTCTAAACTGTTCACCTGCACGCAACACTCCGTCACATCGGCATGCGGTTGTCCAAGATGATCGAGCCCCACCCCCACGGCCACGCAGGCCTGATACAAAATATTGGAAAGCTTAATCGCCGACTCCGTGGGTTTGTCGACCTTGAAGACCACAAAGCGATCCGCAGCCGCTTCGATGAGATCCAAGATATCATCGATGGCACTGGCAAGCCCGTGAATGTCCTCCCGATCGATCGGCGTGATGAACGTCGAGTTGAGTTTACGGGCGATGTCATGGGTGATGCCGTCGCCGATATGCTCGATATCCTTGATCCGGCGAGCTTGCTCTACCGGATTCTCAAAGGTTTCCATCATCTCTTTGAACAACCGGCTTCCCTCGATCATGTTCTGACCGGCTTTTCGAAAGAGCTCAAAAAAAGCCGTCTCTTTAGGAACCAGCCCAAACAATGCACCAAACATAGGATCTCCTTTGTCCGAACCGAACCGTCTACCAGCGAACGAGTCCCGTTCCCCAGGTCAGTCCACCCCCAAACGCACCGAGCACCACCAAATCTCCTGGGCGAATGCGGCCGTCGCGCACGGCCGTATCCAGCGCAATCGGCAGCGAGGCCGAGGACGTATTGCCCACGCGCTCAATCATCGAAAAGAGCTTACCCTCCGGCACCGCCAAACGCCGGCCAATGGCCTGCAAGAGACGCCCGTTCGCCTGATGGCACACCACTTGCGCCACCTCCGGCATTGTCACGCCAAACTCCTTCAACAACTCACTCACCGCCTCGCACAGCCGTTTCACCGCTATACGAAACAGCGGCGCCCCATTCATGCGCAAGGTATGCTTGCCTTGTGCCAAAGTCTCAGTGGTCGTGGGGTGCCTCGATCCACCCGCCTCCACGCGAATCAAGTCGCGGCGAGACCCATCGGCAAAGAGCCGAATTCCCAGAATGCCATCGGGCCGATCCGTCGCCGACTCATCTACCCTCAATACCACTGCACCGGCACCATCGCCAAAAAGCAGGGCTGTACTTTCGTCATCAAGGTTTAAGGATCGCGATTTGATTTCTGCCGCCACCACCAAGCATGACCGCATCATCCCGCTCTGCAAAAGATTCAGCGCCATCGACGCCGCATACAAAAACCCCGAGCAGGAGGCGGACACATCGAAGGCCGCTCCCCCCCGCACGCCCAGCCGTCGCTGAAGCTGACAGGCCGTTGAAGGGAAAGGCATATCCGGGGACGTCGTGGAGACAATAATCCCCCCCACATCCGCCGGGGTCAAGCCTGCAGAGGCCAGGGCCCGTTGCGCCGCTTCAAAGGCCAAATCGGATGTGGTCTGGGAGGGATCCGCCCAATATCTGGAGACAATCCCAGTCCGACGAACAATGGCCTCATCGGTGAGATGCAGCCGCTGCCCCACTGTTTCATTTGAGACCATCCGAGGAGGGAGATAGGACCCAGTCCCAATCACTCTGACCGTTTTCACACTCCACCTTCACGTCAGACCGGCCTACCCACGACAAAGTCACGTCCCTGTCACTGGGCGGCATTATAGGGAGAGGTCACAGAACAATCAACGCAACCGCGGATTCGTGGCCATGGCCCCGCCACGGATTTACAATTTATTTACAATCGATTGAAAGTCTGTGCTTTTCATCATGAACTGAGCGAGGTATACTACTTTCCATGATGACACACCGATGCTTCGTTTCGCTTCTTACCTGCGCCATCGCCCTCACACTCGCGGTGGGTTGTTCTAGTACACCGAAAAAAACGGATCCCTCGCCCAAGACCGTAAGCGGAACGGATGAGCAGATCTTCATCGGTGACACCGTCGAGAAGAACTACGATCCCAACGTCATCATGAAGCGCGCGGAAGCCTTTTTCGATAAAGAAGACTATCAAGAAGCCATTATGGAGTACCGGCATTTTCTGGATCTCCACCGCATTCATGTTCTGGCTGCCTATGCGCAGTTCAAACTGGCCGATAGCCACCTTAAAATGGTCAAGAGCGTGGACCGGGACCCCGATCCGATGTACAAGGCCATGGAGCAATTTGAAAAGCTGGTGCGAGACTATGCGGGCAATCGCTACGTCGGAGAAGCCAAGGATAAAATTCGCACCTGCCGTGACCTGATCGCCCAACACCATTTCTATGTGGGGCAATTCTACTACCGGCGCGAAGCCTATCTCGCCGCCGCCAAGCGATTCGAGTTGATCCTCAAAGAATATCCTGAGGTAGATCTCTCAACGGACTCGCTCTACTACCTGGCCAAGACCTATGACGATCTCGGGGCAACGGAATGGGCCCAGGAAAAGTTGACCCTACTCGCCACGCGAACCCCCAATCACAAATACCAGTCAGAAGCCAAAGATTTGATCGCCAAAATCGAACGCCAAAAAGCCTCGCCAGCCATGCTCGCGGATCGAGGCGCCAACGGTACCGTGGCCAAAGTCGATTCAACCCACGTGCCGCCGGCCATGCCCGATGCCATCACCCATGCCCCCTCAACAGGACAAGCAGACGGAACAGCCTCAGCCTTCAGTGGATTCAGCCCCTCAGCTGGCTCCCCCCAGGCCACCATCTGCAAGCTCGGCGCTTGGTGCTAGAAATTCTGGTTTCGCTCCAGACACCCCGCTCCCATCAACATCATCACCACACAAATCACGCACTATCCTGGCAACACCCTCACGCTCACATCACGGCTTAATACCTGAGACAGTCGTACCAATCTGGTTTACCCGAGCACAGCGGGATGGCACCGAAAAACATCCAATGCCTTGGGAAGGAATAGGATGGAGACAAGGTGTGCGGGGATGATGACACGACTACTACCGGGCTAAGGAAAGTTGCTGGGCGAAAAACAGTGTGGACTGTCCCTTATCCCTGCTCAACGAGCGTGACAAGAAATTTGACAAGCTTGCTGGCAAGGGGCGCCAGAACTACGGCACTCTCCTGTCCAGCTATCCACCCAACTCAGACAAAGCCCCGCATCAAACCTACCAATAATCATTCGAATCCCCCAGCGTCCCCATCGAAACATGCCCTAATACCAATCCCCATAATTTCTGACTCGTGGGGGATTCCCAAAGGCGTGTGGATGTGATGC
>CXWL01005926.1_pt1 | contig 20481 bp, 24 predicted proteins | sample 590931 | NCBI WGS metagenome assembly CXWL01 (sample SAMEA3498368, study PRJEB10139) | groundwater metagenome | biome: water well; material: biofilm material | place: Germany | collected 2015-04-27 | reverse complement strand
ACGCCATCCGTCAGAATATGTGCATAAGGTATACGGCAAGGACGAGGTGGGCGGTACGTGCGTGCTCCACCTCTCCAAGGTCCCGTTTGAGCAGATCGGTTACAAAACCAACCTACCCAAGAAACCGTTGCTCGATTACACCGAGCCGGCGATGCATGCGGTCCCGCCGTTGATTGTCGGGCTCGCGCTGGGCCTCTCCGCCACTTATAAAGTCATACAGCGGAGAATGAAACTTGCCGAAGAGCGCGGACGACGAGAGGAGGACGCCCATGTCTAATACCTCGTCCTTCAAGATTGGGCCCGGCCTTTGGACGCTGATCGTTCTGACCGGAATCGGCGTCGTAACGGCGCTTCTCCGATATGCCTTTGGCATCGGCTTCATTTCCAATCTCTCCGATGGTTACCCATGGGGGATCTGGATCGGATTCGATGTCATGTCCGGCGTGGCGCTGGCGGCTGGAGGTTTCACCACTGCCGCAGTCGTACACATTTTTGGTCGCGAGAAATATCACGCGTTGGTGCGCCCGGCTATTCTGACTGCATTTCTCGGGTATGTTTTCGTCATTGTCGCGCTGATGGTTGACCTTGGCCGCCCGTGGAATATCTGGCGTGGTATCTATCACATGCAGTACAAGTCCGTGATGTTCGAGGTTGCCTCTTGCGTGGCCCTCTATACCATAGTTCTGGCGGTGGAGTTTGCGCCCGCCGTGCTCGAGCGGTTCAAGATGCAGAAGGCGCTGGCGATGGTGCGCAAGGTGACGATCGGCTTTGTCATCGCCGGCGTCATTCTATCCACCATGCACCAGTCATCTCTCGGCTCCGTGTTCCTGATTGTGCCGCACAAACTCCATCCACTCTGGTACACGCCGATCTTGCCGCTGTTGTTTCTGATTTCAGCGATAGCGGTCGGGCCGGCGATGGTGATTGTTGAGGGGATGTTCTCGTCGATGGCGTTCAAGCGCAAACCGGAAACTGAGCTGCTTGCCGGTCCGGCGCGGGCNNTCGTCATGCGGGGAGCCGACTTGATGGCCCGCGATGCCATCCCGTATCTGTTTGTTTTCAGCGGCGCGTCGATCGCCTTTTGGTTGGAGTTGCTCATCGGGGCGGTCCTGCCATTGGCGCTCCTGCTCAACAAGGAGGTGTACACAAGTCGAGCCGGTCAATTCTGGTCGGCGCTGTGTGTCGTTTTCGGGGTAGTTCTGAACCGGCTGAACGTCTCGGTCACCGGTATCACAGTCGAGCGTTGGGAGAGTTACTATCCGTCATTCGGCGAGGTTCTCATTTCGATCAGCGTCGTCAGCGCCGCGTTGATCGCGTTCTACATCGCGGTCAAGAATTTCCCCGTGTACCATGAACCCCACTCAGCCGCCCAGGCCGGGAGGTAAACTGAAATGGATGCGAAAATTAGAGTCCTGTTGATGTTCCTCATCATCTGCAACACGCTGTTGCTGCTGTTCCTGACGAATCTGACGCTGGGGACGCGCGCTGATCTGAACAACCTGCAGACGACCTTGGTCACGAAATCGGATTTGCTGACCATGAAGCAAACCTCCAGTGAGGATGTATTACAGAAAAACTGCGGCCGTTGCCACTCCGAGAGCCGATTTGCCTCGTTTCACGGCAGCGAGGCGGAGTTGCTGGGGATGATCGAGCAGATGCAGTCGATGACCGGTTCGCAGATCAGTTCCGGTGACGTTGACAAAATCCATGCGTCACTGGAACTGCTGCAATGCAACACCTGCCACGAGCAGTATCGGCTTCGGGCGCTTGGTTTGAAATCGGAGGAGGAGCGCAAGGAGATCATTCGCCAGATGCTTGAGAAAACAACCAGCGCTGTGGAACGCGAAGCTGTTAATCGACTGAACCAGTCGTATCAGCAGCTCTTTGGGTTCTGAGATGAAGAAAACTGAAATAGAAACTGCCGAGGACCGTGTCCCCGGAAGAATTGATTGGAGGAATTGATGAAGAAGATGTTTGCCGTTATCGTCACGATGGTCGGGCTTACGGCGGGATTTGCGGTTGCGGCCGATGGCGATCTCACCGTCAAGCCGTACGGTTTCGTCCTGTCGAACCTGCAGTATAACAATAACGTCAAGGCGGACATACCCACCGTGATCGCGCTCACCGACACGACCAAGAACGTACTGCTGACCGCCCGTCAGACGAGGATCGGGTTCAATCTGGGGATGGAGGAATCGGACTGGAAACTGGCCTCCAAGGCGGAACTGGATTTCTGGGGACTCCGCGGTTCTGGCAAGAACGGCGCTGCTCTGCAGTCGGCTCCGCGGCTTCGTCTTGCCTATTTCAGCATGACCAAGAGCAAACTCACCTTGCTGTTCGGTCAGGACTGGACTTGCTTCGCCCCGCTGATACCGGAGTCAGACGCGCACGTCTCGATTCCCGGATTCTCAAGCTCAGGAAATCTCTGGAATCGCTTGCCACAAATCCGATTTGAATACAAGAACGCCACCGACAAGCAAACCACACTGTTGCAGTTGGCGGTCGTTCGCCCGCTGGCATCCGACCAGGACCCGACATACAGTCAGGCCGATGTGCTGGGCGCAGGCGAATTGAACGGTCTGCCGTTTGCCCAGGGTCGCTTTGCGTTCAGTCCGAGCACGAATATCACTGTGGGTGTCTCCGGACACTTTGGACAGGAAGATTTCCAGATGGCCCTGAACGATACGCTGTATGAGGAGAAAACCACAGCCTATGCGGCCGCTCTCGATTTCAAAGCCGGCAACAATGTCGTAACGTTCATGGGTGAAGGATTCGTTGGGGCAAACCTCATCTCACTGTTCTCAAATGCGTCATGGTTCACGGACAGGTGGACGGATACGACCGTGAAGAAGAATGAGCCGACCAAGGTGATCGGCGGCTGGGCAACGCTCGGGGTCAAGCCGGCCAATTCGAAGGTTTCTTTCAACGGCGGTGCTGGTATAGAGATCCTCAATGGCGACCAAATAGACTCGGTCGCGGCTCATGATTCTACCAAGGCGAAACTCCAGAAGAATCTCACCGTGTTTGGAAATGTCTTCTACTCTCCTTTGGCGAAAGTCCGTTTCGGTTTGGAAGTCGGGTACATCAAGACCACATACCGGACCTACAAAGCTCAGGCAATCGTCAAGGATGACAACGACAATCTGAGCGTTAATTTCTCGGCTAAGTTCTCATTCTAAGGAGGACAGATATGAAGTACACACGACAGACACTCCTTTCCATTCTGCTCTTTGGATCAATCTGGGGTGGACTGGAGGCAGTCGTTACGGCGTCGATGGGGGGCGTCGGTGAGGCAATCGGCCGATCAGTGGTCCTCTCATTCGTCGCCGTGCTGGTGTTGACCTACGCTCGCATGGCCATGCCGATGCGCGGTACAATCCTCGCAATTGGAGTGGTAGCGGCCGGTTTCAAGTTCCTCGGGCTGCCTGATCTCTACACCTGCCAATTGGCGGGTGTCCTTGGTCAGGCGCTGGTGCTGGAGGTCGCTTTCTCTCTGGCCGAAGCCGGCAAACGAACGTCGTCTCTTGCCGCCATGGCCGCAATTGTCTTCGTCGCCGCATATGTCAATGCGACGCTGTTCTGCACGTCGCAGGCATACCTGTTTCAAAACCACTGGTGGGCGGAACGCGGCTTCGGTGGACTGATGCAGTGGGTGGCGGTTGATGGCTCTCAGGCGGCATTGGCCGGCGTGATCGGCTTCGGGCTGGCCATGCTGCTCGTGCGGAGCCGAACACTTGCCTACAACCGCATGGTAAGCCTGCGACCGGTATCGTTTCGCAGCATCGTCTTCGTCGTCTCAGCGGTCTGCTGGACGGCCGGAGTGATGCTCCCGAAAATGTAACCTCGTCCGAGCGCTCTTGTGAGCGTTCGGACTGTTAGTCTGGCGAGGAGTCCATGAAACAGAAGATCAAGGCCGTTGGTGTCCATGTGAACGGCAAGGAGATTGAATTGAACAGCTTCGTAAAGACCCTGTTCGGCAACACTGTCGTCGGCATGGTCTCTTCCTTGCGGTTGGATCGGTCACCAAAACGAATTGAGGTGTGTGTCGAGGTTCAGTCGAACCGAAAGCGAAAACTGAAAACATAACGTATTCACTACTCCCTGACCGAGCCGCTTTGCCTAAGGCGACATGCTACGGAATGCGGCCGCTGGGTTGGGACGGAAACATCTCAACCTCCCTTGTTTGGAAAGGTCAGCGGGATTTGAGGCCGACCGGACGTCGCATTCTCGGTCAGCCAACTGCAATCCACGTCAACCATACTCTCGAGGGGACAGGGCGCGCGCCACGCGGGCACACCGAGTAACAACAACTCTCTGAGAGGAGACTTACCATGTGGAACAATCGACAACAGGCCGAACGATCACGGCGCCTTCGCAGAACAGTCGCGGCAGCGATGCTGCTTGCGGCGATTCTCTCCTGTGGGACGATCGAAGCTGATGACCAAATGAGTTCAAACGACACTCTTGACGCGGCTGACTCACTGCCGGTGTATCACCTCGGCGAGATGATTTCTGTGCGAGGTAAAAAGGATGTTCCTGTATCGTCAACCTGTGAGATGTTTTCCACAACGATGAAGGCTCAAGGAACAACAACCATTACCGGCGCACTGTCGGCGACACCGGGGGTAGTCGTAACGTCAGGGAGCAAAGGGGAGTCACGCCTTCAAGTGCGCGGATTCCAATCCCAACAGACTCTGGTGCTGTATGACGGTCGCCCCGTAGCACTGCCGTACTATGGGGATCTTGACCTCACCGTTATTCCTTTGAGCAATGTCTCCAAAATCAGCGTCATCAAGGGACCTGCGCCGGCACTGTATGGCGCCAACAGCATGGGAGGCGTGGTGAATATCGTCAGTCAGCGCGTGGTCGGTCAACCCGTCCGGCAGGCGCGAGTCTCGATCGCCGAGAACGCCGGAAGCGACGTGCTTCTCAACTATGGCGCTGCAGCACAACAGTTCGACTGGTGGTTTTCGGCGGGACGATCTTCATCCGACGGCTATGATCTGTCCGATGATTTCGCGCCTCACCGTCTTGAAGACGGGGGACTCCGGTATAACTCGGACTATCGCCATTTCAATTTCGACGGGAAATTGAACTATTCGCTCCCCAACGGAACAATCGTCTCTGTCTCAGCCGGAATATACGACGCCGTCCGCGGTCTTCCGTCGGGAACTGATCGGGCACGATATCAGCGGTATCCGAAGTGGCGTCGGTGGTATGCCGATATGGGAGCTGACGGGTGGTGGGGAGCTCGAATCTACTGGAAGGGAAAATTGTACTACGACGATTGTGAGAACCGGCTCAAGCGGTACAGCGACAGTACCATGACAGACGAAGATCTGGATTTCGACAGTTATCACGACAGTTACGATCTTGGTGGGGTCTTCAACACTACAGTGAAGTTGAACGACAAAGCGCAAAACGCGACCAACGTGAGCATTCGCCGCGATGTGATCAAGCGTCAGGACGACCTCGGTGAACCATGGGAACAGAACAGCACCAACCTGTTCTCTGTCAGCAACCAGCTCGAGTATGTCCTTGCCCGCAATCTGCGCACAGAAATCGGCGCCGGGGTGAGCGTGATGACCTCGCAACCTGACAAGACCTCTACCGGCGCGTTCGACCTGTACGGTGGCGTGACCTACTCTCCGCGCACATGGCTCGATCTGAATCTCTCCCTCTCCCGCGTCGCCCGATTCCCCACCTTGAACCAGCTGTATGCCAGTACTTCAGGCAACCCGGACCTGAAACCTGAACGGGCGCTAAAAGCGGAAATGGGATATCGCGCGAAAATCACCGACCGACTGGTGTTCAGCCAGGCGTATTTCAGCAGCGATGTCAGGGACCTCATTGATCGCAAGGACCGCAATTCGCTGTACGAAAATCTCGAAGAGGTGGATCTGTCCGGACTCGAAGCCGGCGTTGAGTATGCGGCGCGGCGCTGGGGAGCGAATATCAGTTACATGTATCTGCATGCGTTTGAGTACAATGTTGTTCAGGAGACAACAACAAGAGAGAGGCGTTCGCATTCACCCCGCCACAAGATCGACTACACTGTGTATCTGAAGACCGCATTCGGACTTGGCCTCAGTCACTCGGGACAATCCATTATCGACAGGGTCGATCCCGACAAGGAAGAGCTGCAGGATTACTTCCTCTCGCATGTTAAGGCAACTTATCAGGTCATGACTGAACTGGAACTGTTCATCAATGTCCGGAATCTCTTCGACGTCAACTACGAGGAGGAACGGTACTACCCGATGCCAGGTCGATTGATCTCAGCCGGAGTTGAGGCACGGTTCTAAAGAGATTCAAGGAATGGAGCGTACGCACTGAGATCTTGTTGAGTGTTGATGCTGACGAAGGAAAGGTGGTAGTTCGGTATGCTCGAAAACGCAGTCTCGTCGAGAGATCGGACCGTCGCCTCCTCAAACAGATGAGGCAGAAAGGCCTCACCTGTATTACATAGATGTTCAACCAGAGGAAGCAGCCGCCGCTTGTATATGGCGTGCAGCGGCTGGCGCACGCCGTTGATCAACGGGATCAGAATATCCTCATCGTCGATCTGGTCGATGAGATGGCTGACAACCGTTGGCTGGACGAGCGGCATGTCACAGCCACAACAGAAGACCCACTCTTCAGCTGTATTTGTCAATGCCGTGTGAATGCCGCCGAGCGCGGCCCTGCCCGAAAAGAAATCAGGGTAGCGATCGATACCGGGCGGTGGTGTCAGAGCCGCCGGCCACCCGGCTAAGAAGAGCATGCGGAAGTGCGGCTTCAAGCGGTCGGCAACAATTGTTGCCATCGGACGACCATGTATCAGATGAAGCGCTTTGGGTGAACCGAAACGACTGCTGGCCCCGCCGGCGAGTATTGCGGCCGTCCCTGTCACGATGCTACTCCGCTGTCTCCGGTCCAGCGGTGATTGAGATCAATTCTCCACGATGTTCAAAAATGTGGCGAGCCAGTTCAGCTTCGGCGCCATATGGAAAGTGAGGGATATCGTAAGTAAACAACCGCTCCCCATAGGTAGCCAGCAACTGCGATTCCTCCGCGACCGGACGATCAGTGAAGCCGGGGCGGAGTACTTCGACCTTACGCGCGGCATCCATCCGATATCCCTCGATCAGAACAATGTCCGCCTCTCGATAAAATGTGCAGATCAATCGCTGCAGTGACATCACGCCCGAGGTCTGTCGATTGTCGGAAAACGCATAACAACGGCGCCCAAATATCCCGGTGATGTCGCTCCCCGCCTGGCGGTGACGATAGGTATCTTTCCCGGGAACATCCCAATGGAATCCGTCATGTTCCGTATATTTCAGGGTGCCAACCACCAGGCCGAGTTCCTTCAGCGGGGGCACTAACACTTCGACTGTCCGAGTCTTCCCGGCGTTCTTGCATCCAACGACATGAAGTATCTTTGGCATGGCATCATTACTCCACAATACGATCACAGTTGCCGACAATCACGGGCATGTTCCGCGTCAGTCGGGCGGCGACAGTGATCCCTGTCTGTGCCGCCAGCTCGGCGGCGAGACTGGTCACGGATCGTCGCGTGGCTACAATCGGAATTCCGGCTCGAATAGCTTTGAGGACCATATCGGAGGAGATTCGCCCGCTGGTGACCAGGAACGAGTTACCGAAATCGTGCGCCCTTGTCAGCGCTCTCCCGATCACTTTGTCCACTGCATTGTGTCGCCCGATGTCGCTGTCTGCAACGATACCCTGCCTGTCCGGCAACGGTACGATGGCAGCGCAATGAAGTCCGGAGGAATCCCTTTTCGCAAATGCCGCGTCGTACATCTCCGCAATCCCCTGCACCAAAGTCGATATTGTCGTGGTCACGTGTGACCTATTGAAGATACTCTCAATATTCAACGATGATTCAAGCACGCTCCCCCCTCCGCAACCTGACGACAACAGGATACAGAACGGTGTGGGCGACGGCATCTCATTCGGTCTTACCTGTACCAGAACTCTGGTGTTGAAATCGCAGATCTGAAGTGAAATGATGTCGTCCGCTGTCTCAACCACACCTTGTGTGAATAGCCAGCCGGTCACCAGCTCGCCAAGATGGGAAGGGGTGCAGATCAACCGCGTCGTCAAGCCGTTGCTGACAACCAGCTCCACGAGTGCTTCTTGCGGAAGGTGAGGGTAGTCGGGCATGAAAGCGATTTCCCTCAGAAAATGCAAAGTGCAGCGAATAACGGAGTCAGTTTCACATCTTCATCCTCGGACGATAGGCGAAGTCGGCTTCTGTCATGCTCGACGGTATCGCGCAAACGCCCGTGCCGTTGCAGAAGGAGAAGATTGTCTTGTCCTGGGGGCGTGTCGCAATCTGCCCAGTGCCGTGACATCCACTGCACAAGTCGCCAAGCGAGATCGTTCCCCGACCTTTACACGCCAAGCAAGTGGTTGACCAATCCAGTGTCGGGCAGCGGCTGTCATTCCAACCACGCCCATTACATTCGGGGCAGTTCTTGGGGGAGCCTTTAGGCGATGGACGAGTGACATTCTCCGGAGACATGGTAGTTTCTTCTTCTGCTCAGGGATCCTGCATTATGAAATGCCATGGACCACTATGGCAATATACGGCCGAACTACTTCAAAACAAAGGCTTTGTCGAACGCGAGTGCTGCGCACCGGCGACCTTCTGACCTCACACCATGAGACCAATAGTGGCCTTGTTAGTGTGGTTTAGCAAGATACGCGAAACCTATTTCTCTTGAAAGATGCTAATACTCCATATTGTACGTATGATCACTAAGAAAACTGAATACGCCATACGCACGCCCTGGGAGCTGGCGAACGAAGACGGGCATTTAGCCACAGCTGAGGAGACTACACGACGACAGTGTATTCCAACGAGCTTTATTCCGCAGATCATCTCCGATCTGAGTCGTGCCGGGTTGCTGCTGACAGTTCGCGGACACAGCGGCGGGATCCGTCTTGCACCACGTGCAAGAAAGATCACGGTGGTTGACGTGATTCAGGCGATGCAGGGAAGATTGTGGATGTTCGATTGTCAGCAGGGTCCCTGCGATTGTGATTTCGGCCCCGGATGAATAAGCTGGGAATTCCATATGGATGGAAAAGCTGGAAGCCTCCTTTGGGCAGCAAAGGGTACATCGGTGGCGCAACATCCGAGGGATTTTCTGCGAGTACAAAAACGGCAGTATCGTGGCGGTCTATCAGTGTGCGGGTTGCATTATACTGGTACGCGCAGCGTCCGCAGGCGACTGCCCTGTCAGATTATGGTGTGTCCAAGCTCGCTGTCCTTTGCGACGTGAATTCACCGATGAACAAATCCCTTCCCGTACTTCACGCGTCAACTTGACCATATTACCGCACTGCAAAAACTATGCATCCTATTGAAATACAGCATGTTACAAATTCAGGACGAGTGTATAATACCCCCATCCGTTTTGTAACTCACTCATAATTAATGTCTTACATATTGGAGGTGGGGGGAATCGAACCCCGACTCGCGTTGTGGGACAAGAACTTACGGGTCATTGTGACCAAATTGTGACCTTTTTCTCAAGGTCGCTACTTCTTCTTACGGATTCCTTTTGGGCAGCTTATCCTGTCTCTGCTTTTCTACCTGATCACGTTTGCCCTTCTTCTGCTTCTGGTCCTTTTCCTTGTCTTTCTTTCCGCCTTTGTCACCCATAGCATGTCTCCTTTTTCATTCGCTGTTGAAATGACACGATTACGTTATACCGTGTTTTCGATGCTGTCAATAGAACGAACCCAAAAGGACCCGTGTAGGCTTGGTTGTCGAAATAACGCTTGGTCAAAAGGTGAAAGCCCGGCACAGATCATTGCTTGGGGTTGTGCGAAGATAAAGACCCTTACCCGATAATATGTGTAGGTTCTTGGCGATGCATTGAGTATAATAAGTAGTTAATGTTGATTTGAGTTCGACCTTTTTCGTAGTCTTGTCCTAATCCACAACTCTTCGCTGAAGCTAAACCTCGAATTAATCGCGCAATCATGCGCCAAATCTTTGCTGTCTTGAATGACCGGCTTGTCAGATCACGCAGAGTCAATCGAGATTAGCATAAAATGGAGTGTAGAATGAATATCTACGTAGGGAACATGTCGTTTGAGACGACAGAAGATCACTTGCGCCAGTCCTTTAAGGCCTTTGGCGAGGTGTCAACGGTCAAAATCATCACTGACAGGGACAGCGGCCAACCGAAAGGGTTTGCATTTGTCGAGATGCCGACGATGAACGAGGCTACTGCTGCCATACGCGGCCTCAATGGCAAGGATCTGAATGGACGCGCACTGAATGTCAACGAAGCGAAGCCACGCGCCGACGGCGGCAACCGCACCGGCAGCAATAGCTACCGCAAGGTGTACTAACTTCGTTGTCGTGACATCCGGGGCAACTTCGCCACGCGAATGATCGTCAAGGAGACCGGTTTGATTGCCAGTCTCCTTCTTTTTCCTAGGCCTTTTGTACGATTGACTGTATACAGAGGTAGACTTGGTGTCCCAGAGTTGATTGTTTTTCAAGCCTTGCCCTGACAAATCAGTCCTTGTCAAGTCGTCGATCAGGTGACAGCGGAGTGATAACGCTCCGGCAATGGCCGATGACAATCCGAAGTAGAGCAATCTGTGTGCGGGTATGAAGTGAAAGTAAGATATATTATGAATACTTATATCGGGAACTTGTCACGGGAGACCTTGCTGTCAGAGTTTCGCTACTGTCTTGAGGTATTCGGAAAAATGGCGGTCACGGCCATCAGCACATACAGAGTCGACGGCAACTCCAGGGGCTTGGCTTTCGTAGAGATGTCAATGGTGGCATGGATCATTTTCGGGGGAATACCCGGTTTTCTAGCCTGCACGTTAGCCGCAGTGTTCGGCAGATTTGCCCTTCGGAGGATTTTGCCATGCGATGAACGGTGCATAAGAGACTTTGATGGCCAGACAGCAATGACCTCGGTCAGTAGTCAACGGGAATATTACTCACGCCTTAGGTTCAGGGACTAATTCTCTTTTTTATCGTTCTATCGATTGCGGATGCTGACGTTCACGATATATTGCGACTGGCAATTGTGATTTCTTTAGGTGGCAGAGAAAATAGCAGCCGATCTGTTTTCGATATCCGAACTGCCAAGGGAACGGCCATACTGGCGCAACAATTGCAGGAAAGGAAATACTCGTTTTGCGGAACGGCTCATCCAGTTCGATCATCAAACGAATTGCATTCGTTGGTAATTATCTTCCGCGCCGGTGCGGTATCGCTACCTTCACTACCGATTTGTGTGAAGCAATCGCAGCCGAAAATGAGGGGACGACATGTATCGCTCTTCCGGTCAATGACACCGATGATGGGTACCAGTATCCAAGTCGCGTTCGCTTTGAAATCACGGAAAAGAACATTGAATCGTATCGCCGAGCAGCTGACTTTCTGAACATCAACAACGTCGATCTTGTGTGTCTGCAGCATGAATACGGCATTTTCGGCGGCCGGGCTGGCAGCCATATTCTGGCTCTCCTGACCGAGCTGCGCATGCCGATTGTCACAACCTTGCACACAATTTTGATCGAGCCGGATGCGGATCAGCGATGGGTGCTGGAGGAGGTCGCGCGTCTCTCAGATCGACTCGTTGTCATGAGTCAGCGAGGCAAGGATTTTCTAACAGATATTTATCATGTATCTTCGGACAAAATTGATCTCATTCCCCACGGCATCCCGGATGTGCCCTTCGTTGACCCGAGCTTCCACATAGATCTGTTTGGAGTCGAAGGCAAAATGGTATTGCTCAGTTTCGGGTTGCTCTCATCAAGCAAAGGGATCGAGAACGTTATCGAAGCCCTGCCCACGATTCTGGCTGTTCATCCCAATGTGGTCTATATAATCCTGGGCGAGACCCATCCTCATGTGAAGGAGATTGACGGAGAGGCATATCGGCTTTCACTGCAATGGCTGGCTCGTGAGAGAGGCGTGGAGAGCAATGTCATCTTCTACAACCGATTCGTCAGCTTGGAAGAACTGATTGAGTTTATCGGAGCAGCAGACATTTACATCACTCCCTATCTCAACCAGGCACAAATCACCTCCGGCACACTCGCCTACACTCTGGGTGCAGGGAAAGCCGTAATTTCGACACCATACTGGTACGCTGAGGAAATGCTGGCTGAAGAGCGGGGAGTACTGGTGCCGTTTCGGGACCCGTCGGCACTCGCACAGAATGTCATTGATCTGTTGAAAGACGAAGCCAAGCGTCACGCGATGCGTAAACGGGCCTACATGTTCGGGAGGGAAATGATCTGGTCGCAGGTAGCTCGCCGATACCGCGAGGCCTTCGAGCGAGCTAGGGCAGGACGACGTCATTTCAGCAGCCCGGGCTTTGTGGTGAAAGCTCTGGACAAACATCCCGGTGAACTGCCGCCTCTGAAGCTCGACCACTTGCGCAACATGACGGACGAAACCGGCATTTTACAGCACGCGATTTTCACGATTCCTAATTATCACGAGGGATACACTACAGATGACAATGCCCGCGCGCTCATCGTGAGTTCTCTCCTGGAGGATACGGGTAATCAAGAGGCCTTCGAATTAGCCTCACGCTATCTCGCTTTCATCTGGTACGCCTATAACGCTGAGACCGGACGTTTTCGCAACTTCATGACTTACCAGCGTACGTGGCTGGAAGCGAATGGATCGGACGACAGTCATGGTCGCGCTTTGTGGGCGCTCGGCACTGTGTTAGGTCGCTCACATACTCCGGCGCTGCAGAGTATGGCCGGCTGGTTGTTCGAGAAGGCTTTACCAGCCATTCTCGGCACCACCAGCCCTCGCGCCTGGGCTTTTGCGCTCATTGGCATTCATGAGTACCTCCAACGTTACGCCGGAGATCGCCGCGCCGGCCAAGTCCAAGAGGAGCTATCCCAGCGACTTCTCACCCTTTATCAACGCTGTCGCTCCGACGACTGGCAGTGGTACGAGGAAGGACTTACCTACTGCAATGCCGTTCTTCCCCACGCATCGCTCATCTGCGGACAATCTGTTCAAAGCGTAGCAATGATTGAAGCAGGACTGGAATCGCTTTCCTGGCTTTCCAACATTCAGCGCGCCAGCAAGGGGGGACACTTTGTCCCGATAGGATCCAATGGCTTCTACCGAAGAGGTGGTGAACGCGCCCGCTTCGATCAACAGCCTGTGGAGGGTCAGGCTATGGTGTCCGCCTGTCTCGAAGCGTATCGAATTACTCTGGACAACCGTTGGCGGAAGGAAGCTCAAAGCGCCTTTGAATGGTTCCTCGGACGCAACGACTTGAATCTCTCAATCTATGACCCAACCACGGGTGGCTGCCGCGATGGTCTACATCCGGACCGTCCCAACGAGAATCTCGGCGCAGAATCTACTCTTGCCTTCCTCCAGTCCCTACTGGAACTGCGCTTAGCAGAGAACACCTTCAAACCTGTGGAGACGCGATCCAGATGAGCAATTCGCACACTGAACTTCTTCAACGTCACAAGCTCAATCCGATTCTAACCGCCCCAAACTGGCCTTATCCCGTCAATAGCGTGTTTAATCCCGGTGCCACGCTGCTGGCCGATGGCACCACGCTGCTCTTATGTCGTGTAGAGGATCGACGCGGGCAGTCACACCTCTGTGCCGCGCGCTCTGTCAACGGCGTCGATGGCTGGAGGATTGATCCCCAGCCGACTTTGATGCCAGACCCCGAACGTTTTCCTGAGGAGATTTGGGGAATTGAAGATCCACGAATTACGTACATCTCTGAACTGAATCAATATGCGGTAGTTTATACTGCATTCACTCGCGATGGACCAGGTGTGGCCCTGGCAACTACCCAGGATTTCCGCGAATTCAAGCGCCATGGGATCATCATGCCTCCCGAAGACAAGGATGCGACTTTGCTGCCGCACCGCATCGACGGTCGCTGGGCGCTGATTCACCGACCGGTCAGTTCTCCCAGAGCGCACATGTGGATCTCTTACTCGCCCGATCTAACACACTGGGGCGGTCACAAACTGATGATGGAAGCGCGGCGCGGAGGGTGGTGGGATGCAAACAAAATAGGCCTCTCGCCGCCTCCTATAGAAACTCCGAAGGGGTGGTTAGTGATGTACCATGGCGTTCGACAGACTGCCTCAGGCGCGATTTATCGACTCGGGCTCGCACTGTTCGACTTGCATGCCCCGGATGTGTGCCTCAAACGGGGCAATCAGTGGATCTTTGGTCCCGAGGAGTCCTACGAATTGCACGGTGACGTCGGCAATGTTGTTTTCCCCTGCGGTCACACCATTCTTCCCGATGGTGACACCATCCATTTCTATTACGGAGCAGCCGACACGAGCATAGCCCTGGCCACCGGAAGTATCTCTGCCATGTTGGATTGGCTTGAGAAGGACTGCTAATATCTGGAAGAATGTACGCCTGGTGAACTCACTACGCCGATTGACGAGCAATTAACTCCTTCGGCTCCTGAATCACGCTGATGGTGTCGATGAATAGAGAAGACACGGGGAAAGGGAAAGCACCTACTACCATATTCGCAACACGACCTAGCGTGAGAGATAGTCTCATTTCACACGCTGCCGCCATTGGAAGACATGTTAGGTCGTCCCTTAGAAAACGGACTTTTCTGTACTGAAAGTCATGAGGACAGAAAGAAGCGTGGAGTTACTGGACCGACGAAATTGGCGGAGTGGATTAGCGTAGAACTCAAAATATGCTTGACGATCCTCGCGCTCGAATTCCGGCGTCAGCAGACGATTGGACGGCCATTGATTGCATCAGTTCCCTTATTGACAAAAGCGAGTTCATTGTGACCAAATTGAGACGCTCTTCGTTGCCAGTTATTCGAGTTTGTTGCCAGATATACGGTTAGAAATGCCAAGGGACGGAGGCTCGGAACCCCATTCCCTTTGTAAACAATTGAATAGTAATGAGTTACATCAATGGAGGTGGGGGGGATCGAACCCCCGACTCGCGTTGTGGCACAAGGACTTACGGGTCATTGTGACCAAATTGTGACCGTTTTTGTTGGCATGGAAACCGCTAACGTGGACTAGTCAGGTCAGTGCAATTCGCCAGAACGGGCAGGTCTTGCGAATTACCCGCCACAGCCGTCCAGATCTCGCGATTCGCTACTTGATCAACATCATCTTCTTCGTTTGAACGACATCACCAGCTTGGAAGCGATAGAGGTATACTCCTGTTGAGACTGGCTTGCCGGAATTGTCATTGCCATTCCACTCGATGCGATATGATCCGGCTGATTTCGTTTCATTCACTAGAGTCCGTACCTTCTGACCCAGCACACAAGCTTCTCTCATCCGATATGGACCAGGATCCGGGGAGCAGAACAACCAGTGCTTCCTTGAGTATAACAGATGAGCGCAACCAAGAAGGGTGTTGAAAATGAATCGTCGAGTTTTAGCAGTGATTGTAGCAGTTCTTAGTTTTCTCGGTGTGGATGCATCCGTGCTTGCGCAGACTTCCGAGAGTACTGAGTCACAAAATGCGAGCACTCCAGAGCCGCGTCCGATTCCCGATCCATTTGTTGCGCCGGTGTATTATGAGGGACAGCTTTGCCACTGGGTGAGGGACATTTTCGAGGATAGCAGGGGAGATCTGTGGTTCGGCACGAATCACTACGGTGTCATGCGATACGATGGCGACACTCTGGAGTATTTTGGCGAGGCCAAGGGGGTTGTCGGCGGGCGGATTTCGGGAATTGCCGAGGATACTGAGGGAAATGTCTGGTTCGGCACCGATGGCGGTCTGACCAAATATGATGGGAAGTCATTTACCAGGTACTCCATAAGCGACGACAAGATTAGCAATGGCGTGTGGGGATTCACGATCGACAGAGACGGTCTGATGTGGGTTGCCCATACAAAAGGGGTATATCAATTCGATGGGGATGCGTTTACCTATTTCCCCATTCCCAAGGCAAAGATAAGCGACACCACATCCATCATCTCATATGATCGGGCATCATGCATAATGCAAGATCGAAATGGAACGATGTGGTTTGGCACGGATGGATTTGGCATTTGCAAGTTCGATGGAAAGACGTTTTCTCATCTCACTACTGCCGACGGCCTTTGTGATAACAATGTGTATTCTCTCATGGAAGACGAAGAGGGATGCATTTGGATCGGGACGATGTTTGGAGGATTGAGCCGTTACGACGGCAAGATGTTCACCAACTTTACCAAAGACGGGCAAGTAGCCGGTGTCGAAGTTGGGGCTTTCTATGAAGACAAGAATGGAGACATTTGGTTCGCCGCTGAAAACTATGGCGTCTACCGGTTCGATGGAGAATCATTCACGAATCTCTACAAAGACGCGGGTCTGGAGACGAACGGGATTCTATCCATCCTCGAAGACAGGGAAGGACGGTTCTGGTTTGGCGGTTGGATGGGACTCTTCCGCTATGACGGGAAATCTTTTTCCCCGGTGACAAAGGATGGACCGTGGGAGTGACGGGGCGCCGTACTTTCGGCGCCACGTGCACCAGGGACAACTATTACAGTCCGGACCACCTGAAAGCCGAAATCGCCCAGTTCGTCGACCACTACAACCACTGGCGGTACCATGAATCGCTGGGCAACGTGACCCCAGTGGACGCTTACTTGGGTCGAGCAGCAGCGATCTTAGAGTAGCGGGAACGAACGAAACGAGAGACAATTGACCGGAGAAGAACCAAGTATCGGAAAGCCATTGCGATGGGACAATCTGTATCTTAATATAAAGAACAACGTGTCCAACTTGTTTGACGTCGCACACTCGCTATACTGTGCGGTCGGTGATGTTGGTACAATTTGTACGTCTGAAGATGCGGTGAATTGGACGCCGCGGGACGCAGGCGTTACGAACGACCTCTACGGTATTGCCCGTGGACTCGTGCCCACTCGATTTGTGGTTGTTAGTGAAGGAGGTGTGATACTCACTTCCGAATAGTGTGGATCATCAGATTTTTTTTGCCCTGAAGGCGCTCCAAACTCAGCGACCATTATAGGTATCATAGACCCAATATAATGGAGGTGGGGGGAATCGAACCCCCGTCCGAGAATAACGTCAAATCACCTTCTACGTGCGTAGTCTCTCTTTAGTCTCTCGCCGTCAGCACTGCCGATAGACAGGCCATGCCAGCAGCCAGCCGTTCTATTTGAGCGATCGTTAACGGCGTCCGATCACCGAGCCCTCTTTAATCGACGCCGTGTCCCAACCTTGAAGGCGAAAGGTCAGGCACGACGGGCACTTCAACTAACCGTGAGGTTAGGCAGCCATGGCGTAGTTATATTCGCCATTTGTGGTTTGCCCAGTTTGATAACGGGGACCCAGACAACCCCGGCACGCCAGTAATCCCCCGCTAAACCCGTCGAAACCTGTCACCCCCATAATCCAAGCAAGCTGTTTCAACGTATAGGAGAATTATGACTCTACTATACAGCTTTCAAAGAACGCGCAGACTCAGTCTACAGTATATGCTGTCGGTCGGAATCTGCCAAGCCCTACTGGTTTAACGTCGATGAACCCTAAATGTTTCAACGGTGCGATGGCCCCGCTCCTGCCAGAAGCGGTCCTCCTGACTATGGCTTTCTCCCCACATTGCGTGCACGTGAGCCAATGCTTTCATACCACGCCATCCCCCCGAACGTACAGTGACTCAACCGGATAGCCGCTTCGGCGTGAGGTTTGCTCTGCTCCCTGACAGTTATATTGTTCAAGTGGAATCTCTTTTCAGAGGGAGACACAATGAAACGACTCCTGACAGGCAGCATCGTCTGCATATTGTCCCTCGGACTAGGAACCGCCGTATACTCGTCCGACGAGAACGACAACGCTCCCCAAGTTTCCATCCCGCCCGCGCTCCAGGATTACTACTACTCCGGTAAGCTTCCCGAGAAACTATCCTATAGCATCGACCTGTGGTACGACGCCGCTCTGAAAGGGAATGACGCCGAAATCAAACACCTCGAAGGGGCTATCTACGGCTTCCTTGATAATGACATTAGAGCCGACGAGCAGTTGCTGGGGATCCTTGCCAAACAGATCTCTCCCTCCGATCTCGGCTCGGACACCTGCGATAATCAGGGCAGCGATTCGTTGTCCAATCCTGCGTCGCTCGACCAATCCGCTCTCACACAAGCTTGGGATGTCGTCAACGCCAAGAAAATGCTGCAGGACGGAATCAGCAAAACCTCGGCTTTCAGCAACAAGTATCGTCTGATGGGAGACTACATTGAACTCTTGCGCCGTGAACTCGATCTGCCTCGACTGAAACTGGCTTCAAGCGACAGGAGCACGGCGAACAATTCGTCCCCTCTGAACGGGACTCAGCAAGACTAACACTCCTCCTCTCTCCTTCTCGTGGTTGTGAGCCCTTCACGCACGCCGTCGCCGCTCCTTCGGTGACGGCGTTTCTGTCTTCGCTAGATCTTTCTCAGGATGGGCACAAAGCGAACACTCGACCGGGCGGTCGTGAGTTTTTCATCGAGGGCAAAATCCCCAAACATATCAACTATCTCGAACCGGCCCGACGAGCGCAGGAGCGCCAGGAATGTCCCCATCGAACAGCGCCTGAGACGATCGGGGAACTGATGCCGACGGGTCTCGCCGTGAGCGGTCACTGTGTAACTCACGACAAGGTCATCGACTTCTGTCAGCGAATCAAACTGCTGATTGTTCCCACCCCAGTCGGTCTCCACCGTTATGTCGCCCCGGGTCATCTGCCAACTTGTCTTCAAGGTCGGTTCCTCTTCCCCCCAGAAATCTCTCGGATGCGCGGTCTGAATAAGATAGAGTCCGCCTTCGTTCAGTAAATTCGCCACACATTCGAAATTATCCAGCATATCCTGATTGGTTAGAAGGTGCGCATAGGAGGCCATCAACATATACACGAAGTCGTACTTCTGCTCCGATCGATGCGTTCGCATGTCGCCGTGATGGACAACCGCGTCGAGCCTCTCCTCCGCGATGAGTCCATTGGCATAGGTCACCATCGCCGGCTCGAGATCGAGACCGTGCGATACGATCCCCCGGCGCGCGAATTCACGAACATGATAGGCGGGGCCGCACGCCAGCTCGAGCGCTAAGTCAATTGGTCCGCCTCGATATTCCCGCGATACCTTCTGAAAGAAGTCGACTTCAGCCGGCACATCGCGAAAGTCGAACGCAATGTCATACAGCTCCGGAAGCGTGTATTCATGACCCATGGTGAGCCGACCTCCCGTCACGTGTGCGGCGAAGCGACGCCACTATAACTGGTATCAGTACGATCTGTACGGCAATCCCCGGTAGACTTGTCACAATCGCGCCACCGGTTGAGAAGAATGCCGCCGCGCTGTATGGGAGTTCGACAAAGAGCCCCAGGACAAACAGTCCCAGCCCGAACATCAGTCGTCCGATCACCATCGCGATAAGTAACGCCAGATAGATATTCAATCGCAGACGCTGATGCGCAATTCCGGCCACGAGCCCATACATCGGCAGCTCGAGCGACATGAGCGGGACCGCGTACGTCGGCGGCATGCCGGTCAAAAGATACGACAGCGCGGGCGCAAGCAGACCAACCACGAGCCCGCTGACCGGGCCGCTCAGAAACCCAGCCAGAAGTACAGGAATATGCATCGGCAGGAATACTCGCCCACCCAGCCCAAAGGCGTGAAACGCGATCGGCAGAACGATCGCCAGCGCCAGGTACAGCGCACTGTGTGCGATCAGTCTTGTCCGGTGTGAAAGCGCCACAACCCGTCGATTCTATCTGTCGAAGAACGATTGATGCTGATCGTGCATGGCGCGCCAATCTGCGATCAGGGAGCAACCTTGTCAAGATTTTTCGCCCGCACACCCGTGAATCAACTCTCCCGTTCCACTCGGTGCGTTCAAATGTGATACAAAAATCCCCCATCTTCCTTCCCCCGACCGGAAACATTGTGTATATTTCGTGGTTTCGGAGTAACTATGGCCAATCACCGCGAACGAATTCCTCGCAACAACGATTTCCTGCACATCAAGGGTGCGCGCGAACATAACCTCAAGAATATCGACGTCAAAATTCCGCGCAACAGCCTGACCGTCATCACCGGCTTATCCGGCTCAGGAAAGAGCTCGCTCGCTTTCGACACCATCTACGCTGAAGGGCAGCGACGCTACGTCGAGTCCCTCTCCGCCTACGCCCGCCAGTTTCTGGGCCTGATGGAAAAGCCCGATGTCGATTTCATCGAAGGGCTCTCGCCCGCAATATCCATCGAACAGAAAGGAACCGCTAAGAACCCGCGCTCCACGGTCGGTACGGTCACTGAGATTTACGATTACCTTCGCCTGCTCTTTGCCCGGGCAGGTATCCCGCATTGTGTCAAATGTCGCCAGCCGATTACCCAGCAGACCGTCGAGCAGATCGTCGATTCTGTCCTGAGCTTCGAAGAGGGAACCCGGCTGATGGTTCTCGCACCGCTGGTTCGCGGGAAGAAAGGGGA
>CXWL01016104.1_pt1 | contig 20497 bp, 24 predicted proteins | sample 590931 | NCBI WGS metagenome assembly CXWL01 (sample SAMEA3498368, study PRJEB10139) | groundwater metagenome | biome: water well; material: biofilm material | place: Germany | collected 2015-04-27 | reverse complement strand
CGCTTCAGGATGGCGCTGATGCGGGCGATCAGTTCGCGCGGGTTGAACGGCTTGACCATGTAGTCGTCCGCGCCGAATTCGAGCCCGAGGATGCGGTCTACCTCTTCTCCGCGGGCGGTCAGAAACAGGACCGGAATTGTGTTCGTTTCGCGCAGACTGCGGCAGAAACTTAGGCCGTCTTCACCCGGCATCATGATGTCGAGGACGATGAGGTCGAACGCGTGGGTGCGCAGATGCTTGCGGGCCACGGCGGTGCTTTCGGCGCCGCAGGCGCGATAGGCGTTCTTCTGCAAATATTTGACCAACGGCTCGCGAATCTCGCGTGCGTCGTCGACGACCAGAATGTGTGGGCCTGCTTCGCTCATGACGTCATCTTGCCGAAGCGCGTTTGCGGGTGGCGGAAACATTGTCGCAAACTGTGTCAGAAGAACGGCGGCGCGACAGGTCGCGACTGTTGTTTCAGTGCGCCCTTCCAGGCCAGAAGGCAGCATCTCTTCGTCAGCCAGCACTTTCGCGGGCTCATTTCGAAGGGAGAACTCCAATGATCATCAATAAGACTTGGGCAATGGTGACGGCGGGAACGCTCGTCCTGGCGGTGGGAGCGGTCGCTGTCGCGCTCGCCGCGGACTGGGGGACGACTAAGAAGCCGCGGGCGGCCGCCGGGGCTGGTACGGCCGGTGCCACGCGATTCGTGGCGTACGACACCGACAAGGACGGCCGGGTCACCCGGGCCGAGGTCGATGCGGGCATCACCGCCCAATTCAACGCAGCCGATACGAACACGGACAGCAAGCTTGATGCGGCAGAGATCATCCGCTTCAACGACAAGCGCAAGGCCGACCGACGCGCGCGGTACGAGGCGTGGAAGGCGAAGGCCGCGACCCTGGGCGTCGATCCCGGGCGACCGCCATCCGACCGCGACACGGTGGACACGCTGCGCGCGGCGGACTGGAACTTGGACGGCTTCATCACGCCGGACGAGTTTGGCGGCAAGCTTCGGGGCTCGGCCATGCGCGCCGACCGCAACGGCGACGGCATCATCAGCAGCGATGAGATGAAACGCAAAACCACGCGGCGCGAAAAGGATCCAGCCGGCGGCGCGAAGACAGACACTTCAACGGCGCCTACCGAATAGCGCGGGCCACGCGATACGCACCGCCCCCACCGCCGGGGGCGGTATTGCGTCGGTCAGTAACCGCCCGGATTTGGTTGGCTGGCGCCTTCAGGTTTCGCCGGGGCCGATTGGCGGGCGCCAGCGACGTTCGGCGAGCGGCCGAGTTCGGAATACGAGATCTTGCTGTTGCCGTTGCGATCGCAGAGATCGAACATCGTGCGCCAGCCGCTGCCGAATTCCTTCATGTCGATGGCGCCGTCGCCGTTCCAATCGGTCACGGGGGAGGCACCCACGTTTTCGGCGCGCAGCGCGTCGTTCAACGGCTCGACCTCCGTGTGCGACAGCGTACCGTTGCTGTCCTTGTCCCACTTGCCGAGTTCGGTCTTCAGGCCAACTTCAAATTGCTCGCGCGATAGTTCCTTGGCGCCGGGCAGGAACAACGGCTGCAGGCGCGCGCATTCACTCGACAAATGGCCGGGCGGAATCGCCGAGACATCGACGTCGTCGGATTCCCCGGCGAAATAGGTGCAGCCGGCGAGAGCCGGTAAGGCACAAAGGACGAGGATGCCAAGTTGCTTGTACATTTGCCGCGCGTTCGTTGTTGGTGCGATACCTATCATTGCGAGCGATACGATCAAAGCTCAAGAGGGTCATGCTGCGGCCCCCGCCGGAAGGGGCCGCGTCGTCGTGCGGCCCACGACCGCCGCGGCGCTTATGGCGCGCGCGTCGCTACGGGCGATGTGGTTTTGGAAAACAAAGGAAGCGCCGCGGCCTTTCGGCGGCGGCGCTTGGGCTTCACGCGAGGATTGCTGGTGGAGCGCGGATCTTGATACCGCGTTGAGCTATTCGGGTGCCGGCGTCGTGAGCGCGCGGCACAATCCGGTCGTTGGCAGCGGCGACGGGCGCGGGAGCGGTTGCCGTGAGGATCAGATCGGCGCTGCCGGCAGGTTGGGACGGCAGAAAGAGGATTTGGATTTTGGCGCGAACGACAATGCGTTCGGCCAAGCCTTCGGTTGTGCCGGTGGCACCGGTCGTGACGCGGTTGCCGGCGGAACTGGGCGGGACTGCACCGAGAATCGCCACGCTCAACAGCACCAGGAACGCGCTCACCAGCCATTGAGGCGGTGCGTGTTCGTCTTGGCTTTGCATGGTGAACGTTTTCGTCACCCGCGGGCTCCCGTTTCGGCCGTTGCAGGCCCTAAGGATTTGCAGATAGGAAGGCCTGTCCGGAAATGCCAGCCCTGCTCCATCGATTTCCATGAACCGTGTCTCCGCCGCCTTTGGCTCAATCGTTTTCTTCTTTCTGGCGCCGGGAACGGTCGCCGGGTTGGTGCCGTGGTGGATCTCGAGATGGACGGCGTCGCCCGGATTTGCCGGAGCCGAATTGCTCCACATGGCCGGGGTCGCGCTGATCGCCGCAGGGTTGATCGTTCTTATCGATTCGTTTCGCCGCTTTGCGTTGGAGGGTTTGGGGACGCCTGCGCCGGTCTTGCCGACAAAGCATCTCGTCGTGTCGGGTTGGTACCGGCACGTGCGCAACCCGATGTACGTGGCGGTGACGGCCCTGATTTTGGGGCAGGCGATGCTGTTTTCGGATGTGCGGCTGCTGGCTTACGGGGCGTTCATTTGGCTTGGGTTCCATTTGTTCGTGACGCAGTACGAGGAACCGACACTTCGGCAGACGTTCGGCAAAGACTACGAAGTCTACTGCCACGCCGTCCGGCGATGGTGGCCGCGTGCGACGCCCTGGCTGCCTCAATCGTGATCGAGGTGACGGGGAAGAAACTTGCCTTGTGTGACGGATGAAGGCTGAATTGATCAAAGCCCAGGCTGGCTATCGCGCCCCGATTTGCTAAGGTGCGCGTGGCCCCCAGCGCGCAACGTGGTTTGGCGCGACCTCGGCGGAATGCTTCTCAAGCGCAATGTAGAAGCGTCCAGCTACTGGACTTTGAGCCCCGTACCTTGTTCCCGCGACGCACATAAGGACTGGAAGCTATGGCCGACAAAAAGACCCCGAGCGATAAATCCCCCGCGGACGTGCTCAGCGATCTGATGAATGTGCCGTTCCCCAACACGGCCTATGTCGAATCGATGAAGCGCGTGTTCGCCATGCAAAAGCATATGTTGGACAGCTTTCAGGCCAATCTGGATCAGTGGTTCGAGCGTCGCCGCGAAGGCACGGAAGCGACCATAAAAATGCTGCACGCGATGAAGGGTGAACGCGACAAGGAAAAGCGTGCGGAAGCTTGGCAGCGCTGGGTATCCGGCACGATGGCGCGGATCATGGACGACGTGCAGACGCAGTTCGACATGATGGCCAAGATCACCGGTCAGCTCGCCGAGAACGGCGAGGTCGTCATTCCCGCCGAACTCAAGGCCGTGAAGACACGCCCGCTAAACGGCAAAGCCGGCCATCATCCGCCTGCGAAGAAGGTCTCACCCGTCAAGGCGAAGCACCAGGAACCGGGCTCGCGCACGCCCCACTGAGTCGCCTTCGTCAACGAAAATTCAGCACGTTGGGGCTCGAACGCGCGCCGCAAAGGCGACCTTGCGAATTGTTTTGCACAGGAAACAATCGCGTGATCGGCCTTGATGTGCACTGCAACAGCGGGCGGCGCCCACCCGGATGATCGAGCGCCTGATTGCTCGATCATCGGGCATGCTGCGATGCACCCGCGCACGGACGATCTCTGCATTTGTATCTGTGACCTTCATCGCACCTTCACCGCCTAGACGATTTGTCACGAAACCGTCAGCGACACGCAACCTTTGGTGTGGCACGATGCGTAAGGTGGAGGTTGGCGCTGTTGCTGAGTCACTTGGGCAGACGGCGAAGTGAACGGAGTGCGCGATGAAAAAGAACCGGTTGTTCGAACTCTTGGCCTTAGGGCCCGAGCTCATTGCTGAAGCCAAGCGCGACGGCAAGGGCGTGAACGAGTCCTACTACCTCGTTCATCGCGTCCTTGCGCAAGCTCTCACCGACCCTGCGCGCCTGCCATGCGAAAATTTGCGCGATCATTTCTCGTCGCGCTTGAAGCAGTTGGCTGCGGCTTAAGCCGTCTGCGGACGAACAACAGACTCCGGCAAACCGCGCTGCGGGCGAACGACCATTTCAAAGATGTTGAGCGTGATCGGCTGCGTCACTGCGTAAACGACCGCGCGCGCCACGTCGTCGGCATGCGCGAACATCTGCGCGGCTTTGGCTTGCGCGCGTTCGATCACTTCGTCGGGTAGCTTGCCCGCCATGTCGGGCGCGGCGCTTTCGCCCATCGACTTCAATAGACCCTGGACGACTTGCGGCGGGAAATTGCGGCCGAAATTCGTCATCACGGCGCCCGGCATGATTTGTACCACGCGGATCGGGTCGTTCTCGAGCTCCGCGCGCAAGGTTTCGCCGATCGTATTCACGGCTGCCTTGGTCGCGCCGTAGACCCCTGCTCCTTCGCGGCGGCCAGCGATCGACGAGATGTTGACGATATGGCCTTCGAACTTGCCCTTGCGCATCGCCTTGATCGCGGCTTGCGCGCCGGCGAGCAGCGCCAACACGTTCGTTTCGAACATCTCGCGCCAGTGTTCGAACTTGCCGGTCGCGATCGAATCCGGATGGCTCAAGCCCGCGTTGTTGACCATGACGTTGAGGCGGCCGGTTTCTTTGACAGCGCGCTCGACGATGCCGGCGATCGTGGAGGGATCGCGCAAGTCGGCGACGATGGCGTGCGCTTTGCCGCCCGTCTTCGCAATCTCGCCGATAAGACCCTTCAACGCCGTCTCGGTTCGCCCCACGGCGTAGTAGTCGGCGCCTTCGCCGGCGAGTGCCTTTGCGATTGCGCTGCCGATACCGCTGGACGCGCCGGTCACGATCGCGGTTTTGCCGGTCAATGACTTGGCCATGGGGGATGCTCCTATTGTTGCGGGCACTCAGCGCCCTTCTTGATCCAGGTTTCGGCGGCGGCGAGGAACGTCGCGTGCGGCACATCGGGGGCTTTGCGTTTCGCGCCCGGCGTCCAAGCCCAGAGCACGAGCGCATCGGCGCGCACGTGTTCGATCACCTTGTCGCCGGTACGCGCGCCGTTTTTCGCAGGGTCCAACAGCGCTTTGCAGAGTGCTGCGGGCGTCAAGTCCGTCCAGCCCATGCTGAGCGGTGGCATGCGCCAGTTCTTGGCGCCAGGAATGTTCATCGCATCCTGGTTTTTGTCTTGATGGCAGGTCGTGCAGCGCATGCCCTGGGGGCCGCCGCCGTCGGCGCCACGCATGACGTTGAACGTGTGGCGGTGACGGTCGTCGCCTTGCGTCGGCCAGTTCACTGTCGTGTGGCAGTTCATGCAGCGCGGGTGGTTCAGCACCTTCACCACGGTGCGAAACGCGGCGACGGATGGCGAATCCGCCGGAGCCGCCGCGTTTGCATAGACAAGGCCCAGTGGCAGCGCTGAGGCCGTCACCGCAATGGCGATGATCCAGCGTCTAGCCATTCGCCACTCCGGCGGCGGCACCCGCCGTCAACGTCGCCTTGGCGTAGGGCAGTTCCCGGATGCGTTTCTTCGTCAGCGCAAAGATGGCGTTGCCGACAGCAGCCGCGATCGGTGCGGTGCCGGGTTCACCGGCGCCCCCGGTACGCGCGCCGGACTCGATGAAGCGCACTTCGTGTTCCGGTGCCTCGGCCATGCGGACCATTTCGTAGTCGGGGAAGTTTTGTTGGACCACCCTGCCCTTGTCGATCGTGATTTCGCCATAGAGTGCTGCGGTCAGGCCATAGATTGCGCCGCCTTGGATTTGGGCGGTGAAGGTTGCCGGATTCACGACTTCACCGGGGTCGACTGCGCTCCACACCTTATGCACGTGCGCGCGGCCGTCGGTGCCGACCGAGACCTCGGCGACTTGCGCCACGATCGTGCCGAACGCCTCGCGCATAGCAATTCCGCGGGCGCGGCCTTGCTCAGGCGGTGTCGCCCAGTTTGCCATTTGAGCTGCAAGCTCGAGTACCGCTTTGTGGCGCGGCGCGCCTTCAAGATGCGCGCGACGGAACTCGAACGGATCCTTGCCCGCGACGGCCGCGAGTTCGTCCATGAAAGTTTCGATGAAGAAGCCTTGCTGGGTGTGGTCGACGCTGCGCCAAGGACCCCAGGGGATCGGGTTCGTGCCGCTGGCGTAGCGCGCCGCTTGGTTCGCGAAGTCGTAGTTGACGCGCAGCGCTTCCGGCGGATCGTGCTTTTCCGTGAACGTGTGCAGCCAGGCCGTGACCTTGCCGTTGTCGTCAAGCGCTGCACGCATCTTCGCCATCGAGGCGTGGCGGTAGTAGTCCTGCGTCATGTCTTCTTCGCGCGTGAAGACGACTTGCACCGGGCCTTCGACCTGACGCGCAATCGCCACGGCTTTATCCACGTAGTCGAGCGAGTAGCCGCGACGGCCGAAGCCGCCGCCCATCGCGGTGTGATGTAAAGTCACGTCGTCGATAGCGATGCCCGCTTCCTTCGCGGCGCGCGCTTTCGCCCCGAGACCGTCTTGGAAGCCGCCCCAGATCGTGAGCTTTCCGCCTTCGAAGTGCGCCGTGCAGTTCATGACTTCCATCGTCGCGTGCGCGAGGAACGGCACGCGGTACGTCGCCTCGACGACCTTCTTTGCGCCTTTCAGCGCTTCGTCGACGTTGCCGGTGGCGTGGTCTTCAGTCAGACCGCCCTTCGCGAGAGCTGTGTCTTTGGCGGCGAAAATCGACGCCTGAGTCAGACTCGCGTTTGCACCCTCGTTCCATTCGGGCTGCAGGGCGGCCAGCGCTTCCTTCGCACGCCAGGTGTTGTCGGCGACGACGGCGACGGCCGCCGGCAGTTTCACCACCTTCTTCACGCCGCGCATAGCCATTGCCGGCTTCTCGTCGACCGATTTCAACGTGCCGCCAAAGACGGGTGAGGCCGCGATGACCGCGTAACTCATATTCGGCAATCGGACGTCGATGCCGTATTTTGCACTGCCGTCGACTTTGCCCGGGATGTCAAAACGAGCAACGGGTTGGCCGACGATCGTGTAGTCCTTCTTCGCCTTCAGAGGCGGATCCACCGGCGGGTCGTAGGCAGCTGCAGCGGCGGCCATCTCGCCGTAAGTCGCTTGCTTGCCCGAAGCGTGCGTGAGCTTGCTTTGCTTGGCGACGATTTCACTTTCCGGGACGCCCCACGCGGCGGCGGCGGCTTTCACGAGCATCCAGCGCGCGGCGGCGCCGGCGATGCGCATGCCGCGTACACCGGTCATGCGGACCGCCGTCGAACCACCCGTGATCTGCAGGTTCATGTACTCGGCAATTTTGCGCGAGCCGAATTCGACCGTGCCCGACATCCAGGCCGGGATCGACATGTCGCCGCGCAGATACTCGCGCGCCAAGGCGCCGTTTGCGAAGGCCATGTCGGCCGGCGCTTGCTCCATTCGGACAAGCGACCAGTCGGCGTCGAGTTCCTCCGCCAACATCATGGGCATCGATGTGTGGACGCCCTGCCCCATCTCGGAATGCGGCACGATGACAGTGACGGTGTTGTCGGTACCGACGCGCACCCAAGCGGAGAGCGGGGTCGAACCTTCCTTCGCGATCATGCCTTTGGCTCGATCGGCGGTTGAAAACGGCATCAGCGCGTAGCCGACAGCTAAGCCACCTGCGGCTGCGACGCCGCCGAAGATCACCAATCTGCGCGAAACCATGGTGTGTCTCCCTAAGCTTTGGCGGCGGCGTGGATCGCCGCGCGGATTTGGGTGTAGGCGCCACAGCGGCAAATGTTCGTCATTGCTGCGTCGATGTCGGCGTCGGTCGGTTGCGGCTTTTCATTCAAGAGGGCTACCGCCGCCATGATCTGACCCGACTGGCAGAAGCCGCATTGCGGTGCCTGCTCGGCGATCCAGGCTTGCTGGACCTTGTGCAGGTTGTCGCCGGACTTCAGGCCCTCGATCGTCGTGATGTTCTTGTTTGCGGCCAAGCCCACCGGGAACGAGCAGCTGCGTGTTGCCGCGCCGTCGATCAAGACTGTGCAGGCGCCGCACGAGCCGACGCCGCAACCGTACTTCGTGCCGGTCATGTTCAGCACGTCGCGTATCACCCACAGCAGCGGCATACCTTCTTCGGCATCGACCTGTTGCGGTGTGCCGTTGACGTTGATCGTGATCATCGTATCGCTCTCCTCACTGTCCCCATTTTTGGTTGAGCCTTGGCGGGCAACGCGCCCGCGCCGGCGCAAATCAGTTCGATCATGCGTTTCATTGCCTGGCCATGCGCCGCTTCGCTTTCGCCCGCAAATGCCAGCTTCACGCCCTTCGCGGCCACGGCAATCATCTGTGCCAGTTCGTGCGCGGTGGTCCCTCGCAAGGTGAGCCGCCCGGCGCGCGCAAGACCGGCGATCGCGGTTTCCAGCAGCTTTTCGTAACGCTTCGCGTAGGCGCTGATCGCGGGACCGCAGTGGCGGCTACTTTCTTCGATCAATTCTGTTGCGAATGGCGAACCAGCGACGTTTGCCACTAGGCTGCGGTGAGAGGCCATCACGATCTGGGTGACCGCGTCGGCGGCGTCACGGCCGCCTTTCGCAGCGGCGTCCTTCGCGGCGGCGAGCGCCTCGTCCTGCAGGAGATCGACGAGCGCTGCGAACAGCGCCTCTTTCGATTCGAAGTGATGATAGAGCGCCTGGCGGGTCAGCCGCGCTTCCTCGGCGACCATCGCCATCGAGGTTTGGCGAAAACCGTGGCGGGCGAAGACGACTTGCGCCGCCCGCAAAATGCCGTCTCTTGGCTCCATGCGGACAGATTTGACAGATTTCGTCGAACTGTCAAATCACGAGCCGCACACTCGTTGCGTGCATTCGCCATTGTTTCGGTCGCCCGCGCAGGTATAACGCGAGATCAAAGGGAGAAACACATGTCGCGAGCGGGGAAAATTCTGATCTACGGCGCAACCGGTTACACGGGGAAGCTGACGGCGCGCGCGGCGAAACTGCAGGGGCTTACGCCGATTCTCGCCGGCCGCAGCGTGGATAAGGTCAAGCCGCTGGCGGACGAGTTGGGACTCGCGTGGCGCGCGTTCTATCTGAACGAGTCGGACAAGCTCGATGCGGCGCTGAACGAGGTCGCGGTCGTGCTCCACATCGCCGGGCCGTTTTCGGCCACGTCGAAGCCGATGGCTGACGCGTGCATCCGTACGAAGACGCATTACCTGGACATCACCGGCGAGATTGCGGTGTTCGAGGCGCTTGCTGCGCGCGATGAAGAGGCCAAGAAGGCTGGGGTGATGTTACTGCCCGGCGTCGGGTTTGACGTCGTGCCGTCCGATTGCCTTGCCGCACATGTGAAACGGCGGCTGCCCGACGCGGAAGACTTGAAGATCTACATCGGCGGACTCTCCGCGATGTCGCGGGGCACCGCGAAGACCGGGGTCGAAGGGATCGCGAAGGGAACGCTCGTGCGCCGCAACGGCGAGATCGACCAGCTTGAGGGATCGAACGAGGACCTGATCGATTTCGGCTACGGCGCCAAGCCCACAATCGCGATGCCGTGGGGCGATGTCTCGACGGCCTATTACTCGACGAAGATTCCCAACATCGAGGTGCACTTCGAGTCTTCGCCGCAGATCGCGCGCATGATGAAAATGCCCTTCCTGCTGAAGGCGTTCCTAGGGTTGCCGTTCATGCAGTCGTTCTTGAAGGGGCAGATCGACAAGCAACCGGAGGGGCCAACGGACGAACAGCGGCGCAAGGGCGAGGCGATCCTGATCGGCGTCGCGCGCAATGGAAAAGGCGACACGGTGCGATCGCGCCTGCGGACGCCCGAAGGCTACACACTCACTGCGGCGACAGCGCTCGCGATTGCGCAGCGCGCGGCAAATGGCGACGTGAAGGTTGGGTTCCAAACGCCGAGCCTCGCCTACGGCGCGGATTTTGTTTTGGGGTTCGACGGCGTACGGCGGGAAGATCTGAATGCCTAGGGTGCTGCCACCGTATTGAGGCTTTCCCACTTACCGGCCATGACGGCCAGCACGACGCCCGCCGTATCGTTGACGGCGTCGGCAAGGTCGGCGCGGATGGTGCCTTCGCGAATTCGGTTCGTCCAGAGTTCGGGGCGGTTCTTCAGCTGACGGAACCAATACAGCAGCGCTTTCTTCGCGCGTTCGTGGTTTGCTTTCGAGAAGTCGACGATCAGAGGATCGCGCACCGCCGTCGCGTCGCCACCCGACGGCCAGGTGATCAGCAGCGGACCGGAGAGATCCGCCACGCCTGCGTTCGTCGCGAGCTTGCGAGCTAGAGCGTGGTCGTACCAAGCAAGCAGGTCGTCGCAGTTGCGTGTTTCGAACGCCTCCTTGATTTCGAACGAGCCGCGGCTTGCGGTGATCGGCCAATACGTCGCGAGCACCTGCGCCTGTGCGGTTGATGCGACCGCCTCGGGCGTCATGAAGTCGAGCGAGGCCAGCATCAGTTCGCAAAATGATTTCTGCGTGCGTTTCTCTTCACCCGTGATGGCTTCCTTCGGCAGCAGCACGAAACCGAAGGCGCGTGCGGTGTCGAGTTTCGTCTTCGCTTGTTGGAAGTAGCTCAAGACCTTGCTGCCGCTATGGCCGTTCTTCGGCGGCGGATCAGCCGCGGCGGCTGGGGGCAGTGCACCGGAGCCCGGTGGGTCTGCGGCGGCTGCAGGAGGGAGTTCAGTGGTCACGGCATCTGAAGGACCGGCGGCCGGCTCGATCGGTTCGATCGGTTCGACATCTTTGGGCGAAGGTGGCGGCACAGCCGACGGCGCGGCCGGTGCCTCGGCGTCAGCAATGTCGGCAGAGAGCGGTTGGTCTTTCACGGACTGCATGAACACGTAGGCGCCCGCTAACAACAGCAACAACACTACCGCGCCTATGATCGCCGTGCGCGACATCGGCGATCTACTCCTCGCTAAGGCTCTTCTTGCCGTAGAACGACACGAGGGCGGCGACGCCGTTGAACGCGGCGAGGAACAGCACGAAGACGAGTGCAATGCCCGCGGCACTCAGCGTTTCGAGATACCAGTTTGCGGCGATGGTGGCGGGAATGGCGCCGGCGGTTGCGACGCTGTGTTTCAGAGCGAAATCGGTCGGGCTTGCCATCGTTTGTCCTCTCCTCCGCAGCACATGCGAATCAGTTGGGAAGGATGGGCCAAGGGATGATTCGGCGCAATTCGGGCACACTTGCGGTTCAGCGTAGCGCCCGCACGGATTTCAGGATTTCCGCGGGCTCTACGCGGTAGCGAAAGTCGATATCCAGATAGACCTTCTCGATGACGGCATCGCGCCGAACGATGAAGGTCGCCGGGGCGGGGAGCAGCCACATGTCGTTGCCGTTGATTCGTTCCAGGTCGATGTCCAGTTGCAAATAGGCCTTGCGCACCGCGTCCGGCAGCGGGAACACGAGGCCACATTCCATGCCGAGCACATTGTCGAGGTCGGCGAGCACGTCAAAGTCGGCGCCGCACTGAGCTTTGATACGCGCGCCACCGCCGGTGGCGTCCGGCGTTATAGCGACAATTGAAGCTCCCGCGGCACGGATGTCGGGCGACAGCTTGGCGAGATCGCCGAGTACGACCGTGCAGTACGAACACCAAGCGCCACGATCGAAAACAATGACGGCGGGGCCGTTCGCCAGCAGCGTCGAGCGCGTCACAATGCGGCCGGCGTCATTCGGAAGCGCGAAATCGGGGAACAGGCTCCCCGCCTTCAGCACGCCGTCAAGGGCGCCGCTGTCGACCAGTTGCTTGATCAGATCGTCGTAGAGCTTTGTGCCTTCAGGCGTTGCCGCATCGCGCACCGCCTTGAGCTTGTCCTCGAGCGTCATGCGGTTGAGTTCGCCTCGTGCAGCAGCGTTACGATCCGCTCCGGGTCCAGCCGTTCGCGGAATTCGGGGTTCACGTACGCGTGCAGAATAGTGCCGTCGCGGCCGATGATGTAAGTCGCGGGAAGCGGCAGAAACCAGCTATCGTTCCCGTAGATCAGCGGGAACAACGTGCTCGCCTTGCAAAATACTTCGACGAACTCCGGCGTGACGGGATGCACGAGCCCGAACGTGAGCGCGAGGCCATTGTCGAGGTCCGACAGTATTTCAAAGCCGAAGTTTCGTTCGCGCTTGACCTGCAGCGGCAGACCGCGCGCCTCAGGGCTCACTGCGGCCAGCGTTGCGCCTGCTTTCCTGATGCGCGGCTCGGCTTCGTTCAGCGCTTCGAGTTCGGCCGAGCAGAACGGGCACCAAATACCGCGATAGAAGCTCAACACCAGAGGGCCGCGCGCCAGCAAATCCTGCGCGCGAACGAGGTCGCCTTCCGCGTTCAGCAGCGCGAAGTCGGGACACGCGCCGCCCGCCTTCAGCGCCATCGCGGCAACATCTGCCTCAATCATGCGCTTGACGATTGCGTCGTTCAGGGAGCTGTACGGTTCGCCGATCTTTCGACGCAGATCGGCTAGCACTTCGGTCAATGTCGGCGATTTCATAGGCACAAACCTAAGCGCTTTGCCGGTCACAGCACAATCACAACGCAATAGCAGGCGGCTATTCAATCGGCAGGCAAACGGCATTTTCGTTCGCGACGCGGTTCGACGATGGTGACAGGCGACGCTGAGGTTTTGGCCCAGTCAGTCCCCATAGAACCCTCAAGGAGAACCCTATGCTTACGAAGTCCCTGAAGACGCTGTCGGTGGCGAGTCTGTTCGCGCTTGGCGGCTTTGCATTGACGCCCGCGGCGACCGCCGGCGACTGCCCGGCCGGCAAGCAAGGCGCGAGCCCGCTTGCGATCGAAACCACGCCGAAAGACGTGACCGACAACGTGATCGGCGCGATCGACCTCGGCAACGGCTACAACGTCGACGGCAAGACGATGCGCATGCGCCGCCTCGTCGTGCAACCCGGCGGCGTCGTTCCGAACCACAGCCACACAGAGCGTCCGGCGAACATCTATGTCGTCGACGGCGCGATCACCGAATACCGCTCGACCTGCACAGTTCCGATCGACCACAAGGCCGGCGACGTCGCGGTCGAGTCCGGCAACCTGTCGCATTGGTGGCGCAACAACGGCAACAAGGCGGCCGTGCTCATCTCTGCCGACATCGTGCCCACGCCGATGATGAAAGTCGGCGGCATGTAAAGAGTTGGGTCTTCGCGCTGTCCCCCAGCCCTCCTCTCCCCCGAAGCGCGAAGTCCAAAAAGGCGGCGTCCGCTAACCCCAGAGCGGACGCCGCCGTCTTTCTCAGACAAAGGAACCTGCCATGGCACAAGCCCACGCAGCCACACTCGAAGCAACACGTGAGATGGCGGTACGGCCATCGCTGACATTCCGGCTGATCGTCATAGGCATCATCAGCTTTCTGACCCTCGTCGATCTGTTCGCGGCGCAAGCCATTCTGCCCTCGCTGACGAAGGCTTATGGCGTGACCCCCGCGCAGATGGGATTTGCGGTCAACGCCAGCACGCTCGGCATGGCGGCGGCGGGGATCGTGATGGCTTTCGTCGCCTCGAAGATCAACCGGCGACAAGGAATTTGGATCAGCCTCGCTTTGCTGGCGATTCCCACGACGCTGCTCGGCACGATGCCGGACCTGATGACGTTCACGTGGTTGCGTATCGCACAAGGGGTGTTCATGGCTTCCGCGTTTACGCTGACGATGGCTTATCTCGCCGAGCAGTACAGCGCGAGCGAGGTGGCGAGCGCGCTTGCCGCCTATGTCACCGGCAATGTGGCGTGCAATTTGTTTGGGCGGTTGATGTCGGCTTCGCTTGCGAGTTCGTTCGGGCTCGAGGCTACATTTTTTGTGTTCGCCGCGCTCAATCTCGCAGGCGCTGCGCTCGTGTTTTTCACGTTGCAGAAGATGGCGCCGATGAACGGCGCGATGGCGAAGTCGGCGTTGGCGGCCTGGGCCGCGCATTTCCGCAATCCGTCTCTGCGCGCGGCGTTCGCGCTCGGGTTTCTGATCCTCTTCGTGTTTTTGGCGACGTTCACTTACGTGAACTTTGTGCTCGCGCGCGCGCCGATCGCGGTGTCGCCGATGGCGCTGGGTTTCGTCTATTTCGTGTTCCTGCCGTCGGTCTTCACCACGCCGCTTGCGGGTAAGGCTGCCGGCCGATTCGGTGCGCGGCCAACGTTTTGGGTTTCTTTCGCCGTCGCCGGGCTTGGACTGCCTCTGCTGCTTTTGCCCAAGCTGCCTTCGATTCTGGCGGGCTTGGTGCTGGTCGCGGTGGGCACGTTCTTCGCGCAAGCGGCGGCGACCGGTTTCGTCAGTCGCGCGGCGACGACGGAGCGCGGTGCGGCCAGCGGCATCTACCTCGCCTCGTACTACTTGGGCGGTTTGGTGGGGTCGGCATTGTTGGGCGTCGTGTTCGATAAGTTCGGTTGGACGGAAACCGTCATTGCGCTGGGCATCGCGTTGGCGATTGCGGCGCTCGTCACATTCCAAATCAAGGAGCCCGCGTTAACCGCAGCAAAAGGAGGCTGAAGATGCCGCCCGTTACTCCTATATCAACGCGCAGGAGAGAGAGTGTCGCTATGAGCAAACCGGCCAAGCCCCGCGTTGTCATTGTCGGTGCCGGATTCGGCGGGCTTTCGGCCGCGAAAGTGCTGGCGCGCGCACCGGTCGAAGTCACGATCATCGACCGGCACAATTATCACCTGTTTCAGCCGCTGCTCTATCAGGTCGCGACGGCATCGCTGTCTCCGGCGGAAATCGCGCAACCGATCCGCAGCATCGTGCGCTACCAGGCGAATGCGCATGTGTTGTTGGACGAAGTGAGCGGCGTCGATACTGCGCGCAAGACAGTGCAAACCGTGGCGGGGCGCAGTGTTCCCTATGACTTTCTGGTGCTGGCGACCGGCGCGCGGCATTCCTATTTCGGCAAGGATCATTGGGAAGAATTCGCGCCGGGGATCAAGACCGTCGACGACGCGACGCGGGTGCGTGCGAAGATCCTGCTCGCGTTCGAACGGGCGGAGGGTGAGAAGGACAAGGCCAAACGCGACGCGCTGCTAACGTTCGTGATCGTGGGCGGCGGCCCGACGGGCGTCGAGATGGCGGGTGCGATTGCCGAGCTCGCGCGCAAGTCGATCGTGACCGACTTCCGCTCGATCACACCGCATTGCTCGCGGATCATGTTGATCGAGGCGGGGCCGCGGCTCTTGCCGGCGTTTCCAGAGTCATTGTCCGAAGACGCCAAGCGATCGCTGGAGGCGATGGGTGTCGAAGTGCATTTGGGTGTGCCGGTTACCGACATTTCGGTGGATCAGGTGACGCTCGGCACGTCGCCGATTCCGGCCAAGACGGTCATTTGGGCCGCCGGCGTGCGCGCTTCGGCCGCCGGCGAGTGGCTGAAAGTGCCATGCGATCGCGCGGGACGGGTCAACGTCAACACCGACTTCTCGGTGCCGGGACATCCTGAAGTGTTCGTGATCGGCGACACGGCTGCGTTCAGGAGCGAGGACGGCAAGGTGCTGCCCGGAATCGCACCGGCCGCCAAGCAAGCCGGACACTATGTCGGCCGCTTGATCGAAGCGCATGCAATGGATGCAACCGTGCCCGATGCCTTCACCTATGGTGACTATGGCAACTTGGCCACGATCGGACACAGCAAAGCAGTCGTCGATTTCGGCTGGCTTAGGCTGAAGGGCTTCCCGGCCTGGGTGCTGTGGTCGGTTGCGCACGTGTATTTCCTGATCGGCTTTCGCAACCGGTTCTTCGTCGCGACGGGATGGGCGTGGAACTACTTCACGTACAAACGCGGCGTGCGGTTGATCACCGGGTCGCCGGCGATGCCGCCCGCAAAATCCCTCAGCGAAGCGGCGTAGCCCACCCGGGAGCGCGGGCATCCCTGCCCGCCCTTTCTGACTATCCAACGGTTAGCGATTGAAACGCAGTGAAGAGCGGGCAGGGATGCCCGCGCTCCCGGGTATGCATAGCTTGAGACTATGCAGTTGTGAGGCAAACGGCATTTTAGGTGGGACGCGGAAAGCTTCAGTGTGGGTGGTGAAGAGACGCCAACACGGGAGACCCTCGAAATGCTTGATACCACCACAAAAATGCAGCGCATGCTGGCCGGCAAGGTCGCCATCGTCACCGGATCGACGTCCGGGATCGGGCTTGGTATCGCGCGAGCGCTTGCCGAAGCCGGATCTGCGGTCGTGCTGAACGGACTTGGCGACATGGACGAAGTGAAGCGCGTGCGCGTCGCGTTGGAACAGGCGACGGGCGTGCGCGTGACCTACGATCCGGCGAACTTGATGGATCCCACCGAGACCGCGGGATTGGTCGAGCGGACCGAGCGGCAGTTCGGGCGCGTCGACATCTTGGTCAACAACGCCGGCATCCAACACGTTTCGCCGATCGAAGAATTTCCGGCCGCGAAGTGGGATGCGATTTTGGCGCTGAACCTTTCGGCCGTGTTCCATGCCACGAAGGCTGCGTTCAAGGGGATGAAGGAGCGCAAATTCGGGCGGGTCATCAACGTCGCTTCGGCGCACGGGCTCGTGGCTTCGGCGTTCAAGTCGGCCTACGTCGCGGCCAAACATGGCGTCGTTGGTCTCACGAAAGTCACCGCTCTCGAGGGCGCAGAACACAACGTCACGGCGAATGCGATTTGCCCCGGCTATGTCTGGACGCCGCTCGTCGAGAAACAGATCGAAGATCAGGCTAAGGCGCACAACATTTCGCGCGATCAAGTGATCCGCGACGTGCTGCTGGTTAATCAGCCGAACAAGAAGTTTGCGACGGTCGAGGAGATGGGCGCGCTCGCCGCGTTCCTCGCCAGCGACATGGCCGCATCGATCACGGGAACGGCATTGCCGGTTGATGGCGGCTGGACGGCACACTGAACAAGCGAAGGAGATGACGATGATCAAGTTCTTCAAGAACGCACGAAGCCCTGCCCCCTATTGGCTGGCCGGCACGTTCGACGCCAGACCCAATCCGTTGGTGGATCCGGCGTTGGCGACCTGGAGCGAGATTTTGGGCCGCGAGCAGGCGCGGCTCTGGTTGAACGCGCGCGCCAGCGAAGGACGTGGACGATGAACAAGGCCATCCCACTGCCGCGCAAACGCGGGCCCTCAAGCGGCGGCATCAAGCGCCTCAACCTCGCGCTGCAAGGCGGCGGATCGCATGGCGCGTTCTCTTGGGGCGTGCTCGACCGGCTGCTTGAAGACGACCGAATCGAAATCGACGGCATCACCGGCGCTTCGGCCGGCGCGGTGAACGCGGTCGTGCTCGCCGATGGCATGGCGTCGGGCGACCGCGAACAAGCGCGCGACACGCTAAACAGATTTTGGCATGGGATCAGCGATGCAGGGAAATACAGCCCCTTGCGCCGCTCGCCGGCGGAGGCGTTGCGCGGCGGGTGGAGCCTCGACTCATCGCCCGCATACGTCTGGTTCGACGTGCTTTCGCGGATTGCGAGCCCCTACGACCTCAACCCGTTCAACCTGAATCCGCTGCGCGACATTTTGAAGAAGTTCGTGGATTTCGACCGGGTGCGTGCCAGCCAGGTCAAACTGTTCGTTTCGGCGACGAACGTAGAAACGGGCCGCACGAAGGTGTTCAAGCGCGACGAGTTGACAGCCGACCACATCCTCGCCTCGGCGTGTTTGCCGTTCATGTTCCAGGCGGTGACGATCGACGGCGTGCCTTACTGGGACGGCGGCTACATGGGCAATCCGCCCTTGTGGCCGCTCTTCGAGCATGCGCAAGCCGATGACGTGATGATCGTGCAGATCAACCCGATCCGCCGCCCCGGCGTGCCGCGGACAGCGCGCGACATCTTGAACCGGTTGAACGAGATCACATTCAACGCCTCGCTACTTCGCGAATTGCGCACGATCGACTTCGTGACGCGGCTGATGGACGAAGGGCGCCTCGAAGGAACCGGATATCGGCGCGTGCTCGTCCATATGGTCGAAGACGAGCTGTCGCTTTCAGCACTTGGCGCTTCGTCGAAGCTCAATACCGAGCACGAGTTCCTGGACATGCTGTTCGCAAAGGGGCGGCAAGCGACGGAGCATTGGCTCACTGCGCATTTCGACGCGCTTGGCGAACGTTCGACCGTCAACATCCGCGATCTATTCCAGGGCGACGAAGACGCACTCGACGGGCAGCGCATCACACGCGACGCCCGCTTCCGCCAAACCTCAGCCGAATAGGAGAACCACCATGCCACCCATCCGCAAGCAGACGATCGCGACCTTTGTGTTGTCGCTCTACATCGCCTTCGTGTTCGTGCAGTCGCTGTTCTTCAAATGGACGGGGTCGGAGGAGAGCATCTTCATCTTCGCGACGCTGCGCGACTGGTCGGGCATTGCCCTGTTCGAGCCGTTTGGACGTTTCTTCATCGGCTTTTGCGAACTCATCGCCTCGATCCTGCTCTTCGTGCCTCGCCTGAGGATTTGGGGTGCCGGCATGGCGCTGGTCATCATCTCCGGTGCGATCGTCTTTCACCTGTTCACGCCGCTCGGCGTCGAGATCAAAGGCGACGGCGGGTTGTTGTTCACGCTGGCTTGCGGCGTTTGGCTTGCGAGCGTTGCGATCCTCCTCATCCACCGCCGCGAGGCTCTCGCGCTATTGCTCACGATCCTGAGCTTCCTGCGTCGGGACCGCATGATTGCGCACTAGGTGTGTTGCCGAACGTAGTAAACGGGGCCGCGCGGAGGTTCGCGCGGCCTTTGCTTTCGCGCCGAAACTGCGCCCACCTATCCGAAAGTGGTAGTCCGATAGGAGCGGATTCCTGCCAAACACTGCACGCTGTGCGGGCATCGTCTTAGGCATGTATTGCAGCATGCGTCATGGTGACCCCGGAATCCGTTTTTCCAGCGTTTCATCAGCACTTTCGCATTGACGCGATTTCTCACGCTGCTAGTTAAGCGCGCACCTTTTCATTGGGGCGGCGCTGCTTTCCCTCCTTGCAGCGCCCAAAAACACACTGGGGTAGTTTCATGAAAGCAAGAGGCATTTTGCTCGCGACCGTTGCTGGCGTCTCCATCGTCGCCGCATCGCAGACGAGCGCGCATCATCAAGGCTGGTATGTCGGACTCGACGCCGGCGCAAACTGGATCGACGACACGTCGGTCATCTTCCAGCGCCAGAATTTCAGCGACCTCAAGATCGAGTCGGAAAGTCTGAGCCAGTCCTATTGGGGCGGCGGAAACTCGAGCGGCAACCTCGAGTTCGACACCGGCTGGGCGGGCTTTGCCACCGTCGGTTACGGGTTCGAGAAGAACTGGCGCATCGAGCTTGAGCTCGGCTATCGCGACAACGACGCGACGCTGACAAAGCAGTCGTACTGCTATGGCGGCGAAAGCGAAGAATTGAGCATCGCCTCGCGCTATTGCCGCGGTCCGCGCGTTTATGACGGCGACATGACCGAGTACACGGCCATGATCAATGTCATCTACGACGTGCCGCTGACCGAGAAGCTCGATCTCAACATCGGTCTTGGCGCCGGCGTCGACTACGTGCAGCTCGATCTGAGCCGCAACGGCCGCACGCTGACGGACGAAAGCGATACGCGCTTTGCGTTCCAGGCGATCGCGGGCTTGACCTACCAGATCACGAAGCGTCTCGACCTCGCGTTGACCTACCGCTACCTGAACGTCAGCGAGCCGGAGTTCAGCGCGCGTTACAAGACGCTGGAACTGGACGATCTGGAGAAGCACACGGTGACGGTCGGCCTGCGCTACGACCTCTATGAGGACGAAGCGCCGTTGCCGCCGCCCCCGCCGCCGCCACCCCCGCCGCCGGCTGGGCCGCAGCAGTTCATCATCTATTTCGGCTTCGACAAGTGCAACATTTCGCCGGAAGCGGACGGCGTGTTGAACGAGGCGGCGTCTGCCGCGAAGACGCAAGGTTCGGCTAAGATCTTGATCGTGGGCCACACGGACACGATGGGCTCGAACGACTACAACCAGCGTCTGTCTGAGTGCCGCTCCGACGCGGCGAAGTCGAACTTGGTCGGCAAGGGTATCGCCGGCGGTTCGATCTCCACCTCGGGCCGCGGCGAAGGCGAGCTCATGGTCAAGACGGACGACAGCGTGAAGGAACCGCAGAACCGTCGCGCGACGATCGACCTGAACAACTAATCGGCTGCGTTTTAGCCGGTGTACGAGGGCGGGGCCGCAAGGCTCCGCCCTTTTCTTTTTGGCTGTGCGGGTCGATCATGCGTGCGAGATTCTAGGGCGCTCTCCATGACCACCATCCACTTTCGCAATCTTCGCTTGCTCGACCCGCGCTTCGATGAGGCGCGGGGCGGGTATGAGGTGCTCGTCGAGGGCGACAGGATACGGGAGGTTTCGGAGAAGCCGCTGAAGGCGTCGAGCGCGCGCGTCGTCGATTGCGGCGGGCGGACGCTCATGCCCGGGCTGATCGATTGTCACGTGCATGTCTATCTCGTGGAACTG
>CXWL01002514.1_pt1 | contig 20505 bp, 24 predicted proteins | sample 590931 | NCBI WGS metagenome assembly CXWL01 (sample SAMEA3498368, study PRJEB10139) | groundwater metagenome | biome: water well; material: biofilm material | place: Germany | collected 2015-04-27 | reverse complement strand
CGAAATCGACCGCCGCCGCGCACGTGAGCAGGAACTTCTCGAGGTCATGCGCCAACTCCAAGAGGCCAATCAGATGTTGCTCCGTCTCTCTTGCTTGGACGGATTGACGGGTATCACCAATCGACGCCAGTTTGATGACTTTCTGGATCAGGAATGGAGAAGAGGGGCGCGCGAGTCAACTCCGGTATCGCTGATTATCTTCGATATCGACCAATTTAAAAAATATAATGATACCAAGGGCCACACAACCGGCGATGAATGTCTCAAACAGGTCGCTGCGGCAATTTCGAGCTCCGTGAATCGGCCAGGCGATTTGGTTGCCCGCTATGGCGGAGATGAGTTTGTGACGGTCTTGCCCGGCACAGGTATCGATGGCACGGCACAGGTCGCGGAAAATCTTCGACGCCGGATTGAATCCTTAGGTATGAAGCACACAGATGGGGAGCTCGTGACGATCAGCGTTGGATATGCCTGCATAGTCCCGAACAGAAACTCTTCTCCTACCGATCTCATCAGGGCCGCAGATCAGGCCCTCTATCAAGCGAAACAAGAGGGACGCAATCGGACCAAATCAGCCAGTATTCTGTCGCTGGTTCAAGAGTCACACGACGACTAGAGACCGCCCCAACTATTCGCTGGGCATTCACATCCCCATGTCACGCCATCCACGGGTACGACATCAAGAGCGAGTCTCGCAACCATGAGAGCTGTTCGTCATTCCCGCACTAAGACCAGACGAACCACTTCCCCTGAACAGAAACTCTCCGAACGAACACTCCCTTTATTGGAGCAGAGTGCGGCCACACGGCTCAAGCAGTATCAAGGCACACTCCGCAAACTGGCGCAAAGTAAAGCCTTGAACAGCAGCGACATTTCCCGTGTCTTTTGTGCGATTTCAGAGGCCTGCTGCAGCATGCTGCACGTCAAACGCGCCAGCCTCTGGCTGCTGACTAAAGAGCGCACTGCCATCGAACTGATCGACGCGTGCACCTCTGGACGACACCATCCCACCCCTTCTTTCGTGTTCCAGCTCTCGGACTGGCCTGCACATCTTCGATCGCTGACGCCCACACAGCGCACCATCGCAGTTCACAATATTTCCCGAAATCCACGTTTCAAGGAACTGGCACCGTGGTACCTATCCTGCTTCCGTATCAATGCCATGCTGAGTGCGCCAATCAGGCAGAACGGAAAGTTCGTGGGAGCACTCTGTGCCGAGTCCATCTGTGCACCTCGACGATGGACTCGGCACGAAGAAGACCTCATCAGCCTACTCGCAACCATGACATCCCTTGCCTTGGAAGCGGCTGAACGGCGGGAAGTAGAACAAGCCCTCCGTGTCGCCAAAGAAGCCGCCGAAGTGGCCAACCGCGCCAAGAGTGATTTTCTCGCCAGCATGAGTCATGAGATCCGCACCCCCATGAATGCCATCGTCGGCATGGCTGATCTCCTCTGGGATACCCCGCTCACACCAGACCAACGGAAGTATCTACGGATCTTCCGACGTGCGGGTGGCACACTCTTGAATCTGATCAACGATATTTTGGATCTCTCAAAAGTCGAAGCCGGCCGGTTGGAGTTGGAGTCCATCGCATTCGACCTGAATGAAGTCATCGATAAGGCCATCGATATATTGGCGATGCGAGCCAACGAGAAGGGGTTAGAGCTTGCCTGCCATGTAGATCGGAATGTGCTGTGTCAGTTAGTCGGTGACCCAACGCGGCTAACGCAGATATTGATCAATCTCATCGGTAATGCCCTTAAATTTACCGAGAAAGGATCGGTAGTCGTTCATGTTACAAACGATTCCGATCGGAATATGCCCGGTGCGATTCGGTTTTCTATAACCGACACTGGGATCGGAATCCCGTCCGACAAACTCGCCTCGATCTTCGACAATTTTACGCAGGCACATGCGTCAACGACCAGACAGTACGGAGGGACCGGACTCGGCCTCGCGATCACCAAACGCCTTGCCGAACATATGAACGGACGGATCTGGGCTGAAAGTATTGTGGGAACAGGGAGCACCTTCCACTGCTCCCTCCTTCTTCAGGCTCAAACAGAACCGAGCCATCAGCAATCCGCAACGCCGATCAACCTTGAAGGAATTAGAGTTCTGGTTGTGGATGATCATCCCATCACCCGCCTCATCCTCCGTGAACTACTGAGTACCTGGGGGGCTCAGGTGACGGAAGCGAGCGATGGGATGACCGCGTTGGACAGACTCCGCCACGCATCCGAACAACAAGGACAAGCGTACGAGCTCTTGCTCCTCGACTGCCGCATGCCTGAGATGAGCGGCTTTCATGTTGTGGAACAGCTGAAGTCCCTACCCAACGGGAATTGCCCGACCGTCATTATGCTGACTTCCGATCATTGGGCGGACGATATCGCACGGACGTATGACCTTGGTCTCGGCGGATATCTGATTAAACCCATCCGACGGTCCGATCTTGCACAGACTATCGAGATCGCCATCGGCCGGACAAAAGGAATACCACCGACGAGTGTGGTAATCACAACGCCACCGTCGACTGCTTCGACACGGCCCTTACGCATATTGTTAGTTGAAGATTCCCCTGACAATCAATTGCTCGTACGAGCATATCTGACGCCGACCGACTACTTCCTTGACGTGGCAGAACATGGCGCCATCGCGTTGGACAAATTCAAGTCCGTTCACTACGACGTTATCCTGATGGATGTGCAAATGCCCGTCATGGACGGCTATGCCGCGACAAGGGCAATCCGCTCGTGGGAACGGGATCATGATCTTCCACCCACACCAATTATCGCCCTCACTGCATTGGCCCTCAAGGAAGAAGGGGTCCGCATCTTTGAAGCAGGCTGCAACACACATCTCACAAAGCCCGTAAAGAAATCCACATTACTGGAAGTGCTGCGAGCATATAAGGAGCACGTCGTCTAGCAATGCACGCCTCACAACCTGAACCAACAGACCAACTCACTGTAGAGATTAGTCGAGACCTTGAAGATATTGTCCCGATCTTTCTAGATAATCGAAAAAAGGATGTCCAGACACTTCGAAGCGCACTGAGCAAGCAAGACCTCAGGACCATTCAAACTCTTGGCCATCGCATGAAAGGCGATGGAGGCGGATTCGGATTTGATCGAATTTCTGAAATCGGAGCGGCGATGGAACGCGCAGCACAACTCGAGGACTACGCTACAATCGAACAGCATATTGTACAGCTTGAAGACTTCCTCAAACGCGTGACAGTGGTCTACCGCTAGAGGATAGAGCACGCGACCTTATTCATCCGAACCTCACTGGCTTCGGACAACGGTTCCCACATCGGCAGTCATTCGAAAGATTCCTTATCCTCAAGCTAAAACCAGATGTTCTGGAGTCGGTACATTTCCATCAAGACAAAACACAACCCTAGCCTGCCTTGCTTCGAGGGGTACCATTCTGACCAATTTGACAAGAAGCATCACGATCGCCATACACCATCATGCGACCACAGCCAGTGCCATCGCCGAGGAGACATCAAGTCGAGAATTTTGGAATGCCCTATTAGGATGATGGTATCTTCCGTTCCTGTGTGATCAAGTACTGCTGGAGACTCTGTAACAGGTTGTGTATAATGACCCAGGGGAAACGCGACCCTACATTCCTCCCCGTTCTTCGACCGCAGCAACAAGACTGCATGCTCATGTGCAGCAAACTCTGCGGGATCCCGAGGTCGCGGTCCCGATATCCCATGGGTGGGGGGCTAGCTCAGTTGGGAGAGCACTACGTTCGCAACGTAGGGGTCGGGGGTTCAACTCCCCTGCCCTCCACCAACATTATTTTCACCGGTGATCAGCCGGTACAGACCCGCATAATCCCCAGATACCTCGGCAGTCAGATAGCGCTCCTCCCCATCCGCTGTGGGATGCAAGACGATCTCGTTCCCCATCAACTGTCGTAGGAGCCCTCTTGTCCTGTCGACGCTGTGTTGAGTCACGCTGGTCAGATCTGCAACAGCAGATTTAAACCTCCCAATCAGATCAGGCACAAAGTCAGACACTTGGTCAGCCTTGGATAGGGTCCGCTGCAAGCGTTCCTGAAGTTGTCGCTGCTCTCCTTCAAGCTTGACCAACTCAGCCTTCGTGCTTACAGTAACAACTCCTTGCTTAATGGCCTCAACAAGATGGGTAACTTCCTGCGCAATTTGTGTGAGGCGCCTTTGAACCCAGGCAATGTCTGGCCCTTGCCGTCGTTGGCGTTCGGCCAAAAGGCGGGTGACTTCCTGCCGAACGATGGCATACCCCTCTTCAGTGAAAAGGTCTTCTTGGATGGCGGCCAAGAGGAGGGACTCCGCTAGAACACGGTCGACTTTGATCGTATTCCGGCACACCGACAACCCGCGATACTTCCACCCGCTGCACCCGTATTCCCCCGGACTCAGAACAACAAATTTGTGTTTACATAATGCGCAGCTCAGAAGGCCGCTCAACAGATACTTCGGTCGCCGTCCCGTACGAGCACTGAAATGCAGCGCAGCTCTGATGGTGCTGGACGTTTGGTTGATCGCGAGTTGCTGCTCCTTAACTCTGGCCCACAGGTCGTTATCAACGATGCGCAGATGCTCCGCCGGGGTCTTGATCCACTCAGACTCGTCGCACAGGAACCGCCGTTTCTTCTTCGTATCCGGGTCCTTCGACCACTTCGATTTGCCCCAGACCAGCTCGCCTATGTATGTACGGCAGTTCAACAGCCCCAATCCAAACTTCGCGTTCCCATAGAGGGCTGAGGCGCACCAAGTCGGCTTCACTGAGGATCGACGTCGAAAGTTCACCCCAGGCGGCGGTGCGCCCTCAGCGTTCAATCGGTCGACAATCTTGACGGGGCTCATGCCGTCGGCAAACTCCTGGAAGATGCGCTTGACGATTGGCGCCTGTTCCGAATCGATCTCCAGTCGTGAGCCAATGCGTTTCCGCTGGCCATACGGGTCCTTGTCGGTCGGGTGATACTGTGGGACAAGCTTGTAGCCATAGGTCCGCCCCCCACCGTGATTACCCTTCAAAACTTGCCCGACCATCCCTCTGCGTGTGTTCTTGGCAAGGTCCTTCAGGAACTGTTGGTTCATCAAACCTTTGAACCCACTCATGAGTTCATGGCCTTCGTTCTGCGTATCCACGCCGTCCCCAATGGCAACCAACCGGATCCCCCAGTGGACTAACCGGCGCCGGGCCTGTTCGGTTTCCACCGAATCGCGGCTGAGCCGCGAGAGATCATGCACCACCAACATGTCGAACTGTCTCGCCTGGGCGTCGGCTAGCATCTGGCGATACCCAGCGCGTCCAGTGGCGTCCTGTGTGCCGGAAATAGCCTCGTCCTTGTAGCGATGGGTGATGGTCCAATCACTCTGCCGGGCGACGTAGTCTTCGCAAACGCGGTATTGATCGGTGATGGATTGCTCCCGCTGGTTGTCAGAAGAAAATCGTGCATAGACTGCGACTCTCATGGCTCAGCCCTCCTGCTGTTTCGTTGTTCCACCAGCTCCGTGAGAATTTCTGTCCCCTCTGCCTCCACCTTCACAATCGTCTCTTCCAGCCGTCCGGGTAGCACCCACGCCTCTGCCGGGCGGCACGATCCGCGGGAGAAAGTCGCGTCATGATGGCGTCGCCGCGTCGTGCCATAGCTATCTCTTCTGGCCTGATCCTTTTAGTTTTTCTTGATCTTTTAGCCATTCAACGAGTATCACCGATACAATCCTCCGTGCTGTTCCAATGTCTATATATTCTTCAAGGCTACGTTTGGTAAGACCTTCAAGTATCTTCAAATCCGAAGGGAACAATAAACCCCCATGTGACAGGCGTGAGCGAATTGCATAGAGTTTCTTACGTTGCGCTTCCGTCGTATCGCTCTGTTTTCCAAACCGTTCTACAAATTCTTTGAACCGTTCGGTAGTTCGGTCATTACTTACGCCACATTTAGGACACTGCTCAGATGACAATGGCCTATTACAATCCTCACATCTTTCAGTTTTATCTGAAATTAAGGACTCTATTGCGCTAATTAGGGCTGTAAAGCTAGCCGAACGCGAGTAGGAGGAAACAATATGTGCATGCTGAATCCAGAAGCTTGCACGCAGAAAGCGTTCTTGATCAGCGGCTTGTAATGAGAAGAACGTGTCAAGTAAATCATTGATGCAGCTAGGCATTTCCATTCGCTGATCCACACGGATCCCATATTGACAGTAAAATCCATGAGGTTCCTTTGAGTCCAAAATAGGCACACTATCGGCTGCAGGTTGTGAAAACTCATGATCGAGAATTTGCAGCCCTTCCCACTGGTAATCTTCTTGTAAATAGCTGGGCCTCCGTTCTGAATGATCCGTATCTGCTCCTTGCGAATGTTGCATCACCCAATGCTGGCGAAAGTTGTGTCCGAGACTTCGAATCGCATATGGAAATAACCCAGCAATAAGCAGCTCATAATGACGCTCTCTATTGAATCTTCTATAATCCTCGATCGTTCGATTAGAACTCTTATGAAATTGCCATTCGAGTACGAACGGGAATTCTCCGACGATGTTAGCAGGTTGAGGAGCAACTCTGGGTACAGGTAGTATCTGCAATATATCCTTATAACGAAAAAATCCCGCACATCGCACATTAGCGAACAAAATCACTCGGCCAATGCCTGTCCCTCGACTTACAAGCAGATCATTCTGAATTAGTCCGCTGATATAATTGGTCTTGGTATCGTCGAGAGCAGGTCCCGAACTAATTTCACTAACTTTGCCTGCTGAGTTATATCGTAGTTTCATTGCATAATTTGAATCGTCACCTGGATAGATGATTTCGTTTAGACTGACTGCTTTTGACGATTGAAAATATTCAGACAACAAGACTTCCAGTTCACCATCTTCAAGATCACATGTTTGAAATATATTCTTGAGATTATCTGTAGGCATAGCCAGGGGTATCGGCTCGTACATTATTATGTCATTAAGTTTATGATCGTCACTTCCAGTTAGACTTCATTTCACCAACTCCGCTACCGACACCTTCAACGCCTTTGCCAACTTTTCAAGCGTGGCGAGGGTTGGATTCTCACGACCCTTCTCTAGGGCTACGATGTAGGGCTGCGTGACCCCCACGCGTTTCGCCACGGTCGCCTGGTTCAGCTTGAGTTCAAGCCTGAGCCTTTTCATATTCTTGCCCAACATCTTTCTTAACATTATAAGTAATGCTTATATCAAAGTAAAGATGGACGAGTGAGGACCATTGCCTCACCTCGGGGACACCGTACGCCATCAAGATCCGCAGTTAATGTATACCATTTCACTCAAGCCTGCGCCGTATTGAGTCCTTCGGGACAGTCCTTCCACCCGTATAGGAGACGCCTGATCCGGTGCTGATGGGTTGATGCAAGGGTAGCGGCCAGGCATCAGCCCACATCTGGGACTTCCGCCTCGGTCACGAGGATGCTTCAAGCTGCTCGACCAGATACCGGACTCTGCTCGCATCACCCTGGCGGTATGGCGGATCGTCCAACAGTTGGGCAAAGGGATGACCGGGATTCGATCCCCCAAGACGCACCGTGTGCAGGTCAAATGCCAGCAATTCATCGCCGATGACTCGTGCCTCCTCAAGGGCATCGGCGAAGCGCCGGAGAATCGGCAAGCGGGCTCGGGTGCGAGCATCCGTGAAGGTTCGGACCGCTTCGGCACGGGCCTGTTCGTAGCGTGGCTTGAGTTCCAGGATCGCCGCTTTCGCCAACAAAAATCGTTCATGCGCAAAGGGCTCCTGTTGTCGCGCTCGAACAGCATCCAGCTCGGTGATGGTCGGCGTGTTGGTGCTAGACCAGGGCAGTGGGTTGAGGATGTTGCTGAGATGGTCCAATTCGGCTTCAGCCGCTTTGAGTTCGGCCTGAGCGTCGGCCAGCTTCGCTTTGAGCGCGGCCACATCCGGGATTTCATCGATTGGTACTTCGAGTGATACTGATTTCGGCATGGGCTTCCTCCTTATGTCGTCGGTGGATTTAATCGAGTCTCCCCGTCATGTGGTTGATTGCAGCTTCCGCAGCGATTCGCGCCTGAAGTCTGAGCCCTGCCCGAACCCCAGCGAGGAGCACTGGCGCGAAGGCCGACACGACTCGGTCAACATCAGCCGTGGTCACGTTCACTTCAACCCCAGCACTAGGCAAGCTGATGCGGTCCCAATCGATTTCGGGTTCTTGGGATTCAAAAATCGCGTTAAGGTCAACCGTAGCGTCCTGATCCAGCCATTTCGCCACAGCCGCACGGTCATAGGAACGTTGGAGTACCAGGGCCTGCGGGTTACTGGGGATACTGCAAATCGAGAATTCGAGAAGCTCAGCGCGCGTAATGGCTTGGCCAGTCTTGATGGGCCGCGACTCTTTCGGGATGAAGCCCACACTTGTTGCACTCAGAAATCCCGCTTTGACTAAATCATGTACTTGATCGGCGAGGGCGTGGATGCCCCGCGGTGGAAATTCCACCGTGGCGTGCAACCCCTTGGCATCAGTCCACAGGTTCGATGCCCTGCCGATCGGCGGCGTGGTGTGATCGTGAGCCCACAATACGACCGGCGAGCGTTTATAGTTGTCGAGTTCCCAGCCTTTTGGGTCGATCGTGTCACCGTCTCGATCGATCGCTGCCGTTGAAATGGTGAACGACATCTTGCGGTCCATGAGCGGGGAAACAGTGGTGGTGCAGACTTTTTGCTTCATGTTGTTTTCACTCCTTTGTAAACGGCCTTGGCCAGAAATACAGGTGTTCCCGGTGTGCCCGGCTTTTGTCGCTTCTTGTTCTTGGGCTTCGCTTTTGGTTTGCTCATGGTCCTCCTTCTAATCACCTGGAAAATAGTGGCCACCACCTGCCACGATTTTTTCGCGCAGCCACGTGACACCTTCGCGTTGGCGTCGCGCCATGTCTTCATCGGCTTCACGTTGGATCTCGTCGACGGACCGTGGTGAAAGGGTGCCGCCCAGCAATTCCAACGGAGGCAGGGACGCCAAGCGAGCCATCAGCACCAGCGCACCCGCTGCGGCGTTCGCGTGGTCGTCGTGTTCACCGCTGGGGTGGTCGATCTTCTCACCCCGGCGTATGAGCCCGATCAACTGGGGCAGCAGCTTCGGATGGTCCAGCAATTCGACTTGCCCGCTGTTCAACAGTGGTTCGAATCCGGCATACAGCTCGCTCCGGTTCTGTTGAGCTTGTCGGTATGTGATGCCGAGTTTCTGAAACGCTAAAACCGGCCACTGCGCCGCATACCAGTCGCCGTGCACGGTTGAGCACCGGTACTCCGGGAGCACCTTCGCGAACCGTTGAACGGTCTGTTGCGGATCGAAGGTCTGGCCTGTGGCCCGAGGTCCTTGATCGACAAGACAATCGAGGACCGTCCGGCCCTGCTCGTGATGTGCAATGGCGAGCGTCGCATCGTCTGCTCCGCCTCCACTCAGGTCACAGAACGCGAGATAGTGCAGGTCAGGCTTCGGAGGGAGGACCGTCCGACCTGCCACAACGGCTTCCTGCAACTTGCCCGCGTCAAAGGCGGCGCCGTCCGGTTGGCCTGGGAGGTTCTGATATAGGCGACGGAAGATCCAGGATGGTAAGGACCGACGAGCGTCTTCGATGTCCTCCACAGTCGGACCCAACGGACCGTTCAAGCTAGGATTGGCATCCTCGATCGTTCCGGCATACCAACTCACGTAGAGGCGTGGGTCAGTGTGCGCGTCATGCTGTCGCAGAATATCGTTGATAGGCACGCCAGATGCGGGAGACATGGCCGCGTAGGAGGCGAACCATTGCACCGCATCAGGCCGGGTACGATCCAGTTCCAGCGCTTCGAGCACTCGATAGTCCCGTTGAGTGTGCAGCTCGTCCACCACGAGAAAGAGATAGGTTTTGCCGTGCAGTCCGAAGGCATCCCCAGCAGGGAGAATTTCGATAAACCCCTGGCCATCCTTGCGCTCGATCACGTTGGACTTGATGACTACTTCATCGGCGAGCACTGGATTGCATCGAATGATCTTCTTTGTCAGATCCAAATCGTCATTGGCTTGGCCCAAATCTGACGCGACTAAAAACACCTGGTTGCCCTTGTTCCCGGCAGGACCCCAGCAGAGGAGCTTGTAGAGTCCAGCCAAAACCAGATCGGACGTTTTTGAGTTCTTTTTCGCTCTCCCGCTCAATCCCCGTTTGAACTGCGGTGCACCATCGGGGCGGAAGGTGTGGAGGAACTCGGTATGAATCTGCTGCCGGTAAGGCTCCATCACTTCGAGCAACGGCCTGCCATCCGGCCACTTCAGGACCGAGTAGAACTTGTTCGGATTGATCTGTTCGGGACACATCCGCCCGATAATCGAGTCGCCCATCACAACCGCTCTGTGCTCATTCTGGTTCATCAGGTTGATTCCTTGTCGTGAGAAGCCGCTAGCAATTCAGCCAGGGTCCCGCCCACCGGCTTGGCTCGGCGATCCAGGCCAATGGTCTGGAGACAGTTCCGCTCGACGCCCAGGAACTTGGCAAGCTCACGTGCACCAGGGGCCAGATTCCAGCTGCCATTCTCCCGCACGATGAACCCGCTCCTGGCTGCCTCAGCGAGGATTAACATGCTTGCCCCTCGGGCAATCTGCGCAATTTCGACACAGCGCTTTTCCGCTTCGCTGGCATCCGGCTTGTCACTTAGCAGACCGTCGGAATAAGTCTCCAGTACCGGCAATATCCACTTGTCTTCGGTCCGCAGCGCTCGCCGACGCCAGAACGACCGCCACGGATACCGACTCGCGTTTAGATTTCCGATTGGTCCGCTTCTTCCCCGTCTTCCTGCCATACGAACCCCTTACGAACGTCTACCGAATGATTGACTCAAACCTCCCATGAAGATTCACTTTGATCGGCAACTTCATGGGGACACCCCTTCGAAAATAAACGCCTGATTAATGAATGAAACCAATTCCTTACGAATTTTGTCCGGTAGCTCCTTACCGAGTTTTTCGAGGGACACGACCTCTGGTGCCAACACCCGGTCAAACCGATTCGTTCCCGCCCTCTCGTCAACTGGCTCAGTCGGGTTGATTGGCTTCCCCATCACGTTCATGTGCTTGACCCTACAGAACTCTGGATCATCGATAGTCCCTCTTACTCCCCACCGATAGTTTTCAGGTCTCTAAAGAGACCTGAAACTAACTAACGGTTACCGACTAACGGTTATCGATAGCGACTTTGCACTTATGGGACATAGACTTACATGGCCAACTATCGGTACTACCGATCGCTATCGGTGAACCCCCGCTATCGGTCACGACTAACTGTCGTTTGGGCGTCATTTTTGACCTCCCGCCAACACGCACCAGCCCGCGTCCCGGCCTTCGCCCACCATCTGCCACTTCACCGCCTTGTGCTTGCTCAGAGTGAATTTCACCACGGACAACTTGATGTCCAGTTCCTCGGCGATTTCTCGGGCCTTGTAGACGTTGCCGTCTCGCTCCAGGAAAGTTCTGATCCGGCTGGCCACGGGGAGGCTCTTTTCTAGTTCCTCAGCTTGGGCGAGATCGAACGACTCGAAGCGAATCCGGCTGCCGACCTGGTCTTGTGTTGCCTTGAGACCGATCGGCGGATGGAGACGGCTCAGATTTGATTTTCGGTGGAAGAGGCCGAGGATCATCCCGTTGTCGCCGATGTCCTGCTGTTTTTGAACCTCCCAAACCGAGCGTGAAAAATTGCTGTTGAACACCGACCCATAGATGCTTTGATGTTCTTGTCCTTCGGGCATCGTTTTGGGGACATGACCAATCAGCAAGCAGGAGGATCCGAGGGCACGAAGTGCAATGAACAACTTCGTGGTTGCTTCAGCCGAGGAGTCGCCACCCGTGGCGGCCAAGAGCGAGTCCACCACGATCAACGAAATCTGCTCCTCATGCACCTTGCGCACGAGCTGATGGGTCAACTTGGCGAGGGGCTCAACTAGTCGTTGATAACTCACGAATCCGTCGATCAGGTCCGGGTGTTCGGTTTGAATGGCATGCACGCGGCGCTGATGCACGTCTCGATCATCTTCATAATCCAAATAGAGCACGTTACTTTGGGTGGTTCGGAAAGGTTCGAGGTGCGCCCCAACCGAAGCGCAGAGGCCGAGAAAGAGCCCCAAGGTACTTTTCCCCATGCCTCCCGTGGCGTAAAGGACCGTGATTTTGTTCTTGAAGATGAGCGGATTGACGGCGTAGACCAGCGGCTCTACGGTGCCGTGCCGATCCAATCGGACGGACGGTTCACCAGCGCGCGAGCGACGGAGAACCAGCGCACAGGCGCGCTGCAGCAGGACTTTCCACGGAATGGCAGTGGCCAATAGCTGCAGTCCATTGGCCAATTTGGTTTGTGCCACATCGGACTTCAAGGATACGTCTACCGCATCGAGCAGCACCGTGTTGCCGAGTGCCACCGTGAGTTCGGCCCGAATGGTCCCTCGGTGCTCCTGCAATCGGTCGAAGCTGAACGCGAGATGGTGCTTTTGAGATCGGCACGTGAACAGTCCGGCTGCCTCTTGGATGTCCAGTTCTTCAGCGTCACGGTTGCGCAGTGCATCCATCGAGTCGTGGCGTGCTTTCCAACCTTGCCACCATTTGGAGACCCTCACTAGGCGATGATCGTCAAGCGCAATCCGCTCCAGCATGGGCCATTGGTTGACCCAATCCCCGCCGCACTGCACAAGCCAATCATCGACACCGATCTTGCCTTGCCCAACTTCTGGCAGCACAACGAAGCGCGCGTGAGCTCTACGTGAGATCAGTTCTTGTGCCAGCGCAAAAAATCCGCTCAGAGCCTGTATTTTTTCGGGGCGCCAGCAATCACTATCGGGAATCAATTCAACAGGCCGATCTTTCCAGGTAAAAAGATCCAATGTCGAAATAACTAACCGTTCACCGCTGTCCAACCGCTGGCGCCAATTCCAAGTGCCTGCAACGCCAATGGTCGGGATTTCGTGTTGACACAGTGCTGCCGCTTTTTTTTCGCCTTCGGTGATCACGACTGGAAGGTACGGGTCGGATGCGATTACAGGCCAATCGCACAATGGCGGGATATATAAACTGGGAGCGGTTCCGGGCGCTTGATGATATTTCTGTGTGCCCTCCGGCCTCTCGATCGGCGGAAACAGCTTCCATCGTTCAGCGCAGTTCCGCGTCCCGTCGAGATTGCGATATTTCAGGCAATACGCCGATTCAACCCCGGTCAGCTTGATGTCGTGCGGACGAACGCTCTCAAAGCCACACGCCTTGATGGTTTCATCCGATAAGCCGGACTTGCGAAGGTCTGCAAGGTGTTCAGGGGCCAGAGACGTCATCAAGCCGCCCCCTGATGGTCATCGCCCGTTGAGCAGCTTCCCAGAATCCCAAGATCGCTGAGAATGCTGGCGCGTCGCTCGTGAACCTCTCGCGGGTCGATTCCTCGCCGCGATGGCGGAAACCAATTTCGCTCGGTAAAAAACGCGCGACTGATTGGATAATCTTGATCAATCTCCTTCATCACGAACCTCTCTCAAATAGTCATCGACAATTTTCTCAGCAATGATTTTCAGCAACGCGATGTGGGCCTCGGTCAAAGGGTGTGGTGCCTTCGGGAGGTTCACCGGCTGCTGCGGGTCGCAGGAATGCTCCTGTGCCAAAGAACTCATGACAGGCGCCCTCGCTTATGGCCGTCATGACCAGTCGATCGAATTAAGCGATCGAGCTTCTCCACTTGTGGCAACACTGTGCCCAAGAGGGCTAAGCCCTCAGCCTCTGAGGCATCGGCATCAAGCAGCAGTCGAATTCTTTCGACTCCAACGCCGCTAGTCGCTTTTAGGATGAGTTTTGTTTGGTGCTGCATGGCGGGCGATCTCCCTCTTTATAGGGATAAAACCCGCCAATACTAGAAATCGGTAGAAAATGAATATACGGTCAATTATTTCAAGTGGTTATACTTGCGGCGCAAAGCAGGATTTTGAGCAAGTACTAGTTCTCTGAGCTGATTGAAAAAAGTCTGTTTCCAGGCCGCGATGGTCTTTGGAGTCTTGCGGTTTTTCTTAGCAGCCTCTGCCGTGGTTTCTGCCTTAGTTGCCACGCCATACGCCACGCGATGTTTTCCACGTTGCTCACACAACTGCCCTGCGGCCTTTCGTATCGCTTCTTGAAGGTCCTCTGACTCATCACTTTCCCCTATTAGAAGGTCGAGTGGCGATCGCTGTTCCTCGTCAGGCTGGTCTTCCACTTCGAGAGATAAATACTGCTGCTGGCGACTGCCAGGTTTTCGTTCAATATCAACACCCAAGGTGCGGTACCGAGGCTTTTTTCGACCACGATTGACTTTATGAACCACGAACTTGGGGTTCTTATTGAGTTGTCCATCCAAAGCCATGGCAATCGAACCGATCGGGTCTTGACTGATACGACCACTAAGAATCTCGCCCACCGCACTTTTCACCTCCGACAGAAGTGCGGCTTCACGGGGCTTTGGTGAATTTACCTTAAGCGCTCTTCTGATTTCACTAGGCAGCGATACATCTCTCCGCCGAGCTCCTGCGGACTTCTTACATAACAGCATGAGAAGGCGTTCCTGCTCATGCTCTTTCATATGAGGAAAGGCGGCATACAACGATCCCACATGCTTTTCGCACCGAGCCACGAACTCCCTGGCAGCGCGAGGGCCAAGTACGTCAAGCCAAACAACCAATTTAACAACTGGCCAGGGGTCAACTACCCGATGGGTAAGCATGCCTAGGTAAATGGCCAAGCGGTCGCGATGGGCAGTTGACGAAAATCTAACTGGAAGGAATGACGCGAGTCCTCGCTGCAAAGCGACATAGCCGCACAGAAGGAGAACAAGGATCTCCCCAGAAGTGGTCTTCCAGTCGCAATCGTCCGAAGCAGATTCCGAGAGGGAAGTAGCCAGCTGGTTCGCCTGACGGGCTATGCCACTATACCCATCAGACTGTGCCTGCCCTGCGAGAAACGCCAACTCCTCTTCACTCGCGGTCACATCTTGAAGTGATTCAACAAGCGTGAGCCAGTCATCAAAGGTGGGCTCTGTGGGCTTAAGTTTCGATGGTTGATTGGGCCTTGCCATGTGCGCTCTCCTTCGCACCTCTCCAAGAAGATGGGCCGCAGCCGGTGGAGAAACCGGCGTTTGGGAGCTACCCTAGCGGCCCAAGCGCACTTTTCATCCGCAACGATCGATGCCCGCGAAGGAAATTATATAGTCATTCGGGATGAAAGAAAACACGCATTTTTTGAAGCGCAAAGAATGGCGTACTCAATCGCCAGCTTACGGGCTTCGGCTTCGTTCGCTGCAGGGTAGCTGTACGGACAACCGTAGCGGTACTCAATAATAGTGTAGAGGGTCCAGTAGTTACCTGTGGTGGGCTTCAGTAGAATAACTTGATAGCCCAGCGCGGGCCGGGTGTAGAACTAAGCTGTGTATCCGCTGGGAACGTGGCGCATAAACGATGGTTGCAAGGGTAGTTGGTTAAGGCCAAGACGGTAGGATTGAGGAAGGAATGAGCCTAATTGCCCCCTTGTTCCCCACTGATGCAACTCATATAATGCTCTCATTTTATAGTGCGAAGATAAATATATGTGGGGGCTTATCAGTTGGCCTAATGCACTCATTCTCCTAGGAACAATTCTAGCTGCATGGGCTAATTACAAGTTTACCTCGAAACGTAAACGGTTGCGTGAACAACTAGTTTTTATAGGTATCATAATTTCGGCTGCTGGAGGGGTATGGGGATCATCCCAACAAGAAACCCTTGAACAGCAACTGTTTGATATTACAACCGGCGGAGACAGTTTCTGCTATATGACATTCAGCTTTCCATCGGATACTCTAAACACGCCTCATGTAGCTATTACGCTAGAGGGGAAATATCCGCTCCACAACGTTCGAGTAATTGTGCAGGACTATGGTCGTCTAGAGGCTGCCGTTGCTATGCCAAAGGGAAAAGAAAACATGAGACCAATCACATCTCATGAACTGGCTAAGCTGAAATCCATCCAGAAAGAGATTACCCTCCCCTACCTTGGCCCTCCTGGTACAGCAATGCTGGTTTCCGGCTGGCCACTTCCCAATGATGCAGATAAAGTTACCTATAATGTTAATCTCTTTACCCCACATAAACAATTTAACCAACATCTTAAGTTGAAGAAAGTTAATGGTAGTTGGAGGCAGGCCTATATAGTTTACCAGGTTGAATTGAATGACAAATTAACAGTTTTACGAGAGCATGTACCGGGGGATTTTCCTACCGACCAAGCAGGCAAGGTAAATTGGAGCTATTTCTAGACCGCCTGTTTATTAATCTCTACGCGTTCCATGCCCTCATACCACCCTTTTGAAGGCTTGCCCATTCTTCTTGCACGTTCCTACAAAACGGCCTCTGTCGTGGATCTATGCCCTTCGTCCTCCGCCCCTACCGTCGCTTCCCCGTCAACATTCCAGTGACCTATGAGAATTGGTTCCGGGAGGGTGAGGGCATCGTCTGGAATCTTTCACCCACTGGATGGCGTCTCTCGGGTGATCTTCCGTTACAACGTGGGGATGTCTGCACGCTCAAGGTCAGGCTTCCCACGCATAAGGAAATCTCCGTAGCGGCAGGAATTGTGCGATGGGTTCAAGGACAAGACTACGGGATTGAAACGCTGGTGTTGGACGAAGAGGCACAGGCGAGGCTTGGCAAATATATCCAAGAGCGGATGAAGGAGTTATGAGTAGCGACCGTCGGATAACTTTTCATGCCAGAGAAGTGCTTACAGATTGCGAACGACTGCTCGAAGCGATAACGATTGATATGTCAACACCTCTCTGGAGGCCTAGGTGGGTTGGACTCGTCGCACTTCTACGAGCCGTTGGACATGTACTTGATAAGGCCGATGGAGAATGTGGATCAGCTACGACTCGAAGGGTTATAGATTCGGAGTGGCAAGGCTTAAAAGAATCAAAACCAGATCCATCCATCTTCTGGAATTTCATCGAGGACGAACGCAACAATTCCCTCAAAGCCTACAAGATTGGTAGCGCGATCAATATTACTATCAGACCAGGCACAGCAGTTATAAACCTATCCACAGGGGAAGTGAGCGATAGTCTGGGTGGGTCCACGACATTTGAAGCATTTATGCGATCAGGGCCTTTTCGGAAAGAAGACCCCCTCCAGCTCTGTCAAGCAGCTATCCAGTTTTGGCATAACTACCTCGATAGGATAGATCAAAAAGTTTTAGAGGCGGAGAGCGGATGAAGCAATTATGCGACCGCCCCAAACGTGAGACCATGTCCCTCGAAGAGGCGACGATTTCCAACATGTGGGAGATCGCGGCTCTGGTGGAACTCTTGGAACGAAAGGGCCTATGCACGAAGCAAGATCTCTTTGACATTGTCACCGAACTAAGAAAGAAGAATCCTCGCGCCAAGATCCCGGAAACAGCATTCCCTGAACCGTACTTGCTCACCGAAACTGAGAACAAGATCATTGACGACATGTTGGCGCTCCTGAACAAGCACGGGCTGACCTCGCATCAGTCACAAAACTTGTTGGAGCGATTGGGGCGAATCATTGAGATGGGACAACGGTTGGCGAAGGGGACGACGCACTAGAGAACGTCGCAACTTACCGGGAGGACAATCCTATGGAACTCACCCCTGAGGAACGACAGCGAATCTATCAAGAGGAGAAAAGTCGATTGGAAGGAAGGCAGGAGCAGAAGCTCACGCCACCTTCAAAAAAGCGACGTTGGTGGAAGTTGGCATTTTGGGCTTTCTTTCTTTTTGTAGCTGTTATGGCAATCCTGGAGGCCGGTCAGAAACCTGAACCCACCGCCATGTCACCAGAACAGGTTGAAGCCCAAAAGGCTCGCTATGCGGGCTGTACGGAGAAACTGAAGAAGGCCCAGGAGTTGGATATGATTCATGACATGCAGTCGAAAGGAGCGAGTTTCAAGGTATTGGTCGGGCCGACTTTCTTTACGGTCCCCATTGATGCTAAGCAAGGGTTTGGCGAAGTGGTGAACTGCGTCATTCTAAAAGGTGGATCTGGCGGCATTTCGTACGACTTTGTTCACTGGCAGACCGGAAAACGCGTCGGATCGTGGAATGGGTACAAAGTCGAAATGGATTAGACTGCCCAGCGTGGCTATGCTTATTCTTCGCACAAGCGCGGCTTTCCTCGTATTCGCTTGGGTACTTTGTGTGTCAGTCTTTGCAGGGGAGTTCGTCGGTCCCGTTACCAGCGTCCTCGACGGCGACACCCTCGAAGTCCTGCACAGTGGGAAGCCTGAACGCATTCGCTTGAATGGCATCGATTGTCCAGAGAAAAGGCAACCGTTCGGGAAGAAGGCCAAGCAGTTTACATCGTCTCTTGTCTTCGGTAAGGAAGTCACGGTTCAACCGTTACGAAAGGACCGACATGGGCGCACAGTCGGTAATGTGATCTTGTCCGATGGGACCAATGTAAGTCGAGAGCTGGTCAAAGCCGGTCTAGCCTGGTGGTATCGACAATACTCGAAAGATGAAGCACTCGCCGCGCTGGAACTAGAGGCACACGAGGCAAAGCGGGGACTTTGGAGCGATCCAAACCCCATTCCACCGTGGGAACTTCGCCATCCATCGAAGAAACCGCACTCTCCCTCTCGCACAGAAATGTCTCCACCCTCCGATACGCTGACTCCCAATCAACCCATTGAGGCTCAAAAGACCGCTACGGTTATCATCGGTAATCGGAAGTCAGACATTTACCATCGGCCTGATTGCCCAAGCTATACCATGACGAAGCCACAGAACCGCGTGACATTCGAGAGTGTGGATGCAGCAGAAGCCGCAGGCTACCGCCTAGCTAGAAACTGCCCTTGAACGAGTTGCCAAGCTTACAGAAATACTATCTCTCAATCACCCAGCTTAGGCTGTCCGCCTTTTCTGAAGCCGCAATTCCACGCGAATCGTAGGGGAAAATAAGTTAAAACTCCCCTGCCCTCCACCAAATCTTCGCTAAAACTACCGGTTGTAGTCATTCTCCTTACAACCCGCCTTGACTGACTCTATACCTGCTCCCACTAGTTCACTGAACAATACAGGCCCCATGTCTCTCTCTCTCCGCTGATTCGCTTTGGCACTTCAACGTGGGCCTATGAAGGGTGGCAAGGACAGATTTATCAGCGGTCGTACGCGAAAACCACCTTTGCACGTGAATGTTTGGGCGAGTATTGCCAATACCTCCACAACGGCGAACCGCTCTTTCTGACGGTCGGCAACGATTCCACCTTCTACCGCCCACCCACGACGAACCAGCTTGGCCACTATCTCAAGCAGATTCCAGAAGACTTCGAGATGTGTTTCAAGGTCTGGGAAGAAATTACCATTCCACGTTTTGCGAATCACGTTCGCTACGGTCCCAAGGCCGGACAACCGAATCCTCGTTTTCTCGACGCAAGGCTGTTCAATGATCTGGTTCTGGCGCCATACCGTGAAGCCAAATTCGAGCCGCACATGGGGCCGTTCCTTTTTGAGTTTCAGAGGCACGGCCTGACCAGCGAGGAGTTCTGCGCGAGACTTGATCAATTTTTCAGAGAAATCCCCCAGGACTTTCACTATGCGGTCGAGATCCGCAATGCCGGCTTGCTCGGGCCGGACTATCGGAAGGTCTTAGAGAGCCACAGTGTGGCGCACGTCTACAACCACTGGTCCTACATGCCACCGTTGCTGCAACAACACACACGGATGGAAGAAAGTTTCACAGCCCCGTTTATCGTGATCCGCCTACTCACGCCACTGAACATGAGCTACGAAGCAGCCAAGAAACGAGCGGCACCCTATAATAAAATCGTGGGAGTGTTGCCTCAGATGCGGAAAGAAACCGTAACCCTCATCAAGCAGGCTGTGGGAGAAAACCGACGTGCCTATGTGTTGGTGAACAATCGATCGGAAGGCAATGCGCCACTCACAGTACAAGCACTCGTAAGCCACCTACGCCATGAAGAATAACGGTAATGTGAGACCCATTATGCAGGACTGATAATCGCCTCTCCATCCGGCTTGGCGTCATCGATGAATACACGTCGCCCCTCAACCCTCAATCGGCCTTCGGCAAAGAGCTGCACGGCGCGGGGATAGATCTTGTGTTCTTGCACGAGGATTCTAGCAGCAAGTGTGTCGGACGTGTCATCGTCGAGGATCGGCACGGCTGCTTGGATAATGATTGGGCCTTCATCCACGCCTTCCGTGACGAAATGCACCGTACAGCCCGCCAATTTGCAACCCCAATCAATGGCCTTCTTCTGCACGTCCAATCCTGGAAATGACGGCAATAGTGAGGGATGAATGTTCATCATCCGATTAACGTAGGCACTCACCAGCACTGCCGTGACGATTTTCATGTAACCTGCGAGCAAGACGAGTTCGACATTATGTTGCTGAAGTACTTCCAGCAATGATCGGTCGTAGGCTTCACGGCTGTCCGGCCGTCCGGCAAATGGCTTCGGATCGACGAACAGATCATTGA
>CXWL01107312.1_pt1 | contig 20506 bp, 13 predicted proteins | sample 590931 | NCBI WGS metagenome assembly CXWL01 (sample SAMEA3498368, study PRJEB10139) | groundwater metagenome | biome: water well; material: biofilm material | place: Germany | collected 2015-04-27 | reverse complement strand
CCGTGTACACGCCTTTGGTGGCCTCTTAGCGCCCATTTCGTCTGGGTTTGTACGCCTGATTCCCCCCGCCGGTGAACAACTAAAATGGGGGGCTTTATGAAAAAGTTGCCGGCGTTTCTGAATACTCCTGCGAGAGTGCTGATCGCGGTGGGGGCGCTCATACTGATGGGCGAGTTTTTGATCATGTTGCTGATCGAAAGCATCCATACCACCCTCCTGCCGGATGTGTTTCTGGGAAAGTTGGCCTTTGAATTCCTCGATCCCATCGTGCTCACCGCAATTGTTTCCCCCGCCCTCTATATTCTGGTCTTCAAGCCGATGCGCGCCCAGCAGGTCGAACTCGAAGTCGCGCGCAAGAAAATCGAGCAGGCGCACCAGGAATGGATGGCCGCGCTGGATGCGGTAAACGATCCGATCTTCCTGCACGACAAGGAATTTCGCATCCTGCGTTGCAACAAGGCTTACCAGCGATGTGCCGGAATTCCGTTCCATGAAATCATCGGCCAGCTTTACTACGAAGTCTTCCCGAAAAACCATGCGCCGATGTCCTGCTGCCTGCGGGCGATGGAAAAAGAAGAAGAAGAAGAAGAAGAAGAAATGGCGGTCGGTGGCTCGATCTACCGCTCGCGCTCCTTCTCCATCCATGACGAGCAGGGTGTTCATCTTTACTCCATACATATTCTCGAAGACATCACCGAAAGCAAACAGACACAGGCTGCGTTCCGTGCCCTCGTTGGAGACGCAGCGGCGAACGTCGGGGCGGCGTTTTTCCATGAAACGGTACGCAGCTTGAGCGCATGGCTTGGCGTGGAGTGTGTCATCATCGGTGAAATAGTGGATGGAAACAGGGTGCAGGCTCTGGCCATGCAACTCGACGGCAAGGCAATTGAACACTACGAATACGCCCTGCCAGGCACCCCATGCGAAAGCGCCACAGAGAAGGGTTACTGCGAATACCATGAAGGGGTCATTCAGTTGTTTCCAACGGATAAAGACCTGGTGGACATGGGCGCAGAAGCCTATGTCGGCATACCGGTACGGAACAGTAATGGCAAGGTCAACGGCATACTCTGCGCCATCGCGCGGCACAAACTTGCTCTGCCACCGATGACACGGGGAGTGTTTGAAATCATCGCCGCCAGGGCGGGAACGGAGATCGGGCGCAAGCAGGCGGAAGAGAAATTGCGGGAGACCCGTGACTATCTGGAAAATCTGTTTAACCATGCGAATGCGCCGATCATTGTATGGAACCCTTCATACCGGATCACCATGTTCAACCATGCCTTTGAGCACCTGACCGGTCGGGATGCCAACGAGGTCATCGGCAAGCAGATCGACATCCTCTTTCCTGCCGACCGCAAGGATGAAGCACTGTTCCATATTTATCAGACCAAAGCAGGCGAACGCTGGGAAACGGTTGAGATACCGATACTGCATTCGAGCGGGGAGGTCAGAACGGCTTTGTGGAACTCCGCAACGCTTTATTCGGCTGACGGAAAGAACGTAGTGGCCACCATGGCGCAGGGGCAGGACATCACCGAGCGCAAACGGGCGGAAGCCCAGCTTGCCGGACAGATCGAGGAACTGCGCCGCTGGCACGACATCACGCTGGGACGGGAGACGCGCGTCCTTGACCTCAAGCACGAGGTGAACGAATTGCTGGGATCGGCCGGATCGCCGCCGCGTTACCCCTGTGCGGAAGATGACCCGCAGCAGAAATGAACCTGGGAAAAGTAGTTGGCGGGGGTAGGTGCGAATTCATTCGCACATGTTTGTGTAGGGCCGGATTTATACCAAAGGCAGGCAATCCACTGTCCGGCTTGCCGGACGTGGAATTGACACTCCGACCATGGGCGAATACCCAAGGGTACAAGAACCTCTTCGAGGTGAATTCGCCCCTACAAATGCAGGTGAATGAATTGCCGGGACAGCCTGGCCGGTCCAGACGGTTGTGTCCCTGTGACGTCAAAAAGGAAACATGATGAAAGGTTTCAGCAATCGACCCAACAGCATTGCCGTCCTGCTTCTGGTCGCTCTACTACTCATCGCCGCCATCGGCGAGCTGGCTCACCTGTTTCTGCCGACCGTGAGTTGGGCGGCAGTGCCCTTCCACTCAACTATCGAGGCGCTGGGAGCGCTGTCCGCCATGGCGCTGGCCGCATTTCTCCTCATGATGCGACGAGGCCGGAATGACCTGGCCCGCTATACCTGGGTTTCGTCCGGGCTGATCGGTATGGGTCTGCTCGACGGCTTCCACGCTTCAGTGCTGCCGGGCCACGGCTTTGTCTGGCTGCACAGCACGGCCACGCTGGCCGGCGGCGTTTTGTTCGCCCTCGTCTGGCTGCCGGAACGCTTCGCCCGCTCCCGCTGGGCCGGGGCGCTGCCGTGGGGAGTGGCGATTGCCGCCGCGATCTTCGGGGCGCTGTCGGTCGCCTTCCGGCCCATGTTCCCGGTAATGCTCATCGAGGGTGAGTTCACCGCCGCCGCCAAAATCATCAATTTCCTCGGGGGACTCTTCTTTCTCGCGGCGACGGTGCGTTTCAGCCTCCGATACCAGGCGAATAAAACCGGCGACGATCTTCTGTTTGCCAGCCTGTGCCTGCTGTTCGGCGCGGCTGGCGTGCTGTTCCTGTTGTCCGCGCCGTGGCAAGCCGATTGGTGGCTGTGGCATTTCGTGCGACTGGGTGCCTATTTCATTGCCCTGGGATACGTGTTCATGGTTTTCCGGCGGGGTGAGGGTGAACTGGCCGCCACCAAAAACGAACTGGAAGCAAAGGTCGTCGAACTGAGCCACGCCAACCAGGCTTTGCAGGCTGAAATCAACGAGCGCAAACGTAAAGAAGGTGAATATCACACCCTCATTCAGACCTCGCTCGATGGTTTCTTTATCAATGATTTCTCCGGACGAATTCTGGATGTGAATGAGGCACTCTGCCAGATGCTGGGGTACACGCGCGAAGAACTGCTGCGCATGAGCATCCCGGATATCGAGGCTTCCGAATCGTCCGAAGAGACCGCCGCCCACATTCAAAAGATCATCCGCACCGGTAGCGACCGGTTTCAGACCCGGCATCGGCGCAAGGATGGCGCGCTCATTGACGTGGAGGCCAGCGCCCAGTATGTCGCGGAACTGGGCGAACGTTTTTTCGCCTTCATCCGCGACATCACCGAGCGCAAGCTGCTGGAACAAACCCAAGCCCGACTGGTGGCAATCCTCGAAGCTACGCCCGATTTTGTCGGTTTTGCTGATGCCAAAGATACCCATATACTTTTCATCAACAAGGCTGGTCGAAAGATGACGGGCTTGAGTGAAGGCGAGGATGTCACCAAGTTAAAAATCGCCGACGTTCATCCGGAGTGGACGAACAAAATGTTCAACGATGAGATCATTCCCGCCGCCATTCGCGATGGCAAATGGGTGGGTGACGGTGCCTTCCTCAACCGCAACAACGGGCGTGAAATCCCTGTAGCGATGGTGTTGCTCTCTCACAAAGCACCGAGCGGCGAAATAGAAATTTTTTCCACCATCTCGCGCGACATCACCGAACGCAAACGTGCCGAACAAGAAATCCGCCAACTCAACGCCGAGCTGGAGCAACGCGTCATCCAGCGCACCGCTCAGCTTCAGGCGGCCAACGCTGACCTGGAAGGCTTCAGCTATTCGGTGTCCCACGATCTGCGCGCCCCGCTGCGCGCCATTGACGGTTTTTCCTCCATGCTGCGCGAGGACTATGCCCCCAAATTGGATGAGGAAGGCCAGCGCCTGTTCAAGGTGGTGAGCGACAATGCGCAGAAGATGGGACAACTGATCGACGACATTCTGGCCTTCTCGCGCGCCGGTCGTGCCGAGTTGCATCTGACATCGCTCGACATGAATGCGCTGGTGCAACAGGTGTGGCAGGAACTCGAACCCCAGCGGGCGGGACGCGTTATCGAATTAAGAATGGCGGATTTGCCAAGCACCCACGGTGACCCTAGCGCTATACACCAGGTGCTGCAGAACCTGCTCGCTAACGCGGTGAAATTTACGCGCGGGCGCGAAGCGGCGGCGATCAAGGTAGAGAGTCACCGCGAGGGTGAGGAGAACATTTATACCATCCGCGACAATGGCGCCGGTTTCGACATGGATTATGTTGGCAAGCTGTTCGGCCTGTTCCAGCGCCTGCACGGCATGGAGGAATTCGAGGGCACCGGCGTGGGGCTGGCCATCGTCAAGTGCTTCATTATGAAACACGGCGGGCGGGTGGGGGCGGAAGGCAAACCGGGAGAAGGGGCAACGTTCTGGTTTACCCTTCCGGCAGAGGTACAATCGACCCAGAAAACGTAGGTAGGTGCGAATTTATTCGCGCGGGATGTTCGGAAAATGGGCGGGCGATTGAAATCGCCCCTACAAATGCGGTTATGTAGGTGCGAATTCACCTCGAAGAGGTTCTTCTACCCTTGGGTATTCGCACAAAAATAAATAAGGAGTCTGATCATGGTCACAAACAAGGCGGTTGATATTTTGCTGGTGGAGGACAATCCCACCGATGCGGAGCTAACCCTGCACGTGCTAAAGAAACACAATCTCGCCAACAACGTGGAATGGGTCAAGGATGGGGCGGCGGCGCTGGATTTCCTGTTCATGCGCGGCGATTACGCGGCGCGGGGAAACTCCATACTGCGTGTGGTGTTGCTCGACCTGCGACTGCCCAAGGTGGACGGCTTGGAGGTGCTGAAACAGATGCGGGCGGATGAATCTACCCGCCTGATCCCGGTGGTGGTAATGACCTCATCCAAGGAGGAACGGGACATCGTGGCCAGCTACCAACTCGGCGCCAACAGCTTTGTTTCCAAGCCGGTGGCGTTCGAGGAATTCGCCAAGACCGTGGCGGATCTGGGGCTGTACTGGATGCTGGTCAATCGGGTTGCACCGGCTGTGGAGTGACATGATGCTAAAAAAAGCAGTTGGCGGTTATGTAGGTGCGAATTCATTCGCACAATCGGTTATGTGCGAATGAATTCGCACCTACAAATGCAGTCCGGCGCTGTAAAGTTGACGCAGCCACTGCGCATCCTGCTGCTGGAAGATAGTCCGACCGACGCCGAACTCAACGAGCACATGCTGCGCAAGGCGGGTATCGAATTCGACTCGTTACGTGTGGATACGCGGGATACGTTCATCCGGGCGCTTGAAGAATTCTGTCCCGACATCATCCTGTCAGACTACAAGCTGCCCGATTTCGACGGCATGGCCGCGCTGGAAATAGTGCGGCGCGTCCATCCGGAAATACCGGTGATTATGGTCACCGGTGTGCTTTCCGACATCGATGCGGTGGAGTTGATCCACGCGGGCGCCAGAGATTACGTGCTGAAAGACCGGCTGGCGCGGCTGGCGACCGCCGTGCAGCGGGCGCTGTCGGTAGAGCAAGGCATACGCGCGCGCAAGATGGCTGAGGAGAAATTCCGCAAGATTACCGAGTCGGCGCAGGACGCCATCATCATGATGGGGGCTGATCAGCGCATCTCGTTCTGGAACGCCGCCGCCGCGAGAATTTTTGGTTATACCGCTGCCGAGGCAATGGGGCAGGAACTGCATATCCTGATTACGCCGACAGCGGCACACGCCAAATTTTCCCAAGCCTTCCCGCATTTTCAGGAAAGCGGCGAGGGGGCGCTCATCGGCAAAATAACCGAGGTCACTGCATTACGCAAAGGCGGCGAAGAGTTTCCGGTCGAGCTGTCCATTTCAGCGACGCAATTCGGCGGCCAGTGGCACGCCATCAGCATCGTGCGCGACATCACCGGACGCAAGCAGACAGAGGCAAAAATTCTTTCGACGCAGGTTGAGTTGCAGGGGCTGCTAGTCGCTGCCAACCAATCACGCCGGGCGATGCTGAGTGTGATCGAAGACCAGAAGCGGGCGGAGAAAGCACTGCACGAGAGCGAGGAAAAATTCCGCAACATCAGCGAGTCGGCACAGGATGGCATCATCATGATGGCGGATAAGCGCATCTCATTCTGGAACGCGGCAGCCGAACGCATTTTTGGCTATACGGCGGCGGAGGCACTGGGGCAGGAAATGCATGCGCTGATCACCCCCCCAGCGGCGCACGCCGCGTTCGAAAAGGCTTTCCCGTATTTTCAGCAAAGCGGCGAGGGGCCAATCATCGGCAAACTGATCGAGGTCAGCGCGCTGCGCAAAGGCGGCAAGGAGTTTCCGGTCGAGTTATCCGTTTCCGCGACGCAATTTGGCGGGCAGTGGCATGCCATCGGCATCGTGCGCGACATCACCGAACGCAAGCGTACAGAAAATGCGCTGCATCATCTGAACCGTGCGTTGAAGACCCTGGGCACAGTAAACCACGCGCTGGTGTATGCGACCAACGAGGAGGTGCTGCTGCATACCGTATGCCACGCGATAGCGGAGGACGGTTATCAACTGGCATGGGTGGGTTATGCGCAGCACGATGTGAACAAAACCATCAAAGTGATGACGCCCGTGGGTCACGAGGCAGGATACCTGGAGATGCTGGGCATGACTTGGGCCGACAACGAACACGGCCAAGGACCTTGCAGTCAGGCGGTGCGCAGCAGCACTACGCAGATATGCCAAAACATCCTGAGCGACCCGAATTTTTGCGTCGCCTGGCGAAACGAAGCGCTCAAGCGTGGTTACGCTTCCATCATTTCGCTGCCGCTGGCGAGCGAGGAAGGCGTGTTCGGCGTCCTATGCGTTCATGCCGCCGAGACGGATGCGTTTACGGTCGGAGAAATCAGCTTGCTTGAGGAAATGGCGGCGGACCTGGCTTTCGGGGTATCGATGCTCCGTTTGAGGCTGGAGCGCGACCGCGCGATGAAGCAGAGCCAGAACTATTTAGGCGGGCTACGCGACAGTCTGGAAGAGACGGTGCGGGCGATTGCGTTAACGGTCGAAATGCGCGATCCCTACACCGCCGGGCATCAGCGCCGAGTGGCCGATCTGGCTACGGCCATCGCCAAACAGTTGGGGCTGCCTGATGAACAGGTGCATGGCATCCATCTTGCCGGGGTGGTGCATGACCTCGGGAAGATCAACATCCCAGCCGAAATATTGAGCAAGCCCGGGAAAATTACCGATCTGGAATTCAGCCTCATCAAAATCCATCCTCAAGCAGGCTATGACATTCTCAAGGATATCAACTTCCCCTGGCTGATCGCGCAGATGGTGTTGCAACACCATGAGCGACTGGATGGTTCCGGCTATCCGCAAGGTCTCAAGGGTGACGCCATCCTGCTCGAAGCGCGCATCCTCGCCGTGGCCGACGTGGTCGAGGCGATGTCGTCGCACCGGCCTTATCGTCCCGGCTTGGGGATAGAAGTTGCGCTGGCGGAAATCACCAAACAACGCGGCATTTATTTCGACCCGTCCGTGGTGGATGCGTGCCTGGCGGTGTTCCGCGAGCAGCATTACTCATTCAATAGCTGACGTTAGGGAACCTCTAAAAATTCAGATTTTGTCATTCCGGCGAAGGCCGGAATCCAGTGTTTTCAATAGGCTGGGCACCGGCCTTCGCCGGTGTGACGAATTTTTAGAGGTTCCCGTTACATTAAGTCGTTAAAAATTGGAAGTTCAATTGCCCGGCTATTCGTTTCATGCTGAATAGTGAGCCAGTTACTTTCGAATCTCAAACGGCTGGTTTGTCTCGGCACCAGCCCTTAAACTGAGCGACATCACCATGGTATTTCGACCTTGCTAATGCGCCTCATCCCAATTCCCCCCCTCACCCAACCCAACTTCCAGCGGCACCTTCAACTCGGCCACATTGCACATCAACTCACGCACCTTCTCTTTCACAAGAGCCAATTCCCCTTGCGGCACTTCCAGCACCAGTTCGTCGTGCACCTGCATAATGAGCTTACTCTGTAGCTGCTCTTTCTCCAGCCAAACCTGCACCGCGATCATCGCCAGCTTGATGAGGTCGGCTGCCGTGCCCTGCATCGGGGCATTGATGGCCGCGCGTTCGGCGGCTTGGCGGCGCATACCGTTCGCGCCGTTGATCTCCGGCAACCACAACCTGCGCCCGAACCAGGTTTCCACGAAACCCTGACTCTTCGCCTGCTCGCGCGTGCTGTCCATGTATTGCTTGACGCCGGGATAGCGCGCGAAGTAAAGGTCGATGTATTGCTGCGCGGCTCCACGCTCGATGTCGAGTTGCGAAGCAAGGCCGAATGCGGACATGCCGTAAATCAGCCCGAAGTTGATGACCTTGGCGTAGCGGCGCTGCTCGCTGCTCACCGCGTCGAGCGCGACACCGAACACTTCGGCAGCAGTGGCACGGTGGATGTCTTCGCCGTTGGCGAAGGCTCTGAGCAGGCCTTCATCGCCGGACAGGTGCGCCATGATGCGCAACTCGATCTGCGAATAGTCCGCCGAGACGATGCGCGATCCGGCAGGCGCGATAAACGCTTCGCGGATGCGGCGTCCTTCCGCTGTGCGCACCGGGATGTTCTGCAGGTTGGGATCGCTGGAGGCCAGGCGCCCGGTCACCGCCACCGCCTGCGAATAGCTGGTGTGCACGCGCCCGGTCTTGGCGTTGACCATCTGCGGCAACTTGTCGGTATAAGTGGATTTGAGTTTCGCCATGCCGCGATATTCCAGCAGCAATTTCGGCAGCGGGTAATCCAGTGCCAGTTCCTGCAATACCTCTTCGTCGGTGGAAGGCGTGCCGCTCGGGGTTTTCTTCTTCACCGGCAACCCGAGTTTGTCGAACAGAATTTCCTGTATCTGTTTCGGCGAATTCAGGTTGAACGGTTGTCCTGCCGCCTCAAATGCCTGCGCCTCGATAGCCATCAATTTCCCGCCCAGCTCGTGGCTCTGTCTTGCCAACTTGCCGCTGTCGATCAACACACCGTTGCGCTCCATTCTGAACAACACCTCGCGCACCGGCAGCTCAATATCTCGATATACCGCATGCAGACGGCCTTGCAACTGGGGTGAAAGCGTTTGATGCAGTTGCAAAGTGATATCGGCATCTTCCGCCGCGTAACGCGTGGCGGTGTCGAGATCAACCTGATCGAAACCGATCTGCTTGGCACCCTTGCCCACCACGTCGGCATAGCTGACCGTCGAAAGACCAAGATGGCGCAGCGCCAGATTCTCCATGTCGTGCGGCTTGTGGCTTTCCAGCACATAGGATTGCAGCAGCGTGTCCTCACTGATGCCCGCCAGCGCGATGCCGTGGTTGGCGAAAATGTGCTGGTCGTATTTAAGGTTCTGCCCCAGCTTCTTGTGCTGCGCGCTCTCCAGCCACGGCTTGAGTTTCAGCAACGCGTGCTCGCGACTGAGCTGTTCCGGTGCACCGGGGTAATGGTGTGCCAAGGGCAGATAGGCAGCGTGATGTGTTTCGATGCAGAACGAGATGCCGACCATTTGCGCAGTCATCTCATCGAGGCCGGTGGTCTCGGTGTCTACGCTCACTAACGGTGCTGCCATCAACTTGTGCAGCCATGTGTCGAGCTGTGCATCGGTGAGGATGGATTCGTAGTTGGAGGTGTCGTTGACGGTGGTGGGCAAAACGGGTTGCTCGAATTGTCGCGAATCGGATGCTGGAGCGCTTTCTTTCTTGGCTGGCACTGTACCTGCGACTTCGCGCAGCCCCCGCAAGGGGAACGCCGCGTGGTGTCCAACAGCTCCGCCGTTGACCTCGCGCAGCCAACTCTTAAATCCGAAGCGCTCGAACAACTCACACATCTTCGCGTCGTCCGCCGCAGGCGCGGCCAACTCGTCGAACTTCCTGTCCAGCGCCACATCGCACTTCACCGTGACCAAGCGGCGGCCTTGCGGCAGCCAATCGCGTGCGGCACGCAGGTTGTCGCCGACCACGCCGCCGATCTCGGCTGCATGCGCAATGAGATTATCCAACGTGCCGTACTGCGCCAGCCATTTGACCGCCGTCTTCGGGCCGCATTTGCTCACCCCCGGCACGTTGTCCACCGCATCGCCCACCAGCGTCAGATAATCCACGATGCGTTGCGGCGGCACGCCGAATTTGGCCAACACGCCAGCTTCGTCCAGCACTTCGTTGCTCATGGTATTGACCAGCGTTACGTGCGCGTTGACCAATTGCGTGAGGTCTTTGTCGCCGGTGGACACGATGCAGCGCACGCTGTGTTGTGACGCCTGTTGCGCCAGCGTGCCGATGACGTCATCCGCCTCCACACCGTCGATCATCAGGATGTTCCAGCCCGCTGCCGCAACCAGTTCATGCAGCGGCTCGATCTGTGCGCGCAAATCGTCCGGCATGGACGGGCGATGCGCCTTGTATTCTGGATACCAGTCATCGCGGAACGTCTTGCCCTTCGCATCGAACACGCAGGCGCTATAATCCGCCGGGTAGTCGGTGCGCAGTTTGCGCAGCATGTTGAGCACGCCATAGATGGCACCGGTCGGCTCACCGTTGGGGCTGCGCAGATCCGGCATGGCGTGGAAGGCACGATACAGGTAAGACGAGCCGTCCACCAACAACAGGGTTTTCATCATTTAGGGGTCCGAAATGAACAACGATTTGCAACTGCCGCCCGCACAAGCACCCGAGTTGATGCATTCGAAGGAGTCGTGGCGGGTATTCGGCATTATGTCAGAATTCGTCTCGGCGACTGAGCGTCTGCGTGACATTCATCCGGCGATCAGCCTCTTCGGCAGCGCGCGCACGCCGCACGACCATCCCTATTACAAGCTCGCCGAAGAGATCTCGCGCTTGCTGTCGGATGCCGGTTTCTCGGTCATTTCCGGCGGCGGACCCGGCATCATGGAAGCTGCCAACAAGGGCGCGTTCTATGGCAAATCGCCCAGCGTCGGTTTGAACATCCAGTTGCCGCACGAGCAGCACAATAACCCGTACCAGAACATCAGCCAGACCTTCCATCATTTCTTCACGCGCAAGGTGATGTTCGTCAAATTCGCCAGTGCCTACGTGGTGATGCCCGGCGGTTTCGGTACGCTGGACGAGTTGATGGAAGCACTGACCTTGGTGCAGACCGGCAAGACACGGCGCATGCCGGTGATTCTCGTCGGCAGTAAATTCTGGGGCGGCATGGTGGAGTGGTTCAAGACCATTCTGCTGGAAGAGAAGATGATCAGCCCAAATGACTTGGACTTGATCCAGGTCATCGACGAGCCGGAACAAGTAGTGGCTGCCATCTTCAAACACTATGAAACGCGCGGCTTCGAACCTTCCGCGGCCGAGCGCGAGTTACAGCTTAATTTGTAGCAAGTATCGGATAGAATCCACCCATACGCTTCGACTGGAAAACATAATGCGCCTACTCTCTCTGCTATTCCTCGCCTGCCTGAGCTGCGGCGCTTATGCCGCACAGCCTTCTGCCGCTGAAAAAATCCAGCCTCCGCTGCGCGTGGACGCAAACGAACCGGTGGACGAGCCCCAGGTGACGATCACCAGAGATGCGGCGCAAACCGTCGAGGAATTCCGCGCGAATGGCAAGCTCTACATGATCAAGATCACACCCAAACACGGCGTGCCTTATTACCTGGTGGATGACCGCGGCGATGGCAAATTCGCCCGCCAGGAAAGTCTGGACTCCGGCCTGCGTGTTCCACGCTGGATTATTAAGAGCTTCTGAGTCGAGACTGCGCGCATGGCTGTATTTACCCGTGTATCTGAGGCAGACATCACTGCCTGGCTGTCCCATTATTCCCTGGGTTCGTTGCTGGATTTGCAGGGCATTCCCGCCGGGATTGAAAACACCAACTATTTTGTCACCACCAGCAACGGGCGCTTCGTGCTGACCCTGTTTGAAAAACTTACAGCGGACGATCTGCCGTTTTATCTCAACTTGATGTCGCACCTGGCGCGCCATGGCATTCCCTGCCCCGCGCCCGTGGCCGATCACAACAATTGTTTGCTGGGTAAACTGAACGGCAAGCCTGCCTGCATTGTCAGCCGACTCTCGGGCAAATCAGTGATGCAACCCAGTGCGGCGCAGTGCGCGGCAGTCGGCGCTATGCTGGGACAGATGCACTGCGCCGGACAAAGTTTTGACGGCCGCATGGTCAACCCGCGCGGCGCGGCTTGGCGCGCCGAAGCCGCACGGCAGGTGAAAAAGTTTCTACCCGTGCCGGATGCGGCGCTGCTGGAAAGCGAAGTTGCCTTGCATGCAGCCCAGCCGGTGAGCGATCTTCCGCGCGGTGTAATTCATGCCGACCTGTTTCGCGACAACGTATTGATGGACGGCGAACGCGTCGGCGGACTGATTGATTTCTATTTTGCCTGCACTGACGCGCTGCTTTACGATGTCGCCATCACCGTCAACGATTGGTGCGTGAGCGCTGAAGGCAGGCTGGATACAGAACACGCGCGTGCCATGCTGAATGCCTACCACGCTGCACGCCCTTTTACTCCGGCCGAGTCCAAAGCCTGGTCGCTGACCCTGCGCGTGGCGGCCTTGCGCTTCTGGATCTCACGCCTGTTCGACCGGCACCTGCCGCGTAACGGCGAGATGGTGCATGCACACGACCCGGAACAATTCAAACGCATTCTGCAGCATCATATCGATGCGACAAACCCCGTTTGGCTATAAGAGAAGACGAAATGGAAATCCGAAAATTGAATGCCGCACGCGGCTGGATCTGGATCAAGCAGGGCTACCAGCTCATCATGCTCAGCCCGCTATTGAGTGTCACCACTGCCTTGATCTGCGCATTGGGCATCTTCTTGGCTCTGCTGGTTCCGCTCATCGGCCCTTTGCTGGCGATCGTGCTCCTGCCTATCCTGCTGGCCGGATATATGCGCATCTGCCGCGCACTGGAAGAAGAGCAGGAAGTTGAACTGGCGCAGATGATCGCCGGATTCAAACAGCACACCGCCAGCCTGATTTCGCTGGGCGCATTCCTGATGATGGGATTGCTGCTGGCCTCCGCAATCATGGTTTACCTGGGCGGAGATGCGCTCACCAAGCTCATGGAAGAAGTGCAGGCCACAGACAACCCGCAGGTGCTGGTTGAAGCGATCACTAATGCTGGCAGCGGTGCGGCCTTTGCCATCCTGCTTGGTTTTACGCTGGTGCTGTTTCTGATCGTGGCTTGGCAATATGCGCCCATGCTGGTGTTCTTCAGCGGTGTGCCGCCTTTTGTCGCACTGCGTGCCAGTTTCATCGGCACCATGCGCAATATTCTTCCGTACACGGTGTACAGCCTGATCATGCAGGTGATCGCGCTGATTCTGGGGATACTGCCGTTCGGTCTCGGCATGATCTTGTTGTTACCGCTGGGCCTGACTTCGCTTTACGTCAGCTATCGCAACATTTTCCCGTGGCTGGATGCACCAGTCGTGGCATCACCCGTTCCCGAAACGAACACACCGCGCTGATTCATTCGCGGGCGACGAATACCGCAACTTGGCATCAGATAGCGGTAAGCTTGGCATATTCCAGCGCCAGCCATTTGCTGCCCGCGCGTTTGAAGTTGACCTGCACGCGCCCCTGATTGCCGCTGCCTTCGGTATCCGTCACCACACCCTCGCCGAACTTTTGGTGGAACACACGCTGTCCGATCCGCCATATCACATTAGGCGCAGGCTGCGGCTTCTCCGTCGAGGCCCCTGCAAACGCGTTGACGTAACTGTTGGTCTCGAAACTGCTGGTCGTGAACGTCTTGCGCGCGCTGAAACGCGGCGTGAGCCAATGCAATAGCGCTTCCGGCAGCTCGCGCAGAAAACTTGACACCATGCCATAGTTGGTCTGCCCATGCAGCATGCGGCTCTGCGCAAAGGTGAGATACAGGCGGCGCCGTGCGCGGGTGATCGCCACGTACATCAGGCGGCGCTCTTCATCCAGTCCGCCGTCCACGTTCTGGCTGTTCTGGTGCGGAAACAATCCTTCCTCCAGCCCGGTGATGAACACGGTGTGGAACTCCAGCCCTTTCGCGGCATGCACCGTCATCAGGTGCAACGCATCTTCGCCGTCTCCCGCCTGATGCTCACCCGATTCCAGTGTGGCGTGAGTCAGGAAGGCGGTGAGGCTGTCGTCTTCGTTCTCGTGCACGAACAAGGTCGCCGCGTTGATAAGCTCGTTCAAGTTTTCCAGTCGCTCTTCCGCTTCGCGTTTCTTCGCGCCCGTCTCGTTCTGGTAATGCGCGGCCAAGCCGCTGTGTTGCAGCACATGATCCATAATTTCCGGTAGCGGCAAATTTTCCGTGGCGCTGCGCAACGATTCGATCAGTCCAACGAAGGCGGTGACTTTGCCACCCGCGCGTGCTGCAGCATCCCATAGCGTAGTCGAGTTCATCTTTGCCGCTTCCTGCAACTGCTCGATGCTGCGCGCACCAATGCCGCGCGTGGGGAAGTTGATGATGCGCAGCAGCGCGTTGTCGTCGTCGGTGTTCTCCATCAGGCGCAGGTAAGCCAGCGCGTGCTTGATTTCCTGGCGCTCGTAAAAGCGCAGCCCGCCGTACACGCGGTACGACAACCCGGCAGAAACCAGCGCATGCTCCAGCACACGCGACTGTGCGTTGGAACGATATAACAGCGCCATCTCGGTCAGGTTCACGCCTTCGCGTTTGAGCTGTTGTATCTCCTCGACGATGAATTTCGCTTCGTCCACATCGGTCGCTGCTTCATACGCGCGCAACTGCTCGCCACCGCTTTCCGAAGTCCACAGATTCTTGCCGAGACGATTGCGGTTGTTTGCTATAAGCGCATTGGCAGCATTGAGGATGTTGCCGTGCGAACGGTAGTTCTGCTCCAGCTTGATGACGTTCTCGACATGAAAATCTCGCAGCAATTCCTGCATGTTGCCCACATTCGCGCCACGGAAGGCGTAGATGGATTGGTCGTCGTCGCCCACCGCAAACAGTGCATTATTCTTTCCGGCCAGCAACTTCAGCCAGCGATATTGCAGCGGATTGGTATCCTGAAACTCGTCCACCAGGATATGTTTGAAACGCTCCTGGTAATGCTCGCGCAGTTGCTGGTTGCGCGACAGCAACTCGTAGCAGCGCAACAGCAGCTCGGAAAAATCCACCACGCCTTCGCGCTGGCATTGCGCATCGTATTCGGCGAACACCTCCACCTTGCGCCGCGTATAAGGATCGTAGGCTTCCACTTCATGCGCGCGCAGCCCCTGCTCCTTGCTAGAGCTGATGAAGCTCTGCATCTCGCGCGGCGGATACTTTTCATCATCCACGTTCATCGCCTTCATCAGACGCTTGATGGCGGAAAGCTGGTCGCCGGAATCGAGTATCTGGAAGGTCTGCGGCAGATTCGCCTCGCGGTAGTGCGCGCGCAACATGCGGTTGCACAGCCCGTGAAACGTGCCGATCCACATACCGCGCGTGTTGATGGGCAACATCGCCGACAAGCGCGTCACCATTTCTTTTGCCGCCTTGTTGGTGAAGGTCACCGCGAGGATACCGTGCGGACTCACCGCACCCGTACTGATGAGCCATGCGATGCGCGTGGTCAGCACGCGCGTCTTGCCGCTGCCCGCTCCTGCCAGGATCAGTGCGGATCGTGCGGGCAGTTCGACGGCGGCTCGTTGTTCTGGATTGAGACCTTGCAGCAGATTCATCACTTTCCCAATAAAAACGGGGAATCAAGCCATGCCTGATTCCCCGTATATTTTATTGCGTTTTTCTTACTTCTTTTGCTTCTCGATCATGTCGTGCATGATCGGCGCGAGGATGATTTCCATCGCGTGGCTCATCTTGCCGCCGGGCACCACCAGTGTGTTGGCGCGGGACATGAAAGAATTCGGAATCATGGTAAGCATGTAGGGGAAGTCCACGCCCTTGGGATCGCGGAAGCGGATGACCACGAAGCTCTCGTCCGGCGTCGGAATGTCGCGGGCGATGAAGGGGTTGGAGGTGTCCACTGTGGCCACGCGCTGAAAGTTGATGTGGGTGCGCGAGAACTGCGGGGTAATGTATTGGATATAGTCCGGCATGCGACGCAGGATGGTGTCTACGGTCGCTTCGGCAGAATAACCACGCTCTGCCTTGTCGCGGTGGATCTTCTGGATCCATTCCAGATTGACCACCGGCACCACGCCGATACCCAGATCGACATATTTGGCTGCATCGTACTTGTCATTCTTCGCCAAACCGTGCAGACCTTCGTAGAACAGCAGGTCGGAATCTTTCTCAATATCTTCCCACGGGGTGAACACGCCGGGCTTGAGGTCGGCCAGGTTGAAGTGTTTGTTGTGATCCGTGGCTTCGGTGTCGCTGTGGACGTAGTAACGGCGTTTGCACATGCCGGTATCGCCATAGACCTTGAACATCTCTTCGATCTTGTCGAAGTGGTTGGCTTCCGGACCGAAGTGGCTGAATGAGTGGTTACCGGCTTTGGCCGCTTCGGCAGCGGCAGCGCGGAACGCCATGCGATCCAGACTGTGCAGGCTGTCGCCCTCGATGACCGCAGCGTGGATCTTTTCACGACGGAAAATGTTCTCAAACGCGCGCTTGACGGTGGTGGTGCCTGCGCCGGACGAACCGGTGACGGCGATGACGGGGTGCTTTGCGGACATAACGATCTCTCCTGAACGATTATGAATAAATTTTTGGTGGGCGATTTTAACCCAGTTTTGCCGCCTAGCGCGAGGCGCTTGGATTTTCCGTGCCCAATGCACCATTCAGCCGCGCCGTCCGCCTTTTCAGTTCGGCTTGTGCGCCACACACAGGGCAACAAAATGTATTTCTCGTGGTACCCATCCTCTTTCCTTCAATGCGCGAGGATGTCATGTTGCCGCTATAATGCCGAACCCGCAAATTTCTGCACTAGCTCACTGAAACATGCAAGCAAACTATTCACCCAAAGACATCGAATCCGCAGCGCAACGGCAATGGGAGACCGCTCAAGTTTTCCGTGCGCGCGAAGACAGCCCGAAACCGAAATATTATTGCCTGTCGATGTTCCCTTACCCTTCGGGCAAGTTGCACATGGGCCATGTGCGCAACTACACCATCGGCGATGTGCTGAGCCGCTACCACCACATGAAGGGTTACAACGTGATGCAGCCCATGGGCTGGGACGCGTTCGGCCTACCCGCCGAGAACGCCGCGATGGCCAACAACGTGCCGCCCGCCGCATGGACCTATTCCAACATCGAGTACATGAAACAGCAGTTGAAGTTGCTGGGGCTAGGCGTCGACTGGTCGCGCGAAGTCACCACTTGCAAGCCGGACTATTACCGCTGGGAACAATGGCTGTTCACGCGCCTGTTCAAGAAAGGCGTCATCTACAAGAAGACCGCTTCGGTGAACTGGGACCCGGAGGACAACACCGTGCTGGCGAACGAGCAGGTCATCGACGGGCGCGGCTGGCGCAGCGGCGCGCTGGTGGAGAAACGCGACATCCCGATGTATTTCTTCCGCATCACGCAATATGCAGAAGAACTGCTCACCGACCTCGACACGCTTTCCGGCTGGCCGGAGCAGGTGAAGACCATGCAGCGCAACTGGATCGGCAAGAGTTATGGCGTGCGCTTTGCGTTTGAAATCCCCGACGAAGTCGGGATATCTCTTCCCTCTCCCAACGGGGGAGGGATTGAGGGTGGGGGAACGCCCGCCAATAAGCATCTACTCTGGGTCTATACCACCCGTGCAGACACCATCATGGGTGTCACCTTCGTCGCTGTGGCTGCCGAGCATCCATTGGCAACGCGCGCCGCACAGGGCAATGCAGCACTTGCCGAGTTCATCGAAGAATGCAAACACGGTGGTGTAGCCGAAGCCGACATCGCCACGATGGAAAAGAAAGGCATGGACACCGGCCTCAAAGTCACCCACCCGCTGACCGGCAAACAAGTTCCGGTGTGGGTCGGCAACTATGTGCTGATGAGCTACGGCGAAGGTGCCGTGATGGCGGTTCCGGCGCACGACGAGCGGGATTTCGGCTTTGCCAAGAAATACGATTTGCCGATCAAGCAATCTATTGTAGAGAAGGGTAACGACACCCTCTCCCCTACCCCCTCTCCCGCAAGCGGGAGAGGGGAACCCTTCCCTCTTGCCTCTTCACCCTTCTCCACCGAAGCTTGGCAAGAGTGGTACGACACAAAGGATGGCGTGTGCGTGAATTCCGGCAAATACGATGGCCTGAATTACAACCAAGCCGTGGACGCCATTGCCGCCGACCTCGCCGCAAAAAGCTTGGGCGAAAAGAAAGTGCAGTTCCGCCTGCGCGACTGGGGCATCTCGCGCCAACGCTATTGGGGCTGCCCGATACCTATCATCCACTGCCCGACTTGCGGCGATGTGCCGGTAGCGGACGATCAACTACCTGTGGTGTTGCCGGAGAACGTGGTGCCGGATGGCGCGGGTTCGCCGCTGGCAAAGATGCCGGAATTCTACGAATGCACCTGCCCGCAATGCGGTGGCAAGGCGCGCCGCGAGACCGACACCATGGACACCTTCGTGGAATCGTCATGGTATTACGCGCGCTACGCCAGCCCGCAATGCACCACCGGCATGGTGGATAAAGCAGCCGCGCAACAATGGCTGCCGGTGGATCAATATATCGGCGGCATCGAGCACGCGATCTTGCATCTGCTATATGCGCGCTTTTTCCACAAGCTGATGCGCGACGAAGGCTTGGTGCAAGGCAATGAACCGTTCAGGAACCTGCTCACACAGGGCATGGTGGTCGCACCGACGTTCTACCGCGACTTGGAAGGCGGCAAGAAACTTTGGATCAACCCTGCCGATGTGGATGTTGAAGTCGATGCCAAAGGGCGCCCCATCGGCGCCAAGCTGAAAGCAGACGGCCAGCCCGTCATCATCGGCGGCACAGAAAAGATGGCGAAGTCGAAAAACAACGGCGTCGATCCGCAAGCCATCATCGACGCTTACGGTGCAGACACCGCGCGGCTGTTCATGATGTTCGCCGCCCCGCCCGATCAGCAACTGGAGTGGTCGGATGCGGGTGTGGAAGGTGCATTCCGATTCTTGCGCAGAATCTGGAATTTCGGCATGCGATTTAAGGAAGGTGGGGATCCCGTAATTGCCCCCCATCTGCTTGAAGTAACTCGCTTTGAAATACATTCAGTGCTGAAGCAAGCAAACTATGACATGGCTAAGCATCAGTTCAACACTGTCGCATCGGCAACAATGAAGATATTAAATGCGCTAGATCGTCTTGCTGGTGTTGATGACAAAGTCGTGCATGAAGGATTCTCGATTTTGTTGCGCCTGCTTTCCCCCATCACGCCACACATCGCTCAAACGCTATGGAAAGACCTGGGTTACGGCGACAGCATCCTCACCGCTCCCTGGCCTGAAGTAGATGAAGCCGCGCTGGTACAAGACGAGATCGAACTGGTCATTCAAGTGAACGGTAAGCTGCGCGGTAACTTGCGCGTGGCAAAGGATGCTGACAAAGCAAAACTGGAACAACTCGCGCTGGCACACGAAGCAGTACAGAAGCAACTCAACGGCGGCACGGCAAAGAAGGTCATCGTCGTGCCGGGGCGATTAGTCAATGTGGTGATCTGATGACGAAAACGATGCGCATTCTGTTACTCGCTACGACTCTGTCGCTAGCCGCCTGCGGCTTCCATTTGCGCGGCAGCAACCTCAAAGGCATCGAGTTCGCATTCAAATCGCTGTACCTGAGAGCACAAGGAGAAACGCCCTTCGTCGCCGATCTGCGCCGTGCGCTGTATGTCAACAAAGTCGCGCTGACCGGCACCTCCGACCAGTCTGAGCTGATCATGGAGGTGGTCTCGGAGCAGACCAGCAAACAGATCTTGTCGCTCTCTGGAAGCGGTCGCGTACAGGAATATCAACTGATCTACCGCGTCTCGCTACGTGCCTATGACAGCAAGCAGGTGGATTGGTTACCTGCAGAAGAGATCGTGCTGACGCGCATTTTGGCTTATGACGATGCGCAAGTGCTCGCCAAGGAGCAGGAGGAAGCACTGCTTTACAAGGACATGCGTTCTGATGCTGTGGCGCAAGCCGTGCGGCGTTTGAGTCGAGCCAAACCTCAATTGTGATGCGATGAAAATATCGACCGAGGATTTGCCGCATCATTTGTCCAAAGGGCTGGGATCACTGTATGTCATCCACGGCGAGGCGCTGTTGCTTGCCATCGAAGCGGCCGACGCCATTCGCATTGCGGCGCGTGAGGCGGGTTACAGCGAGCGCGAAGTGATCATCGTGGAGCAGCATTTCAAATGGGCGGAATTGCGCAACAGCGCACAGAGCATGTCGCTGTTCTCGTCGCGCAAGGTGGTCGATTTGCGCATCCCTTCCGGCAAGCCCGGTGTAGAAGGCGCGCAGGCGCTGCAAGACCATTGCGAAAATCTGAACCCGGACACACTCACTCTGATCTCGCTGCCGCGTATCGACGGCACCGCGATGAAGAACAAATGGTTCACCACACTGGAACAACACGGCATAGTCATCAGCGCCAACGAAGTCTCGCTCGCTGCGCTGCCCGCGTGGATCGCCGCACGGCTTAAGCGGCAAGGGCAATCCGCCGACGCCGACACGCTGGTGTTTCTGGCGCAGCGCGTGGAAGGCAATCTGCTCGCG
>CXWL01005428.1_pt2 | contig 20512 bp, 22 predicted proteins | sample 590931 | NCBI WGS metagenome assembly CXWL01 (sample SAMEA3498368, study PRJEB10139) | groundwater metagenome | biome: water well; material: biofilm material | place: Germany | collected 2015-04-27 | reverse complement strand
GGGATCGACCAGCAGGGCCGTTTCCCGAAAGGTGATCGCCCCCAAGTTTTCCATGGCCCCCGATGCAAAGTCGGGAATCGCGAGCAGGTCGAGTTTGTCGCTGGGATAAGGAATGCCGTAGTAGTCTTCGAAGAACCGCAACGAGGCGGCGGCAATCTCCAGGCCGAATTCCGTGAGGTGGGATTTCCCCGGCGTCGTCCAGATACGCAGCGGCGTTGTTCCAATAGCCACCGGTGGCGACGCTTCCAAGTCTCCGACGACAAACGCAACGAGGTAGGTCGACATCGCGATCGTGTCTTTGAAGCGGATGATCTTCTTCCTGTTGACGACATGCTCGGACAGCGCCGCGGTGTTGGACACGGCTTTCAGTGCCGGATCGATGGTCAGGGTGGTGGAAAAGACGGCCTTGAAGGCCGGTTCATCCCAGCAGGGAAAGGCCCGGCGGGCGTCAGTGGCTTCGAACTGGGTTGCGGCTAACACCTTCTCCTGCCCCTGGGCATCTTTGTAGGTGCTGCGGTAAAAGCCGCGGAGTTTGGCATTGAGGATGCCGGTGAAGACGAGACGCAAGCGCCAGTGACCCGGCTTGAGCGTCTCTGGAAACGTGAGCAGGCAGAGGTCGGTGGCTGCGTCCAATTCGATGATCGCTTGTACCGGTCTGCCCTCCTCGTCCGTGATGACCGCTTCCGTGATCTGTAACTCGGCCGCGTTCAGCATCACCGTGTTCACGGATTCGCGAACGGTCACCTCGATGGTTTCAGACCCAGCAAACGTGGCCTGTGCAAGATCGGGTTCGAGTCTGAGGTCGTAGCGGCTAGGGATCACAGTCTGCGGTAAACGATAGAGGTCCACGGGTGTCTCTCCTTGTCGTGGGGTCACAGGGGCTTCAGCCCCCTGGTCATGATTCAATGGTCGTTCCAGCGCCCATAACTGGGCCGGTGTGAAGAGTGTTCGGAGGGCCAACCCGCCGAGACTGCATTGTATCCCAATCTGGGCCAGTGTGCGGATGAGATCGCCGGCGGAGTGCAGCGCGTCGCGTCGAGAGGGATGGTGCCGGTTATCCTGTGAGTCGCGACTCTCCGGGATCATCGTGAACGCTCACGGCGCGGCGTGGCGTACCTCGACGCCCGTAGCCGTGCCGACGATCAGCACATGGGTGCGTCCCACGAAGAGCCCTGTTTCCACCACACCAGGGATGGTGTGGAGCGCCGCTTCAAGCTGTGCGGGATGGTCGATGCGGGCGATGTGTAGGTCGAGGATGTAGTGCCCGGCCTCCGTGACGAACACCTGCCCGTTCCGCATCCGCAGAAGGGCTCTCTCAACATGGTGTTCGAGATGGCGGGCGGTGTTCTTCCAGCCGAAGGGAATCACTTCCACCGGCAGAGGAAAACTGCCGCCGAGGACCGGCACCTGTTTTTGGTCGTCAATGATGACGATGAATTGTGTGGCCGCCGCCGCGATGATTTTCTCTTTGAGCAGGGCCCCGCCCCCGCCCTTGATGAGCTGCAGGTTGGGATCGACCTGGTCGGCCCCGTCGATGGCGAGATCAATCGGCCACAGGGCATCCTCAGCCAATAGTGGGATTCCCTGGGCCGTCGCCAACTCAGCTGTTTCTCGCGACGTCGGGACGCCGGTGACCCTCAGTCCGGCGCGAACGCGTTCTCCCAAGGCCAGCACAAGATGTTTGGCGGTCGAGCCGGTGCCTAGGCCAACAGTCATGCCGTCACGCACATACTCCGCGGCTTTGCGTCCGGCGGCTTGCTTCAAGGCATCTGGTTGGGTGGTGTTCGCGGTCACGAGGGCGTAGCGGGTGTGGGTGGACAGGCCAGGTTGGCCGCCATGGAAGCGGCACCCAGCAGCCCAGCGTGTGGGTTAAGAATCACGCGGACCGGGATCTGGCTCATGAGTTTTTTATAACGCCCTTTGTTGATGAAGGCGCGCATGAAGAGGCCCTCTTTGAGCTTCCCCAGGAGTTTGGGGGCGATGCCGCCACCAAGATAGACCCCGTTGAGCGACAGGGTTTTTAACGCCAAGTTCCCGGCTTCTGCGCCGTAGATCGTCGCGAAGAGGTTCAACGCCTGCTTGGCAATTTCGGTTTGCCCGCTGAGTCCTGCTTCGGCGATGGCAGCGGCGGGGTCCCCGGCTTTCATCTTTTCGGCCAGCCAGGTCGGTTCATTTTTCTTCGCGTCGCGCAGGTATTCGTAGATGTGGACGAGCCCGGCACCGGACACGACCCGTTCATAGCTGACATGCAGATATTGTGTGCGTAAGTATCGGAGGAGATTGATTTCTTCGTCGCTGTTTGGCGCGAAATCCGTGTGGCCGCCTTCAGAGGCCATGGGTGTATAGCGCTGCCCATCCCAGCATAACATGGCTTCGCCGAGTCCTGTCCCTGCGGCAATCAATGCGATCGCGCGTGGTTCTTTTGGTGGCGAACCGGCGTTCAAGACGTCGTATTCCTCGGGACGCAACACGAGTATGCTGTAGGCCATGGCTTCCAGGTCATTGAGCAACTTGACGGTCGGGATCTCGAATCGTGTTGCAAGCTCGGCTCCGTCGATGACCCACGGCAAATTGGTGGTGCGGACCCGATTGTCGATGACCGGACCGGCGATACCAAAACAGGCGGCGTCGATGACGACCTTTTCCGGGACTGGGGGCTCCTCTGCCTTGGGGCCTTCGCTGCTGTCGGCGGACGATTCACCCTCGTCCGTGGTTTCTTTTCCTGGCCCCTCATCTTCGGGGAGGGGTGGTGGCGGCGGAGGATTGAGGAATTCGTCGAGGATGTCCTCGAAGGCTTTGTAGTCGGCGCTGTAAAAAGTTTGTTGGCGAACCGGTTCAACGCGCTCGGTGGTCCAGTCGAAAAGCGCAAGAATGGTCTTGGTGCCGCCGATGTCACCGGCGAGAATCATGGTGTGTTCCTATTCTTCCCGTGTGTCGACTTGTTGTCGACTCTGCGTCAGCTCTGCGGCTGCCGGGCGATCCAGAAACCAGAGGAGCCGACCGGGAATTGGTTTGACGAACTCCGCTGGATAGACGGGCTGGCTTCCTGTCTCTCGCTCCAGGATCTCCTTCACCACGGAAGCCTTGCCTCGTCCACTGATGAGGAAGAGCACATGTTTTCCGTGATTGAGGACCGGCAACGTGAGGGTGAGTCGCTCGCGCGGTTCCTGCGGTGCGATATTGTGTACCACGAGCCTGCCCTGTTCGGCTAGTGCCGGGGTGCCTGAAAACAGTGAAGCGGTGTGTCCGTCGTCGCCAAGGCCTAACAGGATGAGGTCGAAGACAGGGACGTGATCGGGGGAGAGTCCAAATTCTCGGCGCAGCGTGTCCTCATACCGTCGGGCGGCGTCCTCGTGATCTAGTTGCTCCCCCTCCATTCGGAAAATCCGCGGGAAAGGAATGTGGAGAGGGGTGAACAAGCATTCCTGCGCGAGGCGATAATTGCTGGCCTGATTTTCCAGCGGCACACAGCGCTCATCGCTAAAAAACCAGTCGACGGCGCTCCACTCGACCTGGCGTGTCACGGAGGCTTGTACGAGAGCTTCGTAGAGCAGTCGTGGGGTGGAACCACCGGAGAGGGCTAGGCGGCAGCGACCGGACGTCCGGAGGGACTCCTGGATTACCCAGGTCACAAAATCAGCCGCTTCTACGCCCAGCTCGGCGCTGGTTTCAAGGATGCGAACTTCAGCCAACGTGATTCTCTTGTTGTTGTGAGGGCACGGCTACATGGATTAAGTTTTTGGGATGCGCGGCTTTTTCCTGTGATCCAAGGAGTTCAGCGGAGTCATGTTCGCGGCGGCGGCCTGGATGGGTCCCCATCCTGCTTTCCCCAATCCCAATGACAGAATGTGGCGCTGCCGGTGGTGGAGCGATTCTCGATCTCCGGCGGCCTGGGCACTGGCTAACATGCCAAAGGTATAGGGCGCATTGGGAATCAGCACGTCCGGTGACATCGGTTCCAGTAATTGGAGGAACAAGCCGGTGTTGGGTCCACCTTTGTGCAATTGACCAGTGGAATGGAGATAGCGCGGACCATACCCCGCCGTCGTTGGGATCCGGTAGGTCAGCATAATGGCACGCCGCAAGGCAGTGAGCGCGGCGTCAGCCTCGGGTGAGGGGCCGCAATAGGCCAGAATAGCCAGATATGTTCCTGGTTCGGCGTGCGCAAGCAATTGTCCCAAGCTTTGCTCCATCGGGAGGGCACTATTGCTCATGGGGACGTTTGGTTGGCCCCCTGGGCCGAGCCGTTGCATGGCATCAAGGATACGTTTGGTGCTCTCCTTCGCTTCTTGGACGTTCGGCTGGTCGAAGGGGTGAATCTCCAATAGATGGCCTGCGACTGCGGTCGCAAACTCCCAGCGGAAAAATTCCGTGCCGAGGTCGTATCGATCTTTGAGCGCCAGGTGGACGACCGGATGTCCGGCTGCCTCCAAGTCAGCGGCCTGCCGATCGAGGGCCTTGTTGGTATCGCCGTCCAATCGCAGATAGACAAAGAGGCGATCCTGACCATAGGCAGAAATTGGAGCAAGGGGTTCATCCGCCACAGGGATGAATCCTTTCCCTTCCTTCCCCGTGCTTTCTGCTAACAATTGCTCGGCCCACAGGCCGAACGAGCGTATTTTGGGAGAAGTCAGGAACGTGACTTTGTCGCGTCCGGCTTGCCCGAGTGTCCCCATGACGGCACCCAAAAAGAGTCCTGGATTGCTTTTGGGGGTGCGTGCTTGGCGACAGGCTTTTGCCATCCGGATGCCACGGTCAAGGAGTTTCCCTACATTGACCCCCAGCAGGGCAGCCGGAACCAGGCCGAAAAATGACAGGACCGAATAGCGTCCGCCAATATCGGGGGGATTCACGAAAGTGGCGCGGAACTCGTATTTCGTGGCGAGATCGACCAGCCCAGTTCCTGGATCGGTGATGGCCATAAACTGCGTACCGCCACGATGGCCGCGCGATTTCGTCACAAGGTCCCAGAAATGGGCGAAGAGCGACATCACTTCGATGGTGCCCCCGGATTTGCTGGCGAGAATAAAGAGCGTACGGGTGGGCTGGATGGCCCGTGTGACCGCGAGCACCGCACTCGGCACAGTGGAGTCGAGGACCCAGAGTTTGGGGTACCCGCGTGCGGAGCGGAACGTCTGATTGAAGACTTCAGGCCCGAGACTACTGCCTCCCATGCCGAGCAGCACGACGTGCCGGAATCCCTCTTTTTTAACCCCACGCACCAGCGCAGCGAGTTCCTTGGTACGTGTGCGCATGTCGGACGCGACCGTTAGCCAGCCTAGGCGATTGGAGATTTCCGTGGGGTGTGGACGCCACAGTGTATGGTCTTTGGCCCAGAGACGCGTGACGAGTTTGTGTTGAACCAGCTGGCGGAGGGTGAGATCGACTTGAGGCTGAAAGCCTGCCAAGGTCGAATGGGCTGTCGTCCTCATCGTGCAGCGGCCTCCTTATTTGGTTTGGGGGCAGAGACGTGGGGCTTGCGTACGTAGTTTAGGGGTGCATCTTAGGCTTCTCTCTGAAAAAAGGCAAACAGGAAATCGACTCGCGATTGAGGGGGCGCTTAGGGTTGGAGCGCGAGGTCCTGCGCTAGGATGAGGAGCGCCATGCCGTCGGTTATGGTCCAGGCGAGGGACTGCGCATGTTCAGCCGTTAGGGTGAGCCAGAGGCGTGGAGGAGTGGACGTGGTATCCGATCCGGTGAGCCCCACTACCCACTCCTTGGCCTCGATCCACCATTCCCGTAGCCTAAATTTCGCCCAGAGCCAGGGCTGGTCTCGTGGGGCCGAGGTGACGATGAGGGTCCCCGACGGCTCTAAGTGAAGGGTGTAGAGGGATGGCATCGTGGTGAGGTCGATGGGTTTCGAGCCCGCTTCTTCACCTGGCTGGAGCCTCGGTCGGTCGATTTGTGGGCGGGATTTCACTCGGTATGGACCCGCTTTGGTCACGGTGCCACTAAGGTTCCACGTGGCGAGAGGAAAGCGATGGAGTTCGAGGCCCCTGGCCTTGATTAGCAGTTGCGAGTGCGCCAAGTCGCAGATGAGGTATACCTGAGGCTTGGCCGCGAGTTTGAGTTCTTCCTCGAGGAACCGGTTTGTGTGCTGCATTTGCCGAAGCTCCGCTGCGTCTTCTGCGAGGGTGGGTGAGGAGATGGAACAGAAGACAAGCAGGCACAGGCCAGTCATCAGCCATGCACGAAAAGCTCGGGTGTGTGCGGAGCCAGATCTCGAGAAAATGGAGGGTAGGACTCGACTGCGACGGTTCACAGGGCTCCGGTCGAGGAGAGCGATCGGTCACTGCCGACGAGGGCGTTGACTCACCCGCACGGGGTAAGCCGAGGTCTGCCTCTCTTACGACGAACCGTCATGACGCACGTGGGCTAGAAAATAATGATGGGTGTCCCGACTTTGGCGAGAGTGTACACTTTCTTGAGGGCTTCGTCACCCAAACGGATACAGCCATGCGTGACGTTTTTTCCGAGAAGGCGAGGATAGAGCGTGCCATGGATGAAGAATCCTTTGCCAAATCCGAGGGCGTAGTCTCCCAGGATGCCTGGTTCTAACCGTGCTGCACGGTCTTTCGGCACTGTGCGACCCTCTTCAAAAAATGCCCAGTCCGGTTTGACCCAGACGGGATTGGTCAGCTTGGATTGGACGGCAAATTCTCCCCGGGGCGTATCAAAAATCCATTGGGTTCCTGGCCGATCCGGATGATCCAGGATGGTCCCGCTTCCCGTCGACGCCATGGCTTCGAGCAAGATGTCGTCCTGGCGTTTCACATAGAGCGTGTTGCGGGCGGTGTCGACAAGGATGTAGATACCCGACGGGGCTTGAGACCCTAACTGGCGACGAAGGGCCTGCTGTTTTGCGCGGAGTCCTTCGAGTGACATCTCGTCGAACCGGACTGAGGTTTTGGAGGCGACGGCGTGAGAGTTTTTGGCGAACGTAGGCAGCACCGAGGTAGTCGCGAGATCGAGGACCACGAGGAGTGCGAGGGGCAGTAGTCGAGATCGGTTTGCACTGGGGTGCCGATCAGCTGTGCTCTGAATCCAATTCATCTGCTTGCTCTTCCAGTTCCAGCGCTTCTGCGCTCTGGTTTCCGGATGCGTTGGCCATGCGCTCAATACCTGAGAGGGTCTGGGCTACCGTATTGTTCATCCCCAGAGCGCCAACAATCGACACTGGTGTGCCTACCTCGATGTAGGGGAAAAGCGCGTCTATCTGAGCATTTTCGAGCATGACGCATCCAAGCGTGAGGCTGAGTGGCACATCGTTCTCCCCATGAATCTCGATTTCGCCGCCAATTTTCGAGGATACGGGAATAACTCCCGAGGCGCGGGCGGTTTTGAAGCGCTTACGGTCGTCCTCGTTTGGGTAATCGAGCAAAAATGCCCGGTAGAAGCGGGTATGCCCCCGATCTCGTTTCTTAATGACACGATAACGGCCTTCTGGTGTGGCCCCATCTCCCTGATACCGTTTTTCGATCACTCCACTATAACCCAGGCGGACTGGGAAGGAGAGAATCGGGTGTCCATTGCGATAGAGAATTAGCTTCCGCTCCGCCTTATCTACCACAATAGCACTCGAATGGTGAGACTTCGACCAATCGATGGTGTGCTTGGCTAGGCGTTGCCATTGCTGAATGTTCCGCTCGTCAGCGTAGCGGCCCAATCGATTGGTCAGCACTTGGGTTTCTCGATCGAGGATGCGGACCACTTGATGTGTGGTGCTGACGGAGCGTGTGTACAACCCGTCATTATAAAAGGAGCGTGCTTGCTTAACGAGCAGTTCGGCCTCCACGGCTTGCTTGCCGAGCAAGATCCGGCTGTCCATCTCGTCGACACGCCGGGCAAAGTGTCGGAGGCGTCGCTCGACCGACTTGAGTCGGATGTGCGCGTCTAGCCGTTCGGATTCTCGCTTGTGCACGGCGACATCGATAGCCTGCTGGCCCTCGTCGCGCACTTGTTGAAGCTCGGCCAAGAGGGTATCGGGTTCCCAGGGCCAACGGATTTCTTGATCGTCAAGGGAAAGTCTCCCGTTGAGGGCAACCCAATGTTGGACAAATTGGAGGTATTCTGTCCTGGCAAACTCTGCGGCTTGGATGTCCCGGAGCTGCCGGTCTAGTTGTACAACCGTTTCCAGCAGCTCCGGAGAAGGCTTCTCCACACAGGAGGTCGCAGTGAGTCCCATCCACAGGACCCCCGCGAACCATCCATTTGTCCATTGTTGCCTAGACATCGTGTGCATTCTTGTCAGGAACACGGATACGGAGTTTACTTCTTTCCTTTGGCACCCTTTGCTACCGCGACCTTGGCGAGGGCGTCTTCAATTTCCTTAGCTACTGCTTGGGCCTTGTCTTGGATGGCCTTGGCTTTGGACTGGGCATCCTGGTAGTCGCCGCCGTCTAAGGCCGCTTTCACGGCGCCTAATGACGCGGTCAGACCATCTGCATCGGCCTTGATCGCTTCGAGAGCCGCACGATCCTTGCCAACCGGAGCTTGGGCCACGAGGTCTTGTGCCTTCTTGACGGCTTCTTCTGCTGCCTGGTGGGCTTGCACCGCCGCGACTTTCGCTTCTTCCTTTTTCTTCGCGGTCTCGGTAGTCACCCGACCAGCATCAGCCTGGGTCGCACCAAGAAGCTGTTCGGCCTTGCCGTAATCGCGCATTAGGGCAAATTTAGCATCCTGCTCCGTTGCTTCTTTCTTGGCCGTGTCCAGCATGCTCTGTAGTTTGGCAAAATCCTCCGCCGCATATTTATCGGCACCCGCATCCTTCGCCTCTGCCACCGCTTTCTCCGCTGCAACAATCTTCTCCGTCGGGGCTTTCGCGCATCCGACGGCAATTAATAACACCGGCGCTACCATCAACGTTAACCAGCGATTCATACAACAACTCTCCTTCCCTTTAGACGGTGTCCTTCGTCCATGCTCTGAATATAGTTCTCGGTCATTCGACCACATGAAAATCCTCAACGATCACGGCACACACGGGGAAGGACTCGTCTCCCCGCACCCCACGTAAGGGCTTGAAGGGTGCGAGTCCTTCCCGTAGCGTGCTAGTTCTGATTCTTCTTGGCAGCCTTCTTGTGGCCCTTTTTGCCGTGGGCCTTCTTCGGGGTTTCTTTCTTTTCCGGTGCCGCTGCCGGCGCTGCGGCGGTTGTAGGATCTGATATCGTTGAGCCCGGTGCTGCAGCCTTTTCCTCTGCCTTCGTGAAGGTTACGGAGCTAAACGTGAGCCCCATCACTAAGGCCATGAGGATGAAAGTTGATCGACGCATGTCAGGAGACCTCCTTGAAATTGTATGGGTGATCGTTCTCACCTATTAATTGGGTGTATGAACGTGTGAATCCATGTTTGTACAAGCAAATGCGGTGCCAGGAGATGGCAATTTATAATGTATATAATATCAATAAGTTAGGAAGTTTGGCTTAAGACCTATGGAGTTCACGCTTGGGTTGATGTTGTGGCAAAATCGTGGTTTCTCGACAAAAGTGCCCCAGAGTAGTGAGGCGATTGAAGCGATTCTGCAAGCGCCGGGTCCTAGGGGAGAACTGAAATTGAGATATTTTTTGGTTGGTGAGCGATAGGAATGAAATTGACAGGCTGGAGTGGGGCCCCTATAATCCACTGGTTTGAAATCATGAATGAGAAGGGAGTGTGGAATTATGTCGCAAACAATGCGTCAGCCATCGAATTTGAAGCGCAAGCGGGATCACGGATTTCGCAAGCGGATGAGTACAAAGAACGGGCGAAAGGTGCTGGCTCGCCGACGGGCGAAGGGGCGGCATCGGTTGACTGTCTAGAGAAACGTCGAGAGGTCCGGCATGATCCGCTCTCCGCGAGATCGGGATTTGTTTCTCCGGAGTAGTCGGGAGATCGACCGCGTGAAGCGGCTTGGTCGGCGAATACAAACCCCCTGGTTTCACATAGCGTTTTACCCCAGTGACCCTCCTCAGGCCACGCGGGTTACGGTTGTGGTCGGGCGACGATTTGGTATTGCCGTGCGAAGAAATCGTGCCAAGCGGATTTTTCGGGCCCTCGCCAGGCTAGTCCGATGGGATTTGGTCCAGGGGTGGGATCTTGTGATCTTCCCACGACGAGATGTCCTCTGCGTTTCCCATGCCGATCTCAAAGGCACTTGGTCCGCTACGCTTCTTCGAGCAGGGCTCTTGACTGCGCCCAAGAGTGAGCCATGCGTCGTCTCTGCTTAGCCCTTCTGGCCTTCTATCAACGGTGGATTTCCCCGTGCCTTGCTCCCGCCTGCCGGTTTGAGCCGACGTGTTCTTGCTATGCTCGAGATGCGGTTACGCGGTATGGGGTGCTCAAAGGGCTGGGATTGGCCATGGTTCGGCTGCTGAAATGCCATCCGTTTCACCCAGGCGGTCACGATCCAGTTCACTAGTACATGTCACTATGATCTCGTACCTGGATATCGACGGGATGCCCAGTTGCGAGTTCCTGAATAGAAGCGGGAGTCTCTCGGCATATGGAAAAACGGGTGATTGCGTTCTTGGTTCTCTCGGTCCTGGTGATCGTGGGGTACAACTTTTTCTTGGATCAGATGGGGTGGCTCTCTCAGTCTGAAGTTGTAACGGTTTCCCCCACTGCTGAGCCCTCGACAGCGAATTCCCCTACGCCTGCATCAACCAGAGGGAGTGCCAGTCAAAATCCTGGACTTGCCACAGAAGTGCCACCGGTGGGGCACCTTCCCAGCGAGGGAAGTGGTGATGCTGGTTCAGGTGCTGCTGCACAGGCGGAAGAGACGATTGAAGTCTCAACAGACTTGTATCGTGCAGTGTTGACGAATCACGGCGCAGATATCAAAAGTTGGGAGCTCAAGCGCTATACCACGAGCCCTACCGAAGAAGGCAAGCCCATCCAGTTGGTCCACCAGGAAGGCAAATTTCGTCGGCCCCTGGGTGTGACCGTGTCTGATGTGGCAGTGAGTAAGGCGTTAACGGATGGTCTCTATAAGGTTGAGCGGGATTTCACGACTTTGAATGCGAATCATCCCACCGGTCATGTGACGTTTAGTTACCAGCTCCCGGATCGCCCCATCCGCCTCGAAAAGCAGATGACGTTTCACTACAACAGTTATTTGGTTGATATTGCTATCAAAGCAGAAGGGGTGACCGGTCCGGTTGATGTGGGACTCGGTACGAACTTCGGGGTTGTGGATTGGGGCGAAGGGTTTATTGGTTTGTTGGGTCCGGCGGTGATGGTCGATGAGAAACTGGTTCGGGAAATGCCCGATGCCGAACAGGAGCACAAAGGTGCCATCCGTTGGGTTGGCTTGCAGGACAAATACTTTATTAGTGTGCTGATTCCAAAAGGCGCGACGTCCGCCGTGGTGAAGAAAGAGGGCGAGAAGCTGGCCTCTGTGGGTGCCAGGTTTGCTGTGCCAGCTGAGGGCGCCGCGCTGTCGCTTCAGCTCTACGCCGGGCCGAAGGAGTTCGATACGCTGTTGGCCCTGAATGTGGGGTTGGAAGACGCCATCGATTTCGGCTGGTTCATCTATGGGAGTTGGGATGTCGTCCGGGCCGTCGCTAAGCCGCTCTTTTCAGTGCTGCGGTTCATTAACGATTTCACCCATAATTATGGCATTGCGATTGTGTTGCTGACGATGAGTCTCAAGCTCTTGTTCGTCCCGCTCCAATACAAGAGTTACAAGTCGATGAAGCAGATGCAGACGGTTCAACCCAAGGTCGTTGCCCTGCAGCAAAAATATAAGGATGACCGGGATCGGCTGAATAAGGAGCTGATCAAGCTGTATCGTGATCACAAGGTGAACCCTGTCGGAGGGTGTCTGCCGATGTTGTTGCAGACGCCCGTCTTCGTGGCGCTGTTCAATATCCTCTATATGACCATCGATCTCCGGCACGCCCCGTTTCTCCTCTGGATTAACGACCTCTCGGTACAGGATCCTTACTACGTGTTGCCCGTCATCATGGGCGTCAGCATGATCGTGCAGCAAAAAATCATGCCGACGACGATGGACCCGACTCAGGCAAAAATCATGCTGATTTTGCCCGCGTTCATGACGTTGCTGTTTTTGACCTTTCCTGCCGGCTTAGTGCTCTATTGGTTGACGAATAACGTGCTGACGATCACCCAGCAGGTTGTCACCGATCGCTACATCTTTAATCAATCCACGTTCGCGTCCGCGATATCTGTAGAAGATGCCACGGAAAACGACGGTCAAAGGTCGAAGAAGAAGTAGTTGCTCTGCGTTGCCGCTGGGCTGCTCTTACTCCTATAAATGAGGCCTCATGCCGGGTCGGCTGGACGATACGATCTGTGCCGTGGCCACTCCTGTCGGTGAGGGTGGCATCGGTATCGTTCGTGTGAGTGGTTCGAGCGCTGTGAGCATTGGCGCCCAGGTTGTGGTACTGAGATCCGGGAAGGGCCTGCAGGTCCTTGAAAGCCATCGTCTGGCGCACGCCGATCTTGTTGATATCCGTGCGCGTGGGTCTTTGCCTCCCGTATTTGTGAGTGGTGGAGGCCATCGCTGGGTGGATGAGGCTTTGGTCGTCGTGATGCGGGCACCGCGTTCCTACACTGGGGAAGACGTACTCGAACTGCATTGTCATGGCGGCACCATGGTCTTGCAGGAATTGTGTCAGGGACTCGTCCAGGCGGGGGCGCGAATGGCTGAGCCCGGCGAATTTACCAAGCGCGCCTTCTTGAATGGGCGCTTGGATCTCACGCAGGCCGAGGCGGTCCTCGATACTATTCAAGCGAAAACTGCAAGCAGTCTTTATGTGGCGCAAGCTCAGCTTCGAGGGCGTCTGTCTGAGGAAGTCCAAGGATTGCGAGAGCGATTGATTGGGTTATTGGCCCAGGTGGAAGCGGGGATTGATTTTACGGAAGAGGACATCGAATTTATTGAGCGGGATGCTCTCCGATCCGGTCTTCAGACCGTGCAAGCGCGTGTGGGACAGATGATTGAGCGAGGGCGCGAGGGCCGGTTATTGCGAGAGGGGCTCACCATGGCGATTGTGGGACGTCCCAACGTGGGCAAGTCCAGCCTGTTGAATGCGCTGCTGCAGACGGATCGGGCGATTGTGACGGCTATCCCGGGTACCACGCGCGATGTGCTGGAGGATGGGCTGAACATCGGTGGGTTGCCGGTGCGTGTGCTGGATACGGCGGGTGTTCGAGATACGGATGATCCAATCGAACAAGAAGGCGTGCGTCGGGCGAAGATGGCCATGGAGCAAGCAGACCTGTTGCTCATTGTGCTGGACGGCGCCGCTCCCCTGGAAGGCACCGATCGCGAGTTGCTCGAGTTGTTCCCGGATAAGAAGCGGGTACTGGTGATCAATAAATGCGATTTACCTCAGGTCTTGGAAGCCACGGGCCTTCAGCGTGAGTCTGACGGAAAGAGGGCTCCTCTCGTCACGATTTCGGCCACGACGGGGTCAGGGCTTGATGAATTAAAGCTTGCCATCAGGTCTTGTGCCCTCCAGCAACAGTTGGAACCACGGGAAGGAGTGCTGGTTACCCGAGTGCGCCATCTCGACGCGCTTCGTCGGACGCAGGAGGCTGTGGGTAATGCCCTGGTATCGGTTGAGGCTCGTGCAGTGGGTGAACTGATTGCCATGGATGTGCGTGCGGCCACGGATGCTCTGGGCGAAATCACGGGTGCGGTCACCACCGATGACATTTTGGATCGAATTTTTCAGGAGTTTTGCATCGGGAAGTAAAGGAGGCTTTTTATGAGAACCAAAATTGCGACGGGCAGTAAATGGGAGCCCATTATTGGCTATTCACGGGCGATTCGTGTCGGGGCCTGNNTGCAGAAAGCCGGCGCCGGCCTCCAGGATGTGGTTCGAACCAGGATGTATATGACCAACATCGACGAATGGGAGCAGGTAGGGCGTGCCCATGGCGAGGTGTTCGGTGAGATTCGGCCAGCAACGGCCATGGTGGAAGTAAAGCGGCTGATCTCCCCAGAAATTCTGGTGGAAATTGAGGCGGATGCCATTGTGGAAGGAGCGGCGTAGCGGCACGTCGGAGAACGTGGCGATCTCGAGAAGACTGCTCCTCTGTCCCGGAGTTTGGAGTACGAGGGACTGTCGATATGAAGGATGGCTGGAATGTCTGCATCATATGATGTAATCGTTGTGGGCGGTGGGCACGCGGGCTGCGAAGCAGCGTTAGCAGCGGCACGGATGGGTGTGGGCACGTTGTTGCTGACGATGGACGTGAATAAGATTGGGCAGATGTCCTGCAACCCTGCGATGGGGGGGATTGCCAAGGGCCACCTGATTAAAGAGATCGATGCGCTTGGCGGCGAGATGGGACGTGCCACAGATCGTGCGGGAATTCAGTTCCGCATGTTGAACCTCAGTAAAGGTCCAGCCGTACGATCTCTGCGGGTCCAGTGCGACAAGGCCTTATATCGGACAGTCATGCAGGAGACCCTCTTCGCGCAGCCCAATCTGGTCGTGGGAGCTGGTACGGTTGACCGTGTTCTCACTTATAGCGGTGCGGTGAGTGGGATTGTCACGGACCGTGGAGAGACGGTTGCCGCGAAGGCGGTGATCTTGACCTCAGGCACCTTCCTGAAGGGGTTAATCCATATCGGCTTGAATCATTTTCCCGCCGGTCGTGCTGGAGAAGCCTCCGCGGAACATTTATCTGATTGCATGCGGGATTTGGGCTTTGAGGTCGGGCGGCTTAAAACGGGGACTCCACCTCGACTGCATCGTGATACGATCGATTTTACCGCCATGGCTCCTCAACCAGGGGATAATCCACCGATTCCTTTTTCCTATCGAACGGACCGGATCACCACCCCACAAATGGTCTGCCATTTGACCCATACGAACAAGGACACGCATCAGATTATCCACGACAATCTTGATCGTTCGCCACTCTATAGCGGGGTGATTGAGTCGGCTGGGCCTCGGTACTGTCCCTCGATTGAGGATAAGGTGGTCCGGTTTGCGGACAAATCTCGACACCAAATTTTCGTGGAACCGGAAGGACTCGACACCGTCGAATATTATCCGAACGGGATATCCACGAGCTTGCCAGTGGATGTGCAGGCCGCGATGTTGAAAACGATTCCAGGGCTCGAACGGGCCATGATGCTGAAGCCGGGCTATGCGATCGAGTACGACTACTTTCCTCCAAGACAGCTGAGTCCGACGCTGGAAACCAAGCTGGTGGAGGGCTTATTCCATGCAGGGCAAATCAATGGGACTTCCGGCTACGAAGAAGCTGGTGCCCAGGGCATCATGGCCGGCGTCAATGCCGCTCTCAAGGTGAAGGGCGAGCCCCCGCTGATTCTTGACCGCTCGCAAGCCTACATCGGGGTGTTGGTTGATGACCTGATCACCAAGGACGCCAGGGAGCCTTATCGGATGTTTACCTCCCGGGCGGAGTATCGGCTGCTGCTGCGCCACGACAATGCTGACCTGCGCCTTATGGATATTGGGCATCACCTGGGGCTTGTGGATGGATTGGCCCATGCACGGTTTGATGCGAAGCGGGAAGCGATTGAGCGTGAAGTGGCTCGCCTTCAAGAGACGCGCGTTCGAATGACGCCGGATGTAAGAGCGAAGCTCGATCAGCTTGGGTTGACGGGCTTTGCCCCAGATCTTACCTTGGCGCACCTCCTGAGACGGCAGGAAATGAACTACGAATTATTACTTGGCCTATTCGAGGAGTCTGGTCCGGCTGGTGCGGAGGTGCGAGAATCCGTGGAGATCGCGATCAAGTATGAAGGATATATCAAGCGCCAGCTTCAGCAGGTGACGAGTTTCAAGAAGCTGGAGCATCGACACATTCCTGTTGGGTTCGACTATGACCGTATTATCAGTTTTTCTCGTGAAGTGCGTGAAAAGCTAAAAAAGGTCCAACCTTCCTCAGTTGGGCAGGCCTCACGGATTTCCGGAGTGACTCCTGCCGCCATCTCTCTTCTCTTGGTTACGTTGGAGCGTCATCGCCACGAAGGCCCACAGGCGGCCATCGCGTAACAAGTAGCTATCGGCTCTTCTCTGCGGCATTTTCAAAGATTGTCTATACGCTTTTACATTTCAAGCACTTGAAACACTTTTCCTCTAGTGTGTAGGCTGGACCATTTTTAATGATTGGGCTTGCTGTGCTTTTTTCTATTGACCTCTCAGTGTGTCTGACGTAGATGTTCCACGTGGAACATGACAATCTGATCTTACAGAAAATTGAACAGGGAGCCAAGGCGATAGGGGTTCAGCTTTCTGATCATGTGATCGCACAATTCTCCTTGTACTTGCTCGAGCTCAAGACATGGAATCAACGAGTCAATCTCACGACAGTGACTCAGGATGATGAAATTATTTCAAAGCATTTTGTTGATTCGCTCGCGGCCACCTCACTCATCCCCGCACAGGCTCAGGGGTTGATGTTAGATATTGGGTCAGGCGCGGGTTTTCCTGGCCTTCCATTGGGAATTGTCAACGAACATCTGGCGGTCACGCTTCTCGAACCTAGTCAGAAAAAGGTCGCTTTCTTACGTTCATTGATCGGGACGTTCGAACTCCAGAACGTCAGGGCGATCGCAAAACGCATTGAAGAATATTCTGGCACCGCACGAGATATCGTGCCATTTTCATGGGTGGTCACTAGGGCGTTGCGTATTGAACCATGGCTGGAATGTATTGATAAGTTATTGATTAATAATGGAAATATTATTCTATGGCGAACGAGCCATCAGGGTGATCTTACGGAGGTCTTGCCGCAGCCGTGGAGAGTTGAGGATCGGCTTGATTACGTCCTTCCGTTCGGCTACGGTGAACGCTCGCTCATAGTTCTAGGGAGATCCTAGCTAGAACGGCAAGATGTAAGTTCCACGTGGAACATAGGGGAATGATCGACTGAGCAGACGATGCAAAAAATTGTTGCCATAGCGAATCAAAAGGGTGGAGTTGGAAAGACAACCACCTCGGTCAATCTTGCGACATCCCTGGCTCTATTGGGTCAGCAGGTTCTCCTCATCGATCTTGATCCGCAAGCCAACGCAACGAGCGGGCTCGGCATTGTACCGGCTGAATTGTTGAAGTCTGTCTATGATTGCGTGGTTGGTGGGGGGCTTGTCCAAGAAGCTGTCGTCCCGACCGCTGTGGCAGGATTGAATCTGCTTCCAGCAAATGCGGATTTAGCTGGGGCCGAAATCGAACTTGTTGCCGTGGATCAGCGGGAGCTAACCTTGAAGCGTGCATTGAGTCGAGGGAATGTGGGCACCTACGATGTCATTATCATCGATTGCGCCCCAGCCTTGGGCTTGCTCACCATTAATGCCCTGGTCGCGGCGTCTAGTCTGCTTATCCCTGTGCAGTGCGAATATTATGCGATGGAGGGACTTGGTCGCTTGCTGGCCACAGTCGAGCGAGTGAAGTCCTCGTTTAATCCAGAGCTCCAGATCGAGGGTATTCTCCTCACAATGTACGACTCCAGAAATAGCTTGGCAAAACAGGTAGTTGAAGAGGTGCGCGGGCATTTTCAAAGTAAAGTCTACAAGACCGTAATCCCCAGGAATGTGTCATTGGCAGAGGCACCAAGTTATGGGCGTCCAGCGCTGCTGTATAATGCGTCCTCTGCTGGAGCGTTGGCTTATCAAGAAGTCGCCAAGGAGTTTATCGCCCATGGAGAAACGAGCACTCGGTCGGGGTCTTGACGCACTGCTGCCGACGAATCCCGCGAAGCGTCCCATATCTGATGCCCAAGATATTCAATTCTTGGCGACCGACCAAATTCGACCCAATCCGTTTCAACCACGGACTGATTTTGCCACTGATGAATTGGCGCAATTAGCTGAGTCTGTTAGGAAAAATGGCCTACTGCAGCCTGTGGTCGTACGGAAAAAAGGGGATGGGAGCTTTGAGCTCATTGCCGGTGAACGTCGACTACGTGCGTCAAAGTTAGCTGGTCTGGATCGGATTCCGGCTGTGATTCGGAACTCGAATGACGAGCAAGCTATGGAGTTGGCTCTAGTTGAAAATCTGCAGCGTGCTGACCTCAATCCCATGGAATCAGCTCGTGCCTACCACAGAATGGTGAGTGAATTTGGTCTCACACAAGATGATGTGGCTCAGAGAGTTGGAAAAGATCGGTCATCCATCAGCAATATGCTGAGGTTGATGCAGTTGCCGACCCAGGTTCAGGGACTGGTAGAGTCTGGCCAACTATCGACCGGACATGCTAAGGCGATACTTGGGTTGCCGACCCCGGAAGGTCAGCTGGTTTTTGCTCAGCAAATCGTGGAGAAACATCTCAGTGTGAGAGAGACGGAACGAATCGTTATTCAGCGATCTGCTGGGCGGCGACCCCTGAAGCACGTATCGACTACCAGCCCCTTTGCCATGCTCGAAGATCAGCTAAAGCGGCGGTATGGAACGAAGGTCACCGTTATGCCGAGTCGAGAAGGAGGGCGGGTCGTATTCGAATATTATTCCGAAGAAGAGCTGAGCCGCCTTGCCGATATTCTTCTTGGCTAATTTTGACAATCATTCATGCGCGGCTCTTCTGTAAGGGCGCATTCGCAGTCTCTGGCCTGCTACCAATGGCTGACATGTCTTTCAGCTAGTTGCTGTACTGGCTTAATGACCTTCCCCTTCCCTTTTGCTCTTAGGCCCCCACGCCTATCTCGCTGTACGAATCTGCCATTTCCAGATGAACCGCTATGGATAATGCCAGCTAATTGTCTGACGTGTCACTAGTCGATCCCATGGATTTTCTTGCAATCTTTTCATCTGCAAGTTATGCTTTCTTCTTATCCGTTTGTTATAGGGGTCTGATGCCCTGGTCTGCCAAGGCCCACGGGTTAAGGGGTGATCCTGCCTGCAGTGGGTCGAGGGGTCGTATGTGATAATGAACATTGAGTAACTCGCTTGACGGGATGGTATAGGCTTAGACAGCTCTCTCACCTGTTTATGGAGGCGATTCATGTGGAAGAAAGAGAAAGAGTCTCGACCAACCGATACGGAATCTGAGGGCCAGGAGAGTAGCGGATTCCAATCCTCCGACTCATCCTCTGTGGGGGATCACCCGGACGAAGTGATTGCCTTTGTTGGCAAAGGCGTCGAGTTCAAGGGTGTGATTACCTACAAAGGCACCGTTCGGATCGACGGGCTGTTGGACGGGGAGATTCATACCGATGGAGTCTTATTGGTTGGGGATGATGCGATCCTGACCGCGAAGGTCACTGCAGGAGTTGTGATTAGTCGCGGAAAGATCACGGGAGATATCATCGCGAAGGAAAAAATTCGCCTCCTGTCTCCGGCCATCCTCAACGGATCAGTAACTGCGCCGGTAATATCCATGGAGGAAGGCGTATTGTTTAACGGTACCATTGAAATGGCCCGCGCCGAGGTTCGGGAGCTTCCTCGTGCAGTGGCTGGTGGACAAACTAAACGCTAAGGAAGAGTCGCGTTGCGGTCAACCTCGCGACTAGATACGTTCCAGGGAGTCGGCCCAACGAGGACTCCGAATCGGCCAAACTTGGCTATCAGGAGGATGCCATGTGGGGATCGAAGGAAAAGAAGAAGAGCGGTCTTGCCGAAGAGAGTAACTTCACGTTTCTTGGCAAGGGAGTCTATTTCAAGGGTGTTGTCAGTTTCGAGGGAACGGTTCGGATTGATGGCCGCCTTGAAGGCGAGGTTCACACTAAAGGTGAGCTCATCGTTGGCGAACATGCGGTCATTAAGGGTGTGGTCGTGGCCGGCAAACTGGTGAGCGGCGGTCGGATCAAGGCCAATATCACCGCGACGGAAAAGGTGGAGCTGCTGAAGCCGGGCATTATCATCGGGGATATTCGGACGCCCCAGTTTTCCATGGAAGAAGGTGCCCATTTCCATGGTGTGTGCGACATGGGGGCCGACAAATGGATCGACGATGAACCGCGACAGGATATGGAAAACGTTCACGACCTGACGATGCACAGAGGAAAGCGCATTCAAGACAAACCATCATGACCTGCCCGTCTGTTCTTCTCGGCATGAGCGGTGGAGTCGATAGCTCCGTCGCCGCCGCGCTACTCGTTGAGCAAGGCTATACCGTTCACGGCATCACCCTCCAAGTGTGGGAACACGAAGACGAGTCTACAGCTGTCTCTAAGCGCTGGGAAGAGCGCGGCTGTTGCAAGGTCGGCCTCGCCAGATTTGCTGCGCAACGGATGGGGATCTCGCACGAGGTCGTCGACATTCGTGAATCCTTTGAGACGCAGGTCATCGGTGATTTCGTTCGCGGCTATCTCAACGGGACGACCCCCAACCCCTGCGTCCGTTGCAATGAGCGGGTGAAGGTGCGGACGCTCTATGATCTGGCTGTTCGGCGAGGCATCGACTATGTGGCCACAGGTCATTATGCGCAAATCCACAAGAAGAACGAGGATGCTTGGAGTTTGCACCGGTCTCAAGACATTCGAAAGGATCAAAGCTATTTTCTGTATCGGCTTCAGAGGTCCTGGCTTCCTCGCCTGCTCTTTCCCGTGGGCGCGATGCAAAAAAGTGAAATCTGGAAGCGCGCTGAAGG
>CXWL01004978.1_pt1 | contig 20524 bp, 21 predicted proteins | sample 590931 | NCBI WGS metagenome assembly CXWL01 (sample SAMEA3498368, study PRJEB10139) | groundwater metagenome | biome: water well; material: biofilm material | place: Germany | collected 2015-04-27 | reverse complement strand
GATCGCCACCAGTTTGCGGACATTTTCGGGGTAGAGTCCGGTATAGCGGATCGCAATGTTGCCCCCCATCGAATGGGCAACGATGGTCACGGGCGCAAGGTTCAGCTGATGCACAAGCTGGGCGAGGTCGTAAACAAAGGCTGACATTTCGTAGTTGCCGTCGGGCGACCATTGGCTGTCCCCATGGCCGCGCAGGTCGGGTGCTATGACGTGCCAATCCTTGCGCAGTTCCTCTGCCGCCCAGTCCCAGCTGCGGCAATGATCACGCCCGCCATGGATCAGGAGCAGCGGCNNTGGGAGGTGAAACTGTTCGAAGTGGGGCCGTGAAGAGTCATGCGTTGCTGCATCCGGTTTCGGTGGCTTACCCTTGCCGAAGCGAGGGGGCCGCCGCAAGCGTCGAGTTCGGCCAGCATGGGCAGCCCGCGACTCAAAAAAAGAGCCCTTCCTCCGGGGGATGGGGAGGAAGGGCTTCAGTCGGGAGCGGGGTTTCAACTTAGGCTTATTTTGCCTTTTCGTTGCATTTGGCGAGCGCGGCTTCGTCGAAGGCCTGACCTTCCGCAGTGAAGCTGGCCACTTTGCCAATCTTCTTGGCCGCCTGGGCGCAGACGATTGCCGGACGGCTGTTTGCCTGGGGTGCAATGTAACCTGCGCCCGAGCGCTTCCAGACGACGTCGCTCGAAACGAGCGATTCTCCAGAAGCAGGCACCGTGGCGGGAACGATGTTATAACCGGTGCCGCCTTGAGCGAAGGCTGGAGTGGCGGTAGCGGTCAGCAGGAAAGCCGAGGTGGTAAGCGCTGCGGCGAATACGATGAAACGGTTCATTGGGGAGGTCCTTTCTAATCAGTTGCGAATCACTACTTAGTATATTAAGTTGTAAGTTGCAACTAGAAACTTAAAATATTTTTTAGGCTTTGGCGCAGATGGGTTTTTGCGTTAGGTTGCGATCAAAGACCGGGTTAGGCCGGCAGGAGAGTGATATGGGAAAACTGAAGGAAAACCTTGCCGATCTGGCTATATGCGGGCTTCCCGCAGCGCTTGAGGCAATGGGTGAACGCTGGTCTTTCCTGATTCTCCGGGGGGCTTTCAACGGCCTTCATCATTTTGAAGAATATCAATCGACGCTTGGTATCGCCCGGAATATCCTGGCCAACCGGCTCGGCAGGCTTGTCCATTACGGCATTCTGGCACGCACGCCGCTGCCCGATGACCGTCGCAAGATCGAATACCGGCTAACCGAAAAGGGCACCGAGCTGCTTCCTGCCATGCTTGCACTGCGGCAATGGGGCGAAAAATGGGAAACCGGGTGCGTTTCAGACCCCGTGCTCGTGGATGAGCGCGATAGCCAGCCGATTGCACGAATTGCCATCCATGCCCATGACGGGCGCGAACTCGGGCATCACGACCTGCGCTGGATGCATGCCGAAGATATTAAGGACATCGGCTCCTCGCGCCTGCGCGCGGTCGCTTAAGCCTTAGGCGTCCGAATCGCCGCCCAAATTCTGGTTGCGCGGCGGGGCAGCAGCGGTGAGGCGAAGTGCCTCGGCCGACTGGCTCAACGAACCCATTTCATCGACCACATCGTCATCGTCGATGCGAACGCGCTGCAGGTTGGTGACGATCGCATCCTGAAGATCGTCAGGCACAACGGTTTCATCAGCAATTTCGCGCAAGGCGACGACGGGGTTCTTGTCCCGGTCGCGATCGATGGTGAGTTCTGCACCGCCCGAAATCTGGCGCGCGCGCTGCGCGGCAATCAGGACAAGGTCGAACCGGTTTGAAATCTTGTCGACGCAATCTTCAACTGTCACGCGTGCCATGGGGCAGCCACCTTCTCGATCTGAATGTGTGGAATCAGCGGGTGCCCTAGTCTGCAGCAGTTTCAAAGTCAAAGAAAACCGCATCCCCTTGCCATCCGGCCGCCGAGACGGGCAAGAAGTGCGCATGGCGCAGATTCCCTATTTTGAGCCGTTCGAAACCACAGTCGATGGTCACAAGCTCAAACTGGCGGTTTCGGGTACCGACCGGCTCGCGCTGCTGATGGGATTGATCGAAGGCGCACAGTCTTCGCTGCGCCTCTTCTTCTACATATTCGGGGATGACGAAATCGCGCTTCGGGTCAGGAGCGCGCTGATCGAGGCGCGCGCGCGCGGGGTAAAGGTCTGGCTGCTGGTCGATGGTTTTGGCGCGCGCGAGAGGCCGGATTCGGTTTACCAGCCCCTGATCGACGCAGGTGTTGTGTTTTCCCGCTTTTATCCGCGATGGGGGCGAAGTTATTTGCTGCGCAACCATCAGAAGATTGTGGTGGCGGACGAAAAAATAGCGATGGTGGGCGGTAGCAATGTCCTGGCGCATTATTTCACCGACGATCCGAACGGCGGAAGCTGGCATGACCTCTTCCTGCGGATCGAAGGGCCTGCCGTCGTGCGGCTGGCCCGTTATTTCGACGGATTGAGGCGCTGGATGCTCTCGCCAAGCCCAAGATTGCGTGGATGGTTGCATATCCTGTCGCGGCGCAGCGACAAGGGCGGGATCATGCGCTGGCTGTTCAGCGGCCCGTTCCGCCGTATCAGTCCACTCACCGGTGCTATCCGGCAGGACATTGCGACGGCCAAGCGGATCGACATGATTCAGGCCTATTTCTCGCCCAATTGGGGTACGCTGCGGCGCTTGGCCCGGGTCGAGCAGCGCGGCGGCGAAATGCGACTCATCACTGCGGCGAGATCCGACAACACGACAACCATTTCAGCAGCGCGCCACTGCTACCGCCGACTTCTGCGCAACAGGATCGAAATCTATGAGTATTTGCCGCAGATGCTTCACATGAAGCTGATCGTGGTCGACGATGCAGTCTATATCGGATCGTCCAATTTCGACATGCGCAGCCTCTATATCAATGGCGAAATCATGATCCGTATCGAGGATGCAGGCTTTGCAGGGAAAATGCGCGCGTTTGTCGCTGCGCACATTCCCTACTGCACCGAAATCACCCTCGCCGAGCACAAGATGCGATCAAGCTGGCTTGCGCGGATTCGCAGGCTGCTTGCCTATTTCATCGTTTCAACGGTGGATTTCGGCGTGACACGCACGATCAGCCTGAGGCGTCGCTAGTCCTTCCAGGCCCAGAACAGGCAGCAGGGCGGGATATTCCAATACTCCATACCTTGGTCGATCCGCTTGAAGTGAGGGGCAATGAAATCCCGCACCTTGGCGCGGAACTGGTAAACCAGGAACGCGCCACCGGGTCGAATGATCCGTGCTGTGGCCGACGCGATGGCCGGGCCGACCCCGGTTGGAAGCGTTGAGAAAGGCAGGCCGGACAGGACGTAATCGGCATGATCGAAGCCGCTATCCTTCACGATCTGCTCGACAGCCGCTGCCGAACCAAGGATCGGGCGGAAGCGGCTGTCCTTGATGGTTGCAGCCAGATAGTCGATGAAATCGGGATTGGTGTCGATCGCGACATAGGTCGCATCCGGTGCGAGATGCTTCAGGATGTGCGGGGCAAAAGTCCCCACGCCTGGGCCATATTCGACAAATAAGCGGGTATTTGCCCAATCGACCTTGCTCAACATGTGCGCGATCAGCGTGTCGGATGACGGGATGATCGATCCGACCATCACCGGATGCTTGACAAAGCCCTTGAAAAACATCGCCCATGGCCCGAGCCAGCGGCGCACATGCCTTTGCGAAGCCAGTCCGGCGGAAGGGGCTGTCATGTAAATCCTGAAGCGGTTGTCGGTCACTTGCGTTCGCAAATGTGCAACCACTTGGCAAGCCGCAAATGGCTTCCGCTTGGCTCATATCATCCCTAACGCGGGTCGGGTGAGGGCGAATCAGTTCAGTGTCGGTCGCGATTTCGCGATCCTGTTCATGGTGATGTTGATCACCGGCGCGGGCAATACGGCGCTGCAATCTGTGCTGCCCACAATTGGCCGCTCGATCGACGTGCCTGACAGCGTGATCTCCGCGGTCTTTTCGGTTTCTGCCCTCGCATGGGTTTTTGCCGCCCCTTATTGGGCGCGTCGTTCCGACAAGCAGGGGCGGCGCAATATGGTGATTCTCGGAATTTCGGGTTTCACCTTCTCGATTGCGCTGGTTGGCCTCATTCTTTTGGCCGGACTGCTTGGCTGGATCAGCCCGATCATGACGATGGTGGCCGTGATTGCCGCGCGGGTCATCTACGGCATGTTCGGATCGGCGGCCCCGCCCGCTGCCCAAGCCATTGTCGCACTGGGGACGAGCCGGGATCAACGCGTGAAGGCGCTGACCATGCTGGGCTCGGCATTCGGGCTTGGCACCATACTCGGTCCGGCCGTTGCACCCTACCTCTTGTTGCCCGGCGTCGGGCTTGCGGGGCCGGCGATGGTCTTTGCCCTGCTCGGACTATTGACGGCAATTGCGGCGGCGCGCTGGCTTCCGGCTGATGGGAAGGATGATGATACGGGCGCGCGCGGTGCCAATGTTTCATATCCCTCGATTGGCGGTGCACCGACAGGGGCAAGCGTGACGGGGGCCACGGCAACGCTGGTGGATGCGAACCTGAAGCTGCGCGATCCACGGATTTGGCCCTGGATGTTCTCTGGGCTGATCATGGGTCATGCGCAGGCGATGACGGGTGCTGCCATGGGGTTCCTTGTCATAGACCGGCTGCATCTGCTGGTTGCCGAGCTGGCGACACAGCAAGCGATCGGGCTCGTCTTCATGTCGGGGGCGGGGGCGGCCCTGCTCGTCCAATGGGGACTGATCCCGCTCCTGAACCTCACCCCGCGCGTGATGATGATTGCGGGCCTCGCCGTGGCTGCCGTTGGTCTGGCCGCTACCTCGAATGCCACAAGCCTGTATGGCATAGCGACGGGTTATGCATTTTCCTCGATGGGCTTCGGTTTCACGCGGCCTGCCTTTACCGCCGGCTCCTCGCTGGCAGTCGGACGACGATTGCAAGGGCTGGTTGCGGGACATGTGACGGCAATCAACGGCGCGTCGTTCGTGCTTGGGCCGACGATCGGTGTTGGCCTCTACCAGATTTGGCGGCCGCTGCCCTTCCTGATCGCCGCCGCTGTAATGTTGATGATGATTCCCTACGCGTTGGCCAGGCTCAATCTTTCGGACCACGAGGAGTTACCATCCCGGGCGCGATAAAGCCCATCGATGGCGTTGGCTTGAAAGCCTCTGTTTTCAATTGCGTGTGGATCCTCTCATATTCCTTCTCCATGTCGGCCGTCACTGAAGCGCGCGTATCGCGTAGCGCACTATCGAAATGCGCCTTGGCGACCTTTTTGGATTTTAGGGATTCACGCAGCGCGGCAAGCCCGGCACGACGAACGAGGTCTTCAAGATCCGCCCCAGTGAACTTTTCGGTGCGCCTGGCGAGATCGGCCAGATTGACGTCCTTGCCGAGCGGCATTTTCCGGGTGTGAATGCCAAGAATATGCTTGCGCCCCGCTTCGTCGGGCACGGTGACATAGATCAGCTCGTCGAGCCGCCCCGGCCGCATCAGCGCTGGATCGATCAGCGTCGGACGATTGGTGGCGCCGATGACCACGACGGATTGCATCTCCTCAATCCCGTCCATTTCGGCGAGGAGCATGTTGACGACGCGTTCGGTCACATGCGGTTCGCCAGCACCGCCGCTGCCCCGCGCGGGGACGAGGCTGTCCATCTCGTCGATGAAGATGATGCACGGCGCGACCTGACGCGCGCGGGCAAAGAGGCGCGCAATCTGCTGTTCGCTCTCCCCATACCATTTGGAAAGCAGGTCGCTCGATTTGGTTGCGATGAAATTGGCCTCAGCCTCGCGGGCAACGGCCTTGGCGAGCAATGTCTTGCCGGTGCCCGGCGGCCCGTAGAGGAGGAACCCCTTGGCCGGGCGGATGCCGAGGCGCCGAAACGCCTCCGGATGCTTAAGCGGAAGCTCGATGCCTTCCTTCAGCTTGCGTTGCGCATCGTCCAGCCCGCCCAGATCTTCCCAGCGGACGTCGGGCATCTGCACCATGACTTCGCGCATCGCCGATGGCTGGACGCGTTTCAGAGCCGCCTGGAAATCCTCGCGGGTGACCGACAGCATGTCGAGCACTTCGGGGGGTATCGTCGGATTTTCCAGATCGAGCTTTGGCATGATCCGCCGCACGGCCTCGATCGCCGCCTCACGAGTCAGCGCGGCGAGGTCTGCCCCCACAAAGCCATAGGTGGTGCGCGCCAGTTCGGACAGGTCAACGCCTTCGCCCAGCGGCATGCCGCGTGTGTGGATGGCGAGAATCTCCCGCCGTCCACGCGTATCGGGTACGCCGATGATGATCTCACGGTCGAAGCGGCCGGGGCGGCGCAGGGCTTCGTCGATCGCTTCGGGCCGGTTGGTGGCCGCAATGACGACCAGGTTCGCGCGTGGCTCCAGCCCGTCCATCAGGGTCAGCAACTGCGCCACGAGGCGTTTTTCGGCCTCGCCCGTCACGTTGCTGCGTTTGGGCGCAATCGAATCGATCTCGTCGATGAAAATGATCGCGGGTGCGGCCTTCGCCGCCTTTTCGAACACCTCACGCAGCTTCTTTTCGCTCTCGCCATAGCCCGAGCCCATGATTTCCGGGCCATTGATGAGGAAGAATTCCGCCGCACTCTCATTGGCGACCGCACGTGCAAGTCGTGTCTTGCCGGTTCCTGGCGGGCCGTGGAGGAGCACACCCTTGGGCGGATCGACGCCAAGACGCTGGAACAGTTCGGGGTAGCGCAGTGGCAGTTCGACCATCTCACGCAGCGCATCGACGGTTTCGCCCATCCCGCCAACATCGTCATATGTAACGTCAGCGCGACGGGCATCCGCCGGTTCCTCATATTCCGCGCGCAGCTCGACCTCGGTCTCGCCATCGATATGGACGATGCCCTTGGGGGTTGTCGAAACCACGGAGAGCCGGATTTCCTGAAGTGCGTATGCCGGAGCCGCGAGCATCTGGCGCAGTTGAGGCGGCATGTCTCCACGATCCACCTGCTGTTGGCCTGCGGTCGCGACGACATCGCCCGCGATGAGCGCACGCCCTGCGAAATTGCGCTTGAGCGCCGCGCCGGAGCCTTGAAGGCGCAGGTTTTGCTGGGCCGGGGCAAAAACCACACGCTGCGCAGGCTTCGAATCGGTCTTGCGGATCTCCACGAATTCGCCGGTGGCAACATTCGCATTGATCCGAGACAAGCCGTCGAGCCGGATGACCGAGAGCGCCTCGTCTTCGGGATAGGGCAGGATCGCCCGGGCGGCCGTTGTGCGCTTTCCGAGGATTTCGATCACATCGCCTTCAAGCAGGCCAAGCGCACTCATTGCATCGCGCGGCACCCGAGCCAGCCCGTGGCCGCTTTCTTCCGGCCGGGAATTGGCGACCTGCAACTTGCTCTTGTTGGTTTCGCTATCCGCCATTGCTCAATCCCGTCTTCATCCAGGCCATCAAGATAGGGCGCATCAAGGCACAAAAAAAGGGGCCGGTTCCGAGGAACCGACCCTTGAAAGTTTGATAGGAGAGGATGCCTGAAAAGGCCTAGTCTAGGTGCACTGCACAATGACATTGTGCAAGTGCGAAATGAATAATCCTGATTGCATTTATTGCATCCAACAGCTACCGTCGGGCTGTTGAAAGGGGCAGCATGCCATGCGACGTTTGCCATCTTTGGCCGGAGTTGAGGCCTTTGTTCACGTAGCACGCCTGGGTTCTGTCAAGGCCGCCGCGGAGGAGTTGGCGCTGTCATCGCCCGCCCTGAGCCGCCGAATACAGTCGCTTGAACGCTTTGTCGGCCGCCCGCTGTTCGAACGCCGCCACCAGGCGATAGTCCCCAATGATGATGGGGATAGGTTGATGCTGCTTGTTGCCCCCATTCTCGATTCCCTGACAGATGCCATCGAAACACTTACCAGCCCGAATCCGGTCATGCGGTTGCGACTGGGGGTGCTTCCACTTTTTGCAGCGCAGCGACTTTTTCCACGCCTCCCGGAACTCCGGGCATTGCATCCTTCCTTGCACATTGACGTCGATACCGCGGCGCATGGGGTGTCGCGGCTCGGCGACGGACTCGATGCTGCCATCGTCCTGTCGCGCGAGATCGACCCTGCGCTTTACGCCCGAAGGCTCGACCGCAATATGGTTCTTGCCATCGGTGCGCGCCGCTTGCTGAGGGGCCCGCATGCTATCACCGATCCGGCGCAGCTTTCAGAAATGACGGTGCTGATCCACCGCGACATGCCCGATACGTTCGAGGAGTGGCGCAGGGCCCTACATATTCCGCAACTCGAACCGGCCGCCATAGACCATTTCGACTCAGGGCAACTGATGCTTGAGGCCGCCGCGCAAGGGCTGGGCATTGCTTTCATGCACCAGAGCCATCTGGACGACGCGCATGACGAACGGCTGGTCAAGATTTTCGACGTCGAGGTCGAAAGCCCCTACAGCTACTGGTTCGTCTGCCGTCCGCGGGCCTTGCAGCTCGAGCCAGTCAGGACTTTTCATGACTGGCTCGTGAGCTTGTCGGATTAGCCCACCGTCGCTTTGACGATCTTGCCCGGGGAGCGGGGCGGCTCACCCTTTGGCAGCGCATCGACATGATCCATACCCGACGTCACTTCGCCCCACACGGTATATTGGCCGTCGAGGAAACGGGCATCGTCAAGGCAGATGAAAAACTGGCTGTTGGCACTGTTCGGATTGGATGAGCGCGCCATCGAACAAATGCCCCGGATGTGGGGTTCGCGGCTGAATTCCGCTTCGATATCGGGTTTCGAAGAACCGCCCATTCCGCTGCCGGTGGGATCGCCGCCCTGTGCCATGAAGCCGTCAATGACACGGTGGAAAACGACGCCGTCATAAAAGCCTTCGCTGGCCAGTTCGGTGATCCGGTCAACATGGCCGGGAGCCAGATCGGGGCGCAGCGTGATGACGACGTCACCGGTTTCGAGGGTGAAGGTGAGGGTCTCGGACATTGGGGTCATGCTCCTAGTATGGAATTTGAAAACATGGGAAGCGCCAGTAAATCGCTTCATGAACGCGCGCCAGCCATTTTTGGCGTTCAGCGAACGATCCGGGCCAGACCCTTTGAAAGCTGGAGGATGCCGTTCAGGCGCGCGCGCGGATCGCCCCAGCTACGCGTGACGGACAGGCGGCTGTCGGGGCGTAGTTTGGCCACGCCGCCCAGGCGACCCACATAGGCCAGCAGGCCCGGAAGATCAGGGAAGCTGTCATTCCAGAAACTGACGAGCGCACCGCGCGGGCCAACATCGATCTTGGCTATATGCGCCTTGCGGGCGTTGAGCTTGATATTCATGACGATCAGCAGGTTTTCCGTTGCTTCCGGCAATTTGCCAAATCTATCAATAAGCTCGGCGGCGAAGCTCTCAATCTCTTGGGCATCCTCCATCTCGTTGATCCGGCGATAGAGGCTCATCCGCAGATCGAGATCGGGAACATAATCGTCAGGGATCAGGATCGGCGCATCGACCGTAATCTGCGGCGAAAGATCGCGCGCGCGCGCTTCGACGATGCCACCGGCCTTGGCGTCGAGAATCGCGTCCTCAAGCATCGACTGGTAGAGCTCGAACCCGACCTCCCTGATGTGCCCCGATTGCTCATCGCCAAGCAAATTGCCGGCACCGCGAATGTCGAGATCGTGGCTCGCCAGCTGGAAACCGGCGCCGAGGCTGTCGAGGTCTGACAGGATTTTCAGCCGTTTCTCAGCCGTTTCAGTCATGATCCGTTCGGGCGGCGTGGTCAAATAGGCATAGGCACGGATCTTGGCGCGCCCGACGCGTCCGCGGAGCTGGTAAAGCTGGGCAAGNNCGTGGTGGAGATCAGCACGTCATATTTGCGATCGTAAAAGGCGGACATCCGCTCTTCGACCTGACTCGCCGCCATCTGGCCGTGGGCAATGACATAGGTCAGTTCGGGCATGTTGGCACGGAAAAACTCCTCAATTTCCGGGAGGTCGGCGACGCGTGGCGTGACAAAGAAACTCTGCCCGCCGCGATAATGTTCGCGCAGCAGCGCTTCGCGCAGAACGACCGGATCCCAAGGCATCACATAGGTTCGCACCGCCAGACGATCCACAGGCGGGGTCTGGATGACCGACAGTTCGCGCAGGCCCGACATTGCCATTTGCAAGGTGCGCGGGATCGGCGTCGCGGTCAGCGTCAGCATGTGAACGTCGGTCTTGAGCGCCTTTAACCGTTCCTTGTGGACGACACCGAAACGCTGTTCCTCATCGACGATCACCAGTCCGAGGCGCTTGAGCTCGACGCTCTTCGCCAGCACCGCATGGGTGCCGATAACGATGTCGACCGTGCCGTCGGTCAGCCCTTCGCGCGTGGCCTTGGCCTCGGCTGCGGGCACGAGACGCGACAACCGTCCGATCCTGATCGGAAAGCCGTGAAAGCGTTCGACGAAATTGCTGTAGTGCTGGCGCGCGAGCAGCGTGGTGGGACAGACCAGCGCGACCTGCATCCCGGCCATTGCCGCGATGCAGGCGGCGCGGAGCGCGACTTCGGTCTTCCCGAAACCGACATCGCCGCAGACCAGCCGATCCATCGGCTTGCCTGAAGACAGATCGTCCATCACGTCACTGATCGCGCGATCCTGATCGTCGGTTTCAGTGTAAGGGAAACGATCGACAAAGGCCGGATACGCGCCCGGATCGGGTTCTGCCACGTCTGCGGCGCGGAGCGCACGGGCGGCGGCGGTTATCATCAACTCACCCGCAATCTCGCGGATGCGCTCCTTCATTTTCGCCTTGCGGGTTTGCCAGCCCACACCGCCCAATTTGTCGAGCCCCACGCCTTCGCTTTCTGCACCATAGCGTGAAAGCACGTCGATATTTTCGACCGGCACATAGAGCTTGTCGCCGCCCGAATAGGTGAGCGCGACGCAATCGTGCGGGGCATTGCCCACCGGGATCGACGTCAGGCCGTCATAGCGGCCGATGCCATGTTCGGCGTGAACGACCAGATCGCCGGGGGTCAGCGTCGCCAGTTCGTTGAGAAATGCGTCGGCGCTCTTTTTGCGCTTGGCCCGACGGACGAGGCGGTCGCCCAGCAGATCCTGTTCGGTAAGGACGCCCAGGCTCGGCGTGGTGAAGCCGTGATCGAGCGGCAGGATGGCCAGCGCCGTGCGCTTCGTCGCGGCAATTGCCTGCGCTTCCTGCCAGCTTTCAGCAGGTGCTAGGCCAAGCATGCCATGATCGGCCAGTAGACCAGTCAGGCGCTCGCGCGAACCGGCGGAATAGGACGCGATAATGAGCCCGCGACCCTCGCGTACCTGCTGCGCTGCGTGCGTGGCAGCGGCTTCGTAGATGTTGTCACCTCGCGCGCGTTCGCCTGCAAAGTCGCGGGCGGCTGAGACGCCGAGATCGATGACGCTGGCCGAATCGGGCTCGGCAAAGGGCGAGGTGAGGTGGATCGGGCGATCGGCAACCGCAGTGTCCCATTCTGGCACACCCAAGTAGAGCGCGTCGGGCGCGAGGGGGCGGTAGCTGCCGGGATCGCTGCTCTGCGCGCGCATCCGGTTGGCATGATAGTCGCCGATCGCCTCGAACCGTGCTTGCGCGGCGCCTGTGACGCCCGAATCGCGGACGATGACGCAATCGGGGCCGATATGGTCGAACAGCGTGGTCAGCCGTTCTTCGATCAGTGGCAGCCAGTGATCCATGCCCGCAAGCCGCCTGCCTTCTGAGACCGCCTGATAAAGCGGATCGCCGGTTGCGGTTGCTCCGAATGTCTCACGATAGCGGCTGCGGAAGCGTTTGATGCCTTCTTCGTCGAGCAATGCCTCGGAGGCGGGGAGGAGGGTGAATTGCCCGACCCGCCCGATGGTGCGCTGGTCTGATGGGTCGAACGAGCGGATGCTTTCGATCTCGTCTCCGAAGAAATCGAGCCGCAGCGCATGGGTTTCGCCCGTTGGATAGAGATCGACGAGGCTCCCACGGATCGCGAATTCGCCCACGTCCGCCACGGTATCGCTGCGCGCATAGCCGTTGGCCTGAAGCAGCGCGGCAAGCTGGTCACGGTCGATCCGCGCACCGGGTTTCAGATGGGCCGAAAGCTGGCGCACACGGAATGGCGTCAGGGTCCGCTGCGTGATCGCGTTGATCGTCGTAATCAGTAGTTGCGGCCCCGATTTGGGCCGCTGGAGGGAGGCGAGACAGGCCAGGCGCTCGGATGTTGCGCGCAACGAAGGAGAGGCCCGGTCATACGGCAGGCAATCCCATGCCGGAAAGGACAGCAACTCGAGTTCGGGCGCGAAATAATGGGCCGTATCCGCCGCGCTGCGCATGGCGGCCTCGTCAGCAGCGACATAGACTGCCCGGCCCTTCGATGCGCGGGCAAGATCGGTCAGGAGCCACGGCAGGAAACCTGCCGGCACGCCGGCAAGGGTAAGCGGCTTGTCGACGGCCAGAATGTGGGGGAGGTGGCTCATGTCAGACGATCGGCGTGATGAAGTCCAGCCGCTGGAACGCGTCCATCATGCGACCCTGCCAATTCGCGGGCACTGGCTGCGCGCGCAGGCCCCAGGCCATGATGTCAACATCCTGTTCCTCGAGAAAGGATTCGAACCACGCCATTTCTTCGTCGTTCCAGCCTGCGCCATGTGCATCGAGGAACCCGCCGATCATCATGTCGGCTTCCCTCGTGCCGCGGTGCCAGGCACGAAATTTCAAACGTTTGAGGCGCGTATCGCGATCCATTGTGTCCAACAGCAATTGGCCGGTCGCGCATTTTGAACTGCGTGGCCGGCTGGGTTAAGGTGGCACCAGATAGACATGCGCCCCGATTTGCTCAACCCGCTCTTTGCCGAGATTGAAGTGCTCAAAGGCATTGGCCCTGCGCTCGCCAAACCGCTGGCGAAGCTAGGGCTGGCGCGGGTTGTGGACCTGCTCTTCCATTTGCCGACGGGCATCGTCCACCGCCAGCGGGTCCAGCGACTCGACGATGCGGCAGAGGGAAGCATTGTCAGCGTCGAAGTGACCCCCACCGAATACCGGCAGGGCGGGCCGCGCAGCCCGTTTCGGGTTTTTGCGACGGACAGTCAGGGCGATGTACTGACGCTCACCTATTTCGGCGGCAGTGGCGGCTATGCGCGCAAGCTGCTTCCGCTCGGCGCAAAGCGTCTCGTTTCGGGCAAGCTCGAGCACTATGGGCAGGAGCGCCAGATCGTCCACCCGGACTATGTCCTGTCGCCAGATGAAGGCGCGAAACTGCCGGAATCGGAGGCCGTCTATCCGTTGTCCGAAGGGCTGACGGGCAGGAGGCTGAGCCATCTGGTTGAGCAGGCGATGCCGCGCGCTCCCGAATTGCAGGAATGGATCGAGCCGAGCCTGCTCGCGAGCCGTGAGTGGCCGGCTTGGCGTACGGCACTTGAAGCCATCCATCACAATCCGTCGGACGGGAGAACGCGCGAACGGCTGGCTTATGATGAGGTGTTCGCCAACCAGCTTGCGCTGATGCTGGTGCGGGCGTCTTCGAGGCGCAGGCGGGGGATCCCGCTTTCGGGCGATGGCCGGCTCCGCGCCATGCTCCAGCTGCCTTATGTCCTCACTGGTGCGCAACGGCGGACGATAACGGAGATTGAAGGCGATCTCGCGCAGCAGACGCCGATGGTGCGGCTGCTTCAGGGCGATGTTGGCTCGGGCAAGACGATGGTCGCGCTCCATGCCTTGCTCGTCGCGGTCGAATGCGGGGCCCAGGGCGCGCTGCTGGCGCCGACGGAAATACTCGCACGGCAGCACTATGAAACGCTGCGGGCTCAACTGGCCGGATTGCCCGTCAACATTGCAATCCTGACGGGTAGGGACAAGGGGAGGGCGCGCGAGGCGACGTTGATGGGCCTTGCCGACGGCTCGATCCATATCCTGATCGGCACCCATGCGATCTTTCAGGAGGCGGTTGCATACAAGAACCTTGCCTTTGCCGTGATTGACGAACAGCATCGCTTCGGCGTTGCGCAGCGGCTCCTGTTGACCCAGAAGTCTGAAAAACCGGCGCATTTACTCGTCATGACGGCAACCCCGATCCCGCGAACACTGACACTTTCTCACTATGGCGAGATGGACGTCAGTCGCCTCGACGAGATGCCCCCCGGTCGCCAGCCAATAGATACGCGGGTGATGTCGGTCGAGCGGATCGACGAGGTCGTCGATGGCCTTGCGCGCCATATCGAGGCAGGCGGGCAGGGCTATTGGGTCTGTCCGCTCGTGGAGGAAAGCGAGTTGAGCGACCGGGCGGCGGCCGAGGCACGGGCCGCGTCGCTGCGGGTGCGCTTCGGAGACCGGATCGGCCTGATCCACGGGCGGATGAAAGGGCCGGACCGGGATGCCGTCATGCAGCGCTTCCAGAATGGGGAATTTGCCATTCTGGTGGCGACGACCGTGATCGAGGTTGGAGTCGATGTTCCCAACGCAACGCTGATGATCNNGGCCGCGGATCGCAGCATTCGGTCTGCGTCCTGCTGCGCGGCGGGCCTTTGAGCGAAACCGCGCGGGCGCGGCTCGCCCTGATGCGGGAGACCAATGACGGGTTCCGCATTGCCGAGGAGGATCTGCGTTTGCGCGGGGCCGGGGAATTACTGGGTGTGCGCCAATCGGGCGAGGCGCAGTTCCGGCTAGCGACGCCCGATCTTGTCTCGGCACTCATCCAGCCTGCAACCGACGATGCGCGATTGCTGGTGGATCGCGACGGCGGGTTGGAAGGGCCAAGGGGGCGGGCCGCCCGGATCGCACTTTACCTGTTCGAGCGTGACGGAGCGGTGGGGTTGCTCAGATCAGGCTAGGCGGTGTCAGATAAAGAATGGCCGAAGTTTGGCGAAATCGTCGCCTTCGAGCAATTGCTCGAACTCGCCGCCAATCCGGTCGCCCAGCGACCAGAGCGTCGTCGCCCGCACCCAGCCAATTCGTGGCAGTTCTACCAGCACCGGCGCATAGTCATAAACCGGGCAGGGCGTCATCGCCATGAAGCCGGTGCGTGACATGTTTGCAATCCGTGCGGGATGCTCTGGTTGGCCCTGAACGCGAAGGCGAACCCAAAGCGCAACGTCAACGCGTTCGGCAGAGCGCCGATCCACAGCAAAAACCCGCGATGCCAGCGTGGCAGGTTTGGTTGACATTGTGCAGTCCCCTATCTTGGCCCAGACAGGGACATTGAAGCCGATCCCGCTAATCGCCTGATAAATTTGAGGCTTAATGCGACGTCAACCCTAAGGCCTTTTCAGAACCCCGTGGAGTTTCTTGCCCGCCGAAATCCTGACGGGTTCTTCGCCGATGGACACGCGCGCGGCTTCATCGGTTACTTGGACGCCATCGACCCGCGCGCCGCCGCCCCTGACAAGGCGCTTTGCCTCACCTTTTGACGCGACGAGGCCGAGATCTGCTAGCGCATCGACCAGAGCCATGCTGCCCTCCGCGACCTGCAACGTGGGCAGATCGTCTCCAGAAGCGCCTTCCTCAAAGGTTTTTCGCGCAGTTTCGGCGGCTGCCGTTGTGGCTTCGATGCCACGGCACAATGCCGTTGCTGCGTTCGCCAACTCGATCTTGGCCGCATTGATCTCGCTGCCCTCCAGCGTTTCCAGGCGAGCAATTTCCTGCAGCGGCAAATCGGTGAACAGCCTCAGGAATCGCCCGACATCAGCATCCTGCGTGTTCCGCCAGAACTGCCAGTAGTCATAGCTTGGGAGCGCATCCTCGTTGAGCCATATGGCACCGGACATGGTCTTGCCCATCTTGCCGCCGTCGGCCGTGGTGATGAGCGGCGTGGTCAGCCCGAAAACCTCGGTCGAATCGATCCGGCGCGCGAGTTCAATGCCGTTGACGATATTGCCCCACTGATCGGAGCCGCCCATCTGCAAGCGGCACCCGGCGCGGCGTGACAGTTCGAGGAAATCATAGGCCTGGAGGATCATGTAGTTGAATTCGAGGAAGGTCAGCGGCTGTTCGCGGTCGAGCCTGAGCTTGACCGAATCGAACGCCAGCATCCGGTTGATCGTGAAATGCTTGCCCACCTCACGCAGGAAAGGGACATATTCGAGGGCATCGAGCCACGCGGCATTGTCGAGCATGATCGCGTCGGTGGGGCCATCGCCGAATTTCAGGAACCGCTCGAAGACGCGGCGGATCGATGCGGTATTCGAGTTGATGTCCTCATTCGAGAGCAATTTGCGGCTCTCGTCCTTGCCCGAAGGATCGCCGACCTTGGTCGTTCCCCCGCCCATCAGGACGATGGGCTTATGCCCCGCCTGTTGCAGGCGGCGCAGCATCATGATCTGCACCATCGAGCCGACGTGCAGCGAAGGCGCGGTTGCGTCGAAGCCGATATAGGCAGGCACGACCTGCTTCATGGCAAGCGCATCGAGTGCCGCCGCATCGGTCATCTGATGGATATAGCCGCGCGCGCTGAGCGTGTTTAAGAGGTCTGATTTGTAACTGGTCATGGCGCGCGGGCGCTTAGCATGGGGAATGGCGGATCGCAAAAAATTGCGTCCCTACCGCTCACCCTGAGCTTGTCGAAGGGCTGCCTTTCCTTCTATCCACCGGGCATGAGTTTTTATGCGTATATGCTTCATTGCCGGGGCGGCTATTTTTATGTGGGGCATACCGATGATCTCGACCTGCGCATGGCGCAACACGCATCCGGACATTTCCCGGGGTTTACGCGCGATCATCTCCCGGTAAAACTCGTCTGGTGTCAGGATTTTCCGACGCGGTACGAAGCCATTTCTGCGGAACGGCAGATCAAAGGCTGGAGCCGGGCGAAGAAGATGGCACTTGTGCGCGGCGATTGGGAGAAGATTTCCGCATTGGCGAGGGGGAAGGGCAGGGCTTCGACAAGCTCAGCCTGAACGGAGGAGGGACAGGACCATTCCAGCTAAATCCGTTCACCCAGAGCCTGTCGAAGGATTGCCCCTTACCTGCCATCCCGACACGCCGTCGCGGGCAGTTACTGCCATCGAATTGCAGCTCGCAATGCTGGCAAGCGGGCGCTTGCGGACGCGCTTTCATGTTGACGGAGTGCTCGATGACATCGCTCTCCCGGATCCGGCACCGCCAGAGCGTGCCGATGGGCTGTGGCGAACGACCTGTTTCGAGTTGTTTGTGCATGACCAGGCTGGATCGGGCTACATTGAGTTCAATTTTTCGCCGTCCTCGCGCTGGTCGGCTTATCGTTTCAGCGACTATCGGGAATTCGAGACGGAGCTCGGTTGCGCCCAACCGCCGAAAATCGAACTCGATGCGAGCGAAACGCACCTGACACTCGAAGTCGAACTGGATATTCCGCGCAACGCTGGCAAGCTGGCTCTCTCCGCCGTGATTGAAGAAAGCGACGGTACGAAATCCTACTGGGCATTGGCCCATCCGCTGGGCAAGCCGGATTTCCATCACAAGGATTGCTTTGCATTGACGCTTCCGCCACCGGGGACTTCATGAAATTCGGTATCGACCGCCTCCTCGACGACCCCGCCCAGCGCAAGCCCCTTGAGGGCAGGCGCGTGGCGTTGCTGGCGCATCCCGCTTCAGTTACGAAAGACCTCACGCACACATTGGATGCACTCGTTGCGTGTGGCCTGAACGTCACCGCTGCGTTTGGCCCTCAGCATGGCCTGCGTGGCGACAAGCAGGACAATATGGTCGAGTCGCCGGACTTTACCGATCCGTTGCACGGGGTTCCCGTCTTCAGCCTCTATGGCGAGGTGCGCCGCCCGACCGGCCAATCGATGGGGACGTTCGATACGATCCTCATTGACCTGCAGGATCTGGGCTGCCGGATTTATACCTTCATCACCACGCTGCGCTACATGCTGGAAGCGGCGGCGCTGCACGGCAAATCCGTCTGGGTGCTCGACCGGCCAAACCCTGCCGGCCGTCCGGTAGAAGGCCTGACGCTGCGCCCGGGCTGGGAGAGTTTTGTCGGCGCCGGTGCGATGCCGATGCGGCATGGACTGACGCTGGGCGAGCTCGGCCTCTGGTTCGTCGATACGCTCAAGCTCGACGTGGATTACCGGATAATCGGGATGGAGGCATATGACCCCGATGCCGGGCCGGGCCATGGCTGGCCGCTGGGAGAGCGGGTCTGGATCAACCCCAGCCCCAATGCTCCCAACCTGAACATGGCGCGCGCCTATGCGGGCACGGTGATGCTGGAAGGCACGACGCTTTCTGAAGGGCGCGGCACGACCCGCCCGCTCGAACTTTTCGGCGCGCCGGATATTGAAGCCGCGCGCATCGTTGCAGCGATGCGTGAACTTGCGCCTCAATGGCTGGAAGGCTGCATCTTGCGCGAATGCTGGTTCGAGCCGACTTTTCACAAACATGTCAAGGCACTGTGCAGTGGTGTGCAAATTCATGCCGAGGGCCCTGCCTATGATCATCACGCGTTCAAGCCGTGGCGGGTGCAGGCGCTGGCCTTCAAGGCGATCCGCAACCTCTATCCCGATTACCCGCTCTGGCGCGACTTTCCCTATGAATATGAATTCGGCAAGCTGGCCATCGACGTCATCAATGGCAGTCCGCTGCTGCGCGAATGGGTGGACGATGCCGCCGCGACGCCACACGATCTGGATGTGCTGACCATACCGGATGAAGAGGCATGGCGCGACGAAAGCCGGGCTTTTGTCCAGTATTGATTGTAGCCTGAATCCGCTTGCGTTGCGTAGCCAAGCGCCTAGCCTCCCGACCAGTTGTGTTGCGTTCCATCGAAGTGGGGCCGCGTTGCTTGCCTCGCTCATCGTGCAGGGGACATTTTCATGAAGACATATATTTCAGTCATCGCATTGACGGCCCTTCTTGCCGCCTGCAATCCCGCGAAGACCGACGTCGCAGCACCCACCGCAGAAGAAGCCGCGAAGATCGTCGATGCGGCAGAGGCATCGTTCACGTCGGGCGATAGCGCAAAGATCATGGCCAACTATGTACCAGACGCGGTGTTCTTCGATCCGGGCTACAACGATCCTACCAATGACCGTGCGACCGCAACCAAATGGACGGATGGCTTCGTCGCCCTCAAGCCGACTGCCTTTTCACCGGGAAATCGCATGCTGCAAGTGATCGACGCCAGCACGATCATCAGTTCAGGCGTCGGCACGATGGATATAACGGGCCCCAAAGGCCCCGAAAAGTCGCATATGCGCTACACTGACGTTTACCGGAAACAGGCCGACGGATCGTGGCTGATCGTGCATGAGCACCTTTCCAACCCGCCGCAGCCTGCGGCCGCCGCTGCCGCGGAATAGGGACGAATCGCGCACATGCATGAATTGAGCCGCCGCCGGTTTCTCGAAACTTCACTGGCGTCGGGTGTGATTGCGGGGCTTCCGTCAGGGGCAGGTGCCGCAACGCCAGCCCCCGCTGGCCTTCCCGACCTTGGTGCAGGGTCAGTTCCGATCGGCATCGAGGAACGTCAGGCGCGGATTGCCAATGTGCAACGGCTGATGCGCGCGTCGGGTGTTGGTGCGCTGCTGGTCGAGGCAGGTTCGAGCCTCGTCTATTTCACCGGCATTGGGTGGTGGCGCAGCGAGCGGCCGACGGCGGCACTGATCCCGGTCGAGGGCGAAATCGCCATCGTCACGCCTTTTTTCGAGGCGCCCTCGATCCGCGAATCGTTGGTGGTTCCGGCGGACGTGCGGACGTGGAACGAGGATGAAAATCCGCTGCGGCTGGTGGCGGAGTGGCTGAGGCAGAACAAACTCGAACACCGTCCTGTTGCCATCGAGGAAACGGTGCGCAACTTCATCGTGGATGGATTGCAGCGCGCCTTGCCGGGGGTGAAGACGGTTTCAGGCGCGCCGGTCGTGCGGGGGTGCCGGATGCACAAATCGCCGGCCGAGATCGAGCTGATGCAGATCGCCTCTGACATCACAGTCGCAGCGTTCCGCCATGCTGCACCCCGGATTGAGCGCGGGATGTCGCCGCAGGATATTGGCCGGATCATCCAGTCCGCGACAACTGCGCTGGGAGGAGAGTCCGAACCGCCGCTTGTCCTGCTGGGGGAGGCAAGCGCCTATCCGCACGGATCGGGCAAGCCGCAGCAGGTGCGCGATGGGGAGGTCGTGCTGATCGATGGCGGCTGCTCGGTGCACGGCTACACCTCGGATATTTCGCGAACCTTCGTCTTTGGCGAACCGAGCAAGGCGCAGCGCGAGGTCTGGATGCAGGTGCATCGCGGGCAGGAGATTGCGCTTGAGGCCGCGCGGATCGGCGCGCCGGCAGGTAGCGTGGATGACAAGGTCCGCGCCTGGTACACCAGCCTGGGTTACGGTCCTGGATACAGGCTCCCCGGCCTTTCGCACCGCACCGGGCACGGGATCGGCATGGACGGGCACGAACCTGTCAATCTCGTGCACGGTGAAGCTACGCCGCTCGCGGCTGGCATGTGTTTCTCGAACGAACCCGGCATCTACATTCCGGGAAGCTTCGGGATCAGGCTCGAGGATTGCTTTTACATGACGCCCGAAGGCCCGCGCTGGTTCTCAGTGCCGCCGCCCTCGATCGACAGACCCTTTGGCTGATGACTGGAGCCTGGTTCAGGGC
>CXWL01008310.1_pt1 | contig 20541 bp, 22 predicted proteins | sample 590931 | NCBI WGS metagenome assembly CXWL01 (sample SAMEA3498368, study PRJEB10139) | groundwater metagenome | biome: water well; material: biofilm material | place: Germany | collected 2015-04-27 | reverse complement strand
GCCAATCTCCCAGCTTTGATGCTTTTAATGATGTTGCGCTTGAGTTTGGCTTCTCGTTTGGCGCGTTCAATGAGTTGATCTCTGTTTTGGCGCAATATTGCCCACTGGCTTGAACGCTGTCTGGCGCTATTTGCTTGCTCTTGCTGGTATCGCGCATAAAGCTTTGAAGTATCGATTCGATTCTGCAATGGTCTTGGCTGGTATTGTCTTGCGTTTTGTTGTGACGATTTTGCAGAATGCTCACCAGGTATAAATGCACCCAATCTTTGAATTAAATTCCTTTTGGACAAAGATCGATCAACTGAACTGGCTTTAACAGCCACACCATTGTTGGCGACCAATACAAACCCGTTGCCACGCTCCTTGATTTCAAGGCCATGTGTTTTAAGCACTTCATGTAAATCCTGCCAATTCTTCGCTCCTCTGATTTCAGTGAGTGCCTCGCGCTTGATCCAGCCAAGCAAGCTCTCCACACCGGTTCTGGCTTCAATTTCTTGCACTACTCTGGCTGCTTTATCACTCACAGTTTCATGATTAACTGTTGTTAAGCCATATTCCTGTTCGATTTGCTCACAAAGCTTGGCTACTTTCTTGTAATCATAATAGGGGTTATGGATTGTGAAGGTGCTGGGGTGAATCTTGTTGATTGCGATATGGATGTGCAGGTTATTGGTATCAATGTGGACTACGCTGATGCGTTGATGACCGTTAAAACCCAAAGCATCGCAAAACCGTTCTTCAATGGCATTCAGGTCAGAAAAGGATAAACGTTCTCCTTCAGGGAAGCTCAGCACCAAATGACAGGTTTTGTCTGATTTGGCGCGCTTATTCATTTCCTGCGTGTTCTGGATTTCAAGTAAGGAAGCCGTTAGACCGTCTGTATAGCAATTCGAGACCTTAATCTGACTGATACGCTCACTCTTGTTTTGAGGGTTAGTTAAGTACTGCATCAGCGCAGAGAAGTTACTTTTGCGCACTGATTTGATGGGTATGATTTTAGCGATCATCGTATTTAAGCTGCTTAAGTAATAAATGACTATTCCGAAAGTTATTTTTTAAGCTTCATAATGACATCCAGCATCGTGCTTTGCGTATTCCGGATACTATCCAAGGTCATATGCAATTGTGACTTGCCGATCAATTTAGTACGCTCATCATTGGTGAGCCAAAGTTTTATCAGTCCACCCAGTCTGCCAAGATCCGCGTTGATTTTTAACAAAGCATCCACTTTCCGGTTATCTATAACACTGGGGACTTGATAACCCAGGCCCAGATTGCGCAGGTACTCGGCAACGGGCTATCCGGCATCTTGTGCTTTACTCTTTATTTCAGCTTCCTCGATTGGCAAAACAGGAACCCTGAGCTTCTTATCTCTTCTTTCTGTTTTGATTGTCTTGGGGTTCTTTTTGTCAATCATTTCAGTTTTCCTCGAAGAGCAAGATCAACATTGAGCACAAAGTGCGAATAAGTTGTGGTGGAGATGGCCATCTCCACATATCTTGCCCGGTTCTGTGAGTTTCAAGAAATATACTAACACTATAATCGATGTTTGCAAATAGTTTATTTTCGTTATATCATAATTTCAAACAGAATAAAAATACTTGAAAGAAGCTTTATTCAACTAAATAACAGTCACTTGGAAACAAAAAGAAAGGATAAGCAATTAATTGACACTGAAAGCAACAAAAAGAAATAGGAAGGAAAGAAAAAAAATAAAAGCTGTTTGTACGCCAAGATAAATATTTTTGTGGAAATTGTGTGATGACTAAATCCTTATCAGATCGAATCGCACTTTATGCGGATAGAAACAAAAGTACCGGTAAGCAATTTTTACCGGCGTTCATTGCGTTGAAGCCTGATATTGAGCAGGCACTCATGGATGGCTGGACGATTCGCCAGATCTGGAACATTTTGCATCAGGAAGAAAAAATCACATGCTCTTATCAATGGTTCAGAACACTAGTCAATCGACATATTGGTGAGGACAAAAAGCGGCATTCGCGCATTGATCAAGGAAAGTCAGTCGGGAATGGTCATGAAGGATTTCGTTTTAATTCTGCAACTGAAAAAGAGGAGTTGGTCTGATGGCTAAAATANNCATATCATCCACGCTAGCACAACATAAGTTTGCCAAAGGCGGCAATCCATTATGCATTGATACCGATCCGGTTAATGCTACTTTTTATGGATTTAAAAAACTCAATGTTAAGCAGATTAATGTGATGAACAATGATGAGATTGATCCGAGAAAGTTTGATGATTTGATTGAATTGATAGCTAAAGCTGACAATGACGTCATTATTGACAATGGTGCCAGCACCTTCGTGCCGATGTCACATTATCTCATCAGCAATCAGATACCCGCGTTGCTTTTGGATATGGGTCATGAATTGGTTGTGCATACCGTCATCACGGGTAGTCAGGCTTTGCTGGATACACTCAATGGCTTTGTGCATCTGATTAAGCAGTTTCCGAAAGAAGCACTGTTTGTTGTCTGGTTAAATCCCTATTGGGGAGAAATCAGCATGAATGGCAAGCAGTTCGAAGAAATGAAAGCGTATGTGGATAACAAAGCGCGAGTATCCGCCATTATCCGAATTCCGCACTACAAACCTGAGACTTTTGGCAAGGATTTGAGTGAAATCCTGCAATCGAAATTTACCTTCGATGAAGCGCTTAAAAATAGCGCTTTGCCGGTGATGGTGCGCCAACGGTTAACGATTATTCGCAGGCAGCTTTTTATCAGCATTGAAAATGTGGGTGCGGTTTTAACATGAGCAATAACAAATTAGATGCATTAATCGAAAGAATAGCATCGGAACATGGAATAGTTCTGTCGCAGGATGATCCGGTATTGATGATGCATACGCTTAACGAAGTGTTGCTGGAACAAAACGAAAAAGCCCATGCTGAGCTGTTAAGCAATTATCAGGCGATATTGGAAGAAAACTTTAATCGATGGTGTGAGTACTCTACCAAAAAATCCAATGCGCTGATTAATTCATCCATGAGTAACGCGCAATTAACACGAGACCAATTTCTGGAGAGCTGTATTCAGCTGATCGATGAAAAGATAAAAAGTGGAGAGGGTCAGGAGATTTATGAGCTGACCAGAATTTCCAGGCAAGCGTCCATCATTAATTTAATGTCTGCCGTTCTGGTATTAGTTTCGGTGGTATTGGTCTTAGTAATTTTGAGCTAGAAACAAAATTTTTACATCAATTTGAAAAAATAACATGCCCTGAGAATACTTTTACTGGCAGCAACACAGATGACCAGCACAAACTACGTAACCATTAAAAAATTCTGTGAGGAAACAGGCTATACACCGGAAGCGATAAGCTCTAAAATTTATCGTGGCGATTGGTTATGCGGTAAAGAATTTACCAAAGCGCCGGATGGTAGAATTTTAATCAGCATCAGCGGGTATCACAAATGGGCAGAAACAAATATCCAGGCGTCACAACGGGTAGCGCAACATCGATTGCCATCAGCTTCTACTATCGAGGACAAAAATGCCGCGAACGGATCAGGTTGCAGCCCACTCCCTCTAACCTAAAACGAGCCGCTAATCACCGTGCTGCTATTTTGTTGGCCATAGAGAACGGTACTTTTGATTATTCTGTGACATTCCCGAATTCAAAGAATGTTCATAAATTCTCGCCCATACAATACACCGTTAGAACTTATCTCGCAGAATGGTTGGCAAATAAAGAACCAACAATCAAAGCAAGCACATTAAAAGATTATAGAAAAATCATACACAACCTAGTGATACCTCTATTTGGTGAAATGACGCTACACATGCTAACTCGTGCAGATGTGCGTAATTGGGTGGCTAGTATGGATTGCTCGAATAAGAGGATTATTAACATCTTGAGTCCACTACGCGCCGCCCTACAAGACGCTCAACATGATGACCTGATACCGGTTAATCCGTTGTTTGGATGGACTTACAAGCGCAATGAACCGCCAAAAGAAAAGACATACGTTGACCCATTTAATGCAGAAGAGCAAGCGGCAATAATCAAAGCTGCTGCAGGATCAATAAAAAACCAGTGCATTGTATTTTTTTGGACTGGGATGAGGACTTCAGAACTAATTGCCTTAGAATGGACAGATATTGACTGGAAGCGGAAGAAAATAAAGATTAACAAGGCGCATACATACGCTGCCAAGAGCGACGAATCCACAAAAACAAAATCAAGCAATCGGGAAATCGACATGCCTCCACATGTGGAGGCTGCACTGATCAATCAAAAGCTGCATACCCTATTACAAGGCGGGAAAGTGTTCTTAAATCCGCGCACCAGCAAACAATGGACTGGCGACCAACAAATCAGGAAAGGATTCTGGATTCCATTATTGAAAAAAGCCGGAGTGCGTTACAGAAATCCGTATCAAACACGTCACACTTTTGCATCAATGATGTTGTCGGCTGGTGAGAATATAGCTTGGNNTGAGAATATAGCTTGGGTATCTGCGCAAATGGGTCATTCTAATGTGTTAATTACAGCTAAAACATATGCTCGCTGGATTAACAATAATGAGCAACATGGGGCAAAGGCGGCCGAGATGTACGGGCAACATTTGGGCAACATTGATAAATAGGCCATTGATTTTATATTAAATAATGGCGGAGAAGGCGGGATTCGAACCCGCGGTACGGTTTGAGCCGTACACACGCTTTCCAGGCGTGCACCTTAAGCCGCTCGGTCACTTCTCCAGTCTTAACAAACCGGGGGCAAAGAATAAACTAGATCTGAGTTTCGGGCAAATTTGTTTTGTATCCCGTTAGAGTAAAACTCAGTTTAAGTACTTCCAGGTAGAAAACGTAGCGCCCTGCCCAATTACAGTACCATCAGGTTTGTGAATATTCCAGATGATCGTTTGATCAACTAGAAAGCGTTTTCCGGTACTGGAAATTCTCACGCCACGATAATCAGAAATATAGCCCTGTGTTTTAGCTTGCTCCAACATACGAGCACGTTCTTCACGATTGACCGGTTCAGCAGTTAGGCGAGACGGTGTTTGTGTGAATTGCTGCCAATCCATAGCCCATAAATTCAGCGCTACCTGATTGCCATAATTCAATATGGGATCATTTTCCGCGCCGTGTGATGCCACCACAAACGCGCTGTTGAATAATCGTTCGACCTGCTCAAGTGGTGTGCCGCTGCGTTGAATGAGTTCCTGTTTGATCCAATGGGCATAACTATCCAGTAAATAGTGACACCATTTCACGATGTGTGGGTCCGCCCAATAGATTTGCATCGTTTTCTGTGAAAGTAGGCTATAAATAAAGGAGGTGAGTGTAACGTAGGCTTCCGCGGGCTGGCAATACCATAAAAATCACTACTTTTGTTTGATTGCGCTAAAGGTAAAGCCGATTCGAACAAACTTTGAAGCTCTTGCTTAAAAAATTTCTCTTTAAAGCACAGTGTTTCTGGCTATCGGCAATGTATCCGGATAATCTTTACTGTAATGTAACCCCCGACTTTCGTGACGCAGCATTGCGCTACGTACGATTAAATCGGCGCTGTCGACAAGATTGCGTAACTCTAACAGATCGCTTGTGACGCGAAAATTTGTATAGTATTCATTGATTTCTTCTCGTAATAGCTCAATACGGCGCTGTGCGCGCTGTAGTCGTTTTGTTGTGCGGACAATGCCGACATAACTCCACATAAAACGGCGTAGTTCATCCCAATTGTGTGCAATGACGATCTCTTCATCGGCGTCTGTAACACGGCTTTCATCCCAATCTGGCAATTTTGGTAACCCATTTGCGCCTTGGTTGCGAATGTCGTTGCCTGCAGCTTGGGCCAATACCAGACATTCCAACAGTGAGTTACTGGCTAAGCGGTTGGCTCCATGTAATCCCGTATGCGCTGTTTCTCCGATGGCATAGAGATTATTTAAATCAGTTTTGCCATGCTTGTCGGTAACAACGCCGCCGCACGTGTAGTGTGCGGCAGGAACAACAGGAATCGGTTCGCTGGTAATATCGATTCCCAGTTCCAGACAGCGGGCGTAAATTGTTGGGAAATGTTCTTTCAGAAAGCTGGCTGGCTTATAGGATATATCCAGATAGACGCAATCCAATCCTCTTTTTTTCATTTCAAAATCAATGGCACGGGCGACAATATCACGGGGTGCAAGCTCCGCACGTTGATCGTGCCAGGGCATGAAGCGATCCCCATTAGGAAGTTTTAGTAATCCACCTTCTCCACGGACGGCTTCGCTGATTAAGAATGATTTTGCATGGGGATGATAAAGACAAGTCGGATGAAATTGAATAAATTCCATATTGGCTATTCGACAACCAGCCCGCCAGCCCATTGCAATTCCATCGCCAGTCGCTGTATCCGGATTCGTGGTATAGAGATAAACTTTGCTGGCTCCGCCTGTTGCGAGCACGGTGTTTTGTGCTGTAAATGTCAGTACCCGATCTTTTTTCTTATCGAGAACGTAAGCGCCAAAGCATCGTTTTTGTTGCGTATTCGCATAACCAGGTAGTTTGTCGCTGGTAATCAGATCAATTGCGATGTGATGTTCCAATACGGAAATATTCGGGTGCATTTTTATCTTCTGGATTAATGCTTGTTGAACAGCTTTTCCGGTTGCATCGCCACTGTGAATAATTCGCCGCATACTATGGCCACCTTCTTTGGTAAGGTGATAGCCTGTTTCATTTCTCTGATCGCTGGTGAAAATGACACCCTGGTCTATCAACCAGTGTATTGCGTTAGCCGCATTTTCAGCAACATAGCGAGTGATTTCCTCATCGCATAAACCTGCTCCGGCGATTAGCGTATCCTGAACATGCTTTGACGGGGAGTCATCATGCGATAGCGCTGCTGCAATGCCGCCTTGCGCCCATGAACTGGCACCCGAATCAGCAGTTTGCTTAGTTATGATACATACTTTTTTATGTTGGGCTAAATGCAATGCGAGTGTAAATCCAGCTAAACCGCTACCAATTATAAGCGTATCAAAATTGTTTTTAGACATTAAGCTGGGGTGATATTTAAGTAATTAGAGGATTGAATCATAACAGACTCAATGCGCTGCATGCCTGTATTCAAGGATTTGTTCTGTTTGATATCGAAGAGTCAATGGTGAACTAATTAACAGGGTTAATTGTCTTTAGAGCATATGAGATGTAATTACGTAGTTCCCGAGATTGATTTGGATAGGTATACTTGTTCTGTTGTGTCATTATGCTACATTTAATGGACAAGAATAAAATTATAAATTCATTCAAATGCTCAGGGATTGTGTTGTATGGGTGATCGGGAGATCGATCAACAGTTAGTAGAAAGAGTTCAAGGCGGTGATAAGCATGCATTTGATCTACTAGTTATTAAGTATCAGCGTAAGCTGGCTCGCTTGTTATCGCAATTTATACGTGATTCAGCTGAAGTTGAGGATGTTACGCAAGAAGCTTTTATTAAAGCATATAGAGCATTACCTTCATTTCGTGGAGATAGTGCTTTTTATACATGGTTATACCGAATTGGTATCAATACGGCTAAAAATTTTCTGGTATCTCAGGGACGTAAGCTGCCTGTATTGCAAGGGTTTGATAATGAGGACGCTGAAGACTTTGAGGATAGCGGTTTATTAAAGGAAATGAATACACCAGAAAGTGAACTGATGAGTAAACAAATTGCTCAAACAGTTAATCAAACACTGGACTCATTGCCTGAAGAACTGCGTACTGCAATTACTTTAAGAGAAATTGATGGATTAAGTTATGAAGAAATTGCGAATATTATGGACTGTCCCATAGGGACGGTGCGTTCGCGTATATTTCGTGCACGAGAAGCGATATCTGAACAGTTACGTCCTTTATTAGGGACTAGTAAAGACAAGAGGTGGTAATGTGAAAAGTAAAATATCTGCATTAATGGATGGTGAACTGGATCAACAAGATGTTTCGAATATTATTGAAGCAATAAGAAAGGATGATGATTTGCAGGGGGAATGGGAAACTTATCATCTGATCGGTGATACATTGCGACGATCATCCCTGCTATCAATGAACCTATCTTCTAGCGTTAGTCAGAAATTAAAAGCAGAACCAACTGTACTCTCTCCAAATATATCTAACCTAGAAAAAAAACTGAAGCGGAAAGTCTATGCATTTTCAGTGGCAGCTTCTGTGATAGCGATGGTCTCAGCTTGGTTAGTCATGCAAAATTTACATGAACCCCAGCAAATAATCATGGCTGAACAACCGAATTATAATCATAATTTGTCTATAGCGCCGATCCCAGTTTCATCACCACCAGCAATACATAATTATCCCCATCCTCCGATTGAAATTAATGATTATCTATTTGTACATAGAGAATTCTCTCCAGGAGTCACGATGCGCGGGCAAGTTACTAATGTTAATAGCGTAACCGAATATCACGAAAGATATGGTAGATGATTAGTCGTAAAATAATCGCGCTGTTTTTATTGTTAGCATTTGGCTTTCCAGCAACATTCGCGCAAGAGTTACCCCGTTCATCTGAAAGTGCACTTAATTGGTTGAAGAGAATGGCCGATGCACCACGTCGGCACAATTATTCTGGGACATTTGTTTACTATGCTGATGGCCATATAGAAACGTCACGCATCGTTCACAAAGTCGATTCAATCAGTGAACGTGAGAAAATCGAAGTTTTAGATGGATCGCCGCGAATCGTTTTTCGTAATAATGATGAAATGAAATGTTATCTGCCGGAGAGTAAAAGAATATACACGGAGAAGCGCTGGTTCCGTAAGTTTTTTCCTGATATTCTTCCCCAGCCTTTTGATAATGTTATTGATGAAAATTATTACGTTAAAGAAGACAGGCTTGAACGGGTAACAGATCATCAATGTCAAGTTCTGTCGCTGACACCAAGAGATTCTTTACGTCATGGATACCAACTCTGGATTGATGTTGAAACGGGCCTGCTACTGAAAGCGGCAGTAGTAAATGGTAGCGAAATCATTGAGCAATTCGCTTTTGCGCAACTGGAAATTGACGGAGAGATTCATGCTGATTCATTGAAACCGAGTCGATCTTTGATACAAGAGGAATGGAAGGTAACTGATTTAATTACTTCTTTTTTAGATTCTGGCGAATTGAAGTGGCGAGTCATGAGTCTGCCTGCTGGCTTCAAGAAGCTGGTTGAAATGAAACGTAATCTAGCCGAGAAACCCACACTGGTGGATCACATTGCTTTATCCGATGGACTTGCAACCGTTTCTGTTTTTATTGAGCCGATCACTCAGGATGCTCCGGCATCTCTACCAGGGTTTTTTACAAGCCGTGGCGCAATTAATATATATGTTCGTATACTGGGCGATAATAAAATAACAACCGTTGGTGAAGTGCCGTTGGAAACTATAAAATTAATCGGGGATTCTGTCATCAAGAAAGATTGATTTCCTGTCAATTAGAGCACTAAGTAGACTTGTATTCCCTCCATGGATTAAAAAGCTTAATGAAATTGATCCGACACTGGCTTATTATTCAAAGACGTGTCACTATGCGCGCTTTGGCCTGAAATCAATTAAATATCCTGTTTTTTCTTCATACATTCCGCTGATTAGAGAATTGAATATATTCCCCGAATTGATCGGTAAATTACATGCATATAAACGTTAACTACTTGCACAGGTTTATTGTGAGGATGAAAATCATGCTTCAGCTTATATTAATTTCATTATTTTTCTATTCATCGACAGCTTTGGCACAGGCCAATGAATTGCCAGATTTTACTGGGTTAGTTGAAAAACATGGTGCAGCAGTGGTCAATATCAGTGCCATACAGAATTTAACTACACTGAATAATCAAGTTGTTCCAGAAATACCTGGCATCCCTGAGAATTCACCTTTTTATGATTTTTTTAAACGGCATATGCAGCCTTTTCCTGTACCGCGAAAATCTGAACCTAAATCTTTGGGATCAGGTTTTATTATTAGCTCAGATGGTTATATTTTGACCAATGCGCATGTTGTTGAAACCGCTGATGAGATTACTGTAAAGCTGAATGATAAGCGTGAGTTTGTGGCAGAGATAATCGGCACTGATCGAAAAACAGATATTGCATTAATTAAGATAAATGCAACTGATTTACCCAAAGTCACACAAGGAAATCCAGAAAATCTTAAAGTTGGCGAATGGGTGGTTGCAATCGGTTCACCTTTCGGCTTCGAGCATAGCGTAACCGCTGGTATCGTGAGTGCCAAAGGACGCTCGCTGGCGCAGGAAAATTATGTTCCATTTATACAAACGGATGTGGCGATCAATCCAGGAAATTCCGGTGGGCCATTGTTTAACATGAGAGGTGAAGTGGTTGGTATTAACTCTCAAATCTACAGCCGGACGGGTGGGTTTATGGGATTGTCATTTGCCATACCGATTAATGTTGCGACTGAAATTGCGGATCAATTAAAAGTCGGCGGTAAAGTAAGCCGTGGAAGAATTGGCGTGATGATTCAGGAAGTAACGAAAGAATTAGCAGAGTCATTTGGCCTGTCGGATGGCAATGGTGCTTTAGTCGTTTCCGTGGAAAAGGGTGGTCCAGCGGATCGAGCAGGAATCAAAGCACGCGATATCATATTGCAGTTTGATGAGAAAGGAATTACAACCTCTGTTGATTTACCGCGCACAGTCGGTAATACCAAACCGGGTTCAAAAGTTTCTATTCAGATTTGGCGAGATGGTTCTTTAAAAACTGTAAAAATAGAAGTTGGAGAAACACCTTCTGATGAAGCTGCAGAAAACCGTAAAGTTAAGCAAGGTAAAAAACCGGATACTTCAAACCGGCTTGGACTGGCATTAAGCGAAATTACTGCCGAGCAAAAAAAACAATTGGAAATTACGAATGGATTATTGATTGAAGACATGCAACCCGGTATTGCCAGTCGTTCAGGAGTCCGTATTGGAGATATCATTCTCGGATTTAACAGTAAGGATGTGAATAGTGTTGAGCAGTTTAATGAGTTGCTCAAACAAGTAAAAAGTGGGAAGAATATTGCTTTGCTCGTTAAACGAGGGGATATCACTACGTTCATTACTATGAAACTTACTGATGATGACAAAAAAGATTGATTCAACTCCCTTTATCCCAGATCAAGTAAAAACACTGATCGTATATGGACGTGAAGATTGTCACCTTTGTCAAGACATGATAGTTGCTCTGCAAAATTTGCAAGGACAAGTATCTTTTGAGTTTCAGATTGTTGATATTGATTCCGATCCAGAACTGATTGCGCTTTATGGAGAGAAAATTCCGGTGCTGATGTCTCCATTGACTAACCAAATGATCTGTCATTACTTTCTTGATGTAACAGCTTTAGATGATTATCTTGGAAAATTTCGTTAGAATGCCGCCTCTTTTGACTGTCACACAATATTAATTTCCGGTTTTACAACGTTAATTTTCCCTATTACTAGGATCTCTTTTTTTATATTTCATATCCTGATGCAGCATATTCGTAATTTCTCCATCATTGCACATATTGACCACGGCAAATCCACATTGGCAGATCGTATTATCCACTTATGCGGTGGCCTATCCGACCGTGAAATGGAAGCGCAAGTATTGGACTCCATGGATTTGGAGCGTGAAAGAGGCATTACCATCAAAGCACAGACTGCTGCATTGCACTATAAAGCAAGAAATGGTGAGATTTATTTATTGAATTTAATTGATACACCCGGGCATGTTGATTTTTCTTACGAAGTCTCTCGCTCTCTTGCTGCATGTGAGGGGGCGCTTCTCGTTGTGGATGCATCGCAGGGTGTTGAGGCGCAGACAGTTGCAAATTGTTATACCGCGATTGAGCAAGGTGTTGAGGTTGTTCCGGTTTTAAATAAGATTGACTTGCCGGCTGCCGATCCCGTGCGCGTGATCAGCAACATTGAGGAAGTAATTGGCATTGATGCACAGGATGCGGTTAGAGTCAGCGCAAAAACTGGTGAAGGGGTTGAAGATGTTTTAGAAGCACTGATTGCAAAGATTCCCGCGCCGAAGGGAGATCCCAATGCACCGTTAAAAGCGCTGATTATCGATTCCTGGTTTGATAATTACGTTGGCGTTGTTATATTGGTCAGAGTTATGGATGGCACCTTAAAACCGGGTGATAAGATTTTACTAATGGCCAGTAAGGCAGTTCAGACATGTGAACATGTGGGCGTATTTGTGCCAAAATCACTCTATCGTGAAACACTTAGTGCAGGAGAAGTTGGCTTTGTCATCTCCGGTATCAAAGAGCTGGATGCGGCAAAAGTAGGCGATACGGTAACTTCAGCAATTCGTCCAGCCGAAACACCGTTACAGGGTTTTAAAGAAATAAAACCACAGGTATTTGCCGGATTGTACCCCATCGAATCCAATCAGTATGACGCTTTACGTTCAGCGCTGGAAAAACTGAAACTGAACGATTCGTCACTACATTTTGAACCAGAAGTATCCCAAGCACTTGGCTTCGGTTTTCGTTGCGGTTTTCTTGGGTTGCTGCACATGGATATTGTGCAGGAACGGTTAGAAAGAGAATATGACATGGATTTGATTACCACTGCACCGACAGTGGTCTATCAAATACTGATGCGCGATGGGACGATGATTGAAATTGAAAACCCATCAAAAATCCCCGATCTTTCTAAAATTGCTGAAATTCGCGAGCCCATTATTACTTCAACGATCTTAGTACCGGAAGAATTTGTTGGCGCAGTGATTACATTGTGCGTTAGTAAGCGCGGGAACCAAACGAATATGCAATATATGGGTAAGCAGGTCATGCTGACCTATGAAATGCCTTTAAACGAAGTTGTCATGGATTTCTTTGATCGGTTGAAATCGACCAGCCGCGGTTATGCTTCATTAGATTATGAATTCAAAGAATTTCGCGCTTCAGATTTAGTGAAGCTGGATATATTGATCAATGGTGATAAAGTCGATGCGTTATCCCTGATTATCCATCGAAGCAGTAGTCAATATCGAGGCCGCGAGCTAGTGCAAAAAATGCGTCAATTAATTCCTCGTCAGATGTTTGATATCGCCGTGCAGGCTGCGATTGGCGCGCATATTATTTCGCGTGAGACGGTTAAGGCGTTACGTAAGAATGTGTTGGCAAAATGTTACGGTGGCGATATAAGTCGTAAACGAAAGTTGCTGGAGAAACAAAAAGCAGGTAAAAAGAGAATGAAACGGGTTGGCAATGTAGAAATTCCGCAAGAAGCATTTCTGGCAATTTTGCAGGTTGATAATAAATAATGGATAGTAAAAATAGAGTTCTTTTATCTAATTTTGAATTAAAGCTGAATTGCTTTAATTCGATATCGAATGTGTTACCAAAGGAATCAAAATGAATTTTCCTTTGATTCTGTTTGTACTACTTGTAATTACCGGTAGTATTTGTTTATTAGATTATCTATTTTGGAAAAAGAAACGCGCTGCGGGTGAAAGTGAGCCTTGGTGGATCGAGTATCCTAAAAGTTTTTTCCCAATCATTCTGATCGTTTTTAGTCTGCGCTCATTTGTAATTGAGCCATTCAAAATACCTTCTGGTTCAATGATACCGACACTATTAGTCGGTGATTTTATTCTAGTCAATAAGTACACGTACGGGATCCGGCTTCCAGTTCTAAACAAGAAAATTCTGGATATGAATGAACCCAAGCGTGGCGATGTGTTGGTATTTCGCTATCCGGAAGATCCATCGATTGATTACATCAAGCGTGTCATTGGTTTACCTGGCGATGTGATCACCTATCACAATAAACAATTGATTGTTAATGGTGAGGTGGTAAGAATGGAGTATGAGGGTGACTACAAATATGTTGAGTCGGGGTTTGGATATATTTATTCCGACAGATTCTCTGAATACTTAAACCAAGATAGCCATTCGATTCTTATTAATCAGGATGTGAAAGGACTGCAATATTCCAATGTCAGGGAGTTCGAGTTTCGAGATAATTGTAAGTATCATCGTACAGGATTTACGTGCGAAGTACCGGCAGGCAGATATTTTACTCTGGGTGATAATCGTGACAGCAGTAGTGATAGCCGTTATTGGGGTTTTGTTCCGGAAGAGAATATTGTTGGTAAGGCTTTTATAATTTGGTGGAATTTTGGAGATTTTGGCCGAGTTGGGTTATCCATTAAATAACGCTTGAATCTTTTTCTTGAGCGAGGAGGAAAGCATGAAGTATCACAAGACGCTACAAAAACAAAAAGGCATTAGTTTGTCTGGTTTTATGGTGTGGTCTGTGATTTTGATTTTGATTGCCATTTCCAGCCTGAGAATTGCCCCGGCTTATATTGAATATTCCACAATTCAGAAAAACTTAACAGCAATAATCAAGGATACTAATTCGCAGAATATGGATTTAAATCAAATAAGACTATCATTTAATAAGCGTGCCCAGATTGATAATATTAAATCCGTTAACGGGAGCGATATTAAAATCAATAAAGAGAATGGTCGTATTATTTTGAGTACCGAATATACAATAAAAATCCCACTTATCGCCAACCTGTCCTTAAATATTGATTTTGAAGCCATCAGCGATTGATGCTAGGCAATACGATGCCAAATGACGCGATACAAAGTAATTACCAATTTTTACTGGATTCATACTGTAAGCGCATAGGTTATTCTTTCGCGCAGTTCAAATTGTTACAAGAAGCACTGACGCATCGAAGCCATAGTGCATTTCACAACGAACGTCTCGAATTCTTAGGCGATGCCGTATTGAATTGTGCGATTGCTGGATTAATTTATAAATGTTTTCCAGACCTGCCAGAAGGACATTTATCACGGCTTCGCGCTAATTTTGTTAATCAGCAAGCATTATCTGATATGGCGCTGAGTCTGCAGATGGATAAGTTGATCCGATTAGGGGAAGGCGAGCTAAAGAGCGGTGGTTGTCATCGTCCTTCCATTTTAGCTGATGCCTTGGAAGCTGTATTGGGTGCCATTTATCTGGATAGTAATTATGCCCAGGCTGAAAATGTGATTAAGACACTTTACTTACCTTTGATGCAGAGTATTGATTTTAAAACACAAGGTAAAGATCCAAAAACCTTATTACAGGAATTCTTGCAAAGCCAGAAAATGGCATTGCCGGAATATGTGGTGGTTACAACCAGTGGCAAAGCACATAAACAGAAGTTTAAAGTGGAATGTGTGATACCTATGTTTAATATTCGCACCTTCGGTGAAGGCGCAAGCCGCCGAAGTGCAGAACAAGCAGCAGCAAAACTAGCTTATGAAGAAGCATGCCCGCATCAAAATTACTCATAATATGAATGTTACTGCATTAATAGCTATGATTTGTCAGAATGACCACTGAAGCCTGTTTTCGTACTGGCTATATTGCCATTATTGGCCGTCCAAATGTTGGTAAATCAACATTACTGAATAAGTTACTGCAGCAAAAAATCAGTATCACATCCAAGAAAGCACAAACGACCCGTTTCCGGATTAACGGCATTTTAACGGATGAGCAAACTCAATTTGTTTTTGTTGATACCCCCGGATTTCAAACGCAATATACTAACCGTTTAAATACTGCAATGAACCGGGTGGTAACGCAAAGTATGCAAGATGTGGATGTTATTTTGTTTGTGATCGAAGCGATGCATTTTGATCAACGCGATCTGACTGCTCTAAAAATTCTTCCGAAGAATATTCCGGTTATTTTAGTGATGAATAAGATCGATAAGCTGGCTGACAAGAATCAATTGCTGCCTTTCTTAGGTAGTATGGCAAAAACATTTGAATTTGCAGCTATTATACCGGTTAGCGCCATACATAAAATGCAATTACCGGAGCTTCTTACTACAATCCGCACCTATCTGCCAGTTAACCAACCCTTATTTGATAAGGATGAAATAACAGATCGCAGTCAGCGGTTTATTGCGGGAGAATTTATTCGTGAGAAATTGTTTCGTTTAGTCGGTGATGAAATTCCCTATTCAACCAGTGTCGTGGTGGATCAGTTTAACCTAGAAGGCGATTTGCATAGAATTTATGCAACAATTCTTGTTGAGAAACCGAATCAGAAAGCGATTATTATTGGAAAAAAAGGTGAGAAATTAAAGCAAATAGCTAGCCAGGCACGTAAGGATATGGAGCTGTTAGTCGGGGGTAAAGTATATCTGGAAGTCTGGGTTAAAGTTAAAAGCGGGTGGGCGGATAGTGAAAGTGTGTTAAGAAATCTAGGTTATGAATAATTAGATATCAGCTATTCTTACTCGCTGGCATTTTGGGAAACATAAATTATGATTGAATTGGGCGTCAATATTGATCACGTGGCCACATTACGACAGGCACGTGGAACAAGCTATCCGGATCCGATTGAAGCGGCGCTGATCGCTGAATCTGCCGGTGCTGATGCCATCACGTTGCATTTGCGTGAGGATCGCCGTCATATTCAGGATCGCGATGTGGAGATTCTACGCGACCGGTTAACGACAAGAATGAATCTTGAAAGTGCCGTGACTGAAGAGATGATCAGTATCGCACTTAAAATAAAGCCCCATGATATCTGCCTGGTGCCTGAAAGGCGCGAGGAGTTGACGACAGAAGGCGGACTGGATGTCGTGAAATATTTTGATCAAATAAATCGTGCCTGCCAAAAATTGGGGGAAGCGGGAATACGCGTTTCGCTTTTTATTAATACCGATCCGCTACAAATCGATGCAGCAGCTCGCGCCGGTGCACCGGTTATCGAGATCCATACAGGTAGTTATGCCGACGCAGTTACTCCGGAGGCGCAGGAAAAACAATTCGTCGAAGTAAAGAAAGCGGTTGCAATGGGCATTGATCTTGGTTTAAAAGTAAATGCCGGGCATGGCCTGCATTATGAAAATGTTCAACCGATTGCTGCCCTACCTGAAATATCCGAATTGAATATCGGCCATGCTATAGTTGCCAGAGCTATTTTTGTTGGTTTTAAGCAAGCCGTACAAGAGATGAAACAACTCATGCTTGAGGCGCGCGAATGATCTATGGTATTGGAACCGATATTGTAGAATCGTCTCGGATTGCACAATCACTGGATCGTTTTGGAGAACGGTTTGCGCGACGCATATTAACCGATAGTGAATGGCCGGAGTATCACTCAAGCAGTAAGCCCGTTCTGTTTCTAGCCAGCCGCTTTGCTGCGAAAGAGGCTCTGTCTAAGGCGATGGGAACCGGTTTGCGCCATCCAGTTAATTTGACTTATATTACGATTACTCATGATAGTCTGGGAAAACCGTTTTTTGAGTTTCATCCTGAACTCAATCAATTAATCAGCGATAAAGGTATTACGCAACATCATCTATCCATCAGTGATGAAATAAATATGGCTTGCGCTTTTGTCGTATTGGAGAAGTAATCGTGTCACTTGGTCCAGTGATGCTCGATATCGCCGGTACACAACTAACCGAAGATGATATAAAAAGGCTTTTACACCCGCTCACGGGTGGCGTCATACTCTTTACGCGAAATTATTCCAACAATCGTCAGCTGACGGAATTAACGCAGCAGATTCATGCGTTACGAAATCCCCACTTACTAATCGCGGTTGACCACGAAGGTGGCCGTGTTCAGCGTTTTCAGAAAGATTTCACAAAATTGCCCGCCATGCGTGAATTGGGGAAAATATGGGATAAGCAACCTGCTCGCGCCCGCCATCTTGCAATACAGGTTGGCTTTGTTCTGGCAGCGGAGTTAAACGCTTGCGGCGTGGATTTCAGTTTCACACCGGTGCTGGATCTGGATCATGGACAAAGCTGCGTTATCGGGGATCGTGCTTTCCATCATGATCCCAACACGGTTTCAGATCTGGCGCATAATTTGATGCTTGGCCTTAGAAAAGGCGGCATGCTGGCGATAGGCAAACATTTCCCAGGTCACGGCTATATCCAAACCGATTCGCATCTGGAAAAATCAATTGATCAGCGCCGGTACATCGATATCGAAATGAATGATCTCATTCCATTCCAACACATGATTGACTCAGGATTGGCTGGAATCATGCCGGCACATGTGATCTATCCAGAAATCGATCAAAAACCGACTGGTTTTTCAACGATCTGGTTACAAAAAATTTTACGTACGGAATTACAGTTCGAAGGTTGTATTTTTAGTGATGATTTGAGTATGCGTGGTGCCGGTGATTACCTGGAGTCAATGCTCTTGCGCGCACAAGCTGCACTCACCGCAGGCTGTGACATGATACTGGTTTGTAATAATCCCGCGGGTGCAGATGAAATTTTAACCGGATTGCATTGGGAGATGTCGGCGACTAGCCTTTCTCGTCTTGCCCGTATGCACGCCAGGAATAATTTTAGCTCACTGACAAAATTGCACGAAAATGGCGAATATGTCCAAGCAGTTCGCGAGATCGGTGCGATTGGATGCGAAAGCCAAGAACTGCCATTTCAGTAGACTTGTGATGTATTGATCAAATCGATTCGAATCGAATCATAAACAACAGCATCATTTTAATTTAAAATCACTTTGTCATTAATAAGATTTTTTCATAAGGCTTTAATCATGTCAGAAACGTTTGATGTAGCAGTAATTGGTGCGGGTCCGGGGGGGTATGTTGCTGCGATCCGCTGTGCACAGCTTGGCTTGAATACGATATGTATCGATGAATGGAAAAATTCAAAAGGAAAGGCAAGCCTTGGCGGTACCTGTTTAAATGTAGGCTGTATTCCATCGAAAGCCTTGCTGGAATCTTCGGAGAATTATTATCAAATAAAACACAAATTATCCGCTCACGGCATTACAACAGAAAATGTATCTGTGGATGTTCCTGTCATGATTGCGCGCAAAGACAAAATTGTCACTACGTTTACTACCGGTATTGCCTCGTTATTTAAGAAGAATAAAGTTAAGTCGATGCATGGCAAAGGAACATTATTAAAGCGGGAAGCGTCCGCAAATACCTGGCAAATAAATGTTGATGATAGTGGAAATACAGAAATTATTCAGGCAAAGCACGTCATCATAGCAACCGGTTCGGTACCGCGATCGTTATCGATTGCACCGATTGATAACGATCGGATTCTGGATAATGCCGGCGCTTTAGCGTTAGCGGAAGTGCCCAAACGGCTGGGTGTTATTGGTGCAGGTGTTATCGGCCTTGAAATGGGCAGTGTATGGCGCCGGCTAGGGGCAGAAGTTACCATTCTGGAAGCGATGCCTGGATTCCTAATGGCGGCTGATGAACAGGTAGCCAAAGAAGCTAAGAGCATATTTGCCAAAGAAGCCGGTTTGCAAATCAATACCGGAATTAACATCAAATCGATCAAAACATCCAAGAATAGTGTGGTTGTTAATTACAGCGATTCCAGCAATCAGGAACAGATCTTAGAAGTCGATAAATTGATTATCGCCATTGGCCGTGTCCCCAATACTACAGGATTGGGTGTTAAAGATAACGGTTTGCTATTGGATGAGCGTGGATTTATTACGGTTGATCAATACTGCCGCACCAATCTGACTAACGTTTATGCGGTGGGAGACGTGGTGCGCGGCCCAATGCTGGCGCATAAAGCATCTGAAGAAGGCGTGGCCGTAGCTGAAATGATCATGCACCTTGAGAAAGGACAAGTTAGTGAAAATGATGCAGTCGATTTCAATATTATACCCTGGGTTATTTATACTGCACCCGAAATTGCCTGGGTGGGAAAAAATGAACAGGAATTGAAAGCTGCCGGCATCGCCTATAAAGCCGGGCAGTTTCCCTTTATTGCTAACGGACGTGCGCGTGCCATGGGTGAGACCAGCGGATTTATTAAAATATTAGCAGATGAAAAAACTGATCGTGTATTGGGTGTTCATATGATCGGACCGCATGTTTCAGAGCTTATTTCAGAAGCGGTAATGGCGATGAAATTTTCAGCCAGCAGCGAGGACATTGCTTGTATTGTTCATGCTCATCCGTCTCTATCTGAAGTGTTTCATGAAGCTGCTCTTAGCGTGGATAAGCGTGCTTTACATATCTAAAATTACAATAGCGTAATTTCTTTTATTTTTGCACTACTTATCCAAGTTTATTGCGTGTTGTTGCGGTGTTTTAATTCTAGAAGCAATGTTTCTTATCGGGATCAACGCTGCAAGACCAGCGTAAATGATGTGTGCCAGCAGTCTTATTCACTAAATACTCAGCTCTTAATTGTTTATTTTGTTCGGTTGTTAGAGAAACTTTTTCCGGTATAAAACGCTCTTGACTCCAGAATCTGATTCTGCAAAATTCGGTATCGGAAGGGCAAATTCTATTTATAGCAGCGCTATAAATGGTTTTATCTGTATAGACACTATGGTCAATATGTACCATATGAACGAATTTTCCTGAAGTGCCTATTTCAAGCGAACGAATAACTCGCCACCCATTACCGCTCTCCAATTGTGATGACGACCCCGCAGCGGGTTCATCGTGCGCGTGATCTTCCCCTTCATGGGCAATGACACTATACGGCATGGTAAGTATCAAAAATAGTAAAACGCTTGGTAATAGCTTGTACATAAGTTCTCCCTGGCAAATG
>CXWL01005557.1_pt1 | contig 20553 bp, 22 predicted proteins | sample 590931 | NCBI WGS metagenome assembly CXWL01 (sample SAMEA3498368, study PRJEB10139) | groundwater metagenome | biome: water well; material: biofilm material | place: Germany | collected 2015-04-27 | reverse complement strand
CAAGTATGGGATCCGGTCATGCGAAGCCAGAAATCTTCCCGAAGGGAAAACCGAGAAGATTCAACATCTCGCGAAACGTGTGTATCGCGCACTTGGCCTCAGCGGCTACGCACGTATCGACGTAAGAATGGACGCGGACGGGTATGTATACGTGCTGGAAGCCAATCCGAATCCGCAAATTGCGCACGACGAAGACTTTTCAGATTCAGCGGAGAAAGAGGGCTATACCTATAAAGATTTGCTGCAAGAACTACTGAACATCGGATTGCGCTGGCGACCGGCCAAAGCTGCCTAGCAGTCTCCTGTTTATTACCTCTCCCTTGCCCAATATTCTCCGACACACGTCAGGCCCGTCAGAGTGCCGCACCCTTGTAGGACTCTGCCAGCGCACCTGTGCCGTGGATCATTAAGAATTTCTGAGCAGAAAGTGGAGGGCGCGAAAGGATCTACTCACGTGCTTACCTAACCCGCATAATTCATGAACACTTCTGTTGCAATCACCGATCCGCTGCTACGACGAGCCTTCGGTCGGCGGGCTCGCCCTTCGGACCTTCAACGTACTGCACGAGTATGCCTCAGGGCTCCGTGCGCCGCTCTCGCGATGCGGTTCAGCGACTTCGCGATGAACCGTCAGGAATAATGCGGGCTAAGGGCCGAAGCGGAAGCCAAACAGGAGGGCAATGCTCGTTTGATCGTTCTCAGGTAACGACGGCGAAAGATTGATGTCGTGAAGATTGACGATTAGGGTCGAAGTCAAGGCGACATTGTGGATGGCCTGATATTCCAGTGAAGCGCCGATAGGAATATACCAGCTGGTGTCGTTACGGTCAATGCGCCCGGGACCGGTTCCGCGGTCAAGATCTGCGTGGATTAATCCGATACCTGTGAAGGGGACCAGGTTGATGCCATGATTAAGTCGAAAGTAATAGCGTCCGACACCGGCGAAGGATATCTGAAAGAGATCGCTCATCGGGCTGATCTGCATCAGCGGTCCGATGGAGAAGTTTCGATCGATATAGTAGTCGCCACTGAAGGCCATGGTGAACACCGTGTCATGGACCGTTCCAGCGGTGAACCCCAGGCCGCTCCCGAATCCCCATCGTGGTTCGTCTGCACGGGCGTGGGGTGCCCCTATGGTTGTGCCAGCTCCAAAGATCGCCAACAGCAAGGCGGCGCAGATCCATTGTGAGAATGTGGCGGTAATCTGTCGAATCATGATGGCGGACTCTAGCATAGAGGGCCGGCATGGACAAGCCGTTTGAGTGCGCAGGCGACGGTGGGGTATGCTTTGCCTCCAGAGACGAAGGAGGAGCTCAGCATGTCAGCCAATTCGATGACGCCGAAGGAAGCAGCGGCTGCTCTGATCAAAGCGATGCCGATCGGCCCGTCTGTTCAGCAGCTGGAGGAATATGGGATCGAGGCAACAAGGGATCGGGCTCAAGCAATCACACAAGAAGTGCTCTCCTTGAATCTCTTTTGGATCTTCGCAGCCATCGAGGCGCATATCCCTCAGAAATATCAGTCCGCGTTGTCGGGTCTTATCTTGGACACGATGCATGCAGGCTGGTGCACCACGGTTCCTGTTGGTTCAGTAGCGTGGAACGACTATCTCAACGAATGGCAGGAACGCCGCAGCCGGTATAGCCGCCTGATTGAAGAAGGCATGAGCCCGCTTGCGGTGAGCGCAGAAGCTGCTGCGCTGATGGAGGAGAATCGATTGGTCAAGGAATCGGAGCGGCATAATCTATTGACCCTGTTGCTCGACTTCGTGCCGGTCGATACCTACGGGCAGTTGCTGGAAGATGTTGGATAATCTTTTGACCAGCCGCGATCGGTCAAAGGTAGCGGTGATCGAGGACTCTTCCTGTTTCGTCCAACTCATAGAGCAGCGGCGCACCAGTTGGAATATTCAGTTCCAGCACCTGCTCACGTGAGAGCTGCTCCAGCTCCATAATCAGAGCCCGTAAGCTGTTTCCGTGAGCCGCGACGAGGATCGTCTCTCCTTTCAAGAGATACGGCTTGATAGCTCGTTTATAGTAAGGCAACACACGTTCCGCTGTGTCTTTCAAGCTTTCTCCCCCAGGTGGACGCACGTCGTAACTCCGCCGCCAAATCTTGACTTGTTCATCGCCATACTTCTTGGCCGTCTCCGCTTTGTTCAATCCTTGTAGCTCGCCGTACATCCGTTCATTGAGAGCCTTGTCCTTCTCGATCGGGATACCGGTCTGGCCGATGGTTTCGAGCGCGAGCCGCAACGTTTCATTTGCGCGGGCCAACACAGAGGTAAAGGCACGGTCGAACGTGAAGTTACGCAATTTCTCGCCCGCGTCCCTCGCTTCCTGAATGCCGCGCGGGGAGAGGGGTACGTCTACCCAGCCGGTAAAGCGGTTCTCCAAATTCCATTGTGATTCGCCGTGACGGAGCAGGAGCAATCGAGCCATTGTATATTCCTCTCAAGCTTGAAAGGGCATGATGGGAGGTCAAAGCATACTGGAACAGGCGCCTACCCCGGATTATTCATGATGGTTCGTCGCGAAATCGCAGAGCCGCGTCGCGAGCCCGCCGACCGAAGGCTCGTCGTAGCAGCGGATCGGCGATTGCAGCAGAAGTGTTCATGAATAATGCGGGCTAAGTCAAGCAGCCATTTTCTCCGGATATCGCAACGTCCTCTCCCCCAATTCTGTCCCGCAAGTATCCAACTCGGGCGGCGGACTTCATGAGCAGGATTTCATGCGGTATTGGGAGTGGGTCTCTTGGCAACGAGCAAAATGATTTCTAGTTTACACGCTGCTGGGTGCGGTGGTCTTCTCTGGTTTTCCCGGTGTTCGCTCGCCGTCGAGTGGTCCGTCCTGAACCATTTTGAACATGGTTATTGCGAACAGTATATATAGAACGACTCCGATCCAGATCACGTAGGATTGGACGCCTCCAGCCGCTTTTAAAGCCTCGTCCTGCCTTGCAGGATCGATCGAGGTGTTCTTTTTGATTTCACCGATCTGCTCGCGGCAGTGCCAGTAGTAGACATAATTCGCTGTAGCTCCTGCCATGATGCTCCAGATCAGACCCACAGTCATGTCGCCGGTCAGGTAGGTCGAAATCATCGGGCCCACCGCATAGACCAGCGCATAGACGTACATTTTCCGATAGAGAAACCAGAGGAAGGACACGTACAGAAAGGCCGGCCAGTTCCATGTTAGGGCGAATTTTGGGGATTCTCCCAGCCCGAATTTCTTAAAATTTTTCAGGTAGCGATCGGCGTGGGGTCCGATGAATTGTCGCCAAAGATGTTCATCAGGGTTGATGACGGGAGAGGCGATCGGCGGTTCCGGTTCGACGGCAAGAGTGTTTCCGCATTGGTAGCAAAACTTCGCATCGTCCTCGTTCTGCTGCCGACACTGCGCGCAGGATTTCATCCGTAAGAGAGTATCACAAGAGGGGCACCCTCTGGGTAAAGAAGCCGCAAGTTGCTTCCATTGACTGGCCTATGCTACCTTCCCTTACTTTACAAGGGGATACGTCTGTCATGGCGACAGAAGAACTGAAGCAGGACGCTGCACGTTACTTGATGCAGACCTATACGCGTCAACCGCTCTCGATCAGTCGAGGGAGCGGGACAAGGGTATACGATCTTGAGGGCCGAGAATACCTCGATTTTGTCGGTGGGATTGCGGTCAATATTCTCGGTCATGGTCACCCGGATTTGGTTCAGGCAATTCAGCGCCAAGCCGCACAACTGATCCATACCTCCAACCTCTATTACACCGAACCGCAAGTGAAGCTGGCCCAGACACTGGTAGATCATTCGTTTGCCGACAAGGTGTTCTTTTGCAACAGCGGGGCGGAGGCGAATGAAGCGGCGATCAAGCTGGCCCGCCGGTATTCCCATGACAAGTATGGAGCCGGGCGGTTCGAGATCGTGACGATGAAGAACTCGTTCCATGGTCGGACCTTCGCTACATTGACGGCCACGGGCCAGGATAAAGTTCAAAAAGATTACGAGCCGTTGCTTCCGGGCTTTCGCTATGCGGCCTTCAATAATCTGGAAGAACTGGAACGGTCCGTGACCGACAAGACCGCGGCGATTCTGCTTGAGCCGATTCAGGGCGAGGGGGGAGTTCACGTCGCAGATCGTGAGTACCTGAAGCAGGTCAGAGATCTGTGCTCGAAAAAAGATGTGCTGTTGATGTTCGACGAAATACAAACTGGGATGGGGCGCACTGGGACGCTGTTCGCTTACGAGCAGTTTGGGGTGCAGCCGGACATCATGACCTTGGCGAAAGGACTGGGCGGTGGTGTGCCGATCGGCGCCTGTCTTGCGACGGATTCCGTCGCGAAGGCCTTCTCGCCCGGCAGTCATGCCTCGACATTCGGCGGCAATCCGCTCGCCTGTGCGGCTGGATTGGCGGTCTGTCATGCTTTGCTGGATGGCCACGTGCTCGATCATGCGCGCCGGATGGGAGAGTATTTTGCGCAGGGACTATCCGACTGTAAAGAACGGCATAAGGTGGTGAAAGAAGTGCGTGGCATTGGGCTTTTACAGGGGATGGAAGTTGAGATGGATGCGAAAGTCGTCGTGAGCGAATGTTTGGCCAGAGGTATTCTGGTCAATGGAGCCGGCGAACATGTGTTGCGGTTCGTGCCGCCTCTCGTCATTACCCAGCTGGACATCGATCGCTTGCTCGACACGCTTGCACAAATATTCAGCAAACGAACGGCCTAACCGTACTTACGCCTGATTGGACAGAGCGCGGATGACCACACGAGCGATAGGAAAGCGGGCTGACAAAAAAGACTTTCTGGATGTCGCGGCCATCAGCAAGTCAGAGGTGGAAAGCTTGCTGGCGTCCGCCGCCCTGCTAAAAGACAAGCATCGGCGCGGGATTCTTCATCCCCTGCTTCCGGGCAAGACGCTGGGGCTTCTGTTCCAAAAACCATCGACCCGCACGAGAGTGTCGTTCGAGGCGGGGATGAACCAGTTGGGCGGCCACGCTCTCGTGTTGCCCATGGCAGACATTCAGCTCTCGCGCGGGGAAAGTATCGCCGATACGGCGCGCGTGTTATCACGCTATCTTGACGCGATTGTCGTCCGCACCTACGACCATTCGATTGTGGAGGAGTGGGCGAGGGAAGCGGCGATGCCGGTGATCAATGGGCTGACCGACCTGAGCCATCCCTGTCAGGCACTTTCGGACCTCCTGACCATTCGTGAAAAGAAGGGCCGGTTGAAGGGAGTCAAAATCGCCTATATCGGCGATGGCAACAATGTGGCGAATTCATTAATCGAGGCAGCGGCAAAGATGGGCATGATCATCGCTCTCGGGTGTCCGGTGGGATATCAGCCTGAGCAGCATGTGGTGGATAGGGCTCGAGTCGAGGCAGCAAAGACCGGCGCGGTGATCGACGTCGGGCACGATCCTCATATTGCGGCGAAGGAAGCGGATGTCATTTATACCGACGTGTGGATCAGCATGGGACGCGAGCGGGAACATGCGCGGCGATTGAAAGTCCTGGCTCCCTATCAAGTAAACAGCCGTCTGTTGCATCGGGCCAAGCCGGACGCGATCGTCATGCATTGTCTGCCTGCCCATCGAGGTGAAGAAATCAGCGCCGAGGTGCTGGATGGCCCACAGTCGGTCATCATTGACCAGGCGGAAAATCGGCTGCATATGCAGAAGGCTATCTTAACGAACCTATTAGGCAAGAGGAGTCGAACGAGACGATGAAGCGCGCTATCAAGAAAGTCGTACTGGCCTATTCAGGCGGACTCGACACCTCCGTGATCTTAAAGTGGCTACAGGAAACCTATGGCTGCGAGGTCATCGCATTCTGCGCTGATCTGGGGCAGGGCGAAGATCTGCAAGCGATCAAGGCCAAGGCGCAAAATCTTGGCGTGAAAAAGGTCTACGTCGAGGATCTGCGCGAGACCTTCGTGAAAGACTATGTCTTTCCGATGTTGCGGGGCAACGCCATTTACGAGGGCTGTTACCTCCTCGGGACCTCGATCGCGCGGCCTCTCATAGCACGGCGTCAGGCCGAGATTGCGCTCAAAGAAGGAGCCGAGGCCGTGTCGCATGGAGCCACCGGAAAGGGAAATGACCAAGTGCGGTTTGAGCTGACCTACACGGCGCTGGCGCCGAACCTCAAGATCATCGCGCCCTGGCGTGAATGGACGATGAAGTCGCGGCGTGAATTGATCGAGTATGCCGATCGGCACGGCATTCCCATCACGGCGACAAAAGCCAAGCCCTATAGCATGGACCTCAATTTATTTCATGTGAGTTATGAGGGCGGCATCTTGGAAGATCCTTGGAAGGCGCCGCCGGATGAAATCTTTCAAATGACCCTGTCGCCGGAGCAGGCCCCGAACAAGCCGCTCGAAGTCGAGATCGGCTACGAGGCGGGCAATCCTGTGTCCGTCGACGGCAAGAAGATGAGCCCGGCGACGTTGTTGGCGCATCTCAATAAATTGGGAGGCGCGCATGGGATTGGACGTGTCGATCTGGTGGAGAATCGCTACGTCGGGATGAAATCTCGCGGGGTATATGAAACCCCCGGCGGGACGATCCTTCATGTTGCGCATCGCGGGCTTGAATCCTTGACGATGGATCGCGAGGTCCTGCATTTCAGAGACAGTTTGATCCCGCGCTTCGCCGATCTGATCTATAACGGCTATTGGTTCAGCCCGGAACGAGAGATGATCCAGGCTTCGATTGATGCGGCGCAGAAGGACGTGAGCGGCACCGCGAGGGTGAAACTGTATAAGGGAAGCTGCACATTGGCCGGACGCAAGTCGAAGAACTCGCTCTATCGGCTCGACATCGCCACATTTGAAGAGGACGAAGTGTACGATCAGAAAGATGCCGAGGGTTTCATTCGGCTGAACGCGTTACGGTTGAAGATCAGAGCCCAGCGAAAGAAGGCTTCTTCTTAATGGCGCGAGCAAGGGGTCGCAGTCCTGTCGCGCCGGAAGGCGGAAAGGCGTGGGCGGGGCGGTTCAAACAGAAAACGAACCGGTTGGTGGAGTCCTTCACCGTTTCGGTGGCGGTCGATCGCCGGCTCTACGCACATGACATTCAGGGTAGCATCGCCCATTGCAAAACATTGGGGAAGGCGCGTGTGTTGACTGCTTCTGAAACCGGGACGATCGTGCGAGGGCTGGAATCGGTGAAGACGGAACTGGATCGCGGACGATTCCATTTCACCCCTCAGGATGAAGACATTCATATGGCGATCGAGCGACGGTTGACCGAATTGATCGGCCCCCTTGGCGGCAAGCTGCACACTGGCCGGAGTCGGAATGACCAGGTCGCGCTGGACATCCGGCTCTACCTGCGGGATGAACTCGGCCGAATCATCACGTATTTGGAAGATTTTCAGCGAGTGCTGGTGGCGAAAGGCAAGGCTAATCGAACGGTCGCCATGCCGGGATATACCCATCTACAGCGTGCCCAGCCGGTGCTGTTCGCGCATCATCTCTTGGCTTATGTGGAAATGATCGAGCGGGACAAGGGGCGATTTCGAGATGCATCGGTGCGCGTGAATGTCATGCCGTTGGGATCCGGCGCGCTTGCAGGAACCAACTACCCGGTTGATCGTCGGTTCACCGCAGGACTATTGGACTTCCCTTCCGTGACCCAAAACAGTCTCGACGCCGTGTCCGACCGGGATTTCATGATCGAGGTAGCCTCGGCCTTGTCGATCACGATGATGCACCTATCCAGGCTCAGTGAAGAATTGATCTTGTGGTCGTCCCAGGAGTTTCAATTCATCGAGCTTCCCGATGCTTTTTGCACCGGCAGCAGTATGATGCCGCAGAAGAAGAATCCCGATGTGCCGGAACTGGTTCGTGGCAAGACAGGACGGGTCTATGGCCACTTGTTCAATCTGTTGACGACTCTTAAGGCCTTGCCACTGAGTTACAATCGAGACCTCCAGGAGGATAAGCCGGCACTCTTCGACGCTCTTGATACCGTCGTTGCCTCGGTAAAAATCTTGACGGAACTCATGCGCCGACTCACCGTGAATCATGAGGTCCTTAGAAAGGCAGTTCAGGGTGGCGGCATGTTGGCGACGGAGGTTGCGGACTATCTTGTGACCAGAGGGGTGCCTTTCCGGCAAGCGCATGAGATTACAGGTCGATTGGTACGGGCTGCATTGGATCAAGGTCGTGAGTTCACGGACTTTTCAATCGAGGAGCTGCGGACATTCTCCGAACGAATTGAAAAGGGCCTGCTCGCTCGGTTGACGGTCACTGCTGCGATCGATCGGAAGTCTCAGATAGGCGGAACTGCCCGAACGAGCGTGGAGCGGCGTATCAAAGAATTTGAACGGATACTCTCGTGAGGGCCTGGCCGCCGGGTGCAACGTCCGTCGTAGTGGCTGCGACGATGGGAACGCTGGTGGCTTGCGGGGCCGTAGGACCACCGGTTCCTCCTGAAAGTGTCGGTGTAAATCCCACCGTCGAGAGGCAAAAACAGGTAGAGGCGCTTGAAGAAAAACAGCGTGCGGCCGCTGCGGCAAGCGAACCCGTTGAGCCACAACCGGACCCAATGTTACAGGGACAGGATGTCAATCTGCCTCCGTTGCAACCGGTCGGAACCAGGTGAGATTTCAGCCTCCTTTGCTGGACCTGCAGAGCGGGATAACGTTATACTGCAGAGCCGATAAATACTGCGCAAGGATGGAACGATGTTTCGCGGTATCGAGACTGAGCAGGTTAACCGTCCGGTTGCTCAGGAAAATCTAGCGTAAGAAAACAGAAATTGCTGAACACATTTCAATGGGCGTATCGATAACCCCGACTGGATAGTCGGGTAGAGGTCAGGAGGACTACTTCATGGATCTTATTCAACCGATGCGGCAAAGTCAGCTTCTTGGGCAGGCGGCGACGATCAAGCATGCGCCAGGTAAGCGCCTGTTGTTGGTCGATCCTTACCCGCGCAACAACCCCTATCGGTTGACCGCTTCGGAGCGCCGCGCAGTATGGTTTCCCAAGCTGAGTTTGCCGACCATTGCGGCCTATACGCCGGAGAATTGGGAAGTCAGTCTGGTCGATGAAGCGGTGCACGATATCGATTTTGACTTTCCCTGCGACATGGTCGGCATCTCGATGTTTACCTGCTATGCCCCTCGGGCCTACGAGATCGCAGCAGAATTTCGTAAGCGAGGGAAGACGATCGTCATGGGGGGCGTCCATCCCACCTACTGCCCAGACGAAGCGCTGCAACATGCTGATGCGATCGTCTGTGGAGAGGCAGAAGATCTCTGGCCGCAGCTGGTGGCGGACTATGAGGCGGGAAAGATGCAGCGCATGTACAAGATGACATCGTTTCCTTCTCTGGAGAATTACAAGAGCCCCCGCGTCGAATTGCTGAGCCCCGACTCCTATATGACGAGACAGTGCAGCTTCACGACCCGTGGGTGTCATTTTGATTGCGAGTTTTGTAGCGTGTCCCCGTTCAACGGAAAGACTACGCGGCGTCGGCCAGTAAAGGAAGTGGTCACGGAGCTTCGGAACGTTCAGCGATGGATTCGCAGTGAGTTGGTCGAGCGATTACGCGATGAGCCGATGTGGACCGCGTTTCTCACTGCGCTTAGGATTCGAGTGGGCATCGAGGACGGCAGCATTGTCGCGTTTGTCGACGACTTGCACAACAGCAACCGCGCCTATTGTCGGGAGCTCTGGGCTGCGCTTAAGCCGCTCAAGATTAAATGGGGTTGCCAGTCTACGATGTTTCTGGCCGATGACGAGGAGATGGTCAAGCTTGCAGCGGAAAGCGGCTGCGTGTCGGTTTTCGTCGGGATGGAATCGCTTGATGAAGACGCCTTGGATGAAACGAACAAGCCCTTTAACCGAGTCTTGAAGTTCTCCAAGGAGATTAAGATGTTCCATGATTACGGGATCATGGTAAATCCCGGAATCGTATTCGGGTTCGACAGCGACGATGTGACCGTGTTTGAACGGGCCGTCGATTTCTTGACGAAAAATCAGGTGGAGTTGGCGTATTTCAACGTGCTCACACCTCTTCCTGGGACGCAGTTGTTCGACCGCTTAGAAAAGTCCGGTCGTATCTTCGATAGGGACTGGGCGAAGTATGACGGCAAGCATGTGGTGTTCCACCCGAGCCGGATGACGGTCGAGCAGTTACAGGACGGCTTCAACTGGGCCAATCATGAATTCTATTCGATCCCGTCAATCTGGAAGAGGCTTTCTGGCACAAGTCAACGGTTCATTCCGAGATTAGAGATGAATCGGGAGTTTCGGAAGTTGGTCAAGCGAACCTGTCCTAAGGCGTCCCTGTCGCCGCTCGCAGGCGTGCTGAAGAATCTCCAAGCGAAGCTTCCGGTGTTGGACAAGGAGAAATTGGTTCCTAGCGCGTTGCATGCCCTGAAGCAGGCGTTCGATCCGAATGCGCTCTCAGCGCAACAGTTGATATTCCACATCAAGGCCAAGCGGCATGACAAGTTTGCCGCGTTGTTCGTGGATCTTGACGGCACCCTCGATCGTCTGAATGCCTTGGAATTGATTAAGCGGATTAAGGAAGCGGCCAATCAGGCACGTATGGACATTATCGTCAACTTTGAACATCTAAAACTGGCGACGCCGGACGCTCTCAAAGCGTTGGTGGAGTCAGATGCGATGAAGGTAACAATCCCGAACGTGAAGGTCCGCTATCGTAAATTCAAGGATGCGTTCGAAGCCTCATTGCAGGGTTTCCCGCTTGCAGGTATCGAGCATCTCAACGAAGACTTGCAGGATGCATAATTTCGAATATCGGCATGGCGAGCTCTATTGCGAACAGGTGCCGGTAAGCCGGATTGCAAAAGAGGTCGGCACACCGTGCTATATCTACAGCTATGCGACCCTCGTTCGTCATTACCGGGCGTATGATGGGGCCTTCAAGAGCGTGCCTCATGTGATTGCCTTTGCCATGAAGGCTAACTCCAATATCGCGATCCTCCGCCTCATGGCAAAGGAGGGGAGCGGGGTGGATATTGTCTCAGGCGGGGAACTGTTTCGCGCGCTTAAGGCGGGTGTGCCCTCCTCGAAGATCGTGTTTGCGGGAGTCGGTAAGAGCGCAGAGGAGATTCGCGAGGCCTTGAAGGCCGACGTCCTCATGTTCAATGTCGAGTCTTCTGCCGAGTTGCAGGCGCTGAATGAAGTGGCAGCTTCTGTCGGCACCAAGGCGAGAGTCGCCCTTCGTATCAATCCCGACATCGATCCCAAGACTCATCCCTACATTTCAACCGGTCTGAAGAAGAGCAAATTCGGGATCGCCGCAGATCGGGCGCTGGAAGAGTTCACGCTGGCTTCCTCGCTCGCCAACATCGATGTCGTCGGGGTTCACAAGCATATTGGATCGCAGTTGACGGAAGTCACGCCATTCGTCGAGGCGGTCAAGAAAGTGGTGATGCTGGTCGGAGCCTTGAAAGCTCAAGGGATCGACATCCAGTACGTCAATATCGGCGGCGGTCTTGGTATTACCTACTCGGATGAAACGCCGCCGTTACCACAAGATTTGGCGGATGCCGTGTCGCCGCTTTTGCGGGATTTGAATGTGACCCTCATCATGGAACCGGGCCGTGTCATCGTCGGCAATGCAGGCATTCTCGTGACCAAGGTTTTATATCGGAAAGACGGGGAAGCGAAGCGGTTTGTGATCGTCGATGCAGCGATGAACGACCTGATCAGACCGAGCCTCTACGGGGCCTATCATGAGATTCGTCCCCTGTCGGAGGCAGTGTTGCAGCGGCCCAAGCACCATGTCGATGTGGTCGGTCCGGTCTGTGAGTCCGGTGATTTTCTGGCGAAGGACCGGTCATTGCCGGAAGTCAACCCTGGCGACATGCTTGCGGTCATGAGTGCGGGAGCCTATGGATTTGTGATGGCCTCCAATTACAATTCACGACCACGGGTGCCGGAGGTTCTGATCAAGGATGACGAGATCCACGTTATCAAGATCAGAGAGTCGTACGACGACTTAGTTAGGGGCGAAACGATTCCCGCATTTCTCAATTAACCTAGGATCAGCTCTGCAGCGAGGGAGTGAATATGTTTACGGGCGCTTTGGTCGCCATAGTAACCCCGTTTCGAAATGGCAAGGTCGATGAGCGGGCCTTTGGTGACCTTATTGAATGGCAAATTGCCAACGGAACGAGCGGGATTGTCCCCTGCGGCACCACCGGAGAATCAGCGACCCTCTCGCACCAGGAACATCATCGTGTAATCGAATTGGCCGTCGAGATAGTCAATCGGCGTGTCCCAGTGATTGCCGGGACCGGCTCCAACAGTACGGAAGAAGCGGTCTCACTCACAAAACACGCCAAGCAGGCTGGGGCCGACGGGGCCCTGATCATTACGCCCTACTACAACAAGCCGACGCAAGAGGGGCTATACCGGCACTACAAGATGATCGCTGAGTCCGTGGATTTCCCGCAAGTTCTGTATAACATCCCAGGGCGGACCGGCGTGAACATGTTGCCTTCCACGGTTGCAAGACTGTGTGGGGTACCGAACATTGTCGGGATCAAAGAGGGGAGCGGATCTGTCCAGCAGGCCTCCGAGATTGCAAGCATATGCGGAGACAGAATGACGGTTCTAGCCGGCGATGATGCTTTAACCTTGCCCATGATGGCAGTCGGAGGGAAGGGGGTCATCAGCGTCACATCGAACATCGCCCCATCCGAGATGGCTCAATTGGTCAAGGCTTTCCTGGAGGGACGTATCGATGAAGCGCGCCGGATTCATTTTGGATTGTCGCCACTTTTTAGCGCCCTCTTTTACGAGACCAATCCAATTCCAGTAAAGACGGCTCTGGGCATGATGGGAAAAATCGATCCGGAGCTGAGGTTGCCGCTATGTGCCATGGCGACCGAAGCAAAGGACCAACTGACCAGGGTCTTAAAGGATGCAGGCCTCATCTAGCGTGAGGTGTAAGGGCTCAGATGATCAACGTCATTGTCGCAGGGGCTGCCGGCCGTATGGGCTGCCGGCTCGTTGCTCTAACCAAAGATTCGACCACGCTCACGCTTGCCGGCGCGGTTGAAGGGAAGGGCCACTCTGCTGTCGGTAACGATGCCGGAGAGATGGCTGGTTGTGGACGCATGGGCATTCGGATTACCGATGATCTCTCTTCGCTCCTCGATCGTGGCGAGGTCGTGGTCGATTTCTCCGCTCCTGAGGCAACCTTGCATCATCTACGCGCGGTTGCACAGCGCAAACGGGCCATGGTGATCGGCACGACTGGGTTTTCAGTTTCCCAGCTTGAAGAGCTGAAGTCACTTGCCTGTCAAGTTCCCTGCGTGCTGTCGCCCAATATGAGCGTGGGCGTCAATCTGATCTGCAAGGTCATCAGTGAAATGGCAAAAACCTTAGGCGACGAATACGATATCGAGGTGATTGAAGCCCATCATCGTCTGAAAAAGGATGCGCCGAGCGGCACAGCTCTCAAGATTGCAGAAGTATTGGCGAAAGCTGTGAGCCGCGATCTTGATCAGGTCGGCGTCTATGCCAGGAAAGGCCTGATCGGAGAACGGAAGAAGGGTGAGATCGGAATTCAAACCATCAGGGCCGGCGATATCGTCGGCGACCACACGATTCTTTTTGGCGGGATAGGTGAGCGCATTGAAGTGACACATCGAGCGAGTAGCAGAGATACCTTCGCGGGGGGCGCCTTGCGAGCCGCTCGGTGGGTGGTTCGGCAGCAGCCAGGCTTGTATGACATGATGGATGTGCTGAGCCTCCGATAGTGCTTCTTCCCGGTGCCGACCACCCCGTCATAGGGTGGAACGCAATCGTCGTTTCCATGATAGAGACTCTGTTGAAGCCCCGCCGTATTCATATCAACCAAGAAGGTTGATGGATGATGAACAATGATCGCGCGGTGCGAGAAAGGCGTATGACGTTTCTGTGCCCGCTGCTATTGATGACTCGGTTTTTGGGGGTCTTACCGATCGAGAGTCAGCGGAAGAGTCGTGTCTGTGAGGCCTGAGCGCGCTTGCGAGCAGAGGAATGGATTGCGGGTTACCGACCGACGGACTCAAACTCACGTTTGCTTGCGTGGGTAAGCGCTGCGGCTCTTCGTTTGGCGATCGTCGCAGACAGACGGGCGTAAATCTCCTTGGCTGACTCCGTCCAATCTGCATTGGGCGGATAGCCTCGGAAGGCAGCTTCAGCTGCCTTGTGCTCGTCGTAAGTGAGCGGCTTCGGTTCTGTCATAGCGGCGGTTAATGTCTCGCGGTAATAGGCCGAGGTTCCTGGTCCGCTGATTTCCGTCGACCACAGTTCAAACATGCATACACTGTGATCGCAAGCCCTGCGTTCAGATCCACAGCCCGTTCCGGTAACATTGCTCCGCGGCATTTATCACAAATCGTCATGGCGTTAATCTACCATGATAGAAACCAAAAACATACCCACCTGAAGTACTGATTCCTCATGCGCAATAGGCTCTTCTGCCCATGTCCAGCTAGGCCATTTGAGTCGAGGGTGAGAACGTGAGTTTGTTAGTGTATCAGCGGGAATAGCTTAGGGAGTCCTTGACAGTGGTCGTACGGTCCCATAGGATTGTGGCATCGGTGCGAGTCCACCACTATGTATAGAACTATCCTTATTCTTGGGCTGCTTGGAGTGCTGTATTTTCTCATTCGGCGCGCCCTCAGGGAGCTTAAAGGCCGAGGGAAGTCTGATGGAATTCTTCCAGACGCGAACCAGATGATCCAGGATCCCGTCTGCCTGGTATTTGTTCCAAAGGGGGCGGCAATAACGGAAGATATCGGAGGGCAGACCTATTACTTTTGCAGCAAAGCCTGTGTGCGCAAATTTCAGGAGAAGCTGGCAGGCTAACAGCCTGAGTAACTAGAGTCGGAGAGTTTTTCTTCTTTGTCGAATTTGAGCGTGATCTGGCACTGATTGGGGGAGAAGTTGAAGAGAGGCGGGCCTGACTTACCGCCGGCAATGCGATAGTAAGTCCAGGTCTCGCCGCCAAAAAATCGTGGGGCCTTTCCGCTCGGCGCCCCCCAGTTCTTTTCAAACCAGGCCTTGTCCTTGCCCTGAAGCTCGGCCGGTTTGAGAGACTGTTCAAGATAGGGATTGCTACCACCGCAGCCAGTCAAGGCCAAACTGAACAGGAGAACCCACGCTGATCGTTGCATCGCGCACTCTCCTTGGTCGTATAGATAAAGGCGAAGACGAATTTAACGAACGGATTCTATCCGGTGATCCCAGGTCTGTCAAACCGGAATATGCCGCAAGAGCAAGAGATTGCGGCAGGGTTGAGTTCCTCATAGAATAACCGATAGTGAATTGACCACTAAGATTTCTTATCCCGACATGAAAGGACAATCCCATGAAATTCTTTCTTGATACTGCCAACGTCAAAGAAATCCAAGAGGCGGCCAGCCTCGGACTACTCGATGGGGTAACCACGAATCCATCGCTCGTTGCCAAAGAGGGGCGGAGTTTTAAAGAAATGCTCGTCGAAATTTGCAACATTGTAGACGGCCCGATCAGTGCTGAAGTTGTCAGTCTCGAAGCGGATGCCATGGTGAAGGAAGGAAAGGAACTTGCGAAGATCCATAAAAACATTGTGGTAAAAGTGCCCTTGATTGCGGAAGGATTAAAGGCAACCAAGAGACTGGCCGCCGATGGGATCAAGGTGAATGTCACATTGTGCTTTTCTCCCACCCAGGCGCTCCTTGCAGCAAAAGCCGGCGCCTGGTGCGTCTCACCCTTCATCGGCCGGCTCGACGACATCAGTTCAAATGGGATGGAGCTCATCCGCCAGATTCTGACGATCTACCGCAATTACGACTACAAAACTCAAGTGCTGGTGGCGAGTGTGCGCCATCCTCAACATGTCGTCGAAGCTGCGTTGGCAGGCGGGCATATCTGTACGATGCCCTTCTCGATTTTTCAGCAGATGGTGAAGCACCCGCTGACCGATAGCGGACTCAAGAAGTTTCTGGCGGATTGGGAAGCGCAAGTCAAGAAGTAAACCATAGCAGGATGCTGAAAAATGGTGTGAGGGAGTGCCCATATGCCCTCCTTCCTCGCAGAACGCGCACGATGTAACTGTGCTCATTCGATGCGCGCAGCTGAGGGCTCCCTTGGCCACTCCCTTGACCAGAGAAGAAGAGGATCGAAAGGCCTGCCCGCCCCGTATGAAGTGACAGATCGCTATAGCCTTGCTGGCTGGCTCATGTACGTGCCGGTTCGGCAAGCCGCTGTCGAGCCGTTGCAAAGATCTGGTGAAACATCGGCCTGGTCAACAGGCCGGTGAAGGTGTTTTGTTGGCTTGGGTGGTATGAGCCGATCAAGGTAATACCCCACGGAAGGATCTGTATGGTTCCATGGGAAAATTTCGGGAGCGGGGAGGGCAGTTTTAATCCCTCACCCCTGCAGGCTTTCAAGTAGTGATCGAACGCAATCTTGCCCAGAGCCACCACCACAAGTACCTTTCCTAGTAGCCGGATTTCTTCACGCAGATAGGGGCGGCAGGCCGTGAATTCTTCGGGCGTCGGTTTGTTGTCCGGCGGCGCGCAACGGACAGTGGCGCCGACGTAACAATCCGATAGTTTCAGCCCGTCATCCCGATGATGAGAGCTGGGTTGGTTGGCGAAACCAAATCGATGTAGGGCATCATAGAGCCAATCGCCGCTGCGATCCCCTGTAAAGACCCGTCCGGTTCGGTTGGCGCCGTGGGCAGCCGGCGCCAGTCCGAGCACGTAGAGGCGGGCTTGGGGATTCCCGAACCCTGGGACTGGGCGTCCCCAATAGGTCCAGTTCTCGAACTGTTTCCGTTTCTCCGCGGCGATCGATTCCCGATAGGTGACAAGCCGCGGACAGGCGGTGCACCCGGTGATGCGATCGTTGAGAAGAGTTAGCGCGCGCATATTCGGCGCAGTCTAGCACGAAATCTGAAAGTCGATCATGCTTGCCGGGTCCACGCCGGCCTGTTAGCATACATATTCGATTTCTGACCGTTCACCGCATGTAGGAGGCAGGATTGGTATGACGGCATGGGTTCGACAGGTATTGATGCTAAGCGGGTTGTGGATGGTGGTTGTGCTTCCGGTTGCGGTAGGAGGGCAGACGCTGTCGGAAAGTTCCGAGGCGAAGGAGAGCTTGCTTCGATCTGGAGCCAATGGAGAACCCGAGCGGGGGATGATGCCGCCCGATCCCAATGAGGATCCCACCGAGCCAGAGGATCGTCTTGTCATCCTTCCTGAAATCAAACGAGAAGGGGAGCGATACTTTCTGAGTTCGTTCAAGCTGCCTGACAAGCTGACCTTTGCGGGCCAACCGGTCCCACTGGACAATTGGCAGGTGCGTGAACGTATCGAGTATGAGTTCTATCAATTTCTGGAAGACCAGGGAGAAAGTATCATCCTTGCCAAACGAACCGGCCGCTGTTTTCCTCCCGCCGAAAAGCAGTTGGCCGATGCCGGGTTACCGGACGACCTCAAGTATATGTTGTTGGTAGAGAGTAAGTGTGTGGCTGCCGCCTATTCAAAGGCGAAAGCGTCTGGGCCATGGCAGTTTATTCCTTCCACCGGGCGACGCTATCGGCTCAAGAGCGATGCGGTCCGTGACGATCGCCGCAATCTTGAGATGTCGACCGAGGCAGCAGTCAAGTATTTACGCTATCTCAAGGATTTCAAAGAGAATGATTGGTTCATGGCTATGGCCTCGTACAATGCCGGTGAAGAACGGGTTCGCAGGCTTTTGAAGGATCAAAATATTACCGACTATTGGAAGATGCACGGGCCTCGGGAAACGATGCGGTATGTCCCGAGGATTATCGCCGCCAAAGAAATCTACTCGCAGCCGGAGAAGTACTTGGGGCTGAGCAAGAAAGACCTCTATCTGCCGGTGGACACTGAAACAGTGACAGTCAACGTGAAGGACTCTCAACGGGCCCTCACCTCGATTGCAGAGGAATTTGGAACCTACTTCTTGGAACTCAAAATGCTGAACCCTGAATTCAAGAAGGATGTGCTCCCACGCGGAACCTATCAGATGAAAGTTCCACGGCTGACTTGTCCGAATCGTTGCTTTATTCAGGACAAGACTCCTTAACCCGCATTAATAAGATACTGAAAAAGTCGCTCGTCCGACTCGCCCCCAGAAGCTGTCTAGACAGCCTCTGGGGGCGAGCAGTTTTGCAGGGGCGTTCTCCATACCCGTAAGTGTTCTATATCGTGAAAAGTATTAGGGTGGGAAGGAGCCGGAGATAGTTTTCTACCGCCTTGCTGGTCTATTGTGAGTGTGATGCAGATTCCTTCCTCTTCTATCCGTCCTCTTCTGAGGAAACTTATCGTTCGAGGGCTAGCTGCGGTGGACGCCAGGATGGCGGTTGACCGCGCGATCTCCAAAAATGGGGAGAAGTTGGTCATTGGCCGGCGCCGGTACGACCTGCGTCGCTATGAGCGTGTGGTTGTGCTTGGGGCTGGAAAGGCCGCCGCCTCCATGGCTCAAGCAGTAGAGCTGCGATTGGGATCCCGGCTGCAGGGTGGATTTGCGGTGGTGAAGCATGGCTACGCAGTGCCAACGAAACGAATCGTTGTGGCGGAGGCCGGTCATCCGGTCCCAGATCGCTCCGGCCAGAAGGCGGCAGGCAGACTCTGTGCCATGGCGGCAGAACTCGGCCGGCGCGATCTTTTAATCCTGCTCCTGTCAGGCGGCGCCTCCAGTTTACTGCCTGCTCCTGTCGCAGGAATTACGTTAGCAGACAAGCAGAGGACCACGCAGGAACTGTTGCGATGCGGAGCAAGCATCCGTGATATCAACACGGTTCGGAAACATCTTTCACGTATCAAAGGCGGACGCCTTGCCGAGCTGACGGTAGCTACCGTTGCGACATTGGTTCTGTCGGATGTGCTGGGTGACGACCTCAGCGCTATCGCCTCAGGGCCGACAACCCCGGATCCTACGACGTATCACGAGGCTGTCGCGATTCTGAAACGCTATCATATCTGGCCGGCTATCCCTCAGCGGGTGAGGCAGCACCTTGACTATGGATGCCAAGGACTCCTGCCTGAAACTCCGAAGCCCGGCTCCTCGCTATTTCGTCGAATCCACCATCATATTGTCGGCAACAACGCAGCAGCGGTTAAGGCCGTAGCCCGTGCGGCGAGAGAGGCAGGGCTACGAGCCCTTGTGTGCCCAGCCATAACCGGAGAGGCACGTGACGAGGGGCGACGGTTCGGCGCTCTGGCAAGGGAGATTGTGCGAGAGGGCAAACTGCTGCAGGGGCCTTGTTGCGTGGTGGCCGGTGGAGAAACCACCGTGACCGTTTCCGGCAAAGGCACAGGTGGGAGGGCGCAAGAATTCGCGGCAGCCGCCGCGCTGGAAATCGCCGGCCTAGCCCAGGTATGGGTGGCGGCAATCGGCACTGATGGCACAGACGGTCCGACTGACGCGGCCGGCGCTGTCGTAGATGGGAATACCGCAGCGCGCGCGCAGCGTCTCTCGGTGGACCTCGATGGCGCCTTGAAGCGCCACAATATCTACCCGGCATTAAAGAAGCTCGATCAGCTCATCATGACTGGTCCCACCGGCACGAACGTGAACGACCTTTACCTCATCGTGGCGCGGTAGGTACTATCCACTTCCATGGATCGCCCCCTCATCCTCCCCTTGGCCTCCTGCACCGAGCCCTCCCTTGTCGGGGGGAAAGCCTTCGGTTTAGCGCGTTTGCTCGCCGGAGGATTTTCTGTTCCTCCCGGACTATGCCTGACAACGGAGGCCTATGATCGCGCGCTTCGCGTACCGGGCTTTTCTTCAGCGGAACAGTGGCAGGAAGCTCTGCGTTCCTCCGGGGCCGAACGCCGACGGATACTCTTCCACTGCCACACCATCCTTCAAAATTACGATATCCGAGAGTTGACGGCTCAGTTCATTGAGCAGGTTCGTTTGCTGGGTTTGCCGTTGTCTGGACCTTGGGCAGTGAGGTCGTCAGCGACGAACGAAGATGGAGCTCGCGCGAGCTTTGCCGGAGTCTACCGCACGCGCCTCGGCATCCCTATAGAAGACGTAGGCTTGGCGGTGAAAGATATTTGGATGTCGATCTGGGATGAACGGGTTCTGAACTATCATGCGACGTCTGAATTGACGGGAGCGCCTCCCGCCATGGCCATCGTGATCCACCCACTCCTGGAGGCGAGCGCTGCCGGTGTGGCCTATTCAGTCCATCCTCTCACAGGCAGAGCAACCCAGGTGATGGTCAACGCGGTCGCGGGACTTGCTGCAACCCTCGTCGATGGTCGTATGACGCCGGACCAGTATGTGGTCGAGATAGCCGAGGACAATCAGCCCATTCGAATCGGTGAACGGACCATTGCCGGGCAGACTCAGGCATTACGGATGACCGATCAAGGGCTTCAGCAGATGACACTTTCGGGCGAGGCCTTGGGTCAAGCCACGTTGTCAGACGACCAACTACTGACCTTGGCTCGGGTGGCTAAACAGGTCGAACAGACCCTAGGCCATCCAGTGGATCTTGAATGGCTTTTCGACGAGCGTGGCCTATGGCTGCTTCAAGCGCGGCCTAT
>CXWL01128326.1_pt1 | contig 20556 bp, 23 predicted proteins | sample 590931 | NCBI WGS metagenome assembly CXWL01 (sample SAMEA3498368, study PRJEB10139) | groundwater metagenome | biome: water well; material: biofilm material | place: Germany | collected 2015-04-27 | reverse complement strand
ATGTCGTATGCCCCGGCTGCATTGATCGCCCCTTTTTCGTAATTCACGCCGTAAGCTTTTGCCACTGCCGCAATCTCGGCATCGGAGCCTGTGATGCCGATCAACTTGGGATGGAATATTTCGCTGTATTCCGCCAAATGTTTCGCATCATCGCGCGCCGGATCAACTGTGATAAAGATCGGCTGTATCTGCGCGACCTCATCCGGCCTCATGGAATTGAGCGCGTCCCGCAACTTGCCGAGATCGAGCGGGCAGACATCCATGCAGTGGCTGTAACCAAAATAAATCGCGACCACCTTGCCGCGAAAATCCTTCAGCGCGACCGGGCCGCTGGCGGCAGTAAGCGTAAAGTCGCCGCCGCCTGCCTTTGTCACCTTATGCTCATGTTCATGATGGCCGGAATGCGCTTGCGCGGCAGGCATGGCGAGAGCGCACAGCAAAGTAATGGTGATCTGCGCGATGATTGAGAAATGGCGTAACGTTAGCCTGGACATGCTGCATTCCTTGTTCGTTATCTGTGTGTGAAAATCATACCGCGTATGGGGACACAAACCCTGCGACATAGCGTCGCACCTCGCGACATCAATTCCAGCAAAAATCAAGCAAGCGTCTCTTCCTCAACCAGTCGCGCATGTTTCTCTTGCGAAGTGCGCCGAGCATTGCGCTTCTTGAGCCAGATAATCACCCCCGTCACCGACAGCATGACGATAGCCAAGCCCAGCACACACACGAAAATTCGGTACGGCAGACCGAATACATTTGCTTCGTGCAACGTTATCAGCCAGTTTGTGACGGTGCTGCCGCTATGCTGGCCGGAGGGCAAGATTAGTTGCTGCAACTCTCCCGTGTTGGCATCGAAAATCACCGATGTCCGCCCGCGTTTGTCTTGAAAATCGAAACTGCTATGCACCCTGTAGTGAAAGACACCATGCTCGCGGTCTATCCAAAGATTGACCGGACGTTCGACGGTAAAGCCATTGAGACGCGCCTGCTCTGCCATCAAACGCTCTGCGGTCTGATGCGCCTGCCGCCAACCAAGAACCGGTTCTTCCAACGGCTTGTTTAGCGGAGGACGCTCCCAAGGCTGTTGCGGGTAGTCGAACACCAAGCGGGTGAGCGGCGCATACACCTGTTCGTGCAGATTCATGTACACGCTCGACCATGCAAATATCAACAGCGCTATCAATAACCACAAACCACCCGCGCGGTGCAGGTCAAAGTTAAGCTTGTATCCACCCGCTTTCCAGCGAAGCAGCCAAGCTGGTTGCCAGCGCTGCCACCAGGTTTTACTTGGCACATGCTCTATGGTTGCTTCACTACATCTGCGCCTCATCGCGGGCAACGTGAGATAAAAACTGGCAAAGCAATCTATCGTCCACAGCAGCGCAGTAATGCCCAGCGCCCACATGCCGAATTTGTCCAGCGCTAGGTTGAAGTGCAGTCTATAAATAAATGGCACAAGACCATCTACGCCAGTTGGAAACCCCATGGCTTGGCGTCGCCCCAATTCGTCGCCATTTATCGGATCAAGAAACAATTGATTAAAATTCAGTTCGAACGGCTTGCCGGTCTCTGGCGAAATGCGCGGCTGCATTGAAACTCGAACCGTACCCGGCTGACCGAGATAAACCGAATTAACTTTTGCCTGCGGTACCAATACTTCAGCGCGCCCAGCCAATGCGGCAATATCCAGCGAAATGCCCGCATGAACCGGCGGAAACAGTTTCGGCGTGAGCACTAAATTCAACTCATCAAAGAAGGCCAACAAACTGCCCGTCAACCCAACCACGATCAGGAATACCGTCATGGCAAGGCCGACGTAGCGGTGCAGCAGCACCCAAAAATGACGAGTCATGAATTTGTCCTGTTGATGTAGCGCGAAACCAGCACCGCTGGACGGCTCAACGCCGCCCAGCGGAACCGAGGCCAATTAGAATTCGACCTTGACGGAACCCATCACCATCCGTGGCTCGCCGGGGAATATCGTGGCCCGGTTTTGTGAATTCGGATAATAGGTTTTGTTGAACAAGTTGTTGACGTTAAGTTGAGCAGTTACACGCTGGCCGCGTAATTTAAGTTTGTACGCTGCAAAAGCATCAATGCGCGCATAACCGGGCAATTGGAAAGTATTCGCGCCATCGCCTTGCGCTTGGCTTGCCGCAAACACGCCGCCGCCGACACTCAGCCCGTGCAACTCCTCGCCGGGAACATCGTATTTGAGCCAGACACTGCCGCTATTGCGCGGTATAGGGCCATTGGTGGTATAGCGCTGTCCCTGAGTTCCATTGTTCATTTTGGTAATCACGGCACCACTGTTCGCATAACTTGCAGTGAGGCTAAGAGCAGAAGTGATTTTTCCAGACACGTCGAACTCAATTCCTTGGCTGCGTATTTCGCCGATAGCAAGTGAAAACCCCGGATTGGCCGGGTCAGGCGTTGCGACGTTTTTCTTGGTCAGTTCATACACTGCTACAGTTGCGGCAATCCGCCCATCGAGAAACTCAGTCTTTGCACCCACTTCATATTGCTGCGATGTTTGTGGATCTACCATCGTCCCCGCCGCAGTCCGCGCAGTGCCTGCCGAACCAAATGCTTCAGAATAACTGCCGTAGAGCGACAGCCAATCAGTTGCCTGGTATGTCAAACCCGCCATCGGGCTGAAATGATTTTCTTTTTTGACTACTTCAGCAGCTTGGGCAGCCGCCATTGAGGCCGCAGCAAATCCGCTCGACATAGTGGACTGGTCGTAACGCCCACCGAGCAATACATGCCACTTTTCAGCAACCGTCATCTGATCTTGCAGGTAGATACCGTTCCATTGATCGTTTCGCATCCACCAAGCGTTTGGCGCAGCTGCGGCCATCAAAGAGCGAATGTTTGTTGTGCCATAAACCGGATTGTAGATATCGATAGGCGCCACGATGAGAGGATTGGCGACAGAGTTGGTTTCATACCAATTCGACTTTACATGAAAGCGATGATAATCCGTACCCAGCAACACGGTATGCTTCATGCCCAAAGCATCGAATTTTCCTTCTATATCCAGAAACGCGTCTTCATTATCGCGGTTGTCCCAATCGCTGTACAACGCCGAACGTTGCAAAGTCGAACCTGTCAGGGCAGCGGCGTTCCGAGGATTCATGTTGGCATACTTGTAATTGCCCTTATAGATGACCGCCCCGCCGCGCACCGTCCATTGCTCGGTTAGCTGATGCTCCCCTTTCAAGCTGAGTTGATTGGCCATGAAGTGATTATTCATTGCCGGTTCGCCGTAGAAACTGCTGACGGGTACTGCTGCGGGGCGGCTACCGATTGCAGGAATACCAAAATTGCCAATATCTTTTTCATCACGAATCTCATAAGAAAGCGTGATGTTGGTGGCTGCAGACGGTTGATAGGTCAATGACGGCGCTATAAACAATCTTTTGTCAAACGCATAGTTAACGATGGATTTCTTGTCCAGATTCTCGACGTTCAAACGATACAGCCAAGTTTTATCCTCGTTTAGCGGCCCGGTAAAATCTGCGGTTGTGCGATAGGTGTTGTAAGACCCGATCTGTTGCTCAATTGCGTAATAAGGCACGGCAGATGGTTTCTTGGTTACCACATTTACCATACCGCCCGGTTCGACACGCCCGTATTGAATGGCGGCGGAACCTTTGAGCACCTCGACCCGCTCGGCATTGACCAAGGGTATGGTCAAAACCATCAAACGCATACCATCACGAAACGGCACCGCTTGAAAGCCGCGCGCCTGAAGCCCTTCATATGCTGCCGAATACGGCGCGTAGGTCTCCCGCACACCACTGACATTTTTTACCACATCCTCCAGCCGGTATGCTTGCTGATCCTGCATTACTTCTTCAGTGATCACTTGAATCGAAAAAGGAGTTTCCTTGATTGGGGTATCCATTCTGGTCGCCGTTGTCGCCTTGCTGGCCTTGTAGGTTTCTGCAACTCCGCGCACCTGAATCGGCGACATCTCTGTCACGGCAGCATCGTCAACCGCCTTGGAATCTCCGGTTGTTTTCTCACTCGGTACAGCCCCACCAGCTTCATCAGCACTCCAAGCAGTATGAACATTTGCCGCCAGCGCAAAAGCCAGCGCCACCACCAACGGCTTCAATTTTGTTTGCATGTTTATCCCCTTTTAGATTGTTTAATTATTTTCCGGTTTTATCACCGGTATTTGAGGCGCGCCGCACAATCGATCAAACGAGTTGATTGCTGTCCGCCATTAAAAATTACCGCGCGGATTGTAGGGATGGAATGCCGTCCTGAGAATGTGACATGATGCCGCGCGTCAATATGACGCAGGCATGGTGTGGCAGATAATAATGATGTCGCGGTTTTCTTGAAGGCGCAAAAAGTGCCACTCAACGTGCCGATCAAGGCGGCATTTGATTCTCCTTGTCCATTGAACTGCACAACAAATTAAGCGGGCCTCTCTTCTTCAAGCCGGACTTATTTCTCTCGCGAAATACGCCGGGCATTGCGCTTCTTGAGCCAGATAATCACTCCCGTCACCGACAGCATGACGATAGCCAAGCCCAGCACACACACGAAAATTCGGTACGGCAAACCGAATACGTTGGCCTCATGCAAGGTTTGCAGCCAGTTCGTGACGGTGTTGCCGTTGTGCTGCCCAGAAGGCAAGAGTAGTTGTTTTAGTGCTCCCGTGTTGGCATCGAAAATCACTATTGTCCGCCCCCTTTTGTCCTGAAAATCAAGACTGCTATGGACTACGTAATGGTAGTTGCCCTGCGTCCGGTTGATCCACAAATTGACCGGGCATTCGACAGTGAAGCCATTGAGATGGGCCTGCTCCGCCATCAATCGCTCTGCGGTTTCTTGCGCCTGCCGCCAACTAAGAACCGGCTCTTCCAGCGGTTTGTCCAGCTTTGGCCCTTCCCAAGGACGTTGCGGATAGTCGAGAACCAAACGCGTGACTGGCGCATAAACCTGATTGTGCAGGTTCATGAATACACTCGACCAGGCAAATATGAGTAACGCGAACCACAACCATAAGCCACCCGCACGATGCAGGTCGAAATTGATGCGGTACGATGATGCCTGCCACTTCACCAGCCACGCGGATTTCCAGCGTGATAAAAAGCCACGCTTTTGAGCCAATTCTTCTAACGTAGTCGAATCGCCCCGCTTGCGCCGCATCGCGGGCAGCGTGAGATAAAAACTCACAAAACAATCTATCGTCCACAGCAGCGCAGTAATACCCAGCACCCACATGCCGAACTCGCCAAGCGCCAGGTTGTAATGCAGCTTGTAGATAAACGGCATGAGATTGATCCAGCCCTCGGAGATAACCCCATACTGACGACGGCCCAGCTCTTCACCGGTGCATGGGTTCAAGAATATCGAATCGAAACCCAGTTCATAGGGCTTGCCAGTCTCAGGGTTGACGCGCGGCGCGAAATAAACCGACACCGTTCCCGGCTCACCTAAATACACCCCGTTAATGCGCGCCTGCGGGCANNCAGTCAGGCCGACGAGGATCAGAAACACCGTCATGGCAAGACCAACATAGCGATGCAGCAACACACAGATACGACGTGTCATGGTGAGCGATAACCGGTGTCAGTTAGCCCGAATGCGGCGGGGGAAAGGCCGTGCAGCCATGAAAAATAGACTCATGGCTGCACGCAGTCGCTTTAGAACTCGTATTTCACAGAACCCAGAACGCTACGGGGTGAGCCGGGCATGATCGCAGCTCTGCTGCCGCCACCTGAGTTAGCGAAGTACTTCGTATCCAGCAGGTTGTTGATGTTAAGCTGGGCAGTCAGCTTGGACTGACCTACACGTTGCGTATAAGCCACCATCGCATCAAGCCTTCCGTAGCCGGGAAGCTGAAAGGTATTTTGATTGTCGCCTTGCCTGCTACCCACTGCGACTCCGCCCAAACCTGCTTTGAAGGCGTCGTCGAGCTGATAGGTTCCCCACAGGCTACCCTGATTCAGCGGGACATTTGCCAGCCGCATCCCCTGCAATCCATTATTGTTGCGTGTGTATCGTGCATCGGTATAGGCATACGTTGCTAACAGGTTAATCTTGTCAGTCACTTGTCCGGTAACATCGACCTCAATACCCGTGCTCTTCGCCTCTCCGGCCAAAATCTGGAATCCCGGATTATTGAGATCTGCCGTCAGCATGTTGTATTTAGTCAGATCGAACAGCGCAATTGTCGAAGCAAGGCGCTTGTCGAATGTCTCCGTCTTAAAGCCGACTTCGTATTGCTTGCCCTTCTGGGGATCAAAAGGTGCGCCGCTTGCGCTGACACCATTGTTGCCGCCAAACGATTCTGTATAACTCCCGTATGCCGACAACCAATCCCTGAGCTGATAGAGCACACCGAGCCGGGGGCTGAACTGGCTATCGCTTGTCTCTATACGCGCGGCTTTGGCTGCATCCAATGAAACGAGTGAAGACGCAGCTCCTGTTTTCACACTGTCATGGCGGACACCCAACAGAATATGCAGCTTCTCAAAGAACGTAATTTGATCTTGTGCATAAAGGCCAGACCACGCCTCCTTTCTGTAAAAGTTGTTGTTGGGCGTGAACGCCCCGTAGTTAACGATGTTGTACACGGGATTGAAAATATTGATGGTGGGGCCTGCCGTAAAGAGCTGGGGCGACGATGCTGTCTGAGCTCGAAATTCGTCCACACCGATCAACAGATCGTGTTTGGCGCCGAACAGTTCAAACTTGCCATTCAAGTCGAGGTTAGTCGCATTCGTATTCACTTTCTGAACGCCGAGTAACAAATTTCTGTTTAGCGTGACGTTGTCTGCCTGTAGTCCGCCCGCTAGAACAGAACCCATGTTGTACTGCCAGTCCTGCTGGTGATAGCGGTTCGTCAGTTTCCAATCATCATTGAAATGATAGGTCCAATCAAATGCGACGAGCGTGTTGTTGATGGATGTCCGGGTCGGGCCGTCGGTAAGGCTACGGTTGATCGGGATCGGCGCGGGACGATTGCCGATAGCCAGAGTGCCGATGTCTGCATGAAAGTTGTCACGCTTGTGTTCGAGTTCGAGGTTGGCCTCGAAATCCTTGGTGGGACGCCAGGTCAGAGATGGCGCGATGAATTCCCGCTTGTTGCCGACAAAATCTCTGAATGACCCGTTGTCCGTGTAGGAGGCATTGATCCTATAAAGTAGGGTCTGGTTTTCGTCGATTGGCCCGGTGGCATCTGCAGACGTGCGCAACTGATGATCGGAACCGAGTTGCTGCTGAATAGCGTAGTACGGCGTAGCGAGCGGCTTCTTGGTCACGTAGTTGACCAACCCGCCAGGCTCGATGCGGCCATAAAGTATTGCCGCCGGCCCCTTGAGGATTTCGATCTGCTCGATGTTCGACATATCGTAGATGTCTTGCCGGTTGTACAGGCCATTGCGATAGGCATCTCCGAAGCCGGTGCCGGTGAATCCACGAATAATGAAATTATCGTAAAGATAACCGCCGCCGGTTCGTCCAAGCACGCCGCTGACTTTACCGTTGACAGCATCGGGCAATGTCATGGACTGCGTGTCCTCCAACACCGCCTTGGGAATCACTTGCACTGACATTGGCGTTTCCATAATCGGCGTGTCAGTCTTGGTGGCAGCGGTGGCCATTTTTACAACATACCCACCCTTATCGACCGCCCCACCGCGCACTTCAATCGGCGACATTTCCGTCACCCGTTCCGCCTGCGGCGCAGGAACCACTTCGATCTTCACCGCATCCGGCGTAACGAATTGATAACGCAATCCGCTGCCCGAGAGCAATTTCTCCAGCGCCTGTTCTGGCGTGAGGCTGCCTTCGATGCGCGGCGCGGTCTTGCCCGCGAGCAGTTCCGCCGGGTAGGTCATCTTGAGGCCGCTTTGCTCGGCGAATTTCGCCAGCGCACCCGCCAGCGGTTGCGACGGGATGTCCAGCGTGACCGGCCCGGCGGCGATGGCCGTGCCCAGCCAGGCGGCCATCAGGCTGGCAACGAGGGTGCGTTGGGCGAAGCGCCCGGTTTGGTTGCGAGAAGTGCGGCGTTGCTGATGCATGACTGATTCCTCCTGATTGTGGTTGTTCTACCTGCTAAGACGGTTCAGCCTGCGGTTTACCGTCAGGGTGCGGCTATATGACGCAGGGGGAGGACACCAGAACGGATTTTCACTGTGTGAAGACTAGCTCGGTACTTTTGGTTAGAATGCACTTGGTCAGAGTTAGCTAATCAGGAGTTCGTCATGCAAGCTGTCAATATGCTGCAAGCCAAATCCAATCTTTCCAAGTTGGTGGAGTCCATCGAGAACGGCAGTGAAGATGAGGTGATCATTGCCCGCAACGGTCGCCCGGCAGCCAAATTGGTTCCGGTGGAAGATGTCGCGCAGGGGCATCGTATCGGTGTGGCGAAGGGGTTTTTTGTTGCCCCGGAAAACATTGATGCGTCGAATGAACAGATTGCCGCACTGTTTGCCGGAAAGGCTTAGCCGATGAAGCTGCTGCTGGATACCCACATTGCGCTGTGGGCAGTCAGCGATGATAGTCGGCTTTCACCTCAGGCACGCGAGCTGATTTCTGCTCCGCGCAATCTTGTCTGGGTGAGCGCGGTCAGTGTCTGGGAAATTGCGATCAAGCATAGTTTGGCGCGCGGCGATATGCCGATCTCGGGTGCGGAGGCACTGAAGTTTTTCAGGCAGTCGGGCTATCGCTTGCTGCCCGTTTCACCGGAACATGCCGCCGCAGTGGAATCGCTCCCCGCCCACCACCAAGACCCGTTCGATCGTTTGCTGGTGGCGCAGTCCCTCACCGAACCGCTACGTTTGCTGACACACGACGCAACCGTGGCGCGATACAGCGACACGGTCATTCTCGTCTAAATTTTGAGACGCTTACGAGCGACTGAACTGCAGCCGCAGCCGATCCGGTGATGGTCGCTGCACGTTGACCGGATAGGCAGACTGGATCAGTTTGAGCAGGCCGTCCAGGTCGCTGCTGGCGAAGCGCCCGGACAGGCGGTAGTCCGCCATGCGGCTGTCCATTTCGATGTTGACGTTGTGGTAGCGCGCGAATTCGGTGATGACTGCACTCAGCGGCGCGTCGCGGAATACGAGGCTGCCATTACGCCAGGCGATGAGGTCTGCCAGCGGACTGTCGAGAGTTTCCAACTGCTGCCCGTCGCCGATCCAAGCCAAGCGGTCTCCCGCATCCATCCGGGTAAATGCAGCGCCGGGTTGCGGCGAGATTTCGACCGCGCCTTCGAGCACAGCGACCGCCGTCCGCGCTTTATCCTGTCTGATCCAGAATTCCGTGCCGATGTCGCGCACCACGCCCTTGCCGGTTTTTACTTCAAAGCGGCGCAGGTCGCCGTGGCTGGCCTTGAACGCTGCTTCGCCCTCCAGCAGGCGCAGGCAGCGGCAGCCCAGGCCATATTCAATTTCAATTTTGCTGGCGGTATTGAGTTCGATGCTGGAGCCGTCGGCGAGCATGATGGTGCGTTGTTCGCCGTGCGCCGTCTGGTAGATTTGCTTGTCTGAGAAACTACCGGGGAATTGGGTGACCACCAAGCCTACGGCCAGCGCGCAGATTCCGGCCAGCGCGAGGCCGGTTTGCCAGCGCGGCGATGCGCTACGTTTGCTGCGCGCGGCGCGCAATTCGGCAGCGGCCAACGGACGCAGGTCAGCCAGCTTGTCCCAAGCCGCCTGTGCATGGAACCACGCGAGCGGATGCGCTGGATCGGCTGCCAGCCATGCCGCATGGGTCTGCTCGTCAGTCGCATCCCAGTTGCCGGAATGCTTGCGCGCCAGCCATGCCAAGGCAGTTTGTTCGATTTGCGTATCGCGTTCGGACATGTAGATAGGATTCGGTGGTGGCTTCACTGTATAAGACGGTTGAGCCGCCCAAATTCCGTTAATTATTTTCGAGCGAGCGGCGGCAAGTTTCCAGCGCGCGCTGAATATACCGCTCCACGGTCTTTTCGGAAAGCCCGAGATGTTTTGCGATTTCGCGGTGGCTGAGCCCGTCCAGACGGTTCAGCAGGAAAGCATGGCGGCAGGGTTCGGGCAGGCCGCACAGCGCAAACCATACCTGCCGCAACTGTTGCTGCCCTTCGATGTGTTGGGCGGGATCGGCGCAACCGTCTTCGAGTTCATCCAGATTGCTGCATTCGACATGAATACTCTCGCGCACGCTGCGGTAGTCGTTGCTGTCGCAGGCCAGGTTGGTGCAGGTGCGGTACAGCCACGCCCGCGAATTCTCCGGCGTTCCGAGGGCGCTGCTTTGCAGCAAACGGACGAAACCTTCCTGCACCAAGTCTTCCGCATCATGCGCCCCGCGCCGCGCGCGCAGGTAGCGGCCCAACTCGCCCACATAGCGGCGGAATATCGCGGCAAGGTCGGGTTGTTCAACAGGCTGCGGCATGTCGATGGCGCATGTTTATGGCGATGGTGAGCAGTGACAGTCTCATGCGAATTGTCGAATATATTTTTGCATCGGTGCCCCCCGGACACCGGTTGGTGTAAACGGGGAAAGCACGTGTCAGGGGTAGTCGGGAGACGATCGCGCGGATTGTAACAGCAGAGAAACACATCGGGGATGCGTCATGATGTCGCATTCCTGATGGAGGGAGGCATACTCAGGATGGGCTTGACTCTGGATTGCCGGAAGCGCTGGCGGTTTCCTGTTTATCGTCCGCGCATTTTTTCCCGGCGCTTTTCAAACCGGACAAAACGCTTGCGGCAATTACTGCAACGTAGATTGCCGCAAGTTGCCAGTGGGCAAGCTGCATTGCCCCGACCTGTTCGGACATGAGCAATACGACCACGCCGGTCGCCAGCACCGCGCCGGTCAGCGCGGACAACAAAATACACGTCAAATTCTGTTTGATGCTCGGGATGAAAATGTTCATCTGTTCAACCTCCTTGATAACGTGTGGAAAGTGGAATCCGATAACGCTGCAACCTGTGCTGCAATCAAAAAAAGCCAAGCCGACGTATAGGAGGGAGGGTTGAGAAACTAGCCAGTATTAGAGGAGATCAGACTACTGATTAGAGCTCGGCATCGGCTTGGCGGTGCGCAATGTAATGGATGTTTCGGCGAATGGGGATGTGACATGATGCCGCGCGGCAATCTGTCGCATCTATGCCGCAGGTATTTCGTTGTTGAATCTATCTGAGAACATCGTAAATATTCTTATGCGAATCTTATCGAAATAATTCTGGACGAGCGACATCGCGGCTCGTACAATGTATCCACACACGTAACCACATTAGGAGGCGTACCATGGCGGTCACAGCACACTCCCCCACCGAGCAATATGGCGGCAAAGTCACGCCGGTTGGAAACTCCAAAGGCATTCGTCTTGATGCCTCCTTCTTCAAAGCCCACCCCGAATTCAATGGCGAGGTGCGGGCTACGGTGTTGGCCGATGGGCAAGTCCTGCTCTCCGCAAAAAGTGCTGCGCGCCGCTCTCCAAAAGATACCGAGGCCGACCCGGTTATGCTGGGATTCCTGCGCTTCATCGAAACGCAAATGACCGCACATCCCGAACTGATCGCACCGGCAGACCCCAAACAACTTGCCCGCATAGCCAAACTGGTCAAAGGTGTTTGAGTCGGTACGCTATGCCCATAAAATCAAAATCCGCTGAGTGGCAACTTTTCTACTTCAAGTTGTTCAAGGAAGCACTGGACGAACTTGAGCAGACCGTCACCCAACTCGCCCAGCAACAACCGACCACCTACAAATCCCATCCAAAAACACGGCTCTTGGCATCGGTGTACAAATGCATCACGCAACTTGTACCCGCCGATCCGAACCACCCCGATTTCCGTCTGGGCAAAACGCTAGGGTCTGAATACGCCAACTGGCGGCGCATGAAAAAATGGATGCCTGACCGTTACCGCCTGTTCTTCCGCTTTGCCTCCAGCCCGGTTCAATTGATCGTGTATGTCTGGTTTAACGACGAAGATACCCTGCGCAAAGCCGGTTCCAGAACCGATGTATACGAAGCGTTCCGGCGTATGCTTATGCGCGGCGAAGTGCCCGATTCGATCAATGCACTGCTGGCCGAAAGTCAAATGCTTTAAGGTCGTTCTACAGCCGATTCACTTAGCTTCACTCAGGCGCTCACATCTTCCTCGACCGGCCGCGCATGTTTCTCTTGCGAGATGCGCCGGGCATCGCGCTTTTTAAGCCAGATATGCGCAAAACAGGTCTTTTGCATGGGTTCGACTAGGTGTAAGATACACATCAGGAGGTGTATATGCGAACCAATATTGTGCTCGACGAGCAACTGGTGGCGGACGCAATGAAGTTGTCCGGCGTCAAGACAAAACGCGAAGTGGTGGAACTGGCTTTGCGCCGGTTGGTGTCTTCGGCCAAACAGAAGGACATCCTCGATCTGGTGGGGCAGGACATGATCGCGCCGGACTACGATGTGCGCGCTGTGCGTTCGCGCATGGGGTCACGCCGTGGTTCTGGTAGATAGCTCGGTCTGGATAGATTTGCTGCGTGATGTAAAAACGCCGCAGACGCTCGCGTTGCGCGATTTACTGCCCCGGCGTGAGGCAGCGCTGACGGCAGTGATCTATCAGGAAATTCTGCAAGGCGCGGCCACGCCTGAACGATTCACCAAACTTAAACGCTATTTCCGCACGCTCCCCTTCCTCAACCCCGCCCATCCGGTCAAGACGTGGGAGGCGGCTGCCGAGCTTTACGTGCGTTGCCGTCAACACGGCTACACGCCGCGCAGCCCGCATGACTGTCTGGTGGCGCGTATTGCGCTGGAACACCGGACACCCTTACTCCACGATGATCGCGATTTTGAAATGATTGCGGAAGTGGAGCCGCGCCTCAAACTATTTCCGCTCGCTTGATCCTGGCTCTGATGCCGTGCCTGCATCAGATAACAAGCTGCACAACCGTTTGCCATGCTTGGGATTTACAATAATTTCAGGTGTGAAAAATGCACCGCCTCCGGCTCTCTGAACCGGAAACGACGCATCAGTTCAATACAACGCGCCAGGATCAAACGCGGCACTCAACCGCACCCGGCAACCCGACGCTTCCGCCCGCCTTCCAGTCAGCAATATCTGCATCGCCCAGCGGCAATGAATAGAACTTGTTGAACAGGTTGGCGACGCCCAGATCGAGGCGCGCATTCTTCAACTGATATGCGGTGCGCAAATTGACCAGGGTATATGCATCCCGGCTGTGATGTAGACGCATCAATACCTTATCTTCGCTGCCCGTAAAATTTCCTGAAACATTCCGTAGTAGTGTCATTGCCGCAGGCGCTTTCTGCCTCGGAGGCTAGGCTGATAACTTTTTCTTCATTTAAACCGTGTTCGCATACGGCAACCTGGTAATTGCTTTCCAGCGATTTTCTGTCCAGTGATGGCGAAGCATGGCTGATGTAGCGATCCACCTTTTCCATAGATGCCTTAGAATCGAATTGGCTGCGAAATTTGAAGTAGCGCGTTTTGCTTGCCTTTGCAATTCGCCTGGCTCCCATCTCCCCGGCAACTTGGCCGATTTCGTGGCTGATCTCGTCACAGCTACGCTCACTGCTGAAATCACATGCCTCGCCACAAGTCGAAGCCAGAGCCAGAATAAGAATGATTGAAAAAATTCTAGTCATGCCGTCAACCCCGCAAACATGAAATTGTGATGCTGATGACACATTACTTACCCAGCACGTCCTTGCGCGTGCTTTCGGCAATTGCGGCGGCTTCTGCGATCAACTCATCAGGCACCTTCAATTCTTTAAGCGTAGCGCCCAGATTTTCCAACACCGCATCGAAGTGCTTGTCGTTCAAGCCTTTCGCCACGAGGTGCGCGTGTCCCTTGCGCATATCTTCGCCGGAGTAATTGTTCGGTCCGCCCAGCGCCATGGTCAGGAAAGCCTTCTGCTTGGCTGCCTGCTTGTTCATATCCACGCCTTCGAAGAAATAATTGATGCGTTTATCCTGCATCACCTTGCGGTAAAAAATATCCACCGCAGCATCAACCGCTTTCTCGCCGCCGATTCTTTCGTACAGCGTTCCTTTGGCGCAGCCTTTGCGGGATGTGCAAAGCACTCCCAACAATTTTTCTTTCAGTTTGGCAAACATTTTCTCTCGTTGCTGATGGTTGTCGAAATTAACCGGCGCATGGTAGGAGAGAATGGCTTATCCGGGAATGTGACATGATGCCGCGCGGCGATGTGTCGCAGTGCCACTCGTTGGCTAACCGCGCCGCGCCGCGAGAAAGATGGTCCCGTCAAAGTTAATGAGGTATCTGCGGCGGCAGTTCGACAGCCGTCTCGCGGCAGCGCGTGCGCGCTTCGAGAAAGCTGCGCAGAAAGCCAAAATTGCTGTGGTACAGATTGGCGATGAGGGTGCGGCTGGGCATGTGATTCTGGAATGTGTATTTTTGTACTATCCGGGGCGGATGATACAAATACATCACGCCTCACCTCGCAGGTCGCACCACAATTGGAATGCGATGCGCGCGCTAATCAGGGCCGCTTTTCTTCCGATTTCTGATTCTTCATTCTCCTGTCTTCCAGCACGATGATGATGCCGGGCAACAATACAAGCCCGATGAAAAAATATTCGAGTAGTCCCATACCAATTCCTTATGATTTCTGAACGCCCGGAAACTCCCGGCATATCGCCAAGGCTGAAAACATCCGTAAAAAAGCCAAGCTGGCGACATCATTTAGGGGTGAGGCGACTACGCGGATGTTATAACCAGCCGCTTGCCCCGCACTTTGGGGCTTAGCGGAATGGCTAGTAGTCTCATCAGAGGAGATCCGACCAACCGTTTGGTACGCAATGCCAGCTTGGCAAGGCTGCAATTTAGCGGTTTTGAGCAGCTATGGGAATGTGACATGATGCCGCGCGGCAGCGTGTCGCAGGCAATGTGAAACGGTCAAGCCTTATGCAGCGTAGCCCCATGATACCGGCTGCCTTCCGCTGCAAGCGCCTGCCGTTACCGCGCAAGCCTCGTTCTCGCCCGCCGCGCCGTTGCGATTGCCGTCTGCTCGACCCCGTCAAACAGCAAGTGGCGCACGACTGGAAAATCTTCGGCGTGCTGACGCTGATCAACCCCAGCCTCAGCACGCTGCCCTATGCTCCCAAAACAGCATTGACGGCAGGCGTAAACGGACAAGTCGGAGCGGTTCGTGTCGCTGCCGATGCACAGTACCAGTCCAGCATGTATGCACAGAGCCGCGACCGCAATATCAACAACCCCAACACGCTGCAAGTGGGTTCATTTGCCGTCGTCAACGCCCGCCTATCGTATCCGCTGGCCGGGCTTGGTAAGAATGGCGAGGTATTTGTTGCCGCAGAGAATCTCTTCAACCGCACCTATGCCTACAGCCCCGGATACCCCATGCCGGGCCGTAGCGGGCAAGTTGGACTTTCGGCGAGTTTCTGATAGCAGATTGATTGCAATCAAGGCATAGCCATCTTGTCAGGTGGCTGCAATGCAACGGGCTGAACCAATCAGCCCGTTGCGCTTCATCGCGGGCAAATGAAAACGTATGAATGCAATAAATTGCTGAATTCGGTATGGCGGAAAATTCGTATGCGACGGAAGAGTTCTTGTGGTGCCAAGTGACAAGCGAGGTGATTTATCAACTTTAGAGGAGATGACGATGCACGCACACCATCACTTGGCGGTTCGTAATTTAACGCTTGTTCAAATAGTTTGGAATGCGACATGATGCCGCGCGGCAATTTGTCGCATGGTACTGCATCGCCACATAAGCTAACCTTATGCCTATGAAAACGGCTCAAACAATGCGATGAATTTCACGCAACACGAACAAGCCTCACTGCTGCTGGTGGACGATGATGTAGTCTTTTGCCAGGTGCTGTGCCGCGCACTGGGGAAGCGCGGTTATGCCGTGACCGTGGCGAACAGCGTGGAGCAGGCCATGCCGCTGGCGCAGGCCAACCCGCCGGAATATGCGGTACTGGATTTGAAGATGGACGGGATGTCCGGTCTGACGTTGGTGCAGGCGCTACACGAGCTCGATCCGGCCACACGCATCGTGATGCTGACCGGCTACGCCAGCATCGCCACGGCGGTGGAAGCGATCAAGCTGGGCGCGACGCAATATCTCGCCAAACCAGCAAATGCCGACGAGATCGTAGCCGCATTCGGACACCTTCCCAGCCCAGACCTGCCATTCAATCCGCAAGTCACAACGGTGGAGCGCCTGGAATGGGAGCACATACAACGGGTGTTGCATGAGCATGAAGGCAATATCTCCGCTACGGCGCGCGCCCTCAACATGCACCGCCGCACCCTGCAACGCAAACTAATGAAGCAGCCGGATGCGAGGGCTTAAAGCGGGTAATGCGAATGGGGCAATGCGACTGCTATAAGAAATATCCCCGGCCCACCGGAAAGACCGAAATCGAGTGGTGAGTGTTGGTTCACGCGCTGCGGGCGCGGATGCCGTGCAGGCAGGCCATGGGAGGGCGCAGGCCATAGAGTAGCCAGCGCAATTTATCATCCAACGTCGTCGCTCTACGGGCTGCCGGTCGGGGCAGGCCAACTCACCGAATGTGAGTCAGCCGCAGGCCCATCCACGGGCGACAACGGGATCGTTTTTGCCGGTGTCACGCGATTTCACGCGCCACCGGCATGTCGGAAACCCGCACCAGGCTTGGCTTTCGACTCTTCTTCATATGCCCGTCTCTGTTCGGAGGGGCGGTACCATTGAATGCTGTTTATTTGATTTCCCCAGCTTGGAATGCCACATCGAGGCTCTGGCAGGCACTGATGCAACGGAATGCTAAACCGTGGGCGAATGACGCTGGCATCGAAATGTGTCCGAAAAAGACGCAATTCGGATTGCCTCAACGATGGGGCAAGCAAACGCACCAAGCGCGGTGAGTTATTTCGGGCTCCAGCCGATGCCGGAGCCGTTTGGGGAAATTATTTCTTTGCGCCGTTGACCGCAGCTTTCAGCGTGGCACCCGCCTTGAATGCCGGAACCTTGGATGCCTTGATTTTCAGCTCGGCGCCAGTCTTGGGGTTGCGGCCAACGCGGGCTGCACGTTTGCGCACCTCGAAACTGCCAAATCCGACCAATGCCACGCCATCGCCCTTCTTCAGGCTGGAGGTGATGATTTCGATCAACGCGCCGATGCTACGATCAGCGTCAGCCTTGGTGCTGCCGGTTTTTGTTGCCAGTGCATCTATCAGTTCTTTGCGGTTCATTGCGGTTGCTCCTTGTGGTTATGGTTGAGTGGCGTGCGGATTGTTATGGATATTGGGTTCACTGGCAAGATGTATGGGTATTGAGCAGAGTTTCGGTATGTGCATGTCCTGAATTTTGCAGCTAACCACCATGACTTCCATAACGTGGCGGTTTCTGGGGCAATAGCATTCCCGGTTACCCCATTCAACTGACCATGAAACAACGACTCACTCCGCCATGGCGATCCCTTCCAAACGTGGCTCATCCCCCTTTTAAAGTTAAGGATTCGTACTCCTGCGAATCCTTCTGAAACTTTGCCTTGCCGCTAGAGCTTTCGTGGTCAGGGAAATAGCCTGATTTACTCCGTTCCAACGCACCTGAACGGCGAGTCCTGGCCGAAACCTAGGCCATTTCCCCCATAAGGAATGCAGCCCGGTGAATCCTTATCATTATAGGGATTCGTTGCGCCATAAGGATTCATTGTGTGCTCCGCATTCCCCACGCTTGGGCTGCTTGGCGAAATGCGTCCTGGCAGTTCACATTTCAACTGCCATGAACGGTATTCCGACCATAGGATGGAATTCATGGCGGTGCCATTCGACGGAATTTCATCAAGGAATTGACGCTGTGTCCTTGCAGGATTTCAGCAGTGCTACTGCCAGCTTTAATGAGCAAACTCACAACATATTGTTCGCTGCGATACTGCTGGAGGTGATGTGAAATGTCTCTGCCAGAAATTGCCGCCGGTTATTCCAGCCCCTGCCTGATACAGGGCAAGCAAGGAGCCTTCGCGGCATGACCACGCCACCACCCATGCTGCTCTACAACGAGCCGCCCATCGCCGTTTCCCCGACGCTGTGCCGCCTGCTGGGCCTGCCCGAGGCGGTTTTCCTGCAACAGCTTCATTACCGGCTTCATCAAAAAGCTTCCGACCTGCGCACCTATGAGAAATACATGGTGGATGGACGGCACTGGGTCTATTGGACGCATCAGGAACTTCTGCGCGAAATCCCCCTCGGTCGCAGCACCGATCCGTACAAGCGCATCATCAAGCGCCTGCGCGATGCCGGCATCCTGCTGGTGCGGCAGTTGCAGGCCTCCGACTGGAATCACACCAACTATTTCAGCATTGACTACGATGCATTCGAGCGGCTGATCCAGACCGGCAAGCTGGCGAAATCACCGATTGGTGGCAACGCCACCGATCGATCAGGGGGAAAGCCACCTACCGATAAGCAGGAAAACCGCCAATCGAATGGTGGCAATGCCACCGATCAATGTACAGATACCACACCAGAGGTTTCTGCAGAGACTACTACTACGGACGATGCGCCGCTCGAACTGCATCCGGTTACCGAACCCTACCGCGAATTGATCGAAATAACCGTGGTTGGAGTGTCCGGTGAATTGGCACAAGCCATAGCCGACGAAGCCGCAGGGACGCTGCTGGCAATCCGCAATGAGGGGCATAAACCCATCCATAGCATGCAGCGGTGGATTCAGTCATTGGTGGAAGCGGCACAGGTTGGAAAGTTTTTTCAGGATAAAGGGATTGCAGTTGCTGCGGCGCGCCGGGAAGCAAGGCGAAAAGCGCAACGGGCTGCTGACGAGGCCGCTGCCAGGGAGGCTGGCAACGCGAGACGCAATGCGCGCATCGCCGAGGCCGGTCTGTGCCTGAAAACGCTGGATGAATCCGATTTGATAAACCTAGCCGACGCTGTTGAAAATAGTTCGGCTCTACGCAACGCACAAAGCCGCGCGTCAATACGCGAGGCTGTTTTGCGACGAACGATGCCAACCAGTCGCATCGAGGAAAGCATCGTTCTGGATACCATGGGGCGTTTGGGCATGTTGAATTCAGAGCCTGTGCGGGTTGATGGGAGTCAGTAAATCTGCTGAGACCTTGGCTGTAGTGTCCCACTGCCATGCCTCCTGTTGAAATCCGAAATACGTTCATAAAAGTCGCATTTCGCCGACTCCGTCCTGACGCGGCGATGTTTAATCCGGCTCATCGGATTGGAGAGGAATCGCGCCATGAACACCCTCAACCTGCAACAAGCCGCCGAGTTCCTGCACCTGCATCCGGTTACCTTGCAACGCATGGCGCAACGCGGAGAGGTTCCTGCCGCCAAACTCGGCAGGCGTTGGGTATTTCTTGAAATTGACCTTGTTGCCTGCCTGCGCGCAAAATACCCATCGCGGGTGATGCAGGGCGAACATGAGGAGGTTAAATTATGTCGCTCTACAAACGCAACGACTCTTCTGTCTGGTGGATCAAGCTGCACCACAGCGGAAAAATCGTACAGAGAAGCACTGGGACTACCGACAAGGTAAAAGCCCAGGAATACCACGACAGGCTGAAAGCCTCGCTGTGGGAGCAGGAAAGGCTCGGCGCCAGGCCGCGTTATTCCTGGCAACAGGCGGCGGGCAGGTGGATTGAGGAAACCAGCCACAAGGCCACACACAAGGACGACATCGCCAAGCTCAAATGGCTGCATTCGATCTTGGGTGGATTGATGCTCGATGAAGTCACGCTGGACGTGATTGCGCGCATCAAGGAAGCAAGGCTTAAGGAGGCCAGCAAATCCACCGCCAACCGTTTTTTGGCATTGGTTCGCGCCATTCTCAAACGTGCCGTTGACGAATGGGACTGGCTCGAAAAAGCGCCAAAGATAAAGCTGTTTAAGGAAGCAGAAGGCCGCATCCGTTTCATTACACCGGAACAGGTGCAAACTCTTTTGCGCGAGCTACCGGCACACCAGAAGGACATGGTGCTGTTCGCTCTGCAAACGGGGTTGCGTCAAGCCAACGTGGTCAAGCTCGAATGGTCGCAGATCAACCTTGAGCAAGGCCATATGTGGGTGGACGCGGCGCAGTCGAAGAACCGTAAACCCATTGCGGTTCCGCTGAATCGTGAAGCATTGGCGGTGTTACACCGGCAACTCGGCAAACATCCGGCGCGGGTCTTTACCTACGCGGGACAACCGATAGTCAACGCCAACACCCGCGCATGGCGGAAGGCCTTGAAGCGTGCCGGCATCGAAGATTTCCGCTGGCATGATTTGCGGCATACATGGGCAAGCTGGCACAGAATGCAGGGGACACCCACGCATGAATTGCAACAGCTTGGCGGATGGAAGACGGGCGCGATGGTGGAACGCTACGCACACCTTGCCCCCGACCATCTGGCGAATGCGGCGGCTCGATTGGATTCTGTTGTGGTTGGCTACGATTTGGCTACAGGGGACAAGAAGTAGAAAAGCCTCGCATCGCTGCAAGGCTTTAAGTATCTGGCTCCCCGACCTGGACTCGAACCAGGGACCTGCGGATTAACAGTCCGTCGCTCTACCAACTGAGCTATCAGGGAA
>CXWL01001242.1_pt1 | contig 20561 bp, 15 predicted proteins | sample 590931 | NCBI WGS metagenome assembly CXWL01 (sample SAMEA3498368, study PRJEB10139) | groundwater metagenome | biome: water well; material: biofilm material | place: Germany | collected 2015-04-27 | reverse complement strand
GGTCATCGGTGCCGACCAGGTGCAGCTCTACAAACTGCTCTCACGCCAGGTCGCTTCGCAAATGAACCTCACCGCCTGTTTTCTGCCCAAGCCCACCACCGGCGTCAACGGCAACGGCATGCACACCAACCTCTCGCTCAATAAAAAAGGCGTGAACCTCTTTTACGACGCCAAGGGTAAAGACGGTTTGTCCAAGGCGGGGTGGGACTTCGTGGGCCGCATTCTTTCCAACGCCCAAGACATCTGCCTTACCTTGAATTCCAGCGTCAACGCCTACCGCCGCCTCGACCCCCACTTCGAAGCGCCGAATCAAATCAAAGCCTCGGCCATCGACCGCGGCTCGATGGTGCGCATTCCGCTCGCCAACAAGAGCTCGGCGCGCATCGAGGTGCGCAGCGTGGCGCCTGATTCCAACCCGTACATGAGCGTGTACACGATTCTGCGCACCGGCCTCGAAGGCCCGCAGGAAAAGGCCGACGAAGCCAAGCGCAACCGCACCAAATTTCTGCCCGACAACATCTACGACGCGGTGCGGCTCTACAAATCGAGCGAGTTCGCGGTGAAATTGTTCGGCGAGTCGGTGCACCAGAAGTTCGCCGAGCTGAAGTTGGCGCAGGCTGACCGTTGCCCGAAGGCGCTCGGCACCAAGGTGAAGACCAGCGAAGTTCAGTTTCACCACGAGGTCACCAACCAGTACTTGTGGTCGATGTTCTAGACCTCTTCGGGTTGGAACGGTCTCGGGTCGGCGCGAAGGTGAACTGGGCCTCGTGCACGACCTGCCCTATGAGCCTGTGAAAAAGCAAGTGATGCGACGCGCACTAGCCAAAACCTAGGCTTGATCCACCTACCTCTTCCGTGGGCAAGATAGCCTCTACGTCCCGTGAACGACCCCAGTAAAAAAGCCCCGCCTCCCCCGCTCGGCGCGCCCACGCCTGACGAGCGCACGAGCACGGCCAGCTTCGAAGAATTGCAGCGCAAGAAAGACAGAGATGTGGGCCTGTCTGCCCACCTCGCCGTCACCCAGCCTGGCTACCCCGGCCCGTTTTCCGCAGGAAAGAACGCCGCCCCCCCACGGCCAACCGCGCCCAAAGAAGCGCCGGTCTTCAAGACCTCCGCCGGCACGCCGGCCCCGTTCCCACCGCCGTTACCCCGCGCTGGGCAAGCTGCAGCCGTGCCGCCCCCCCCCGCGGTTGCCCCGGTGGCGCGCATTGCCACTCCCATTCCCACCGGCTCGGCGCCACCAGCGCCCCCGCCACCGCTCAAGTCGACCCAGCTCTCGATGGGCAGCATCACCACCTTGCCCGGTGCCCCCAGCCCCTTTGCGCCCGCGCTCGACGATTTGCCCAGCACGGCGAAGACGCTGCCTTCGCAATCGCTGCCCGACCTATTGAGGGTGTCGGAGCCGCCCGAAGAAACGCTCGACGATTCCCAGGAGGTGCAGGTTCCCGTCGAGAACCTGCAGATTCTCGCCAGTCCCGCCTCGCTCGGGCGCAGGCTCTTGGCCCTCACCATCGACGCCGCGGTCGTCGGCACCGGCGCAGTGCTCTTTCTCTTTCTCGCCGCCGCCATCACCAAAGCCAAGAGCCCGCCGGGCAACCTCGGGGTCCTCGACGCTTGGCTCTTTCGGCTCAGCGCGTGGCACGGGCTGGTGGTGGTGGCGCTGTTTCTGCTCGCGGCCCTGGCGCTCGCCTACACCACCTTTGGCGCGTTTCTCTTTCGCGGCCGCACCTTGGGGCGGTGGCTCACTGGGCTGCACCTGGTCGACAAGAAGGGTGAAGCCCTCACCCCAGTGCACGCAGTCACCCGCGCCACCTTCGCACTGGTGTCGATGGGGCTTTTTTTCTCAGGCTTTTGGCTCGCGCTCTTCGACCGTCGAGGACAGACGCTGCACGACAAACTGGCCTCGACCTTTGTCGTTCGTCTACAAGCTTAAGGCTCGTAAGCTGTAGCTCACGGCCATGCCCCGGCGCCTTGCTCAACATCTGATTTCACAGGCCTTACTGCCGGCCGACAAGGTCGATGAGGTGTTGCGGCGGCTCGACCGCGATTCGGTGGCCGTCGACACGCTGCTGCTCGAGCAAGGCGAGATTTCCGAAGCCGGCATGCTCCAGGCGCTCTCCGACGTCTCGGGCTACCGCCACGTCAACCTGGCCGACTTCGAGCCCAGCGAAGAAGCGGCGGCGCTCTTGCCCCTGCGCATTGCCCAGCGGCTGAAAGTGGCTCCGCTCTCGGTGGAAGAGAAAACTTTGCACCTCGTCGTGCCTTACCCGGTGCCGGCCAAGCAGCTCAAAGAAGTCGAGTTCCTCATCGGCAAGAAGCTCGAGCTCTGGGTGGGCCTTGAGTGCCGCATTCGCGACTGGCTCTCGTGGCAATACCACCAGCCGCTCGATGTGCGTTTCACCCGGCTGCTCGCGGTGCTCGACCCCACCCGCGCGGCGGTGGCCGAGGCCGTTGACAACAACGACGAGCCAGAATCGCTCTCTGACGAAGTGCTGGAACGCATTTCCAGAGGCTTCATCGAAGAACCTGTGCTGCTGGTGAAACGCAAAGGCCCCGGTCAGAGCGAAGCCTTGAGCGTGATGGACGTACCGCCGACGACCGACCACACCGTGGTCATCGACACGCGGGCCTACGAAGCGTTCGCCCGCGGCAAGCACGACACCGCGCCGATGCTGGGCGAAGAGGTCGAAGACAGCCACACCACGTTGCTCAACATCGACAGCTACGGGGCCTTCGCGCGCGAGGTCTCGAAAGACGACGTCACCAGCGACCGCCGGCCGCCGCCCCTGCCCAAAAAGCCGCGTGACGCCGGGCTGCCCACCGAGCCCGAGACCTGGGCCGTGCCCGTGAGCAACGCCAGCTACTCACCACCGGTCGGGGTTTTCTTCCCCGGGGGCTTGTTGCCTCCGGCCCGTTCCCACAGCCCGAGTGACGACCCGGTCACCCCCAAAGTGCTCAAAGCCCACGAGCCGGTATGGGTGACCGCCGCGCCGCCGCCGCGCCCTTCCAGCGAAAGGGTCCGGCGCGTGCTGATGCAGCCGCCGCCACCGCCTCCTCCTTCGGCCCCCAGCCCGAGCGAGCTTCCCGCACCGCCGATGGCTGTGGAAGGGGTACCGCCGCCGCCCGAGCCCGGTGACGAGCTCGATTTTTCTGACGTCGCTCCCAAGCCGACCGCGCCGCCCCGGTCTGTCTCTGACTTGTCCGGCAGGCCGCCGCCACCTCCCCCACCCTCGGCGCCGCCGGCTCCCGCGCCCCCTCAAATTTCGGCGCCACTCTTCATCATCACGCCCACGCCGCCGCCTGAGTTTCCTGCGATTGAGGGCGGCCCTACCCCCACCACCGAACAGCCTTCGATACCACACGGCTTCGCTCCCGTGCCTCTGGCGCCGCTGTTGGCACCGGCGTTTGACGAGAGGCCGACGCCGCTGCCTTCTGACCTGCCGCCGCCGCACCCGTCTTACCCGAGCCCGCCGCCCGCCAAGGCCACGCCCAACCCCATGCCCACGCCGGTGCCGACCTTCACGCCGCCGCTCGCCGCGACGCCACTGCCGGCTCCCAGCGCTCCGCCGCCGAAACCCTCGGTGCCTCCGGCGATGCATGGCTACGCGTCTGATTGGAGCCTCACGCAAGCCCGCGCCGCGCTCAAAGCCTCGACGCAAGAGCGCGACAAATTGATTCACACCGTGCTGCTCTACGGCCGGCGCACCTTCGATTTCATCGGTTTTTTCTCGGTGAGCAAGGGCACAGCGCAGGGCTTCGAGGCGATGGGCGAGGGCGAGCTGCCGGCGATGCGGCAAATCACCATACCGCTCGACGCGGCGAGCGTGTTTCGCACCATCACCGTCACCCGCGGCAGCTACGTGGGGCCCTTGCCGCCCGACAACCTTTCCAAAGCCTATTTGCAGATGCTGGGCCGAGAGCCGCGCACGGTGTTTCTGTGCCCGATAGAAGTGAAGTCGAAGCTGGTGGCCATCATCTACGGAGACTGCGGCCACCGCCCGATGAGTCAGCGCAAGCTCTCGGACTTCATTCTGTTCTGCCAAGACGTGCCCGCCGCCTTCAACGAGCTCATCTTGAAGAAGCGCCAAGACTCGAGGGGTCCTGCGATTTCCGCGCCGGTGCCTCCCCCGTTGCCCAAGCTTTCGCCGCCCACGCGCCCTACCGACGCCGACTGGTTCAATGGGTTACTGGCGATGCTGACCGGCCCCGAAGCGGGCGCGCGCCGCCAAGCGTTGGAATGGTTGGAGCGCACTCCCGCGGCTTCGGCGAAAGCGCTGGCGCAACATTTTCCCGGGCCCAGCGCCTGGTCGCGGCTGCCGGTGGTGGAATTGCCCGAAGCCGACGAGCTGGGGCCTATCGCCGGGGCGATGAGCCGCTTGGGGCGCTTTGGGGCGCAGGCTCTGGCTCCGCTGCTCGACACCGAAGATTCAGACACCCGCTACCTGGCGCTGCTCACCGCGGGCTCGCTGCCCTACCCCGAGCTCGTCGACGGCGTGCTGCGTGGCGTCTTCGATTTAGAGCCTGACATTTCATCAGCGGCGCGCACCACCGCCGCCACGCTCAAAGAGCTGCCTGAATTTCAGCTCAAGATTCCGTCGCTGCGCCAAGAGCTGGCTTCGAAAGACCCGCTGCGCCGTTCACTCGCCGCCCGCGCCCTCGGGGTGTTGCACGACCGGCCTTCCATCGAGGGGTTGATCGGCCTCACCGCCTCTGACGACGCGCTGTGCGCGCAGTCAGCGGCCGAAGCGCTCAAAGAGGTGACGTGCGCCAATTTCGGCGTGGTACCCCGCGCCTGGACGTCATGGTGGGCCGGGGCCCGTCACCGCCGCCGGTTGGAATGGCTGGTCGACGCGCTCGAGGCTGAAGATTTTGATTCGCGGCTCTCATCAATCGAAGAGCTGTCGACGGCGTTTTCCGACAACATGGGTTTCTTCGCTGACGGGCCCGACGTTGAGCGTCAGGCAGCCGTCACCCGCTGGAAAAACTTCATACAAAACCGGGACGACTTGGAATTGTGAGCGCCGCCGAAGACAAGAACCCCCGGCTCTCGGTGGTGATGGCGACTTTCAACCGGCGCGAGTCGCTGCTGCGGCTCCTTTCGCAGCTCGCGGTACAAACGCTGCCGGCCGCGTTGTTCGAAGTCATCATCGTCGACGACGGCTCCACCGAAGCGGCGGGCAGTTTCGTCAACGCGAGAGACTATTCATTCCGCGTCGAGGTGGTTCGTCAAGACAACGCCGGAGCCGCCGCGGCGCGCCACCACGCAATCGAGCACGCCAAGGCTTCGCTGCTCGTCATCATCGACGACGACATGCAGGTGCCGGCGGAATTTCTGGCCGAGCACATGAAGCAGCACCCCAAGGGCTCCCGGCGCCTGGTGCTGGGCCGGCTCAAGGCCGACCCCGCCATCGCCCACATGCCGTATTTCGAGAAGTGGTACGCGGCTTTGCACGACAAAATGGCGTCGGACTTCGAAAAGGGCGCGCTCAAGCTCACCGGCAACAACGTGTACACGGGCAATGTTTCTTTACGGCGGGATGATTACTTGGCCGTGGGCGGTTTTGATTTCTCGATGAAGCGCGCCGAAGACATCGAGCTGGGTCTGAAGCTCGAGCGTGCCGGAGTGGAGCTTCACTACGCCCCTAACGCCTACACGCTGCATGGCTCTGACCACACCGATGAATCCGTCTGGTTGAAACGTGCGTTTCTGTACGGCGTGTATTTTTCGCGCATTTACAAGAAGCACCCTGACGCGGCGCATGCTGACCCGTGGCGTTTTCTCTTCGACATGCAGCTGTTAGCGCGGCCGTTTTTGACCGCCGCCACCGTGGCGCCCGCGGCGTCGAAGCCGCTGTCAGAAGCGTGCATAGCGGCGGTGAGGCTGGCGGACCAATTTGGTTTGGCAAAGCTGGCGCACGCCGGCTCTTCGGTGGTCTACACCATGGAATATTGCCGCGGCGCGCGTGATGAAGCGGGCTCACTCACCAAAGCGGCCGAGGGTATTTGGCGATGCTTTCGAGCACGAAGGTCTTAACCTTGAACATGTTCACGACTCTTCTTCGATACCGCTGGGCGCTCTGCCTGTGTTGGGTGCTCACCCTCGGCTGCCGGCAAGGTCACGCGCAGAACAACGCTCCGAAAGAAGCGCGCACCGGGGCTCCCAAAGTCGCGGAGACCGCGTACAAGCAAGGCACCCAAGACGGGTGGATGGACTTTGGCTGGTCGCCGCGCAAGCCGAACCCCAAGGGCCCCGAGTTGATGAACCTGTCTGACTACGGAGGGTGGATTTTGGTGCGCACCAGCGGCACCTCCACCGCCGGGGGCGTCGTCTTTCACTACAAGGCGCCCGCCGACTGGGGTGACTTTCTCGAGGTGCGGCTGGACTTGAACGGCGCCAATGCCAAGAGCTTTCCCCGGGTGAAGGTGCAGGGTAACCACAAGCGTGCGCTGCCTGACGGCTTCACCGAAGTCTTCGTGTCGGCCGAGGAGCTGAACCCGAAATCGTCGACGTTCGATCGCATCGTGCTCTTCGCCTACAAAAAGGTCGACAGCGACTGGGTGGCCATCGACAACGTGGCGCTCACGGTGCAAGGCGCTCCCACCAACCCCAAACCCGCCGGTGCCGCCGGGGCCCTCAACCTGGCCGTTCAGTGCAAAGCGCGCTCGCACAAAATCAGCCCGCTCATCTACGGCATCGCGCTCTACCCCTGGAAAGACGCCGAGAGCCCGCATCAATACAAAATGGGCGCCACCGCGCGCCGTTGGGGCGGCAACCATGCGTCTCGCTACAACTGGAAGCTCGGCGACGCGTGGAACGTGGCCAGCGACTATTTCTTCAAGAACGTCAGCCTGTTCAAGCCAGGGCAGAGCTACGACACCTTCTTGCAAGACAACCTCGACCGCAAAATGGCGTCAGCGGTGGTGATGCCGATGGTGGGCTGGGTGGCGAAAGACACCACCTCGTTCTCGTACCCGGTGTCGACCTACGGCAACCAAGCCGACAGCGAGCAAGCCAGTGGCGCCGGCAACGGGCTTTCCCCCGACGGCAAAGAGCTGCCGGCACCCAAGCCCACGCAGACCAGCGTCGCCGCACCCGCCGACTTCATCGGGCAGTGGGTGAGGGCGATTCGCGAGAAAGACGGCAAAGGCCGTGGCCGCAGCGTGCAGCAATACATTCTCGATAACGAGCCAGGGCTGTGGCACGTCACCCACCGCGACGTGCACCCCGACCGGCTCTCGTACGATGAGTTGCTCAAGAAGACCATCGAGTACGGCACCGCGATTCGCAAGGCTGACCCCGAAGCGAGCATCGCCGGCCCCGCCGAATGGGGTTGGTCGAACTACATCTATTCATCGGTGGACTTGAAGGCCGGCACCATGGCCCGCCCTGACCGGCGCGCGCACGGCGATGCACCGCTCACCCCTTGGTTTTTGAAGAAGCTGCACGAGCACGAGAAGGCCACCGGAGTGAAAGTGCTCGACGTGTTGGACCTCCATTTTTACCCCCAAGCATCGGGCGTGGGCATCGCCGAAGGCGGCGAGACCTCACCTGAAAAAGCGGCGCTGCGCATTCGCACCACAAGAGGCCTGTGGGACCCGACGTACCGCGACGAATCGTGGATTGCGGAACCCGTGCAAAAGATTCCCCGCATGAAGAAGTGGATAGACGAGAATTACCCCGGCCTGGGCACCAGTATCGGCGAGTGGAACTTCGGCGCCGAGAACCACATCAGCGGCGGTTTGGCCACCGCCGAAGCGCTCGGCCGTTTCGGCGAGCAGAACCTCACCTCAGCGTTCTACTGGGCGTACCCGCCCAATCAGTCACCGGCGTTCTACGCCTTTCATGCTTTTCGCAACTACGACGGTCAGGGCGGCCACTTTCAAGACTGGTCCCTGAAGACCACCGTGCCCAAAGACGCGCCCACTTCGCTCTTCGCTTCGATGAGTGACGACGGCAAGCAAGTGGTGGCGGTGGTGCTGAACCTCGACGCCGACACCGCCTTCGACGTCAACCTCAAGCTCGATGGCTGCACGCCTCCCAGCGCGCGCCGGGTCTTCTCTTACTCGGGGGACTCCACCGGTTTCGCCTGGGTAAAGCTCGACGGCACCCAAAGTGCGGTCAAAATGAAGCCCTATTCCATCACCGTGATGGAATGGACGATTGAGAAGCCGTAACTGGCTGAAAAGAGTTCCCCGTGTGGAAAGACCTCTTCGACGACGCGCTGGAGCTAGCGAAGGCCGAGAGCGGAAACACCGACCGTCGCGCGTTGATGCACGCGGTGCTGGCCACTGACTCGTACCGCATTCTGGCGTTGAACCGGGCGCGTGAGACGGCGCGCCGTTTTCACGTGCCGCTGCTCAACCACGTGTTGCGGGTGGTGCAGACGGCGGTGTTGGGCATCGAAATCGGCAAAGACGTCACCATCGGCAAAGGCGTGTACTTCGTGCACCCCCTGGGCGTGGTCATCGGCGGCGACGCCCGCATCGGCGACCGGGTGCGCTTCTACGGCAACAACACCGTGGGCACCGCCAAAGACAACGGCTACCCGGTCATCGAAGAGGACGTGTGGGTTGGCGCGGGCGCCCGCATCTTGGGCCCCATTCGCATCGGAGCCCGCTCGCGCATCGGCGCCAACGCGGTGGTGCTCACCGACGTGCCCGCGGACCACGTGGCAGTGGGCATTCCCGCCAAGATATTTCCCAAGGACAAAGACGAATGACGAAGCTGCTGATGCTCTCGTCATTAATCATGATGGTGGCGCTGCCGATTCGTGCCGCCAACACCAAGAACCCCATGGTGGGCCTGCGCCGCGCCATCTGGCAGGTGTTGCTCTTCAACTGCCTCTATTGGGTGGCGGTCATCTACCTCTACTTCTTCCTCTATCTGAAGCGCGACCCCACTGAGTTGCTCCAGAGCACGGTGCGCGGGTGACGACGGCCGCCGCGCTGGGAGCCAAGACCTCTTCTCCGGTGTGGATAATCGCGGTGGGGGGCGGAGCGCTGCTCGCCTCGTTGGGCGCGCTGGTGCTCTTCGATGGCAACCCGGCGCTGATGCTGGCCGCGCCTTTCGCGGTGGGGGGTGTTTACCTGGTGCGCAGTCTGCCTTTGCGCACCACGGTGCTGGGGCTGCTCTTCTTGGAATTGTTGTGCGAAGGCTTAGAAATCACGCTCTCGGGCTACTGGGACGTACCGCTGCAGCCCTTGGCGCGCATGCTCCTCGTCAATCTCAACGCGGTCACGGGTATCAGCCCGCTGCGCGCGTCGTTCGTCGACATCGCCTGCATCGCATTATGGGTGGCTTCACGCTTCAACCGTTCACCCGACGTAATGCCACTGTCGAACGTGCCCTCGATTCGGTTCATGCACGTGGCGCTGTTCGGCACCTTGGGCACCATCGCTGCGCTCTACGTCTTGGGCGTGGCGCAAGGCGGCAACGGCAACGAAGCGCTGTGGCAGTTTCGCCAAGTGGCGATGTTTCCTTTTCGCACCTTCTTGTTCTTGAGCGCTTTTGACGCCAGCCAGAAGGAACTGAAGCTGGTGGCGAAGGTGGTCATCATCGCCGCCTGCATCAAGTCGTTCATCGGCTTCTATTTTCTCTACGGCGTCGTCTACCCCGAGGGAAAGTACGTCGAATTCACCACGTCGCATTCGGACACGGTGCTCTTCATTCCTCTCATCGCCATGGCCTTCAACCTCTTCTGGGAAGACCCGCGCTGGCCGCGCATTCGTCGGCTGATGACCTGGGTTCCCATCGTGATGATGGGCATGGTGCTCAATGACCGGCGGCTGGCTTACGTGAGCCTGGGCGGCGCCATCGTCTGCACTTTCTTGATGTCTCCGTGGACGAGGGTGAAGCGCAGCGTGGTGCGTACCCTGGTGGTGCTGGCGCCGATTCTCGCCATCTACTTTTCCCTCGGGTGGGAACGTGACGGCCGCGTCTTCTTCGTGGCGCAATTGGTGAAGAGCATCGTCAAGGGCGACCAGGCGCAAGAGGGCGCCGACTACCGCGACATGGAAAATTTCAACGTGCTCTTCAGCTGGAGCGAGCACAGCATCGTGCCCTCGGGCTTCGGCCACAAAATGATTGAAGCGGTGACGCTGCCGGACATCTCTCGCTTCATGCCCACCTATCAGTACCACCCGCACAACCAGTACCTCTGGTACCTGAGCATCGGCGGGCCCATCGGCTTCACGCTGATGTTCTTGCCACTGTCGCTGGCGGTGTTTCTGGCGGCGCGCACGTATTCTCGGGTAAAGGCGCCGCTCGACCGAGCTGCGTGCCTGACCCTCATCGGCACCGTCATCGCGTGCTTGAACCAGCTCTACGGCGACATGGGCACTTTGAGCTACACGGTCTCATTCATGTCGGCGCTGGCGATAGCGCTCTCGGTAAAGCTCGCGGTGCGGCACGGGGCTTGGCCAGCAGCGTCACCGAAGCCGCGCTTTCTCGACGACCGCCTCGAGCCTACTTGAATCAATCGGCTTCTCGAGCCAGGTGCAGGTGGTGGTGTTCAAAAACGCCTGCGCCCCTTCAGAGAACGCACCGCCGGTGATGAAGACGAACTTCTTCGCCAGCTCAGGCCAGAGCCTTTGCACTTCTCGGTAGAAAACCTCTCCGCTGACGTCGGGCATCATCAGATCGCAGAGAATCAAGTCGAAGTCGTGGTGACCTTCTTGAAACCATTGCAACGCCGTGGTCGCTCCCACCGCGTGCTGCACCTGGTGTGATGAGCCCAGCTGCCGGCGTATGCCGCGCGCCACGAACTCGTCATCATCGACGACCAGCACCTTGAGCCCGTCGGCCGTCTTAACGGCGCGGGGCATCACGCTCAGCGCCGCTTGAGATTCGGCAATCTTTTCAGCACGCGGCAGGGTGACACGGAACACGCTGCCCTGGCCGGGGCTGCTCTGCACGTCGATGGTGCCGCCCAAATCGCTGATGATGCCGTGGCAGATCGACAGGCCCAGGCCGGTGCCCACGCCCACCGGCTTCGTGGTGTAGAACGGGTCGAAGATTCGGCTTAACTGCTCAGCCGACATGCCGATTCCGGTGTCGAAAACTTCCACCACCACCTTTCCATCGGGGGTCGCTTCGACCAGCACGTCGATGGTGTTCTTGTCGGCCTCTCCGTCGGGAATGGCCTGAGCGGCGTTGAGGAGCATATTCAAGAACACTTGACCCAACCGGCCCGGGTTGCCCTTGACCAGCGGCACGTCGTGGCAATGCTTGTTCAATTGCGCGCGGTGGCGAATCTCGTTCCTCCCCAGCTTGATGGCCCCATTGAGAATCTCGTCGATGTTACAGGCGGTGACATCGCTGTCGGTGGCCCGAGAGAACGTCTTCATGTCGCGCACGATGTCTCGAACCCGGGTAGCCCCTTCGAGCGCTTCTTGCAGCGCCTGGTTCCACTCTTCGATGTCGATGCCCAGCTTCTCGGCGTTCTTCACCACGCCTTTGAGCTCGCGCTGTACGAAGGTGATGTTGTTGATGATGAACGAGAGCGGGTTGTTGATTTCGTGCGCCACGCCCGCGGCCATCGTGCCCACCGACGCCATGCGGTCGGAAATCTGCGTTCGAGTGTCGATGCTGCGCTGCTGCGACACGTCGCGCAGCACCCACAACACCGCGGGGCTGCCTTCGAGCACAATCTCTTGCGCCACTTCGATTTCCAGGCTCGCGGTGAGCCCATTGCGACGCAACCATTTGAGCGGCCCGATTGAGCGGCTCTCACCGGGCTTGGAACCCCCCACCAGATACTGGTGCATGCGCTCGCGCTCGTCGGCGTGCACCATGTTGAGAATCGAGCCACCGACCAGGTTGTCGGCCTCGCGGCTCAAGGTGCGCGAGAAGGCATTGTTGGCGATGACTACTTTGGGGCCGCGGCGAATGATGGCCGGCAGCGGCAACCGTTCCACCAGCTCTTTGAAGGCATCGGTCTGGGCGGAACCCGAATGAATCGGCGCGACGAGATGCATGGCGTAGTTAAAACTCCCTTGCTTCGTATCTAAGCAAGTCAGATGCCGCGCAGGCGATCTGTCTTAAGGGGTATTTGCAGACCCCCCCCTTGAGTCAATTCTGACCCGGGGGGTCACCACTAACCCGCCCAACCCAGCGGCTCGGGCCGCTCGCAGGTCGACACCAACTTTCGCTGCACGCCCATCGCCTTGGGGTGCTGCAGCGAGAGAACAATCTCGTTCACGTGTAACGAGAAGTCTGCCGACATGCGACACGGCCGCTTTTCTGAAACCGCCTCGGCCAGCTCGGCGATGCCGCGCGCCATGTCCATGCGGTTGGCGCCCTTCACCTTGAAGCCGAAGTCGACTTTTCGCACCAGAGGCACTGGCAACATGCCCACTCCGATGCGGTGAGCGATGGCGAGGTGCTTCTCGGCTTTGAGCGCCACCCGGTTGCGCGGGTAGAAGCCCACCGAAGACCCAAAGTCCCAGCACTCTTTGAGCGCCAAGATGCCCTCGTCTCCGAAGATGCGCAGCGCGTGGTCATGCGGAGCGAAGATGCTGCAGGTCAGCCGCGCCACCACTCCGCCCGCGAATTCGAGGCAGCCCACCGAAAAGTCAGCCGTCTGCGGAGTCTCTTCAATGCCTTTGTCCTCCACCAGCAGCGAAGCGAAGGAGGTCACCGACTTCGCGGGGCCAAAGAGCGCCACCAACTGCGAGACGTAATAACCGGCGTGCTCCAGCGTGCAGCCGACGTTGAACTCATCGAGGTACGGCCAAGGCGCGCCCGACTCGCTCTTCCAACTCCTATAGTCAAGCATGTGAATCGGCCCGTCATCGAGCTCGGCATAGACGAGGCGCGGCCTGCCGATACGGCCCTCGCGCAGCGCTTTGCCCACCGTCTGGGCGGCTTCGCCCAAGTGCGTGCACGGCGCCCCAGCGATGAGCCGGTCTTGACGGCGCGCCAGGTCGACCAGCTTCACCGCGGCTTCAAAGTCCGTGGCCAGCGGCTTTTCAGAATAGACGTGCTTCTTCGCCTCCAACGCCCGCTTGGAGACCTCGTAGTGGCTCTAAGGGTTGGTGAGATTCACCACGATGTCGATGCGCGCATCGTCGAGCACCGCGTCGAGACTGGCGGCAATCGGCACGCCGTATTCTTTTGAAAACGCCTCGGCGCGCTGCGGGTTCTTGTCGTGCACCGCGACGAGGTCGAGGTGGGCGTAGTTGGCCAACGTGCGCGCGTAGATGTCAGCCACGTAACCGCAGCCGATGAAGGCCACATTCATCTAGGCGCTACCTCCACGCTACCGCCGCTCTTCCACGCCGCGCGAATGGCGTCGACGGTCTCGAGCACCGCCACCGTTTCATCGAGCGGCAACTCGTCGCTCTCTGCGTGGCCATGGCGCAGACATTCATTGGCCTCGAGAATTTCGTGGGCAAAGCCGTTGCCGGTGGCGAGCCGCACCGTGCGAGGCACCGCGACTTTCTTCGCCAGCTGGGCGACGGCGCGCAGGGCCGACTGGGCTTTCAGCTTGTCGACCATCGAGGCTTTCTCGGCGCCTCCCGCGCCCTCGAGAAGGGGAGTACGCGTCACCGAATAATATTCAGGCCGGTAGAGCGGCCCTTCCATGTGCAGCGAGGCTTCGGTGCCTTGCAGAAAAGCGTCATTGCGGCAGGCGGTGCGAATGCTGGCGGTGATGACGGCCTGCACGCCTTCGGGAAAAGAGAGGCTCGTCACGCTGTGCTCATCGACCGCCGTGGGGCCCATCACCACGTCGCTCTTCACCCGGGTCGGCTTGCCCAAAATCGCATGCACCAACGACACCGGGTACACGCCCAAATCGAGCAGCGCCCCGCCAGCGCGTTTGGGGTCGAAGACGCGTTGCTGTGCATCGATGCGAAAAGGAAAACCCAGGCTCGCTTCCACCTGCTTGAGCGCGCCCAGGTGCCCGGCCTTCACCGTCTCTTTGAGCTCTTTGAGCAGGGGCACAAACCTCATCCACATTGCTTCCATGCAGAAGAGATTCTTGGCGCGGGCAGCGGCGACGATTTCCCGCGCGTCGGCGGCGGTGGTGGCGAAGGGCTTTTCCACCAGCACCGCCTTGCCGTTGCTCAGGCAAGCGAGCGCGTGTTCCTTGTGCTGCAAGTGCGGAGTGGCAACGTAGACGACGTCGATATCGGTGGCCTTGAAGAGCTCATCTATCTCGCACGCGCGCTCGACGCCGAAGGTGCTCTTGAAGCGGTCGGCGTTGGAACGAGAACGCGAGGCCACCGCTATCAGGTCAGACCCGGGCGCGTGCTTCAGCCCTTCGCAGAAGTCGGCCGAGACCGAGCCCGTACCCAAGATGCCCCATCGAATGCGTCGCATGGCGAAGAGGCTTTTAGCGCCGATAGGCGCAGCGAGCTATGGCCCTTTGAGAATGGTGCCGCCTTCACCGGCCAGTTCGCGCTGAAGAAACTGCACCACGCGCTCGAAAGGGTCGAAGCCGAACGCCGCCGCGACGGAAGGTCGCAGGTTCGAGTTGGCATTGACGTCGTAGAAGACCCGGCGGCCGTCGGTGGTGTCGAGGTATTCGATGCCACCCACGTCGAGCTTGCCGGCTTTGACGATTTGCTTGGCCTGCTCCACCGCTTCACGCGGCACTTCGGGGTAGGGCAGAAATTTCGCCATCACGGGCGAGGGCTTAATCACGCAGGCGTCCGCGCCGCCGGTGCCGCCTTCTTCAGGGTGGCAGATTTCAGACGGGCATAAATTGAACTGGCCAGGAGCGATGACGCGCATCGCGTAGAGCAATTCGCCTCCCAAGAATTCCAACCGCACGATGCCCTTCTCTGCGTCGTGGGGGAGATATTCTTGGAGCAGCAACAAGTTGTCGGGCAGCCAAAGCTCGGGCTGCACTTCGAGCAGGTTCTCGAGCTCGGCCAGGTTTTCAATCTTGTACATGCGGGCGCCGCTGCCGCCCTGGTTGGGCTTCAAAATCGCCGGGAAAGTAAATTCGCTCGCGCGTGCACGCAGCGCCTTGGCATCGTTGAACACCCAAGAGCGCGGGTGGGGAATGCCGAGCTTCTGCATCAGCGCGATTTGGGTGGCCTTCGACAGCTCGAGTGCGAACGGCTTGGCACCGTTGAGCACTCGCGCGCCGGCGATTTCGAGGCTCTCGATGAAGGCGAGCGCGAAGGGCACCGAGCGGGCGTTACCGCGAACGTAGGAGCTGGGGCTGGCTTGGTTGAAATAGAGCTGGGCCGCTGGCGCGTCGTGGCCGCCGAAACAGGCGCTCTTCAAATCAAAAGGGAGGAAGTCGACCTTCGCTTCGCGCAGCGCGTTGAACAGCGGTTCCTGCCATGAGGGGTGCTCGTAGAGGACAACCAGGGGAACCTTGGGTGACGACTTGATCATGCGTGCAGATATACGCGATCTGCGCTCGCTGTCGCCCGAGGGCCGAGGGCCAAGAGGCGGGGGTTTCCGCTTTCGAGACTCAGAAGTTGAGATTTCGCGGCTCCGCTCATTCTCGCCGCCATCGACTTGCACCGGTTACACAAGATTTCTTTTGGGGACGCACTGATTGTGAAGTCCGCTTCCGCCGCTGGCTGTAGCAAGGTGGTTTCGGAAGATTTGGCCCACGGCCGGATTCTCGACGGGGTGCAGGTCGAAAACCCGTTCTTATCGTGAACCACCGGCGCCGCGGCCCAGCACCAACGGCAGCGTCACCACTGTATCGTCCGCTCCGCCCAGCTTCGTAAAAGGCCAGTTGCGCATGGTGGTGACCAAGCACTGACGAATCGCCGGCGGTACCTCACCCTGCACCACCGCCACCCGCTTCACTTTGCCTTGCGGCGAAATCGCCAGCTCCACTTCGATACTGGCGTTGGCGCCGGGGTCATTCTTGAGCCACTTGTCGACGCAGGGCTTGAGCGATGGCCGCCGGCTCGCCACCACCTGCGGTATCAAAGCGATGGCCGCCGCATTCTCGGGCAGCAGCGGTTCAGCGGAGAGTTTCGGAGGGACGAATGAGGTTCCCCCCGGTTTGAGCTCGATGCGTGAGTGCTGCACTCGGCTCTGGCCCGGCAAGCGCACTCCCACGTCGTACGCGCCGAGGGGCAGCAGCGCCGAGAGCGGCCCGGGAACAAAGCCTGCGTCGCCCACTTGTACCAACGTTCCCTCGGGAAGACCCCCGACGTCGAGCCGCGCCAATTCACCGCCAATAGGAACGCGCGGCTCGTTCCAAACTGTGCCGGCCGCGGAGCCACCGGCGGGGTGCGTCCACACTTGTGGGCCCTGCAGCCGCTGCGGGTTGCGGAAGAACGGGTCGCCACTCACCAGCACCGCGCCGCGGCGAACGTCGATGACCACTTGCGCAGCGGTCTTCACCACCCGGAAAACGGCTTCAGTCGTTGAGAGCCAGTGTTGACCCACGAAGAAAATGCGCGGCTCCTTCACCGGCTTCACGTCGAGCAACCACTCGCCATCGCCGTCCATCACCAGCTGCGCTTTGCTTCCCAGCGACAGCGAAGCCGTGGTCTTCAGCGTCAGCCCTTCGGGCACTGACTTCAGCCACGCGGCGCCGTTATTCAGCGACAGCGCCGCGCCGTCGTCGAGCCGCGCTTGGGCCACGAAGCGGTTCCACGACTCTTCACCCTTGGCGCGGGCCTTCACGTTCCCTTCCACGCGGTAGGCCTCGAGCGTCAACGCGCGCTGTACCGGAACCGCTGGCTCCTTCTTGGCAACCGGCGACACCGGCGCCTTCTCGGGAGCGCCTTTCCAATACAGCCCCACCAGCACCACCGCCGCCACGCCGGCCAGCGCCCAACCCCAACTCGGCCACCATGACGCAGCCGGCTTCGCCAGCTCTTCGAGCACGCGATGCTCGACCCGCTTGAGCGCCTCATCTGACAACGTGTACTTTCGAAACTCGGCGAGCAGTTTCACCCGGCCACCCGCACGGCTCACCCGCCGGGCGCACTCGATGCAGACACTCAAGTGCGCGGGCCTCGGGCCTCCTCGCGCCACAGATTCAATCTGCTCTTCTGGCAAGTGTTCGGCCATCACTTGTTTCCTTCTGGGGTGAAAAATTCGGCGAGCGCCGGGTCTTCGGCGGCGAGCGCTTCGAGCTCGCGGCGCGCGTAGAACAGCCGCGTGCGCACGGTGAGAATCGGCGTCTGCGTGACTTCCGCGATCTGCGCGTAGTCCATGCCGTTCAAGTCATGCATCACCAACACCGCGCGCTTCTTGGGCGCCAGCTTCTGCAGCAGCGCTTCCACCCGCGCTTGCCGCTCACTGCTCAAAGCCAACTCTGCCGGGCCCTGCCCTGGGTCGGCGATGTCGGGCACTTCTTCCACCACATCAACCCGCCGGCGGCCATGGCTGCGGCGCGCCTTCAACGCCACATGCATCGCCACCCGGTACAACCAGGTGGTGAACGCGCTGCGCCCTTCAAAGCGCTTCAATGAGCGAAACACTTCGATGAAGACGTCTTGCACCAGGTCTTCCAAATCGGCCCGCGGCACCATCGGAGCCAACTGCGAGGCCACCCGCTTGCTGTGGGTGCGATAGAGCTCAGACAAAGCCGCGGTGTCACCGCTGCGCGCCCGCTCGAGCAGGTCGGCCTTGCGCTCTGAAGCAGTTGAAGGGGCTTGGCCCACGCCGCGTGCCTCTAATGCCGCGACTCCATGCCTGTCCAGCCAAGCGAGGTTGAGCTCAAGGGCCACGACGGTTAAGTGCCCCCAAGACCCCCCGTTCGTTCAAAGCGAGCCACCCCTTCATTGACAAGTTTAGACTTGACAAGTTATAACTTGTCGAACGACTGTTCGGGGGTTTTTACAGGTGATGACTGAAGCGGCTGACTTCGTAGGGCGTGAACGCGAGCTCAAGGTGCTCGAAGACGCGTGGGCTTCTTCAGCCGGGGCATTCGTGCCGGTCTACGGGCGCAGGCGAATCGGCAAGAGCACCCTGCTGCTCCAGTTCTTGGAAAAGAAGCGCGGGCTCTACCATGTGGGCAAAGTAGCCCCCGCCGAGCTGCAGATTCGCGAGCTGCTCCAGACCGCGGCCGAGGTGCTCAAGCAGCCGCTCTTGGCGCAAGTGGCGGTTACCACCTGGAAAGCCGCGCTCGAGCACTTGGAGCGGGCCTGGCCCGAAGGTGAGCGGTTGGTGTTGGTGCTCGATGAGTTTCAGTGGACGGTGGGCGCGAGCCCCGAATTGCCCTCGGTGTTGCAAGAGCTATGGGACCGAAAGTGGCGCCATTCGGGCCGCATGATGCTGGTGCTGTGCGGCTCGTTCGTGGGCTTCATGGAGCACGAGGTGCTGGGCAAAAAGAGCCCGCTCTATGGCCGGCGCACCGCGCAGATACATCTGCAGCCGATGAGCTGGCACGAGTCGTCGCTGCTGCATTCGGGTTGGAGCCTGGAGCAACAAACCGAGGCCTACTTCATCTGCGGCGGGGTGCCGCAGTACCTGCTCGCCTTCGACCCCAAAAAATCGGTTCGCACCAACATCGAGACCACGCTGCTCGATGAATTCGCTCCGTTGTACCGAGAACCCGAATTTCTGCTGCGTGAAGAGCTGCGCGAAGTCGAGAAGTACCACGCAGTGCTCTATGCGGTGGCGGCCGGTGAAACGACGCAGCGGCGCATCGCCCAGGTCACCGGCCTGCCCGAGCGCAGCTTGCACTACTGGCTCGAACAGCTGGTGCAGCTGGGCTACGTGGGGCGGCGTTTCCCGCTGACGGGAGGCCCGAGGAACCGCCGCAAAGTGCGCTTCGTGCTCGAAGACCCGCTGCTCAAGTTTTGGTTTCGCTTCGTCTTTCCACACAAGAGCGCGCTCGCTTACCTAGGGCCGGCGCTCACTTTCGCGCAGCACATCAAGCCCGAGCTCGACGCGTACTTTGGTGGCTGCTTCGAGCGGCTGGCAAAAGAAATGCTGCCGCACGTCTTGCGCCATGAAGGCGTCACCGCTTCGGTGGAAGTCGGCGAGTACTGGGACAGTGACGTGCAGATTGATCTGGTGGGCATACGCGACGACGGTTGCATCGACTTAGGCGAATGCAAATGGGGCAAAGTCCGCTCCGCGCCGGCCGTGCGGGCCGAGCTCGCCACCAAGCTCGCCGCTTTTCCCAACCCCAAGCAGGCCACGCTGCGTCGCCGCTTTTTCGTTCGCAACCTTCCAGCCAAGCTCGAGACCGAACGCGACGAGACCTGGCACGACCTCGCCTCGCTGCAACGGCTCGTGAAGGCCCCGTCACCACGCGCCGGCAAGCACTAAGACCTCTCCAACTGGCGTGCCAGCGCACATCGGTACTAAAGAGCCGCCCGTGAATCGCCTCGCTCCCATCGCAGCTCTCGCCGCCGCGTTTGTCGGCTGCAACCAAAAGCCTTCGCTCAATTTGCCTGAAGGCTGTCAGCCCCTGCTCAACGGGTACGACTGCTTCATGCCTTACCCGTCAGACTTCTACCGTGTCGCCGACGCCACCACGCGCACCGGCGCCAAAATCGAGCTCAAGGGCGCCGCCAAGCTGAAGACCGCCACCGGCACCAGCGCCGACGTTCACACCTGGAAAACGATGGACGGGTATTCCCCCGTCGCCACCCTGGTCNNCCTGGTCTTCGGCTTCAACGCCGATGTCTCGAAGGCGGGCTTCGTCGGTCTGCTCGAGCCCGCGGAAAAAAGCCTCGAGAGCACCAGCAACACGGTGATTGTCGAAGCTGCCACCGGCCGCCGCATCGCCCACTTCGTCGACTTAGACCCGCGTGCCAAAGAACCCACCCGCCGGGCGCTGGTGATTCACCCCTACACCGCCTTCTCGGAACAGCAGCGCTACATCGTCTTCGTGCACGGCGTCACCGACAACGCCGGCCAACCGGTGGAGGTGCCCGAGGGGTTTCGACGATTGCGCGATGGTGAGAGCGGCGGCGATGCCATGCTCGAAGCGCTGCGCAAGAAATACGATGACGACATCTTTCCGTCTGCCACCGCCGCCGGCATCGCGCGCAGTGAGTTGCAGCTGGCATGGGACTTCACCGTGGGCAGCGACGACAGCGTCACCGCCGACATGCTCAAAGTGCGCGAGCTCACCCTGGCGTGGCTGAAGACGAACACCCCCGTCGTCACCATCGACGAAGTCGTTGAATTGCCCGAGCCTGGCCTGTGGCGGCGCATTCAAGGCAAAATCACGGTACCCCTCTTTCTCGAAAAGGCTGACCCGGGCGCGCGGCTCCATCGAAACGCGGCAACGGGGGAAGTCGAACAGAACGGCACCACTGCGTTTCCGCTCTACGCCACCATTCCCGTCACGGTGAGAGACCAATTCGGCCCGGGGCAAGTGGTGGGGTATGGCCATGGCTTCTTCGGCAGCGGCACCGATGCGTGGCGCGAGAACACGCTGGTGATGAGCAACCGGCTCAACGCGGTGATGGTCGCCACCGATTGGTGGGGAATGTCTTTGGGCGACGTCGGCAAAGTGGGCGACGGGCTGACCAGCTACCCCCACCGCGTGATGGATTTTTCAGACCGGGTGCTGCAGGGCATGGCCAACTGGCTGGTGCTCACGTCCAGCGTGCCCACACAGCTCAAGGCGCAAGACGCCTTCAAGCGGCCCACGCAATTGGGCATGCCC